>Ga0308173_10001005_pt1 | contig 13431 bp, 13 predicted proteins | sample PhyPR1_FD_203716 | JGI IMG/M metagenome (GOLD analysis project Ga0308173, IMG submission 203716) | Soil microbial communities from UC Gill Tract Community Farm, Albany, California, United States - DLSLS.P.R1 | ecosystem: Environmental > Terrestrial > Soil > Agricultural land | place: USA...
GAGATGGCGGCCGCCGTAAGCCTGCGCGAAGGATGCGCTGGCCGGAGGCAGCGTCATCCCGGGCAGGGCTGCTCAGTCCAGTTTGCCGCGCGCCACCAGCACGCCATCAGCATCGGCATAGATCCAGTCGCCTGGCCGCACCGTGACGCCGGCGATGCTGACCTGCAGGTCAGCATCGCCTATGCCACGGCGCACGCTGCGCTGCGGATGCAGGGCCAGCGCCCGTATGCCGACGTCGCAGGCATTGAGTTCAGCCGAGTCGCGCACGCAGCCATGAACGATGATGCCGGCCCAGCCATTCTTCTCGGCCAGGATGCCGAGGTTGCCGCCGACCAGCGCGCAGCGCAGGCTGCCGCCGCCGTCCACCACCAGCACCCGGCCGTTGCCCGGCGTTTCCAGGGTCGAGCGGACCAGCACATTGTCCTCGAACACCTTCAGCGTGGCGGCCTGGCCGGAAAAGGCGGCGCGCTTGCCGAAGGACTGGAACACCGGCGGCAGCACCGACAGCGCGCCTTCGGCAATCTTGTTTTCATTGGCGTCGCAGATATCGCAAGTGGAAAAATTCATTATTGCTCCAGGTGGTTGAATGAAAGCCTGCTTCGGCCGGACAACATGGCCGAGACCGATGTTGCCCGGCATGAGCTCGCGGCCCTGCCGGCCAGGCCGGCCGCCAGCGTGCCCTTGCCGACGGCGCCCTTGGGGTCTGCAATCACGATGGCCGGCACGGCTGTCTCCTGTCATGGAAAAATTTCATGCAAGAATAGCATGCGCCTATTCATGAAAGGACCCGCGATGACTTCCCCCTTCCTCCCTCCCGAACACTTCAATTCCATCCAGCAGGGCAGTCTGCCCGGCGTGCTGGGGCTGCATGTCACCGCCGTTGGCGAGGATGGCGTGCATGCCAGCATGGCGATCACCAAGGCGCACATGGCGCCCAACGGTTTCCTGCATGCGGCCGCCGTGGTGGCCCTGGCCGATAGCTGCTGCGGCTATGGCTGCGTATCGCGGCTGCCGCACGGCGCGAACGGCTTCACCACAATCGAGCTGAAGAGCAACCATCTCGGCACCGCGCTCGAGGGCAGCATCGAGTGCCATGCGCGGCCGTTACACCTGGGCAGGAACACCCAGGTATGGGATGCGACCGTCACGGCCGCGGGCAAGACCATCGCGCTGTTCCGCTGCACGCAGATGGTGTTGTGGCCGAAGCGGTAGGTGCCGGCGCTTATTTCGTTCCGCGCCTTGCGCGGGCCTGGTCGAGCAGCTTGCACAGCGCCTCGGCGCCATCGATCATGCGCGGCCCGGCGCGCCCTATCAGGTCGGACTCAATGCTGTACAGATTGCCGCGGCGTACCGCCAGAAGGCCGGGATAACGCTTCCACATCGCAAGCCCGCCAGCGTCCTGGCCGCCGCGCGCGCCGGCGATGATGATTTCCGGGTCGGCCTGCAGCACCGCTTCGACAGTAACCGCCGGAGCCAGCACCGGCAGGTCGGCAAACACGTTGACGCCGCCGCACAGGCGGATCGCGTCGCTGACGATCTGCCGGCCGTTGAGGGTGTACAGCGGCCGCTCCGATACCTGGTAGAACACTTTCACCGCCGGCCGCTCGCGATAGCGCGCCGCCAGTTGCGCCAGCCGGCTCCGCAGCGCGGCCGCGGCCGGCTGCGCCGTGCGTTCGGTGCCCATCAACCGGCCCAGGCGCTCGATCTCGTCCGGTATATCCTCCAGGCTGCCCGGCTCGCTCTGATACAGCGCAACGCCGAGCCGGCGCAGCGGCGCAAGCTGCTGCGCCGTGTTCCCGTGCAGCCATACCACCAGCAGGTCCGGGCGCAGCGCGATCAGGCGCTCGGTGTCGATCTGCTGGCTGCCGCCTATGCGCGGCAGCGCCCGCGCCGCGGGCGGATAGTCGCTGTAATCAGAGGCCCCGACCATGCGCTCGCCACCGCCAGCGGCAAACACCAGTTCGGTCGCATGTGGCGCCAGCGTCGCCACCCGCTGCGCCGGCCGCGCCAGCCTGACTTCGGCGCCGCCATCGTCGCGCACCGCGATCTCGGCCGCGGCCGGCAGCGCGGCCAGCATCAGCAGAGCCAGCCAACACTTTTTCATGCGCCCTCCTTTCCTTCCAGTGGAATATAAATCCGCCGCCCGCGATGCGGCACCACTTCGATCGGGTAGCCCAGGCAGGCCTGCAAGGGACCAGGCCGCATGATCTCGGCGACCGGGCCGGCGCGCCAATCGCCGCCGTCCATGAGCAGCAGCGCATGGGTGGCCACGCCGTCGGCCAGGTTGAGATCATGCCCCACCATGACCACGGTGCGGCCAGCGTCACGGCACAGGCCGCCCAGCAGCCGCATCGCCGCCACCTGGTGCGCCAGGTCGAGCGCGGTGGCCGGCTCGTCCAGCAACAGCAGCGGCGTGTCCTGCGCCAGCGCCGCGGCGATCGCCACCCGCTGCCGCTCGCCGCCGGACAGGGTGCGCACATCGCGCCCGGCCAAGTGCGCCGCATCGACGGCGTTCAGCGCTTCCAGCGCCTGGCGGCGATCCGCATCGGAATCCCAGTAGGCGCCGTCGCGATAGGGGTGGCGCGCCGTCAGCACGGTTTCGAGCACGGTATAGCCGAAAGCGTCGCTGCGGCCCTGCGGCAGGTAGGCGCGGCGCCGCGCCAGGTCCGCCAGCGGCCACTCGTTGAGCGGCTTTCCATCCAGCGCAACCAGGCCGGAAGATGGCTGCCGCAGTCCGGCCAGCACTTGCAGCAGCGTGCTCTTGCCGGCCCCATTGCGGCCGATGATGCTCCAGCATTCGCCGGGCGCGGCTTGCCAGTCCAGCCGGCTGAGCAGCGTCCGTTCGCCGATGCGCAGCGTGAGGTCCGAGGCGCGCAGCATGTCAGCGCCGTCCCAGGCGATGCAGTTGCAGCAGGAAGACCGGCGCCCCGATCAGCGCGGTGATCACGCCCACCGGCAATTGCTGAGGCGCGAGCACGGTGCGCGCCAGGGTGTCGGCCAGCACCAGGAAGGCGCCGCCGGCCAGCGCCGACGCCGGCAGCAGGAGCCTGTGGTCAGGCCCCAGTGCAAAGCGGCAGGCATGCGGCACCACCAGGCCGACAAAGCCTATGCTGCCGGCATTGCTGACCGCGCCCGCGGTCAGCAATGCCGCGCAAAAAAACAGGCCGCGCCGCAAGCGGCCAACCGGCACGCCCAGCGCCTCCGCGCCGCCGGCATGCAGCGCCAGCACATTGATGTCGCGCGCGCGCCGCAGCGCATAGGCAAGCGCCACGCCCAGCGCCAGCCAGGGCAGCCAGCGCGCCTGCCCGCCGGAGAGGTCGCCTATCATCCAGAACACCATGCCGCGCAGGCGGCTGTCAGGCGCGATCGACAGCAGCAGCGTGACCAGCGCGCCGCAGCCGGCGCCGACAATGACGCCGGTCAGCAGCAGCAACGGGGCGCTGGCGTCCATGCCGCCGCGCAGGTCGCGGTGCGCCAGCGCGAACAACAGCAGCGCCACCGCCAGCGCGCCGCCGAAAGCGGCGGCGTCTATCACCCACAATGCATCGAAGAACAGCATGGCGGCCAGCGCCCCGACCGATGCGCCGCCGGAAACGCCCAGCACATAGGGATCGGCCAGCGGATTGCGCAGCAGCGCCTGCATCATCACGCCGGCCAGGGCCAGCATGGCCCCCGTGGCGAAGCCCGACAGCGCGCGCGACAGCCGCAGGCCGAGCAGCGTGGCGGCCATGCCGGCGCGGTCGCCGCGCAGCAATGCGGCCAGGCCCGCACCCATTTCGCCCGGGGCCAGGCGCACCGAGCCGGCCGCGCAGGCAAACAGCACGGAGGCCAGCGCCAGCAGCGCCAGCGCGCCGAGCGGCAGCAGGCCGCGCCCGCGGCTCGTCGCCGATGCGCCTGCCGGCATGCTCATCGCGGGGACTCAGCGCAAGCCGTAGCGTACGCCGACAAAGACACTGGAGCCGGGCGTCGCATAGCCGCGCGCCAGTTCATAGTCCTTGTCCAGCACATTGTTCCAGCGGGCATAGAGCGACCAGTCGCGGTTGATGGTGTAGTTGGCATAAAGGTTCAGCAAAGCATAGCCGCCCAGCGCGTTGGCGTTGGCGGCGTCATCGTAACGCTTGCTGGCGAACTGGGTCTCGACGCCGCCGCGCAGCGCGCCGGCCGCATACTCCAGCGCCACCGAGCCGTGCTGGCGCGCGCGTCGCGCCAGCAGCTTGTCGGTGGCTTCATCGCGCGGGTCCTGCAGGTCGAGCGAGCCGCGCAGCGTATAAGCGCCGAAGCGGGTGGATGCGCCCAGCGTGACGCCGGTCAGCAATGCTTCGCTGACGTTATAGGCGCAGCCGAAGGCATGGGTCTCTGGCGACACCGGGCAAGGGACGGCGGTGACGATGAGGTTGGACACCCGGTTGCGGTAGAACACCGCGCTGAACTGGTTGGCGCCCTTCTCATAATAGACGCCGGCTTCGATATTCCTGCCCTGCTCGGGCCTGAGCGTCGGCACGCCAAAATCGGGAAAGTAGAGCTCGTTGAACGACGGCGCGCGGAAGCTGGTGCCGGCGCTGGCATTGACCCGCAGCGCGTCCGACAGGCGGTAGCCATACGCCAGGTTGCCGGTGGTCTTGGAGCCATACTGCGAGTTGTCGTCATTGCGCACGCCGAGGCTGGCGAGGTGGGCGCCGCGTTTCAGCTGGTAGCTTGCCGCAAGCGCATTGGTCGAACGGCTGTTGGCAATCTCGGCAATGGTGGCGTCGACCTTCTCGATGCGGCGCTCCGCCAGCAATTGCAGCAGGTCCGTGCCGAGGCTGATGTCGTTCTGCCAGGTAAAGGCGTCCTGCGTGGTGTTGGCGAAATCGTTCCCGAAGTCCGAGCGGCTCTCGGAGTTGTCTATGCCGCGGGAAAGCTGCAGCAGGCTGCTCCAGTTGGGCAGGATGCGGTTGCGGCTGTACACCGAATAGGCGCCGGTGCGGCTGATGGTGCGGGCGTCGAAGTCGGACGGACCGGCGTCGAACTGCGCGTCGAGGCGGCTGTGCAGGAAGGTCAGGCCCAGTTCATGGCCGCGCGCCAGGTCCAGCGAGAACCGGCCGCTGGCGCTGTCGCGGACATAGCCGTCGCGGTCCGGGTTGAAGGCGAAGTTGCCGGGCTTGGCCGCGGAAAAGCCGTCGGACCGCTCGCGCGCGAGATTGACCGCATAGCGGAACGCACGGTCGCCGCCGGTGGCGCCCGACAGGCCGGCCTCGCCGTTGCGCGTCGCGTAGCTGCCCATGCCGGCGCTGGCGTTGAAAGCCGGCGCGCCCTCGCCTTTTTTGGTGAAGATCTGCACCACGCCGCCGATCGCGTCGGCGCCGTACAGGGTGGACATCGGGCCATACACGATTTCGATATGGTCGATCTGCGACAGCGGCAGCGCCGACCAGTTGGCGCCGCCGCTGGTCGAGGAACCGACCCGCACGCCATCGACCAGCACCACGTTTTGCGCATTCGATGCGCCGCGCAGGAACAGTGAAGCCGTCGTGCCGGGACCGCCGGTGCGTGACACTTCAATGCCGCGCTTGTGCTGCAGCAAGTCGACCAGGCTGGTCTCGCCGGAGGCGGCGATTTCTTCCGCGCTGATGACGGTGTTATCGGCCAGCACATCGCGCGCCGGTTGCGGCGTGCGGGTGGACGTCACCTGGACCTGCGGCAGCGTCGTTTCGCTTCCGGTGGCGGAGGTTTGTGCGAGCACGGGAAAAGCGGCTGCGATGGCGGCAGCCAGCAGCGTCGCGCGTACATTGTTTTTTGAAATCATGATGGTAGACATGTGAACTGACAACCGGCCTGCCTCCCCGCGAGCCGGATGGAACGAAAGACAGGCGCGGCTTGCCGCGAGCTGCTTCCACCTGTCCTGGCCGGTATCCGGGCTGGCAAGACTGACCTTCCCACCTTCCCATGCAAAATGCACAGTGGTATTGGAAGAAGGCCGGCCGCAGGAATGCGGCGCTTGCTTTACCGTTGCGGGGGCAGCACACGTTGGCCCGGCTGTTGAGCGCAGGGGTCGTGTTTCCCGTTTAACTGCGGACCTGGAAAGGGCCGCGGGCACCAGAACGGCGCCCATTGTACGGGGGTGAGGTGGTTTGGGCAATGCGGAAGCCGGCCTTCAAACGCCCTCGCTGCGCATGGGTGTTTGAAGGCCGACTTTCATTGCCGGCGGGATTGAGCGCCGCGGGCGCGCGGCAAGTTGACGATCCGGGCATGTGGATGAGCCGCTGCCTCCCCTGGCGCGCTGTACCCCTGTTCATCCTTGCGCATTGACATGGTTGATGTCCCGCTTTTTGGCCGGCAGCGCGGAACGCAAATGTCGGGCTTCCCGCATCATCGCGAGGCTATGCGCCCGGCTTATCCAGTTCCCGCGCCAAGCAAGCAATTCGCAGCCGCCACCAATTCCTTAGCGCACTGCGCTGCCCTCCAGCCTGCGCGCCAGTTCCAGCAGCCGCGGCCGCACTTCGGCCAGCAGGAAATCCCTCGACAGGTTGGACGACGGGCCGCCGCAATTGATGGCCATCGCCGAGTTGCCGCTGACCGGCCGGAAGCCGACGGCAATGCCATTCACGTCCTTCTGCCAGTCGCCGAAGGACGTGGTGCAGCCGTATTCGCGCTCATCCGCCAGCGCCCTTTCGATGCCGGTAACCACATTGGCGTAGGCCTGGTCGTCGAGTTCGCGGGCCCGGTTCAGCACTTCGGCGCGCTCCTGTTCACTGGCCCGCGCCAGGTAGGCTCGCCCGATGGCGGAGGTGGCCAGCGGTATGCGCGAGCCGACCTGCAATGTCAGCGCCAGCGCGGCGGTGCTGTGCGAGACCTCGACGTAAATCATTGACAGCTTGTCGCGCACGGCGATGGCCACCGTTGCGCCGGAAAACTCGGCCAACTCGTGCATAAGCGGCCGCGCCAACTGGCGCACATCCATCCGCGCCAGCGTCGCGCTGCCCAGGGCGAGCGTGGCATTGCCCAGCGCGAAGCGGCCGCCGTCCGGCAACTGGACCAGGTACCCCAGCTTGGTCAGAGTGTAAGTGATGCGGGTCACCGTGGACTTGGGCAAGCCACAGCGCTCGGCGATCTGCTGGTTGGACAGCGAGCGGTCGCCCGAACGAAAGCAGGACAGCACGTCCAGACCACGCGCCAGCGCGGTGATGTAGTAGCGATCCTCGCCGCTGCGTACGGCATCTTCAGCGTTATCGTCCGCAAGGACAGTGTCGGTCATGCTCATCGGTAGAAGGCGGCGCCCCGGTCCAGTTAAACGGACCGGGCGGCCATGCAATGGAATAATGCGGCCAAGGTAGCACATCCCCGGAAAATGCGAAATGGCGTTTCGCCAAGCAAAATACCAGTTGTTCAACCAGCCCGGGTAAGCGGGCCGGCAAGCCCTGTCAGATGACCGCTTCGATCAGGAAAGGACCCGGCCGCGAGAGCGCCGCCCGCAAGGCGTCGCTGAATGCCTCGGCGGTTTCGGCGCGCACCGCTTCCACGCCCAGTCCCTGCGCCAGGCGCACCCAGTCCAGCGCCGGCTGGTCCAGGTCCAGCATGCGGCGGGCGTTGGCGCCCGGCGCGCCCGCGCCGACCTGCTTGAGTTCGCCAAGCAGGATCGCATAGGCGCGGTTGGCATAAATGATGGTCACCACGTCCAGCGCTTCGCGGGCCTGTGTCCACAGCGCCTGCAGCGTGTACATGCCGCTGCCATCGGCTTCCAGGGAAATCACCTTGCGCCCCGGGCAAGCGATCGCCGCGCCGGCCGCCATCGGCAGGCCAAGCCCGATGGCGCCGCCGGTCAGTTGCAGGTAGTCATGCTGCGGCACGTTCCGGGTGTACTGGAACAGGCTGCGGCCGGAACTGACCGACTCGTCGCAGATGATGGCCTGTTCCGGCATCAGCGCCGCCAGCGCGGTGGCGATCGCCGCCGGCGTCAGCGCGCCGATGGGCAAAGGCGGCCGGGCCACCGTCGGCAGCGCAACAGGCGTATCGGCGGGCACGCCCAGTTCGCTGGCCAGCCAGTCGAGCGCATGAACCAGGTCGTCGCCCGGGGCCGCCAGCGGCAGCACCGTGCAATCCGGCGGCGCGATGCGGCTGGGCTTGCCCGGATAGGCGAAGAAGGCGACCGGTTCGATTGCGCCGACCAGGATCAGGCATTCCACGTCCTTCAGCGTCGCCAGCGCCTGGTCGACCGGGTAAGGCATGCGGTCGATTTCCAGGCGGCCGGCGCCGCGCTCAAGCCGGGCATTGGACTGCTGTGCGAGCAGGCGCAGCCCGGTGGCGCTTGCAATGCGCCCGGCCACACGCAGCGCCTGCTCGCGCAGCGCGACTCCGGACAGCATCAGCACCGTGCGCTTGCCGCTGCGTATGGCCTGCACCGCGGCGCGCATTTTTTCAGCGGTGGTCTGACGCCGCGATGCCGGCGGCCGCGACGACTGCAGTGGGGCGTGGGTCTCGTTCCAGGCCGCATCGGCCGGCAGCACCAGCGTGGCGATCCGGCCTGGCGCGGTGCGCGCCTGCGCCACCGCTTCCGCCGCATAGATCGACACCTGGCTGGCATCCGGCACGGTCTTGACCCAGTGCGACATCGGGCGCGCCAGCATTTCAATATCCGTGGTCAGCGGGGCGTCATATTCGAGATGGTAGGTCGCATGGTCGCCAACGATGTTGACCACCGGCGAGTTGGCGCGGCGCGCATTGTGCAGATTCGCCAGGCCGTTGGCCAGGCCTGGTCCCAGGTGCAGCAGCGTCGCGGCAGGTTTGTCGGTCATGCGCGCATAGCCGTCGGCAGCGCCGGTCACCACGCCTTCGGACAGGCCAAGAACGCAGCGCATGCGTGGTTTGCGGTCGAGCGCGGCAACGAAATGCATTTCAGACGTGCCGGGATTGGCAAAGCAGACATCCACACCGGCTGCCAGCAGAGTATCGCAAAGAGCGTCAGCGCCATTCATATGAAACTCCTATACAGCCGGGCACGACTGCGCGGCCGGGAAAAGGCGGAAAGGAAAACTAATATCATACCAACAAGAAACATTTTATTAAAACAACAATTTTTAGGGCTGCCAGCCTTGACATCGGGCGCGATGCAAGCTAGGCGGCACGCATGATCGCGCGCCGGTAGAGCGGCAGTTGGCGCTCGGTCAGCGAGCCCAACAGCAGCAGGCAAACGGCAAGGGTGGGAATAAACAGCAGCGGCGAGCGCAGGCCAAAACCGTTCCACAGCAAAATCGCCAGGGGCATATGGTACAAATAGATGGAAAAAGTATAAGACGCCGCCAACCGGGTAAGGGTTCCCAGGCGAAACAGCGGACGCAACCGGCGGTCCATCGAAGATGCGGCCAGGAAATTGACAGCCACTGCGAGGCCCAGCAGATAATCGCCAACGAACATGCCCGACTCGTTAAGCCAGGGAATGAAATGCGGCCATTGCGCCGCCATCCGGTTGCGCAGCGCGGCGCCGACATCGAACCAGAACAGCAGCAGCGCCGCCGCGATACTGCCCCAGAACAGAGGCGCCGTACTGCCCGCGGGCAGCTTTCCGCGCCAGCGCCAGACCAGCACGCCCAACAGCCAGACCGGCGCCAGCAGCAGTATCTTGGGCCCCGCGCACAGCGCCGCCAGCAGCGCCACGGGCAGCCGCCAGCGTCCGCGGGCAAACATCCAGGCGCCGTAGATCAGGTAGTACCAGACTTCGTAGCAGAGCGACCAGTAGGGCGGATTGTAGGGGGGCGCCAGCGCCAGGCTCCAGGACTGCCCGATGAATAGCAGCGAAGCCGCGATGCGCCCCAGGAAGTCCGCCGCGCTGAACGTCATCGGGCCGCTGCTGTGGAGGGTCGCCGTGCCCGCCAGCGGGGCGACGACCAGCGACAGCAGCAGCGCCGGCAGCGCAACCGACATGATGCGCGCGGCGCGGTGCTGCAGGTAGCTGCGGGCAGTCGCGCCTGGCTGATGGGCGGCATGGGCGATCATGAAGCCCGACAGCACGAAGAATACGATCACAGCCGCATGGCCTGGCCATGGCAGCGGGAGCCCGGGAAACAGCTGTGGCCACAAATGAAACAGCAGCACAGCGACGGCGGCGAGGAAGCGCACCAGATCGAGATAGAGCGACAGGGTTGCGGGCATCGGCAGCGGCATCAATAGACGCGCCGCCGGGCGCGGCGCCATTGCCATCATAACGTAAAGACAAGGTTTTTAATCTGTCCGAGGTGAATGGAGCGGGCTTGTTTGAATCGATATGCGCGGCGCTTGCCTTTGCTAGAATTTTTTCGCGTGGAACTGGCGCATCCCTGCCAGATCCAAATCGAATGAGCTGCTGACAATACGGCCTGCAAGGGAGTGGCGATGAAATCAGAGCATCCTGAAATATGGCAGGCCGGCGTTGCCGCGCCGCCGCCCGACGCCCAGCGCATCGTGGTGGTCTATTCCCGCCGCCAGAGCTCCAATCCGCAGGGACATGAGAGCATGTCGCAAAACCAGATCGCCGCGCGCGTCGCCGCGCTGCTGGGCCATCCGTTCGGCGGCGAGTACGATGCGTCCACCGCTTACGACCGGCCGCTGTATTTTGTGCCGCGCGAAACCGTGTCCGACACCAGCCATGCGGCCCGCCTGGGCATACGCAGCGAGCATGATCTGTTCGGCGGCGTCGTGCCCTATCCCTTCGTCGCCTCCAAGGTCATCACCCATCCGCTGCCGCAGCCGCAATGCGCGGCGCCGCAGGGCTGGTCGCCCGGCTTCGGCGAGCGGGTGCGGGATGTGGTGCTGCCCGGGTATTCCGCGTTCAGCCGCAGGGACGCCCTGGCGGCCGGCCGGCAATTGCTGGCGCAGGGCGCGGTGCGCATCAAGCTCGGCACCGGCATCGGCGGCAGCGACCAGAGCGTGGCCCCCGACGCCGCCGCGCTGGAGCAGCAGATCGGCGCGCTCGACGATGCTACCTTGCGCGAAGGAGGCGTGGTGCTGGAGCGCAATCTGAACCAGGTGGTGACTCACAGCGTCGGCCAGGTGCGCATCGGCCGCCATGTCGCCTCCTACTGCGGCATCCAGCATGTGACCCGCAACAATTACGGCAAGGAAGTCTATGGCGGCTCCGACCTGCTGGTGGCCAGGGGCGACTTCGAGGCGCTGCTGGCGATGCCGCATGCGCCCGAGGTGAAAACCGCGATCGCGCAGGCGTGCACCTATCACCGGGCGGCGCTGGCCTCGTTCCCCGGGATGCTGGCGTCACGCTGCAATTACGACATTGCGCAGGGCAGCGACGACAGCGGCGCCTGGCGCTCGGGCGTGCTGGAGCAGTCCTGGCGCATAGGCGGCGCCACCGGCGCCGAACTGGCCGCACTGGCCGCCTTCCAGGCCGACCCGGGACTGCGGTCGGTGTGCGCCTCCACCACCGAACTCTATGGCGATGGCCACACGCCGCCCGGGGACGCGGACATTTATTTCCATGGCGTCGACAAGCATGTCGGCCCCATCATCAAATACACAAGGACCCTGGCCCATGCCCACACGTGACGAAGCAGTGACCATCCATGCCGAGGGCCGGCAGCTTGCCGGCACCCTGGTGAGCCCATCGACCCTGATCCCCGGCGTGCTGTTCGTGCACGGCTGGGGCGGCAGCCAGGAACAATACCTGGCGCGCGCCAGGGAAATCGCCGCGCTCGGTTGCGTATGCCTGACCTTCGATCTCTCCGGCCATGCCGACACCTTGCCAATGCAGGAAACCGTATCACGCGAAAACAACCTCGCCGACGTGGTCGCCGCCTATGACCTGCTGGTCAACCAGCGCGGCGTGGACCCCTCTTCCATCGCGGTGGTCGGCAGCAGCTACGGCGGCTACCTGGCCGCCATCCTCACCACCAAGCGCCCGGTCAAGTGGCTGGCGCTGCGGGTGCCGGCGCTCTACATGGATACCGGCTGGGAGCTGCCCAAGCTGCAGCTGCACCAGGACCAGGACCTGGGCGCGTATCGCAGGCGCTTCGTGCCGGCGGCGGACAACCGCGCGCTGCGCGCCTGCAAGGCCTATCGCGGCGACGTGCTGCTGATCGAATCGGAACTGGACAACACCGTGCCGCACGCAGTCATCAACAGCTACAAGGAAGCGCTGATACGGCCGCGCTCCATGACTTACCGGATGATCAGCAACGCCGACCACGGCTTGAGCGACCCGGCGAGCCAGCGCGCCTACACCTCGCTGCTGGTCAGCTGGATGAACGAAATGATCGTTGGCGCCCGCGGCGGCAATGGCGCGACCCAGGCAAACACCCCGGAAAGCGTGCCGGAAGCGCCGCCGCGCCCCGGTTGATTCCCTTTTTCAGGCGCTGTCTGGCAGTGCGCGGACATCGCTGTCGTCCTTCAGCGCCACGCCGCTGTACTGCCGCGAGAGCGCCTGGGTCACCAGGAAATGCAGCTTGCGCGCGGCCTCCGCATAGCCCAGCCCGGCGGGACGCACATTCGATATGCAGTTGCGCTCGCTATCCATGCGCCCTGGCCGCGGGTCCCATGTCAGGTAGATGCCCAGGCTGTCCGGCGAACTGAGTCCCGGCCTTTCACCCAGCATCACCACCGCCAGCCTGGCCCCGAGCGCGGCGCCGATGTCGTCGCCCAGCGCCACCCTGCCCTGCCGCGCGATCACCACCGGCGCCGGCCAGCCGCCCAGCGCCTGGCGCAGCAGCATTGCCACCGGCAACGCATGCCGCTGCGCGGCCTGCGCCGACAAGCCGTCCGCGATCACCAGCGCCAGTCCGGCGCGCCCGGCCTGCTCCAGCATGCGCCGGTTCTCCGGGCGCAGCCGACGGCCGAGGTCGGGCCGCAGCAGGTAGCTCTCCCGGTCCGGCGCCATGCTGGCCACCTGCAGCACATCAAAGCCCTGGCCGCGCAGCGCCTGCTCCAGCGCGTCCGCATCGAGCGCGCTGTGAACGGCGTCGCGGGCCTGGGCATGCGCCAGGCCGAAACGCAGCAGCGCATCGGTAGGCATGCTTGCGCCGACCCGCCCCAGCGCGATGCGCGCGGCGGTGTGCTGGCGCAGCATCCGCCACGGATCCTGCGCCGGGCTTGCGGCTGGCGTGCGCCCGCTCATGGCGCCAGCCCCGGCAGCAGCGGCAATTCATGCAGCAGCCTGTGGCCGCCGTCGAGGTCCAGCAGTTCGCCGGCCGTGCCGGTGATCCCCATGCGCGCCAGCCAGGCGTCGAATTCGGGCGCGCGCTTCAGGCCCAGCAGGCGGCGCAGGTACAGCGCGTCATGGAAGGAGGTGCTCTGGTAATTCAGCATGATGTCGTCCGCGCCCGGCACGCCCATGATGAAGTTCACGCCGGCCGCGCCGAGCATGGTCAGCAGCGTGTCCATGTCGTCCTGGTCGGCCTCGGCATGGTTGGTGTAGCAGATGTCGCAGCCCATGGGCACGCCCAGCAGCTTGCCGCAGAAATGGTCTTCCAGCCC
>Ga0308173_10001006_pt1 | contig 13429 bp, 13 predicted proteins | sample PhyPR1_FD_203716 | JGI IMG/M metagenome (GOLD analysis project Ga0308173, IMG submission 203716) | Soil microbial communities from UC Gill Tract Community Farm, Albany, California, United States - DLSLS.P.R1 | ecosystem: Environmental > Terrestrial > Soil > Agricultural land | place: USA...
AGCAGCTCGCGCTGGATGCGGCCGAGCTTGTTGATGACCTCGACCATGTGCACCGGGATGCGGATGGTGCGGGCCTGGTCGGCCATGGCGCGGGTGATCGCCTGGCGGATCCACCAGGTGGCGTACGTGGAGAACTTGTAGCCCTTGGTGTAGTCGAACTTCTCGACCGCGCGGATCAGCCCGAGGTTGCCCTCCTGGATCAGGTCCAGGAACGCCATGCCGCGGCCGGTGTAGCGCTTGGCGAGGGAGACCACGAGGCGGAGGTTGGCCTCGAGCAGGTGGTTCTTGGCGCGCTCGCCGTCGCGGACGATCCAGTTGAGGTCGCGGCGCATCTGCGGCGAGAGCTTCTGGCCCTCCTCCTCGACCTGGCGCAGGCGCTCGGAGCCGTAGAGCCCGGCCTCGATCCGCTTGGCGAGGTCGACCTCCTCCTCGGCGTTGAGCAGCGCGACCTTGCCGATCTGCTTGAGGTAGGCGCGGACCGAGTCGGCCGACGCGGTGAGCTCGGCGTCCTTGCGGGCCTGCCGCAGCGCCTCGGACTCCTCCTCGTCGTCCCACTCGAAGTCGCCGCCCTCGGCGGTCTCCTCCTCGGCGGGGCCGTCCTTGCCGGCTACGACGGTCTCGTCGAGCTTGAGACCCTCGCCGCCACCGTCGACCACGGCGACGGTCGTGCCGTCACTGGCGACCGCGGTGAGGACGGCGCCCTCGCCGGAACCCGGCGACGGGGTGATCGTGGGCTTGGCGCGGCCACCCTTGGCGCCTCCGGCCTTGGCCGGCGCCTTCTTCCGGGTGGTCGGCTTCGCTGCCGCCGGCTCCGCGGTGGCAGTCACCGTCTTCGCCGGCTTCGCGGCGGCGGCGCTGGTCCGGGGGGCCCGGGTACCGGCGGCGGCCGTGCTGGAGCGCTTGGGGGTGCTCGCGGCGGCTGCTTCCGGTGCTGGCTGATCGGCGGGCACTCAGGTTCCTTCCCGTGCTGGGTTCGTTCCCCGGGGGCCAATCTGATCTCCGGGCAGCGGCTCCGACCTTCGTCCTGGGCAGCGAGGGGACCCGGCAGACCGGTACGGCGTTTGACCGCAGTTCGGGCAGGGGATCCCTCCCGGCTGGAGGGCGGCGGGGTGGGGCTCTCTCATTGTAACGACGTGCAGCGGCGAAACCACCTGCCCGGATCCGCCGGACTCGCTCCGATGAGCAGTTCTGGGTGATCCGGCAGGCAAATCACCACCCTGTGGGTCATGGCAGCGGCGTGCTCTCGCCCGATATTCCGGGTGCCCCCGTCATTGTGCCCGCATGCGCGGCCGGATGCCGCTCTCACCCGTCGGAAGGGGACCGCCGTCCGTGCTCACCCGTGGGAGCTCCCGTGGTGGCCGTGGGAATCGCCGTGGTGGTGCCCGCGGTGGGCGTCGTGGTGCGACTCGGGGTGCGCGTAGGCGTGCGACGCCTCGTGCGCCTCGTAGGCGGCGAGGGCGGCCCCGACGATGCCGGCGTCGTTCTGCAGCTGCGCCGCGACCACCGGCGTGCGGGTGGACAGCAGCGGCACCCACTTGTCGGCCTTCTTGCTCACCCCGCCGCCCACGATGATCAGATCGGGCCACAGACCCGCCTCGAGGACGTCGAGGTAGCGGTCGACCCGCTTCGCCCACTCGGGGTAGCTCAGCCCTTCCCGATCGCGGGCGGCGGCCGACGCCTTGCGCTCCGCGTCCTTGCCGTCGACCTGGATGTGGCCGAACTCGGTGTTGGGGACCAGGTGCCCCTCGACGAACAGGGCACTGCCGATGCCGGTGCCGAAGGTGAGCATCAGCACCACCCCGCCCTGGTCCCTGCCCGCGCCGTAGCGCATCTCGGCCAGCCCGGCGGCGTCGGCGTCGTTCAGGGTCGTGACGTCTCCGGGGATGTGCCGGGCCAGGCCGGCGTCGACGTCGGTGCCGATCCAGCTCTTGTCGACGTTGGCGGCGGTGTGCGCAACGCCGTGCTTCATCACGCCCGGGAAGGTGACCCCGATCCGCTCGGTCCAGGAGAAGGAGTCCACGATCTGCGCCACGGTCGCGTAGACCGTTTCGGGCAGCGACGGTTTCGGCGTCTCGATCCGCACCCGCTCACCGACCAGCCGACCGGCGTCCAGGTCGACCGGACACCCCTTGATCCCGCTGCCGCCGACGTCCACTCCGAAGCCCTGCACGCGAACAGGGTAGTGATCTTCCCCTCCGGTGCCGAGTCCTGCCCGGACGGAGCCTGCGGCAGGATCGCGACCGTGACCGCTTCCGCCCCCACCCCACCCGCCCCGGCCGACCTGCTGCAGCTCGCCGTCGCCGTCGCCCGGGAGGCCGCCGAGCTGGTGGCCCGGGGCCGGGCAACGGCCGGTGAGCAGGTCGACGTCAAGTCCAGCCCGGTCGACGTCGTCACCGCCGTCGACACCGCCAGCGAGCGGCTGATCGTCGGCCGCCTGACCGCCGCCCGGCCGGAGGACGGCGTCCTGGGGGAGGAGGGTGCCTCCCGCGAGGGCACCAGCGGCGTGCGCTGGGTGGTCGACCCGATCGACGGCACCGTGAACTTCCTCTACGGCGTGCCGGCCTACGCGGTGTCGATCGGCGCGGAGGTCGACGGCGTGGTCCGGGCGGGGGCGGTGCTCAACGTGGCCACCGGCGAGCTGTTCACCGCGACGTCCGGTGGTGGCGCGTTCCTGTCCTCCCCGACCCGGCCGGAGCCGGTCCGGCTGACCGGCAGCAGCCCCGTGTCGCTCGAGCAGACGCTCGTGGCCACCGGGTTCGGCTACCGGGCCGAGCAGCGGCGGGCGCAGGGCGCCGTCGTCGCCCGGCTGCTGCCGCAGGTGCGCGACATCCGGCGGTTCGGCAGCGCCGCGCTCGACCTCTGCGCCGCCGCGGCCGGCCGGGTCGATGCCTACTACGAGCTCGAGCTCAACCCGTGGGACCACGCGGCCGGCGCCCTCATCGCGGCCGAGGCGGGCCTGGTGGTCACCGGCCTGCCGGGCCGTCGCTTCGCCGAGCCGATGGCGATCGCGGCCGCCGCGTCGATCGCCGGGCCGTTCGTCGAGCTCCTGGCCGGGCTGCACGCCGGCTGACCCGACGGCGACGCCGCCGGCCCGCTGCGGACGTCGAGCGGTGTCCCCGTAACCGCCATTCCGGACGGCGGGATGGCGGGTGGCGGGACAACGCCCACGCTGCGCGGCCCCGGCGCGGTGCCTCGAGGCCCAGGCGCGGTGGCTCTGGGAGTGTTTCCCGCGCTCCGAGGGGCCTGCAGGACCCCAATAGCGCGCAGAACGCCCCTGGAGCGGGTGCGGGGCGACGACGCCGCCGGCAGGGGGCGGCAGGCGGTCAGCAGCCGCCGGCGGGGGCGGCCACCGCGCTGATCGCGGCCGCCACCTGCTCCGGCGTGGCCAGCTTCTGGTAGTCCGGCCCGATGACCAGGTCGACCTGGGCCGTGGCCCGGGTGTCCTCGTAGTCGCCGGCACCGGGCAGGTAGGCGCCCAGGTAGGCGGCGGCGTCCTTGCCCCGGGGACCGTGCCGGACCTCGCCGACGCCGGTGACCTTGCGCCCGCTGGAGTCGTTGGCGACCTCGGCGACGGTGAAGCCCCGGTCCTTCAGTGCCTGGGCGACCCGGTTGGCCACTCCGGCGCGGTCGGTGCCGTTGAACACCCGCACCGACAGTTCCTTCGGGTTCATCGACGGCGGCGCCGCCTTCGCCGACGCGCAGGCCGCCGCGTGGTGCGCCTGGCGCACGTCGTCCTGGCGCAGGACGTTCCACCACACGACCAGCGCCGCCAGTGCGAGCACCAGCAGGAAGATCAGCGGGGGGAGGGGACGGCGGCCACTGCGGGCACGCACCGGGGGGCGGTCGGTGCGCAGCGTCACGGGCATGAGTTTAGAGGCGCGAGCAGGCGCTACATCGCACCGTCGTCCAGTGCGGCGCGTCCCCGTTCGACGCACGGGTCGATGCGGTCGGCGTAGCCGGCGGTGTCCTTGCCCGCCATGGCGCCGGCGGCCGACCGGGCGACGATCCCGGCCACGATCGCGGCGAACTTGAAGTAGGCGAAGCCGACGTACCAGTTGAGGGCGGACAGGTCGGTGCCGGTGCGCCGGGCGTACCGCTCGGCGATCTCGGCCCGCGTCGGGAAGCCGGGCTGCGACGTCACCGAGCTCTGGGTCGAGGGCAGCTCCTCACCCGCCTGCGGCCAGTAGACGTAGAGCATCCCGAGATCGGCCAGCGGGTCACCGAGCGTGGACATCTCCCAGTCGAGCACCGCCTTGATGCGGCCCGGCAGGCCCGGGTCGAGCAGGCAGTTGTCGAGGCGGTAGTCGCCGTGCACGATCCCGGACCGCTGGGTCTGCGGGACGGTCTCGGCGAGCCGGGCCGCGAGGGCGTCCAGGCCGGGCCGGTCACGGTCCCGGGTGGCGTCCCACTGCTTGGTCCAGCGGCGTACCTGCCGGGCCAGGAAGCCCTCGGGCCGGCCGAAGTCCTCCAGGCCCACGGCGACGTGGTCGACCGAGTGCAGGTCGGCCAGCACGTCGACCAGACCGTCGCCGATCGCGCGCCGCTGCCCGGGCTCGTCGGCGTACCCGGGGGGCAGCTCGTGCACGACGTGCACCCCGACGACCCGCTCCATGACGTAGAAGGGCGCGCCGAGCACCGCGGTGTCGGTGCACAGGTGCAGCGTGCGGGGGACCGGGACGGGGGTCGCGCCCAGCGCGGAGATCACGCGGTGCTCCCGCACCATGTCGTGCGCCGTGGCCAGCACGGCGCCCGTCGGCGGGCGCCGGAGGATCACCGCGTCGCCCGCCGCCCCGCCGTCGGGAGTGACCACGTAGGTCAGGTTCGACATGCCGGCAGCGATGAGCTCGACGGTCACCGACCGCCATCGCTCGTCGCCCAGGGCCGAGGCCAGGTACGGCCCCACGACGGCTGGATCGGCACCCACGGGAGTCGTCACCGCGGCAGGGTAACCTCTGGCGCTCCGCTGCCCGTCCGGTCCTGGAGACCCCCGGATGTGTCGCCTCTTTCGGAGGCGGGCACAAACCCGGGCCTCCCGGCGTTGGGGGGCTGCCGGTCCTCTATCGCCGCCGTCCTCGCAGACGTCGGCAGGAGGTCGGCTCGAACGGTTCCGGCCGCCCCCCGCCCCCGCGGGAGAGGCATCGGCGCCGTCCGGCAGCACTAGAGGCACCGGGGCCCAGCGTCGGTCCCCGGCCTTCCGACCCGCCGGTCGCCCCCGCGACCGGAGCACGTTCGACGGCGCCCCCGGCGCCGCGTCAGACCAGCGGGAACCACACCCGCGACTACCCCGGAGGAGCACCCCATGGCCACCGACTACGACGCTCCGCGTCGCAACGAGGCCGACGAGCTCGGCGAGGACTCGCTCGAGGAGCTGAAGGCGCGGCGCGCCGAGGCGCAGTCCTCGTCGGTCGACGTCGACGAGACCGACTTCAACGAGAACCTCGAGCTGCCCGGCGCCGACCTGTCCGGCGAGGAGCTCACCGTGCGCGTCCTGCCGAAGCAGGAGGACGAGTTCACCTGCTCGCGCTGTTTCCTCGTGCAGCACCGCAGCCGGCTCGCCGCCACCCGCGGCGATCAGCTGTTCTGCCGGGACTGCGCCGCCTGATCCGCGCGTGACCGGGGTAGGGCCGGTGTCCGGCCGCGGGATTCCGCGGCCGGGCACCACCACGCCCCGGTGCGCCGGGGGATGGCCGACGGGAGGATTCCGATGACCGAGCACGGCCCCAGGACGGCTCCCGCGCGCGACGTCCCGCCGCCACGGCCGGTGCCGTCGCCGCCGTCGTCCGCCCCCGCCGAGGAGAGCGCGCTCGGCCGCGCCGCGCGGGCGCTCGCCGACGCCGTCGGAGGGCTCCTCGGCGGCGGTGGTGCCACCCCCAGCACCGGCGATCGCGCCGACGGCGGACCGACGGACGGTGGGTCGCCGGCCGGTGACCTCGGCGACCGCGGTCCCGGGGCTGCGTTGGGCGACCTGCTGGCCGCGGCGGCTCCGCGGCTGCCGATCCGCGACGCCGAACAGCTCCGGCGCGCGCACCCCGGTGCGAGCGACGCGGAGATCGCCGAGGCCCTGATCGCCCGGGCCGCCCGGCGGACGGCCGGCATCGGTGCGGCCGTCGGAGGTCTGGCGGCCAGCCAGTGGCTGCTCCCCGCCTCGCTCCTCGCCCTGCCACTGGAACTGGGCGCCGAGACCGTGCTGATCGGCGCGGTCGAGGTGGTGCTGGTCGGCGAGCTGCACGAGCTCTACGGCCGCGCCGCCCCGGGCGACGCCCGGTCCCGTGTCGGGGCCTACCTGGCGAGCTGGTCGGCCCAGCGCTCGGTCGACGGTGCCGCGCCGGCCGGCCTGGGGGCGCTGCTGGGCGGCGCCGGGCTGCAGGCCCTGCGCCGGCGCGTCACGCGCAAGGTCGCGGGCGCGATCCCCCCGGCCGCGCCGTTCATGCTCGGCGCCGCCCTCTCCGGGCGCGGCAACCAGCGGGCCACCCAGACCCTCGCCGAGCGGGTGCTGGCCGATCTCCGCCGCTCCGGTCCGGCCGGGCCGGAGCGCTGAGCGCCGCGCCGTCGGGAAGCCGCGAACACGACGCCCGACCGCGCGGCTAGGGTCGCCGTCGTGCCCGAATCGCCCCTTCCCGAGCTGGACGTCCCGGTCCTGCTGACCTCACCGGAGGGCGCCGCCCCCCGGTATGCGCTGCCCGGCGACGCCGGCGCGGACCTCGCCCTGGCCGAGGACGTCGAGCTCGCCCCGTTCCAGCGGGCGCTCGTCGGTACCGGCGTCGCCGTCGCCATCCCGGAGGGGTACGCCGGGTTCGTGCACCCGCGCTCCGGCCTGGCCCACCGGCTCGGGCTGAGCCTGGTCAACGCGCCCGGCACCATCGACGCGGGCTACCGCGGCGAGATCAAGGTGAATCTGATCAACCTCGACCCGACGACGCCGGTGACGCTGCGCCGGGGCGACCGGATCGCCCAGCTGGTCGTCCAGCCGGTGGTGCGGGCCCGGTTCGTGCCGGTCGACGAGCTGCCCGTCACCGAGCGGGGCGAGGGTGGCCACGGATCGACCGGCGGGCACGTCGCCGCCGGCACCACAGTTCTCGAGGAGCGCAGCTGACATGGCGCTAGGACGACGGCGCAACCGCATCGACCGGAGCCTGCGCGAGCGCGGGGTCCCTCCGGAGCCGCAGCACCGCGAGCGGGAGGTCGAGACGACCACGGGTCCGTGGGACCAGGCCGACGCCCCCGACGACGGGGTGCCGCGGATCGACCTGGGCGCGATCCAGCTGCCCGCGATGCCGGGGATGGATCTGCGGGTCGAGCTCGACCAGCAGCAGCGGGTGGTGGCCGTGACGCTGCGGGCCGGCGACTCGCAGGTGCAGGTCGCGGTGTTCGCCGCGCCCCGCGCGGGCGGCATCTGGGACGACGTCCGCCGCGACCTCGCCACCAGTGCCTCCGGGCAGGGCGCGTCGTTGAAGGAGGTCGACGGGCCGTTCGGGCCGGAGCTCGCCGGGTCGATCATGGTCCTCCCGCCACCGGCACCGGGGCAGACGACGCCGCCGAAGCCGGTGCGCCAGGCGGCCCGCTTCCTGGGGGTCGACGGGCCGCGGTGGTTTCTGCGCGGCGTCCTCACCGGCCCCGCGGCGGCCGACCGGGCGGCGGCCGGCGAGCTGGAGGAGGCGTTCCGCGGGATCGTCGTCGTCCGCGGGAGCGAGCCGATGCCCGTGCGCGAGCAGCTGCCGCTGGTGCTGCCGCAGGAGGCGGCCGCCCAGCTGGCCCGTCAGGTGGAGGACGAGCAGCCGGGCGGGCCGGTCCGCGACGCCTGACCGCGTCGGGGTGGCCAGGGGCGTCCGGAGGCCCCGGAGTCGCCGTACGCTGGGGGCGTGACGGAGACCCGATCGTCGCGGTGGTTGGCGCGCACACTGCAGCGCCTGACCGCCGATGACCACACCATCGACGCCGAGGAACTGCGCGCCGGTGCGGCCAGCGCCGGCTGCGAGCCGGTGAGCTCCTGCCGCAAGGGCGAGGTGGTCACTGTGACCGGCCGGCTGAAGTCGGTGATCTACACGCCCCGCGAGACCGTGCCCACCCTCGAGGCGGTGCTGTTCGACGGATCCGGGTCGGTCACCCTCGTCTGGCTGGGCCGCCGGCGCATCCCGGGCATCGAACCCGGGCGCACGGTCACGGCGCGCGGCCGGTTCGCCGCGTTCGACGGCAAGCGGTCCATCTACAACCCCTGGTACGAGCTCGGAGCAGGGTGAGCGCGGCGGACGAGCAGACCGGCACCGCCGTGCCGGCCCAGGGGGAGGGGACCGCTGACAGCGGTCCGTTGCTGAGTTTCGACCGCGAGGTGGTCCTCGAACAGCTCGGGGGCTGGCGCGGGATGGTCGACGCCTCGCTGCCGACGATCGCCTTCGTCGTGGCCAACATCTGGGGCGGCCTGCGTGCCGGCGTCTGGGCCGCCCTCGGGCTGGCCCTCGTGGTCTTCGCCCTCCGGCTGATCCGGCGCGAGAGCATCCAGCAGGCCGTGAGCGGGCTGTTCGCGGTCGGCGTCGCGGTGGCCATCGCCGCCGCCTCCGGTCAGGCGCGCGACTTCTTCGTCTTCGGCATCCTGCGCAACGCCGTCATCGGCGTGGTGCTCGTGGCGTCGATCCCGATCCGCTGGCCGCTGGTCGGGGTGTTCGCCGAGTTCCTCGCCCCCAGCCATCTCGGCACGATGGCCGGCCAGTCGTTCCCGAGCCTGCGCCGCCGGGTCGTCGAGGCCACCTCCGACCCCCAGTCGGCCGCCGGCCCCTCGGCCGCGACGACGCCGACCGACGCCGAGCCGGACCTGCACTGGCGCGAGGACCGGCGCATGATCCGCGCCTACGGCTGGCTGACCGCGCTGTGGGGTGGCACGTTCCTCGTCCGGGTCGCCGTGCAGGGGCTGCTGTATCAGGCCAACCAGGTCGCGCTCCTCGGGACGACGTCCCTCGTGCTCGGCCTGCCGGTGACCGCCGTGGCGATCGCCGTCACGCTGTGGGTGATCGCCCGGCTGCACCGGCACCGCAGCGCGCCGCCACCGCCGGCCTGAGCCGGCCTGCGCCGGCTCCCGCGGGTCAGACCCGGCCCGGCGACGCCTCCGGGGCGAGGACCGCCTTGAGCTGCTCCTCGACGTCGGCGTGGGTGACGAACAGCAGCTCGTCGCCGGCCTCCAGGGGCTCGTCGGGCGAGGGGTTGATGACCCGCTCCCCGCGGAGGATCGCGGTGAGCACCGTCTCGCGGGGCAGCGGCACCTCGCGCAGCGGCTTCCCGACCCACGGGGTGTCCTCGGTGAGGATGATCTCGACCAGGTTGGCCGCGCCCTTGCGGAAGCTCATCAGCCGGACGACGTCGCCGACGGTCACCGCCTCCTCGACCAGGGCCGCGAGCACGCGCGGGGTCGAGACGGCGACGTCGACGCCCCACGCCTCGGTGTAGAGCCACTCGTTGCGCGGGTCCTTCACGCGGGCGACCACGCGGTTGACCGCGAACTCGGTCTTGGCCAGCAGCGACACGACCAGGTTGGCCTTGTCGTCGCCGGTCGCGGCGACGACGACGTCGCAGGTGGCCAGCTGCGCCTCCTCCAGGGAGCTCACCTCGCACGCGTCGGCCTGCACCCACTCGGCGCCGGGCACCGAGCGGGTACGCACCTTGCGGCCGTCCTTCTCGATGAGCATGACGGCGTGCCCGTTGGCCAGCAGCTCGCCGGCGATCGACCGCCCGACGGCCCCGGCCCCCACGATCGCGACCCGCATCAGTGGTGCACCTCCTCGTGGCCGCGCTCGACGACGTCGTGCACCCGGCCGGTGATGTCGTCGGTGACGGCGACCATCAGCTGGTCGCCGTCCTGGAGCACCGTGCCCGCGGTGGGCAGCTGCGCGTCGCCGAAGCGGACCAGCCAGGCGGCGCGGGCGCCGGAGGCGGCCTCCAGCTCGGTGAGCTTGCGGCCCACCCAGCCCTCGGTGACGGTGACGCGCATGAGCAGCACCTTCCCGGTCGGCTCACGCCAGAGTTCGCTGACCTTCACCGACAGCAGCTCGCGCAGCAGCCGGTTCACCGTCCAGGGGACGGTCGCGACGCTGGGGATGCCCATCCGCTCGTAGACCTCGGCCCGCTTGGAGTCGTAGATGCGGGCGACCACGTGCTGGACGCCGAAGGTCTCGCGGGCCACCCGGGCGCTGATGATGTTGGAGTTGTCACCGCTGCTGACGGCCGCGAAGGCCCCGGCGGAGTCGATGCCGGCATCGAGCAGCGTCTGCCGGTCGAAGCCGAGGCCGGTGACCTGACGGCCGGCGAAGTCGGGGCCCAGCCGGCGGAAGGCCTCCGGGTCCTGGTCGATCACCGCGACGCTGTGACCGACCTCCTCCAGCCGGCGGGCGATGGCGGAGCCGACGCGTCCGCAGCCCATCACGACCACGTGCACGAAGACTCCCGCAGCTCTGTCGCGCCGGCGCCGTTCGCCCACGCAGTACCGCGCGAAGTTACACCCGGAACCTGATCCACCCCGGGCGCACCGGGCTGATGTGCCCCTCTCTCGCCGGGCATGCCGCCCGGCGGCGCCGCCGGGGCCGTGGCGTCCGTACCATCGCCGCCGTGCCACGTCTGTCCGAGCTCGGACAACTTCCGAAACGACTCGTGCTCGGGCGCCCAGTGCGCAGCGACCGGGTCGGCGAGTCGTTGTTGTCGAAGCGTCTCGCCCTGCCCATCTTCGCCAGCGACGCGCTCTCCTCCGTGGCGTACGCCACGCAGGAGGTGCTGATCATCCTGACGCTGGGCGGCACGGCCTACCTCTATCTCACGCCGTGGCTGGCCGCCGCCGTCGTCGTCCTGCTGATCGTGGTGGTCCTGTCCTACCGGCAGGTCGTGCACGCCTACCCGTCCGGCGGTGGCGACTACGAGGTCGCCATGAAGAACCACGGGCAGTTCGCGGCGCTGGTCGTCGCCAGCGCGCTGCTGACCGACTACGTGCTGACCGTCGCCGTCTCGGTCTCGTCGGGCACGGACAACATCATCTCGGCGTTCCCCACGCTCAACCAGCACCGCGTGCTCATCGCGGTCGGCCTGGTCGCCCTGCTCGCCGCCGCCAACCTGCGTGGCCTCCGGGAGTCGGGCAAGACCTTCGCGGTGCCGACCTACCTGTTCGCGACCGGGATCCTGGTCATGATCGCGACCGGGCTGATCCGGCAGTTCGTCGGCACGCCCATCGTGGCCGAGAGTGCGCACTACGGGATCGTGCCGGAGCCCAGCCACGTCGGGCTGACGGGCTTCGCGCTGCTGTTCTTCGCCCTGCGGGCCTTCGCCTCCGGGACGACGGCGCTGACCGGCATCGAGGCCGTCGCCAACGGCGTGCCCGCGTTCAGGCCGCCCAAGAGCCGGAACGCGGCGATCACCCTGTCGCTGCTCGGGGGCCTGGCGGCCACCATGTTCGCCGGGGTGACGGCGCTGGCCCTGTTCGCCCACGTCCGCTACGTCGACCCGGCGCGGGCCTGCGACCTCATCGGCTTCCCGAACTGCGCGACCGCACCGCAGCGCACGGTCGTCGCCCAGCTGGCCGCCGCGACGTTCGGCGGCACCAACTCGATCGGCTTCTTCTACATCCAGGCGGCGACCGCGCTCGTGCTGGTCCTCGCGGCCAACACCGCCTTCAACGGCTTCCCCCTGCTCGGCTCCGTGCTGGCCCAGGACCGGTTCCTGCCCCGGCAGCTGCACACCCGCGGCGACAAGCTCGTGTACAGCAACGGCATCCTGCTGCTCGCCGGGTTCGCCGCACTGCTGATCGTCGCCTTCCAGGCCGACGTCACCCGGCTGATCCAGCTCTACATCATCGGGGTGTTCACCAGCTTCAGCATCGGCCAGTGGGGCATGGTGCGGCACTGGCACCGCGAGCTGGGCATCGAGCGCGACCCCGCGATCCGGGGGCGGATGCGCCGGTCGCAGATCATCAACACCATCGGCGGGTCGCTCACCAGCGTCGTCCTGGTGATCATCGTGCTCACCAAGTTCACCCACGGTGCGTGGCTGGTCATCATCGCGATGCCGGTCATCTTCCTGCTGATGAAGGCCATCAACCGGCACTACTCGAACGTCGCCCTGCAGCTGGTGCCCGACTCCGACGCCCGGATGCTGCCCAGCAAGGTGCACGCGATCGTGCTCGTGTCGAAGGTGCACAAGCCGACGCTGCGCGCCCTGGCCTTCGCGCGCGCCACCCGGCCCGATGTGCTGACGGCGCTGACGGTCAACGTCGACGACTCCGAGACCCGCGGGCTGCAGGGCGACTGGGAGCGCTACGACATCCCGGTTCCGCTCACCGTCCTGGAGTCCCCGTACCGGGAGATCACCCGCCCGGTCGTCGACTACGTGAAGGCGATCCGGCGCCACAGTCCCCGCGAGCTGGTCGTGGTGTTCGTGCCGCAGTACGTGGTCGGGCACTGGTGGGAGAACGTGCTGCACAACCAGAGCGCGCTGCGGCTGCGGGCCCGGTTGCAGTTCCAGCCCGGCGTGATGATCACGACCGTTCCGTGGCAGCTGGAGAGCTCGGTCGGCCGCGACGACGGCAGCGGCCGCCGCGGCCCGATGCCCGGCGACCTGCGGCGGGGCTACACCGACGACGTCGTCGAGGACACTCCCCGTGGCTGATCCCCGTGCCTGACCGGCGGCGGGCGGGTGGCCGCCGCACCGGCGCCGGACGCCCGCCGGCGGTGGACCGCGGCGCGGGCTGGACCGGCAGCGAGTTCGAGGTGACCGTCGGCCCGGTGGCCCACGGCGGCCACTGCGTGGCCCGCCACGAGGGCCGGGTCGTTTTCGTGCGGCACACCCTGCCGGGCGAGCGGGTCGTGGTCCGGGTCACCGAGGACCGGCATCCCGGCTACTGCCGGGCCGACGCCATCGAGATCCTCTCCGCCGCCCCCGAGCGGGTGGAGCGGCCGTGCCCGGCCAGCGGCCCGGGCCGCTGCGGCGGCTGCGACTGGCAGCACGTGACGCCCGCCGGCCAGCGTGCGCTCAAGGCGGCAGTGGTCCGCGAGCAACTGGCCCGGCTGGCCCGCATCGACGACGTCGAGATCACCGTCGAGGAGCTGCCCGGCGGGCCGCTGCGCTGGCGGTCTCGGGCGCGCTTCGCGGTCGACCGGTCCGGGGCGGCCGGGCTGCGGCGGCACCGCTCCCACGACGTGTACGTGCTCGACGACTGCCCGATCACCGTCGAGCCCGCCGCGCGCGCCGTCCTGGGGACGCGCTGGCCCGGTGCGGGCGCCGTCGACGTCTCCATCGACGCCACCGGTGCGGTCACCACGACCCGGCTGGACCGCCGCGGTCATCCGCAGGGCACGCGGGTCGTTCCGGCGGACGGCACCGCGCCCGTCGCGCCGGCCGGCCGGGCCGAGCGGCACGCCGGGGGGCGCGACTGGGAGGTCGAGGGCACCGGCTTCTGGCAGGT
>Ga0308173_10001007_pt1 | contig 13428 bp, 12 predicted proteins | sample PhyPR1_FD_203716 | JGI IMG/M metagenome (GOLD analysis project Ga0308173, IMG submission 203716) | Soil microbial communities from UC Gill Tract Community Farm, Albany, California, United States - DLSLS.P.R1 | ecosystem: Environmental > Terrestrial > Soil > Agricultural land | place: USA...
AATTGTTCTGGTCACCTTGCCAGAAACGACGCCTGTCTCCCAGGCAGCAGCGCTGCAGGAAGACCTGCGCCGCGCCGGCGTGGAACCGTACGCCTGGGTCGTCAATAAATCGATTCTGGCTGCCGGAACCCGCGACCCCTTGTTGCAAGCGCGCCTGGAGGGGGAGAAAAAGCAGCTGACCCGTCTGGCCGATGGACTGGCTCGCAAAACATTCGCCGTGCCCTGGATGCCCGAAGCACCTGTCGGATTGTCCGCGCTATCCAACTTGCTGGCATCCTGACACGACGTTAATGGTATTGTTATCAAGGTCGGCCTGGTTACTGACCTCGGCGCCGACAGCGGGGGACGGTGTTGATACCTTCCAAGGCAAGGACACCTTGCTAGACCATCTCGAGACATGCCGGTTTCTTTTTGAGCGGCTTAATGCCAAGTCCGATGGACCGTACTTGACCCGTCGTGTTCTTTGGGCGATCACGTCTGGAAGTCCGCTATGAGCCCTCTACCGGTCTCTTATCTTTACGATCGGAAAGTCTGCTTTTGGCCAGACTTTGCCGATCGCCATGAGCCGGTTCACGTAACGATCGTTGCGCAACACGATTTAGAAAGTCGTCTGTTGCCTTCAACGGTCATCCACATTTCTTTGCCAGATCAACTCACCGTTGCGCCAGACCTCGCGCACCCGGTGAAAAGGCACCATGTGGGTCTTGCCATCCTGTTCCTCGACGTCAAATGAGAAGCGCTCACCACGCACAAGATGCACACGCCGGAACGGTACGCGGACGATTTTAGCGACGAGACGGTCGTAGTAGCCGATCATGAAAGTACCTTCGCCGAACTCCGAATCCCATTGTATGCGGTGAAGTAAGTCCTGGATTGGAGTCATTGGCGGCGGTCGGCAGGTCTGATCGGTTAAATCATGCTACAACAACAGCGTTACCTGAAGAATTCGCGCACTACGCTAATTTGAAGTCTGCTTCAGGACTATCGCAAAGGACCGAGTCCGACCCTGAACGGACGTTTGGGTTGGCACTCTGGATTTCCGCTCAACGACACAAAGCGGCCGCTCATTAAGCAAGAATGCTTATTATCTATTACGTTAGCGCGGACACGCTCGACCGATGAACGGGCGAGTTTGTGTACGGCAAATTAGTCGCCTGATTAGTCGAACCGCTGGTTGGAGTGCACATGCCGGTGGAGGGCCATGTTTAGTGCCTCCATCGCAAGTTAGTCACTCGGGCTCCTGCCCGCTGACTAATTTCCCAGCACGGCAACGCCGTCCGCCGCGCGTACGCCCTGCCCTTCAGGCAGCACGAATAGCGGATTGATTTCGGCCTCGACCAGACGCTCCCCCATCTGCGCGGCCATTTTCGAAAACGCCACGATGGCAGAGACGAGCGCGTCGACATCTGCCTTTGGACGGCCGCGGAAGCCATCGAGAAGCGGCCAGGTCTTGAGCTCCTGCGCCAACTCGAGCGCATCTGCCCGGCTAAGGCATCCGCCTGGCGGCAGCAGCCGCATCGTGGTGTCCTTGAAGAGTTCAGCCGTAACGCCACCCATGCCGAGCAGGATGGCCGACCCGAGCGGGTCGCGGTGGAAACCAAGGATGAGCTCCGTGCCGCCTGTCACCATTTCCTGTACCAGGAAGCGATCCGGCGCTATGGCTGTGTTGGCCTTGACTTCCTCAGCCATGGCGGCCAGGCGTGCAGCCACTTGTCCCGGCGCGAGGTTCACGGCAACGCCGCCGACGTCGCTCTTGTGCGTAATGTCGTTCGAAAGAATCTTCAGCACCACGCGGCTGCCCAGCTCATGGGCGGCGCGCTCGGCTTCGGTCCGCGTCGTCACCACCGCCTCGCGAACGCCGGGCACGCCGAAGCGTGCGAACAGCTGCTTGGCCTGCGCTTCATCCAGCGATCCGGCCGGGAACTCCGCAGTTGGTACTTGCACCGGCATCGAGGTTTCCGTAAGCGGCGCCGTCCAGCGAGCAGCCCTTAACATCCCGTCGTACGCGGCCGAGCAGCTTTCCGGCGCCATGAAGGCCGGCACGCCGCGTCGGGTCAGTATGGCAGCCACTTCCGGCGCGTGCGGGCTCACGTAGGCCAACACCGGCTTGTCGCTGGTGTGCAGGCAATCCTGGATCGCGCCGGCCATCAGCTCGGGCATCGCCAGGCCGGAGGAACCGACGACAATCGTCAGCGCGTCGTAGCTTGGACTGTCAAGCAAGGCCTGAATCGCTTTGCGCAGCAGATCCGGCTGCAGGCCCGCAAGCGTCACATCGATCGGGTTGCGGTCGAGCGCCGCATGGTCGCCGGTCTGCAGTGCGCGCAGGCGGGCAGCCGTCTCCTCATCCGGCGCCGGCGTCTCGAAGCCGGATACGCCCAAACTGTCGGACACCAGCGTCCCCGCGCCGCCGGTCGAGGTAAGGACAGCGATTCGATTGCCCTGCAACACACGTCCGGTGGCTAGAGCCGCCGGAATGTCGAGCAGGTCGCCGAAGCTTTGCGCCCGGATGATGCCGACCTGCCTGAACAGCGCGTCGTACATGCGGTCTGCCCCGGCCAGCGCGCCGGTATGCGAGACAGCCGCCTTTGCGCCCGCTTCGGAACGGCCTATCTTGAACGCCACGACCGGCTTGCCCGCGCGCGCCGCCTTCAGCGCCGCGGCGCGGAAGGTATCCGGATTGCGCACGCTTTCGATATACAGCGCGATGACTTTTGTCGCATCGTCGTCCGCAAGATAATCAACGAAGTCGGCCAGATCCAGGTCAGCCTCATTGCTGGTGGAGACCAACTTGGACAGACCGATGCCGCGGGCCGCCGCGCGCGAAAGCAATGCGCCGAGGATGCCGCCGCTTTGCGACACCACGCCGATGGAGCCTGCCGGAAAATGGTCCATTTCCAGCGCACCGCTGGCGGACAGAACGATATCGTCGGTAAGATTCACCAGGCCTATCGTATTGGGTCCGAGCAGGCGCATGTTGCCGGCAGCGGCAAGCAGTTCCCGCTGGCGGCGCGCGCCCTCTTCACCGGTTTCGGTGTAACCGCTGGCCAGCACGATCGCCGCCGCGGAGCCACGCGCCGCCAGGTCGCGTACCGCCAGGTGCGCGCGCTCGGCGCCCAACAGCACGATGCCCACGTCGGGCACCTCGGGCAGTGAAGCAACGTCCGGATAGCAGCGCAGGCCAGCGATTTCATCGACGCGCGGATTGACCGGGAAGATGTTGCCCGTGAAGCCGTGCTTGCGCAGATAAGCCACCGGGCGTCCTGAAGTCTTGTTGATATCCGCGGATGCGCCGATGATGGCGACGCTGCGCGGTTTGATCAGGCGGGAAATAGCATCCATGTCCCTTACTCCTTGCCTGGCCGCGCGGCGCTCTTGGCCAGGAACGCCATGACCGCGTCGCGATGCTCGATGCTGGTATAGCACATACCTTGCGCCTGGCTGCCCTGCGCGAATACCTGCTCGGCCGGCAGCTCGAAGCTTTGATTCAGAATGGTCTTACCCAGGGCGAGCGCTGTAGCCGAGCCCTTGCTCAGTTCCGCCGCCCATGCCTGGGCGTCGGTCACCAGCGTATCGGCGCTGGTCAAGCGGTCGGCCAGGCCGATCCGCAGCGCTTCCTCGGCGTCTACCTTGCGGCCGCTGAAGATCAGCTCCTTTGCCTTCACCAGCCCGACCCGGCGTGGCAGGAAATACATGCCGCCGCCATCAGGGATCAGGCCACGGTGGATATAGGACCAGGTGAAGCTGGCGGCGTCGCTGCCGATGATGAAGTCGCAGGCCAGCGCCGTATCCGCGCCAAGACCGGAAGCGGCGCCATTGACTGCGGCAATCGTCGGCTTGGGCATCGTGTGCAACAGCGATACCGTATAGTGCACCCGCTGCTGGCGGCTCCAGCCGTTGAACGCGACCTCGCCGGGCGGCGCCTGCATGCGCCGTTCCATGCCGGCGACGTCGCCGCCTGCGCAAAATCCCTTGCCGTTACCAGTAAGCACCAGGGCCCGGATCGCCTTGTCCGCGGCGACGCGCTCCAGCGCCGCGATGAACTCGGTGCGCATGTCGTCACTCATTGCATTGCGCTTCTCCGGACGGTTCAAGCAAATGGTTGCGATTCCAGACTGAATCTGCAGATCGATCAGGTCGGTTGTCATGTTGGCTATCCTTGCTATATCAATACAATTAATTGGCGGTGATGTTGTTTTCCTTGACGATTTTTTTCCACCGGGCTTCCTCACCGCGCACATAGGTATCGAGTTCAGCCGGTGCGCCGGCGCTGATGATCAGGCCTTCATCCTGGGCCCGCTTGCGGAATGTCTCGCCCTGGACGGCCTTTTTAGCGGCCGCATTCAGCTTCGCAATTACATCCGGCGGCGTGCCGGCTGGCGCATACAGTCCGTACCAGCTTTCGGCAGCGTACCCGGCCACGCCGCTCTCCGCTATCGTCGGCACGTTGGGAAATGCCGGCGACCGCTCGGCTGTCGTCACGCCCAGCGCCCGCAGCTTTCCGCTCTGGAGAAAAGGCGTGACTGCCGCGGCGGTGCCGAACATCAGGTCAACCTGCCCGCCCAGCAAATCGGTCAGGGCAGGACCAGCGCCTTTATAAGGAACGTGGGTTAGGTCGACCCTGGCCAGGTTCTTGAAGAGTTCACCGGCCAGGTGGGCGGAGGTGCCGTTGCCTTGTGACGCAAAATTAAGCTTGCCGGGTTTCGCTTTCGCCGCCGCAATGACATCCTGAACGGTTTTGTAAGGACTGTCGGATTTCACGACAAGGACGTTGGGCGAGCGGCCAATCAACACCACAGGCGCGAAGGCCTTGTCGGTTGCGTAAGGCAATTTCGGTTGCAGGCCCGGGTTGACGGCATGGGCGAATGTGGCGACCAGCAGCGTATAGCCATCAGGCGCGCTCTTGGCAACCGCATCGGTTCCAATGATGGTGCCACCGCCTGGCTTGTTCTCGATGATCACCGATTGGCCAAGCTCTTGCGACATGCCGGTACCCAGCGTCCGGGCGATCAGGTCGGTTCCCCCTCCCGGCGCGAACGGCACGATGATGCGGACCAGCTTTTCAGGATAGGCGGCGAATGCGGATGGGGTAATGCCGCTGACGGAAGCGGCGAGCGTTACGATCACGCCTAATTTGCGAAGCGACGATTTCAAGAACTGTTGCATGAATGTCTCCTGTGGGGAAATTGATTTGAACAAGCGGCGCAGTGATCAATGTCCAGTCGTCTTGCGCTCTTTTCATTGCAGGCAGTTTATGCGCTAAGATCGGCGAGCGGATGGCACTAATTCCATCTAGTGGAAATCAATGCCGATAGGAGTTGTGAATGGAAAATGCGTTGGAGCAGTCCGCGAAACGGCCCCGACTTGAACAGGCGCCCCAGAATCGGTCGCTGGAACGAGGGATAGAGATTCTGCGCGCCTTCCGGCCGGGAGCCAGCCTGCTGGGCAATGGCGAACTGGCCGAGCGCACCGGCTTGTCGCGGGCGACAGTAAGCCGCCTGACCCAGACGCTGGTGGGGACAGGGTTTCTTGAGTACGATCGCGCCCGGCGCGCGTATCGCCTTGCCGCGCCCGTATTGAGCCTTGCGCACGCGATGCGCTCGGGCTCGCCGGTGCTGCAGGCGGTGGGACCGATGATGCGTGCCGTTGCTGAAAAGAGAAAGATCAATGTTGGACTGGCGGTCGCCGATCGCGAGGAAATGGTGTACCTGGAATCGGTACGCTACAACCGCAAGACGACCCTGCGCAATGTCGTGGCGGGGCAGCGCGTTCCGATCGAGTTGACGTCGCTCGGCCGCGCCTATCTGGCGGCCGCGCCGCAAGCGCAACGGCAGGCGCTGCTTTCGCAGTTCAAAAGCCGCGGCCGGGCCGGATGGCGTGCGCTTGAACAGGACATTGCCGAGGCAATCAATAGCGTGCATCGCGTGGGCTACTGCGTGGCTTCCTGGCAGCCGGAAGTCGTCGCGCTGGCGGCGCCGGTCGTGGTGGATGGACATCCCATTTACGCGCTCAACTTCAGCGTTTCCACACAGGCGGCGCCCGCGGCGGTCAGCCGCGAATTGAGCTCACCGCTGATGGACCTGGCGGCACGGGTCCATCAGGCCATCGAAGCGCTGTAGCTCTGGGACAGGCGCCAGGTAACACGGCTTGGCTCTGCTTCGCCATAAGGCCATGCCAGAAGCCGCGCGATGGATAGCCTCGGCTAGATTGGCGGGAAGCCGTACAGCAGCGCGGGATTGTCAACGAGGATACGGTGACGAATCGGCTCATCAGGCGCCCATCTCAGCAGCAAATCGAAGAGCAAGGCATCATCCGGCTTTAGCTGTCTTTCGGTCGGGTGAGGCCAGTCACTGCCCCATACCACGCGCTCTGGCGCTGCTCTGATGAAAGACTGCGCAACAGCCGTCGCATCGTCATAGCCGGGCGGCCCTAACTTGGTATTCAGATAGGCGCCGGAAGCCTTGATCCAAGTTTTCCCACCATCCAGCATGCGTCGCATTGAACTGTAGGCCTCGCTTTCCAGGACAGGCTGCGGCAGACGTCCCATGTGGTCAAAGACAACGGGACAAGGCAATGCTTGAAGCATGGCGGCGTTGGCAACGATCAGGTCTGCGCGCATTTGCAATTGAATGTGCCAGCCCAAGTCGGATACCCGACGTGCGAGCGGCTCTATCATGTCGACCCGGGTGACGGCATGGTCGGGATTGAACAAGGAAAACCGAATCCCTCTTATCCCGCCTTCATGCAGTTGGCGCAGTTCTGCATTCGTGACATGCGGATCAAGAACGGCAATGCCGCGCGCATTCTGTGCACCGAGCCTGGCTATCGCGTCCAAGGTCACCCGATTATCCGTCCTGTAATTGGCGGGCTGCACAACCACTGCGCGAGTCGTGCCGATGCGACGCTGGAATTTCCGGTAATCCTCGACCGTCGCCTGCGTCGGCAACGTCGCCTTGGGATCAAGGATGGGAAATTCGTTGCTGTAGATATGGATGTGGGAATCGCATGCGAGCGGCGGCGCCGCCAAGGCAGGCCGCGCGCTTCCTGCAGAGTTCGGAACGCTGCTTTCCATCGCAGTTGCGGACACTGCAAAGCGCCCAGCCGTTCCCAAGCCAAGCGCTGCCAAGCCTTTCATTAATGACCGACGGCGATTATTCGGGGTGTATGTCATGTGACCTTTCCTGGTTTTCGTCATTTAAAGCAAGACATTCACAGCCCAGTTCTGCAAACAGAAGGCAGGAAATTCCTGCCCCCTCCTGGCCGCTTACTTATTGGAAAAAACCCGCCGTGCAAACGTCGCAATTGCGTCGGCCATGGCTTGCGGTTGCTCGGGTGCCAGCGCATGACCGGCATTCGGAATCACAACAACGGTGACACGATCGCCCACCATGTCCTTGAGTACCCTGGAAAAGCGGCGCGGCGCCACGGCATCATTTTCTGCTTGCAGATCGAGGATCGGCGCAGTGCCGGCAGCAAAATAATCATCGACCGGCGTCGTATTCCGCGCATGCGATTCGGCTTCATGGGTTTCGGCATGCCAGCCGTTCAACCAGACATGCGGATCGTGTCCCGGCGCAAAGAACGCCTGACGCAGGTATTCGAGGCGCTGGGCTTCCGGCAAGCGCATGTCGCCGGCGCCATCGATGGCCTTGCGCATTTCCGGGCCGATCGGTTTTTCCTTCGATCCCGGCGGCACCTTGCCTGCCGATGCAGCCGCGATGACCACGCCGCGCACCAGATCAGGACGGTCCGCCGCCAGCTGGCGTGCCGCGAAGTTGCCCCATGCATGCCCGACGACCACGACCGGTCCCTTGTGTTCATGCTCCACCACCGCGGCAACGTCCTTTGCGAAATCATGAACGCTGAGGTTTTCCATGGGACCCTTGCTGCGCCCGATGCCGCGCGGTTCCGGGCGCAATACGCGGAAGCCATCCGCTGCAAGTCGCTCCGCCACCACGTCGTAATCGCGGCCGGAGCGCCCGAGCGACGGCAGTATCGCGATCACCGGGCCTTCCCCCTGGCGCATGACATCTATCTGGATATTCCCATAAGTAACCAGTTCACGATCCACCTTCGAGATGTCGCCGGCGAAAGCGGACATCGACAACGAGGCCGCAACCAGCAAAGCACAACCATATTTACGCAGTTTCATTTCAAGCTCCATTTGTCGTTTTTTTGATGCGTTGGAAAAATTCGGTTATTTGTCAGTGACGTCGGTCACTTGGCGCTGCCCCGTTGATTGGCCGAGTAAATGCGCCGGGCGAAGCTGGCAATCGCCTCGCTCATCGCGCCGGGTTGTTCGGGCGCCATCGCGTGCCCGCAATCGGGAATCACCTTCACCGTGACGCGCTCGCCCAGCATCGGCTTGAATACATTCGGCACCACGACGGCATCGTGCTGCGCCTGCAAATCCAGTATGGGAACCGATCCGCCGCTGAAATACGCATCCACCGGGGTGACATTGCGCGCATGCGCCTGTGCCTCGTGGGTCACCGTATACCATCCTGTCAGCCATGGCTTTGGGTCGTGCCCCGGCGCGAAGAAGGCTTGCTTCAGATAGGTGAGTCGTTGCGATTCCGGCAGCGCCGGATTTCCCGATCCATCAATTGCTTCGCGCAGCCTGCCGTAAGGTTTTTCCGTGGAACCCGGCGGCAGCTTGCCCGCCGAAGCCGCCGCCATGACGAGGCCGCTCACCAGGTCCGGGCGGTCCACTGCCAGCATCCGTGCCGGCTGGCTGCCCCAGGCATGCCCGACAATGACAGCCGGGCCGGTTTTTTCCCGGTCGAGCACGGAAGCGACGTCTGCCGCGAAGGCATGCATGTCCAGATCGTGCATCGGACCTTTGCTGCGCCCTATTCCACGCGGCTGCGGCCGCAGTACGCGGAAGCCATCCGCCTCCAGGCGCGCGGCGACGCTGTCATAATCTTCGGCGCCACGGCCCAGCGATGGCAGGATCACGATTGCCGGGCCTTTTCCCTGGCTGAGGGTTTCTATCTGTACATCCCCGCGCGTTACGAGATCGCGCTGTACCGCGGGGCTTGTGCCAGGATGCGTGGCGCACGCTGCGATTGCCGCCGTGAATAGCGCAGCGATAGCCAAAGTTTTCAGCTTCATCAAGTTTCCTTTCGTCGTTATCAATGTGCCGCCGAAATTGCAGGCAAAATCGTCCCTGGCAACCCGCGATCGGTGAGCTGCGCACTCATACAAAAAGTTGCTTTCTACCTATTTGTGATTAATCGGATCGAGCCCGCTCTTCACGAACTTTTCTGCGGCTGCCGGCGTTTTCAGATAGACGATGAGCTCTTCGGCGGCTTTGCGCTCCTTGGCATCCTTGCCTATGGCGGCCGAAATCACGCTGACCTTTTGCACCGTCTCGGGAAGCGGCCCGATATACTGGATCCCGGGAATTGCGCGCAGCTCGCTGATCTGCTGCAAGCCCAGGTCAGCGTCGCCGCGCTCGATGGCGGTGCCAACCAGTTCACGTCCCTTGATGAGCACACTTCTGGATTTCATCTGCTCGGCAACGGCAAGCTTGGGAAACAATGTGCCGGTAATGTAAGTACCGCTGGCGCCCTCGGAGAAAGCCACCGATTTCGCTGCAAGCAGCGCATTGCGCAAGCTGTCTACCGTACTGATATCGGGCTTGGGCAGACCTGCCCGCACGGCGACGCCGACCCGGGATTCCGCCAGGTCCGTGCTCGTTCCGGCAATGAAATTCCCCTGCTTTACCTGGTCTTGCAGCGCCGCCTTGATCATGAAACAAACATCCATCGCTTCGCCATGCTTGATGCGCATGGGCAGCGCATCGGATGAAGCGCCATAGGAAGGCCCCCATGAAATGACGAGATGGTGGCCCGTCTTCTTTTCGAAGGCGGGTCCGAGTTCCGTGAAAGCGCCGCGCAGCGCCCCGGTCGCCAGTACATGGATATCGACTGCATGCGCTGCATTCGAAAGGGCGGCCGTGCAAGCGAAGGCAAGCAGCGCAGCGACACGGAAGCGGTTCTTGAAAATGGCCATTGGATATTCCTCTCAGGTTGTCAGGCAAAGCGCGTCGCACATCAAGCTGCGCCGCGGGTGTTCACATATAACGAGTAAATCGATGAGGTGGCTGCCATGAAAAGGCGGTTGCGATGGCGCCCGCCGAAGCACAGATTGGCGCAGCGTTCGGGCAGCATGATGTGGCCGATCGGATCACCGTCTGGCGTAAAGATCCGCACACCATCCAGCTCCTCGCTGCCGGTGCCCCAGCCGCACCACAGATTGCCATCTACATCGACGCGGAATCCGTCCGGCGTGCCGTCGGCCGCATCGATCAATATCTCGCCGCCATCGAGCCGCTTGCCATCGACCACGTCAAACGCGAGGATCGTGCGCGGGCGGGCGCGAGACGCGACCACATACAGCCTGCGCTCATCCGGCGAAAAGGCCAGGCCGTTAGGCCCGGGCACATCATCGGCAACGCATTCCAGCCGACTGCTGTGCGGATCCATGCGGTAGATGCTCGCGGGAAGCTCTGCCTCGGCGACCTGGCCCATATAGTCGCTGACCAGGCCGAAAGGCGGATCGCTGAACCAGATTGCGCCATCGCTGGCCACCACCACGTCATTCGGCGAGTTCAGGGGCTTGCCCTGATAGCTGTCTGCCAAAACCGTCACGCTCCCGTCGTATTCGGTCCGGGTAACGCAGCGGCCTCCGTGCTCGCAAGCAATCAGTCGCCCCTGGCGATCGCGGGCCAATCCATTAGCCTTGTTTGCCGGGGCACGGTAGGATGCGACTCCGCCGGTTTCCTCATCCCAGCGCAGAATGCGGTCGTTGGGTAGGTCCGTCCATAACAGAGCCCGCGCATCGCCGATCCATACCGGGCCTTCTGCCCAACGGCAGCCGGACCATAGTCGTTCAACGGTCGCATGCGGAAGGCGATAGTGTTCAAAGCGCTGGTCCAGGATGCGGATCGCGGGGTCCGGTGTGCGCAGGCTGGGCTGCCATGCATGGTTCGCCATGATTCATGCCTCCTTGATGATCGACTTCAGCACCAACGTCAGCGCCGTCGCGAGCACAAGCATGGCGCCCATGCCGATCAGGCCCGCTTGAAACGATCCCGTGACATCCTTCAGCCAGCCAACCATATAGGGGCCGAATAGACCGCCCAGGCTTCCAACCGCATTGATGAAGGCCAGGCCGCCGGCGGCCGCTTCCCGGCTGAGGAAGGTGGCTGGAATGCTGTAGAAGCAGGTCCGTACCGATGACAGCCCGACCAGCGCAATGGTGATCCCGAGCATGGCTGGCACCAAAGCTTCCGACGCGACCGAGCCGAAGAAACCGGCGGCCGCCAAGCCGCAAGTCAGCGCCAGATGCTTGACATAGCGCTGGGAGCGCGCCACCACCCGGGCCCAGATCAGCATTGCAATACTGCCGATCACATAGGGGAGCGCGGTGGCAAAGCCGATCTGGGTGTTGGAAATGTGATGGGTCTTCAGGATCGTGGGAAGCCAAACTCCGATACCGAGAATGCCGATGATGTAGCTGAACAGAATCGCCGCCAGCAGCCAGACACGCACGTCCTTGAGGGACTTTCCGAAGCTGTGCTGCGGGCGGCCCTGCGCTTCCCTGGCCAGCGCCTGCTCGAGCGCCGTCCGCTCCTCGGGCGTGAGCCACTTGGCCTGGCCCGGCGTATCGGTCAGGATCCAGAGACAGAGCAATCCCAGGACGCAGGCGGGCAGCCCCTGCAGAATGAACAGCCATTGCCAGCCATGCAGGCCCATCCACCCATCCATCTGCAACATCGACACTGAAAGCGGGCCGCTGAACACCGAGGAAAGCGGAATGGCCGCCAGGAACCAGCCCATCATGCGGGTCCGGTATTTCGAAGGGAACCAGAGCGTGAGATAAAAGATCACCCCGGGAAAGAAGCCGGCTTCGCCTATTCCGGCCAGTAGCCGGATCACGGCATAGCTGTTCGGCCCCACGGCGAAGCTCGTCGCTGCGGCGAATAGCCCCCAGGTGATCATGATTCTTGCCAGCCACTTGCGCGCCCCATATCGATAAAGCGCGAGATTGCTCGGCACCTCGAACAGGCAGTAGCCGACATAAAAGATGCCCGCGGCGAAACCGAACTGGGAAGCGCTCAATCCGAGATCGCGGTTCATCGTCAGCGCGGCAAAGCCAACGTTGGTACGATCCAGATAATTCACGAAATAGGCCAGGGCCAGTATCGGCACCAGACGCCACGCCGCCTTGCGGCACGCGGATTGCTCGGCATCGGTCGGCACCGCGTGATCTAGCGTTGTTGCATGCATGGGAAGCTCACTGTTAAAAATAGAGACGTCGGGGGTTGTGCACAAGCACGGCCTCAGCCGCCGCGGCGTCGCCGCAAACGTCGCAGATGAAGTCAAGGAGGCGATCGTCATCCGGGGCCGCGCCCTGGATGTTCGGATGCGGCCAGTCCGTGCCCCAGATCGCGCGTTCGGGCGCGGCATCCAGCAGACGTCGCGCCACCGGCAAAGCGGCATCCCAGGGCGCCGCCGCGCCTTGCATCATGCGATCTACGCCCGACAGCTTGATCCAGCGCTTCTCGTGCTCAAGGTGTTGTTCCAGCGCCTTTAGGCGCGGCTCATCCAGCTCGCAAGTGGCATCCTGCCGCGCCATGTGGTCGATCACCAATGGCATGTCGAGATCTCGCCACGCATCCAGTACCGACAACAGCTGCTCCAGGTGCCCGTGCAAGAGCGCATGCCAGCCCAGTGGCCGCACTCGCTCGGCAAGCCGACGCAGCTGGCCGAGATTACGTTCCCCGGGTAAATGCCCCATGAAGTTGAAGCGGATGCCGCGCACGCCGCCATCGTGCAGCGCCTGAAATGTCGCATCGCTCGTGTTGTCATTGATGAGCGCCACGCCGCGGTAGCGCCCGCCAGTCATCGCCAGCGCGGATAGCAGCGCGCGATGGTCCGTTTGGTAGCAAGCTGCCTGCACCAGCACACCATGGCTGATCCCGAGCCGCTGATGCAGCTCCAGCAGCTCGGTCATTGGCGCAGCGGCTGGCCGGTATGCGGCATCGGCCGGAAGGGGAAAGGTTTCCCACGGGCCATAGATATGCGTATGGCAGTCCCACAGGCCGCCCTCGAGCGCGGAGCGGATCATCAATCGCACCTTGCCGTCATGCCGCCATCGACAATGATCTCGGTGCCGGTGATGAATTGCGCTTCGTCGGAAGCCAGGAACAGCGCCGCATTCGCGGTATCCCGCCCGTCTCCCATAAAACCGAGCGGAATGCGCGCGACCCGGCTCTCGAGCAGCTTGTCGACATCGCCGCCGCTGCGCTGCCCGGCCAAGCGCACCTCGACCATCGGCGTGTGCAACTGGCCTGGCACCACCGTGTTGACGCGTATGCCTTTCTTCGCGTACTCGACGGCGACTACCTTGCCCAGCTGAATC
>Ga0308173_10001008_pt1 | contig 13426 bp, 11 predicted proteins | sample PhyPR1_FD_203716 | JGI IMG/M metagenome (GOLD analysis project Ga0308173, IMG submission 203716) | Soil microbial communities from UC Gill Tract Community Farm, Albany, California, United States - DLSLS.P.R1 | ecosystem: Environmental > Terrestrial > Soil > Agricultural land | place: USA...
ACCGACACGGCACGTCGTCCGTCCGCGTGGCGGTGGACGGCGAGCACGTGCTCGCGTCCCGGCTCGTCGGCGAGGTCGAGGCGCACGAGCTGCTCGAGGGTGGGGTCGAGCAGCTGCTCCGACGAGGGCTGCCCGAGCACCTCCCAGAGCCGCTCGGGCACGACGGCGACGTCGACGGAGGCGGTCTCGTGCACCGGCAGCACCCCCGGGACGCCGCCCTTGGCCGCGGCGTGGCCGAGGAAGCCGCTCCCGGCCACCTGCTCCACCGGCGCCTCGGAGACGGGCTCCCGGGTCCGGCCGCGTGGGGTCCCCTCGACGTCCGCCTTGAGCCCGAGCAGGGCACGAGCCATCCACGCCCGCGCGAACTCCGCGACGGGGTCGGTCGGCGCCAGGCCGGAGAGCTGCTGGGCGACGACGCACCCACCGTCGAGCGGCTCCAGGGTCGTGGTCAAGGTCAGGTCGGCGGCGCCGTCCTCCGACCGGGAGACGACCCGCAACCCGTGCACCAGGTCGACGACGGAGCTCAGGCCCACCCACAGCCGCCCGTTGGGCCGCCGCCACACCCCGACGAGCTCCGGCAGCCGGCCGGCCTGACCGGCGGTCTCCCAGCCGGCCCCCGCGCCGCCGTCGAGCCCGGGCAGGGGTGCCACGCGTACGCAGTCGACCCCGAGCTCGCCCCCGGGAGCAGGCGCGACGAGGTGCGGCCAGACGTCCTCCGGTGCGCGCTCGATGAAGACGCGGTGCCCGACGTCGCGCGCGACGACCGCCGGAGCCGGCTCGGAACGACGGCCGGCCCGGTCCCCGAAGAGGTCGCGCAGGAGGCTCACGGCCGCAGTCTGCCGTCAGCACCTCGGCCTCGTCCGGGGATTCGCACCTTTGCCGACTCGGGCATGATGGCGAGGTGAAGACCCGCGGCCCACGCCAGGCGCTCGTCGGCGTGCTCGCGGTCGTCCTCGTCGTGCTCGCATGGGTCGTCGTCCGGGCCGCCCAAGGTCCGCCCGCACCGGGCGCCCCCGACTCGCCGGCTCGGGCCGGGCGAGTAGCCACCTCCACCACACCGGGCGGCACCGGCCGCGCCGCGACCGACCCCGTGTCGGGGCTGCCCTGGGTCGCCGAGTCGTCCCTGCCTCCCGAGGCCCGCCACACCCTGGCCCTGATCCGCGCCGGCGGACCGTTCCCCTACCCGCGCAGCGACAACCAGGCCTTCGCCAACCGGGAACGCCTGCTGCCGGCCGAGCCCCGCGGCTACTACCGCGAGTTCACCGTCGTGACACAGGGATCCAGCGACCGCGGCCCGCGTCGGATCATCGCCGGAGGCGGCGGCGAGAGGTACTGGACCGCGGACCACTACGCCTCGTTCCGCCGGATCCAGGGGGGCCCGTGACGACGTTCCTCGGCAGGCACAGCGAACCGGACGACCACATCCAGCAGCTGAGGTGGCTGGGCCACGACGTTCGCATCGTCTCGGGCGGCGAGGACAAGGAGAGCGTCCTGGACGCCTTCGCCACCGGGCTCGCGCTGCCGGACTGGTTCGGCCGCAACTGGGACGCGCTGCTCGACGCCCTGCGCGACCTGGACCCGTCACGCGAGGCCCCCATCGAGCTCGTCTGGGACCACGCCGGAACGCTCCGCGCCCGCGACCGCGAGGCCTACGACACGGTCGTCGACGTCCTCGAGCAGGTCGCCGACGAGCGCGACGACCTCAACGTCACGGTCATCACCCGCTAGCGCGCACGGCACCGTGCCGTATGCCGTATGCCGTCACGCCGTCACGCGGACGAGCGCGCGGGCCCGCGCCCGCCGCGGACGGCATACGCCAGCGGGAGCGTCAGGAGACGAAGACGCGGTCGTCGATGAGGCGCTCGCTGACCTCCTGGCCCTCCGGGTGGAAGCGTCCGTGCTCGAAGTCCTTGGAGAACTCGAGCTCGACGTGCGCCTTGCCGTGGCGGTTCTTCTCGATGCTGACCACCGACCACTCGCGGAAGCGCTCGATGTTGCCGAGGTTGTAGAGCAGGTGCTCGCGGGAGACGACGTCGACCTTGTCGTTGACGATGAGGACGACATCGGCCTCGAACGCGAGCGCGGACGAGCCCCGCAGGTCCTTGGCGCGCATCCGGTGTCCCGAGGCCAGCGCGTCCTTGTCGGCGGCCGAGATCGCGACGACGGGCACGCCGGCGGACAGGGCGAGGTCCTTGAGCCCCTCGGCTGCCGCCGCGACGCGCTCGTCCTCCCCCGGACGGTCGACGGGCACCTTCTGGATGTAGTCGAGCAGCACGAGCGGCGGCTGGCCGGTCGTCTCGGTCACGCGGGCGACGGCCTCACGGACCTGTTCGAGCGTCGTGCTGACGCCGGAGGACTCGTGGATCTGGAGCCGGTCGCCGTAGCCGGCGAGGGCAGCCAGCGCCCGGGCCCCACCGCGGAGCGTGCCGAGCACCGACTCGAGCGACTCGCCGCGGTCTGCCGTCTCGAGGGCGCGCCGCACGTCGATGACCCCGGCCACCTCACCCGGGTCGAGCTCCGCGGCCTCCAGCGAGATGAGCCGCTCGAGCAGGGTGTGGCTCTCGTGCTCGTAGGAGAAGACGAGCGCGCTGCCGCCGTCGGCGACGGCGTTGCGCGCGATCTGCACCCCGAGGGTGGTCTTGCCCTGGCCTGCTGGTCCGCCGAGGAGAACGAGCTCACCGGAGCGCAGGCCCCCGGTGAGCACGGTGTCGAGAGCCGGGAAGCCCGTCGACCAGACCCGCGCCCCGGCCGGCATGCCCCGTCGCAGGACGTCGTCGGTCTCGGTGAGCAGGGCATCCAGGGGCCGCAGAGGCCCACGAGCACGGTGACCAACTGGTGTCGACATGCGCCGATTGCACCACAGGAAAACCGTGCGTCGCGGGCGGTTCCCGCAATGTCGGAAATGCCCCTCCGGCGTCAGAGGGCGATGCCGACGTACTTCGTCTCGAGGTACTCGTCGATGCCCTCGAAGCCGCCTTCACGACCCACCCCGGAGGCCTTGACCCCGCCGAAGGGGGCGGCCGGGTTGGACACGATCCCCTGGTTGACGCCCACCATGCCGAACTCGAGCGCCTCGGACACCGTGATGGCGCGCGAGAGGTCGTTGGTGAAGAGGTAGGCGACGAGGCCGTACTCGGTGTCGTTGGCCATCTCGATGGCCTCCTCGTCGGTGGTGAACGTCGACACCGGCGCCACCGGGCCGAAGATCTCCTCGCGGGTGAGGTCGGCGTCCTGCGGCACGTCGGTGAGCACCGTGGGCTGGTAGAACCAGCCGGCACCCTCGCCGGCGGCGCCGCCCACGACGACCCGGGCGCCCTTCTCGACGGCGTCGTCGACCAACGCGGAGACCTTGTCGCGCGACTTCTCGTCGACCAGGGGGCCGACGTCGACGCCGTCGTCGGTGCCGCGACCGAGCGTCAGGGCGCCCATCCGCTTGCCGAGCTCGGCCGAGAACTCCTCGGCGATCGACTCGTGCACGTAGAAGCGGTTGGCGGCCGTGCAGGCCTCGCCCATGTTGCGCATCTTGGCCAGCATCGCCCCCGTGACTGCCTTGTCGACGTCGGCGTCGCCGAAGACGAGGAACGGCGCGTTGCCGCCGAGCTCCATCGAGACCCGCAGGATCTGCTCGGAGGCCTGCTCCATGAGCTTGCGCCCGACCGGGGTCGAGCCGGTGAAGGTCAGCTTGCGCAGGCGCGGGTCGCGGATGAGCGGCTCCATGACCTCGCCGGTGCTGCTCGTCGTGACGACGTTGAGGACGCCGTCGGGCAGGCCGACCTCCTTGAGCAGGTCGGCGAGGGCGAGCATCGTCAGCGGCGTCTGGCCGGCCGGCTTGACGACCATCGTGCAGCCGGCGGCGATCGCCGGGCCGATCTTGCGGGTGCCCATGGCGAGCGGGAAGTTCCACGGCGTGATCATCAGGACCGGGCCGACCGGCTGCTTCATCGTCATCAGGCGGGTGGCGCCGTTGGGCGAGGTCGCGTAGCGGCCGCCGATGCGGACCGCCTCCTCGGAGAACCACCGGAAGAACTCGCTGCCGTAGGCGACCTCGCCGCGCGACTCCGCGAGCGTCTTGCCCATCTCGAGGGTCATCAGCATGGCGAACTCGTCGGCCCGCTCGGTGATCTTCTCGTATGCCGCCCGCAGGATCTCCGCGCGGTCGCGCGGTGCCGTGCGTGCCCAGTCCGCCTGCGCCGCGACGGCCGCGTCGAGCGCCGCCGTGCCGTCGGCCACGCTGGCGTCGGCCACGTGCGTCAGCACCTCGCCGGTGGCCGGGTCGTCGACGGCGAGCGTCTTGCCGCCGCTGGCATCGCGCCACTGACCCGCGATGAGAAGCCCCTTCGGGACCGACTCGAGCACTGACTCCTGCGTCACCGTTGCCATGCCTGAAACCCTAATCCTGTCGTCGCGAGGTCGTTCGTGGTGGTCGTTCGTCGTGGTCGTCGTGGTGGTCGCCGGGTGCCCAGGGACCTGGAGCCCGAGAGGTCTTGGGTCCTGGGCCGTCACCGCTCGTCCATACCCCACGGCGAGCCGTAGCCCTCCGGCTTCGGGGCGGCGAGCAGGTCGAGGAAGGGCACCGCGTCGAACGCCTCCGGGCCGAGGACCCCGGCCCCCTTCCAGGTGCCGCGGGAGAGGAGCTCGAGCGCCACGACCGGGTTGACCGCCGTCTGCCAGACGACGCACTGGGCGCCGTAGGCCGCCATCGTCTCGGCGTTGTCGACGACGTGGTAGAGGTAGGTCCGGCGCGGTCGGCCGTCCTTGCCGGTGCCCGTGACGAAGAGGCCCGCACACGTCTTGCCGGTCATCCGCGGACCGATGGTCGCGGGGTCGGGCAGCACGGCGGCGACGACGTCGCGCGGTGAGACCTGCACGCCCTTGACGGGAACCGGGTCGGTGCGGTCGAGGCCCAGCGAGTGCAGCACCTCGAGGACGTTGATGAACTCGTCGCCGAGGCCGTACTTGAACGTCACCCGCCGGGCATCGACCCAGCGCGGCATGAGGAGGACCTCCTCGTGCTCGACGTTGACGCACTCGACGGGGCCGATGCCCTCCGGGAAGTCGAAGACCTCCGGCTCGCTGAAGGGCTCCGTCGTGAACCAGCCCCGCTCCTTCTCCCAGACGACCGGCGGGTTGAGGCACTCCTCGATCGTCGTCCACATCGAGAAGCTGGGCGCGAAGATCTCGTCGCCGTGCTCGTCGTGGACGACGAGGTTGGCGCCGTCGCGCGTCCCGAGCTCGTCGATCTCGTCGAAGAGGTGGTCGGCGGCATACCTCGCGAAGACGTCGGAGAGCCCGGGCTCGACGCCGATCCCGACGAGCGCGAGCCGGCCCTCGGCCTCCCACTCCCCCGCCACCGCGAACTGCTCGTCGCCGAGCTTGACGCCGGTGACGGCATACGGCTGCTCCGGGTGGGCACGCGAGAGGCTCATGGCCATGTCGAGGTAGTCGGCTCCGGCCGCCCTGGCGCCGTCGAAGACGGACATCGTGAACTTCGGGTCGACGGCGTTGAAGACGTGCGTCGCACCGTGCTCGCGGGCGAGCGCCGCGACGGCGCCGGCGTCGGACGCGTCGACACGCGCCGCGACGAACCGGCCTTCGCCCGGGTGGCGCTCGACCACGGCGGCCACCGTGCGCTCGGCTCGTGCCAGGTCGTAGTCGGCGACGACCCACCGCTCGAAGAAGCCGCGCTCGGCGGCGATGCGCGCGGCGGCGTCACCGACCCCGCCGGAGCCGACCATCAGGACCCGCACCGCTCACGCCACCCTGCGGGAGCGGCGGCTGGCCAGCACCTGACCGGCGACCACGACGAGGAGGGCGCCGAGGAACATCATGGTCCCGATGACGTTGATCTGCACCGGTGTGCCGCGCTGGGCCGCGCCCCAGACGTACATCGGGAACGTCACCGACTCGGGGCTCGCGTTGAAGTTCGTGATGATGTAGTCGTCGAAGGACAGGGAGAAGGCCAGCAGCGCTCCTGCCGCGATGCCGGGGAGCACGAGCGGGAAGGTCACCTTCATGAAGGTCTGGACCTCGTTCGCGTAGAGGTCGGCGGCGGCCTGCTCGAGACGCGGGTCGAGCGAGGCGACGCGGGCCTTGACCGTCACGATGACGAACGACAGGCAGAACATGATGTGCGCGATGAGAATCGTCGTGCGGCCCGTCGGCACGCCCATGGCGATGAACAGGGTCAGCAGGCTCGACCCCATGACGACCTCCGGAGTGGCCATCGGCAGGAAGATCAGCAGGTTCGTGCCGGAGCGCCCGCGGAACCGGTAGCGCCCGAGCGCGAACGCCACCATGGTGCCGAGGACCGCGGCGGTCAGCGAGGCGATGATTCCGATCTGCAGGCTCAGGCCCACCGACTGGCACATCCCGGGGACTCCGCACACGTTGGTCCAGGCGTCGAGCGAGAACTGGCTCCACTCGTAGTTGTAGCGCCCCGCCGGCTTGTTGAACGAGAAGACGATGACGACGAGGTTCGGCAGCAGGATGTAGACCATCACCAGGATGCCGATGATGATGACGAGGTTGCGTCTCAGCCAGGCCATCTCAGACGAGCTCCTCGGTGCCGGCCCGGCGGACGTACGTCACGACCAGCGCCACGATCACCAGCATCAGGATGAAGCTGAGGGCCGCCGCCGTCGGGTAGTCGAGCACGCGCAGGAACTGGGCGTCGATGACCTGCCCGATCATGACCGTGCGGGTGCTGCCGAGCAGCACCGAGTTGATGTAGTCGCCCGTGGCGGGGATGAAGGTCAGCAGGGTGCCGGCGACCACACCCGGCAGCGACAGCGGCCAGATGACCCTCCGGAAGGCCTGGAACGGCGAGGCGTAGAGGTCGCCCGCCGCCTCCACCAGCCGGTGGTCGAGCCGCTCGAGGTTGGCGTAGAGCGGTAGGACCATGAACGGCAGGAAGTTGTACGTCAGGCCGCAGATCACCGCGAACGGCGAGAAGAGCAGCTGGTCGTTGTTGATCAGTCCGACCGTGCGCAGCACGTCCTTGAACCCGGAGAGCAGGAAGTCGGTGTGGGTCCACGCCGCCACCTGGCCGAGCAGGCCGGTGTCGCCGAGGATCGTCTGCCAGGCCAGTGTCCTGATGAGGAACGAGGTGAAGAACGGGGCGATCACGAGCACGAGCAGGAAGTTCTTGTACCTGCCCGAGCGGTGCGCGATGAACCAGGCGAGCGGGTATCCCAGAGCCAGCGTCGCGAGCGTCGCGACACCTGCGTAGACGAGCGAGCGCAGCATCTGCGGCCAGTAGGTGGAGAGCGCGTCGGCGTACGTCGCGAAGTTCCACGTCATCGTGTAGCCGTTGTCGACGTCACCCGTCTGCAGCGACTGCGAGCCCAGCGAGATCATCGGGACGAGGAAGAAGATGACCAGCCAGAGCATGCCCGGGACGAGCAGCAGGTAGGGCACCGCGGCGCGCCGGCGACGCGCGCGACGGGGCGCGGCCACCGGGGCCTGGGTCAGGGTCGAGACCGCCATGTCACTCGTCCTCGACGTGCTCGGCCCCGGCGTCGGCGTCCTGCCTGGCGTCGAGCGCGAAGCTGTGCTGGGGCACCCACCCGAGGGTGACGTTGGAGCCCAGGGCAGCCCGCGGCATCCCGTCGTTCTGCTGGACCACGGTCAGCTCACGCCCCCACGGCATCGCGACGAGGTACTGGGTCGCGACGCCCAGGAAGGACACGTCGGTGACCTCCCCCTTGAGCGTGTTGAGACCCGACGTGTCGGCGGAGTCACCCAGCAGGCGGACCTTCTCGGGCCGGATGCCGAGCCACAGCTCGGTACCGCTCCCGGGCAGCGAGGATGCGGGCAGCGTCATCGGGATGCCGTGCACGTCGAGGGATGCGAGCTCCCCCGCGACGCCGCTCACCGTGGCCCGCAGCAGGTTGGACTGCCCGAGGAAGTTCGCCGAGAAGGTCGACTGCGGCTTCTCGTAGAGCGTGCCGGGGTCGCCGACCTGCTGCAGGCGTCCGGCGTTCATCACCGCGATGGTGTCGGCCATGGTCATGGCCTCCTCCTGGTCGTGGGTGACGTGCACGAACGTCAGGCCGACCTCCTGCTGGATGCGCTTGAGCTCGATCTGCATCTGGCGGCGCAGCTTGAGGTCGAGCGCGCCGAGCGGCTCGTCCAGCAGAAGAACGTCGGGGCGGTTGACCACGGCCCGCGCCAGGGCAACGCGCTGCTGCATGCCACCCGAGAGCTGGGTCGGCTTCTTCCGGGCCACCTGCGCGAGCTCGACCAGCTCGAGGGCCTCCATGGCCTTGGCCTTCCAGTCCCGGACGCCTCGGCGCTTGAGGCCGAAGGCGACGTTCTCGAGGATGTCGAGGTGCGGGAAGAGAGCGTAGTTCTGGAAGACCGTGTTGACGTTGCGCTGGTAGGGCTTCGTCGAGGTGATGTCCTTGCCGCCGATGGAGATCGTGCCGACGGTCGGCTGCTCGAGTCCGGCGACCATGCGCAGCGTCGTGGTCTTGCCGCAGCCCGACGGCCCCAGGAGGGCGAAGAACGAGCCCTGCGGGATGGTCAGGTCGATGTTGTCGACCGCGGTGAACGTGTCGTAGGTCCTAGTGACGCCGGCGAGCACCAGGTCGCCGCTCGTGCGCTCGGCCATCAGCCGGTCACCAGCGCCTGGAACTTCTTGTTGTACTTGGTCTCCTCGGCGGCGGTGAGGCCGCGGAAGACCTGCGCCCGGGACATCGTGTCGGCCGAGGGGAAGATCAGCTGGTTCGAGGACACGGTCGGGTCCAGCTTGTCCAGCACCGCCTTGGTCCCCTTGACCACGGAGATGTAGTTGACGTAGTCGACGACCTGGGCCATCACCTTCGGGTCGTAGTAGTAGTTGATGAGGCGCTCGGCGTTCTTCTTGTGCTTGGCCAGCGCCGGGATGACGAAGTTGTCGGACCACAGGGTGCACCCCGTCTGCGGCAGGGTGTAGCCCAGCGCCGGGTTGTCGGCCCGCAGCTGCACGACGTCCCCGGTCCACGCGAAGCAGGCGGCGGTGTCGCCCGATGCGAGCGGCTTGGTGTAGTCGTTGCCGGTGAAGCCCTTGATCTGACCGGCGTCCTTGGCCTTCTGGAGCTCGGCGATGGCGGCGTCGAAGTCGGCGTCGGTGAAGCTGTCGAGCTTCTTGCCCATCGCCATCAGCACGAGGCCCACCGTGTCGCGCATCTCGGTGAGCAGCGTGACCTTGCCCTTGAGGCTCGGGTCGGTCAGCAGCTGGTCGACGGACTCGATCTTCTTCCCGCTGGTTGCCTTGGGGTTGAAGGCGATACCGGCGAAGCCGCTCTGCCAGGGCAGGGAGTAGAGGCGGCCGGGATCGAACGTCACGTTCTTGAGGGAGTCCTCGAGGTTCGTGTGGTTCGGGATGTTGGCGAGGTCGAGCTTCTGGACGTAGCCGTTGCGGATGAGCCGGGCCACCATCCAGTCGGTGCTGCACCACACGTCGCGCCCGGTGTCGCTGCCGGCCTCGAGCAGCGGACGCACCTTGGCGTAGAACTCGTCGTTGTCGTTGTAGTCCTCGGTGTAGTTGACCTTGATGCCGGTCTCCTTGGTGAAGGCATCGAGGGTCGGCCGGGCCTTGGTCTTGTCGTTGACGTCGATGTACGCCGGCCAGTTGGACCAGTTGACGACCTTCTCGGTGTCGGACATGTCCTTGGCCGCGGCTGCCGTCTTGGCCGCGGCGGTGCCGCTGCCTCCAGCCCCGGACGCCGGGTTCTTCCCGGCGGAGCCGCACGCCGCGAGGAACGCCGCTGCGCCGATGCCGGCGGCTCCCATCATGGCCGAGCGGCGCGACACCAGTCCGCGCATCAGGGCGGCGCGCAGGTGCGGGTCGCCGGTGTCGAAGCTCTTGTCGTTCATGTCAGTGACTCCAGGGATCGAGGGGCCGTTGTGGAGGAATCGACGCTGACCCGGGTGGTGCTGGTCGGTGGTGCTGGTCGGTGGTGCTGCTCGGTTCGGGTTGGTGCTGCTGGTGGGTGACGGGGCGGGGGTGCCGCCGACACCGGTCAGGACTCGATGTTGGCCATGACGTGCTTGATGCGCGTGTAGTCCTCGAGGCCGTACATGGACAGGTCCTTGCCGTAGCCGGAGTGCTTGAAGCCGCCGTGTGGCATCTCGGCAACGATCGGGATGTGCGTGTTGATCCAGACGCAGCCGAAGTCGAGCTTGCGGCTCATCCGCATGGCGCGCCCGAAGTCCTTGGTCCACACGGACGAGGCCAGGCCGTACTGCACGCCGTTGGCCCAGGCCAGCGCCTCGTTCTCGTCGGTGAACTGCTGCACGGTGATGACGGGGCCGAAGATCTCGTTCTGGATCTGCTCGTCGTCCTGGCGCAGTCCGGCGAGCACGGTGGGCTCGAAGAAGTAGCCCTCGCCGAGCCCGTCGGCCCGGCGGCCGCCGGCGACGACCTGGGCGTGGTCGGGCAGGCGGTCGATCATGCCCGAGACGTGCGCGACCTGGTTGGGGTTGTTGACCGGGCCGAAGAGCGCGTCGGCGTCGTCCGGCATACCGACCTTGGCGGAGCCCTTGGCGTAGTCGGCGAGCGCGGCGACGAAGTCGTCGTGGATGCGCGGGCCGGCGAGCACCCGCGTGGCCGCGGTGCAGTCCTGGCCGGCGTTGAAGTAGCCGCCGACGGCGATGCCCTCGACCGCGGCCTCGAGGTCGGCGTCGTCGAAGACGACGACCGGCGCCTTGCCGCCCAGCTCGAGGTGCACGCGCTTGAGGTCGCGGGAGGCGCTCTCTGCCACCTGCATGCCGGCCCGCACCGAACCGGTGATGGCGACGAGCGCGGGGGTGGGGTGCTCGACGAGCATGCGCCCGGTCTCGCGGTCACCGGTGATGACGTTGAAGGTGCCCTCGGGCAGGAACTCCGACGCGAGCTCGGCCAGCAGCAGCGTCGTCTCGGGCGTGGTGTCGGAGGGCTTGAGGACGATCGTGTTGCCCGCGGCGAGCGCCGGGGCGATCTTCCACATCGCCATCATCATCGGGTAGTTCCACGGGGTCACCTGGCCGACGACGCCGATCGGCTCGCGGCGCACGAAGGAGGTGTGGCCCTTCATGTACTCCCCCGCGGACTTGCCCTCGAGCACCCGGGCCGCGCCGGCGAAGAACCGCAGCTGGTCGAGCATCGGCGGCACCTCCTCGCTCTCGGTGAGGGCGTGCGGCTTGCCGGTGTTCTCGGACTCGAGACGGATGAAGTCGTCGGCGCGAGCCTCGATCGCGTCGGCGAACTTCAGCAGGGCGGCCTGCCGCTCGCTCGGCGTCGTGTCGCCCCACGTCTCGAAGGCCTTGGCGGCGGCGGCATACGCCCGGTCGACGTCGGACCGCGAGCTGACGGGAGCCTTGGCGACCACCTGGGCGGTCGAGGGATCGACGATGTCCGTGGTCGCGTCGTCCTCGGGGTCGACGTACTGGCCACCGACGAAGTTGCGGAGCTGGCGCGGCTGCGAAGTCATGCCGGAATGCTAAACACAGACCTTCGCAATCAGGAAGGGTTGTCGAGATAAATCTTCGGAATCCGTTGTGGAGGCACTTGCCAACATCGTGTTCCACAGGTCAGTATCGGCGCATGACGACCATCCGAGGCGTTGCGAACAACGGGAGTGACGGGCACCGGAAACCCTCGGTCAACCTGGACGAGGTGAGCAAGACCATCATCGAGCTCCTGCAGCACGACGGCCGCAAGTCGTATGCGTCGATCGCGCAGCAGGTGGGCCTGTCCGAGGCCGCCGTGCGCCAGCGCGTGCAGCGGCTCCTCGACGCCGACGTGATGCAGATCGTCGCGGTGACGGACCCGCTGCAGGTGGGCTTCCAGCGCCAGGCGATGGTCGGGCTGCGCGTGTCCGGTGACATCACACCGGTCGCGGACGCCCTGTCCGGCATGGACGAGGTGGCCTACGTGGTCACGACGGCGGGCAGCTTCGACGTGCTCGCGGAGGTCGTCTGCGAGGACGACAACCACCTGCTCGAGCTGCTCACGACGCGCATCCGGGCCCTCCCGGGCGTCACGGCCACCGAGACGTTCGTCTACCTGAAACTCAACAAACAGCTCTACAACTGGGGTACACGATGAGCATCAACCCGAACCAGATCTGGGAACCCAGCTCCGACACGAGGACGCCCACGGGTGCCCTCCACTCCGAAGCGGCCCGTGACCACCTCTGGATGCACTTCACGCGCCACTCGGTCTTCGAGGACCCGGGCGATGGAGGGCTCGGCCACTCGGTCCCCATCATCACCAAGGGCCAGGGCTGGAAGATCTGGGACGACCGCGGCAACGAGTACATCGACGGGCTCGCGGGCCTCTTCGTCGTCCAGGCCGGGCACGGCCGCGAAGAGCTCGCGGAGGCAGCGGCCAAGCAGGCCAAGGAGCTCGCCTTCTTCCCGCTGTGGAGCTACGCCCACCCGAGGGCGATCGAGCTGGCCGAGCGCCTGGCGAGCCACGCCCCGGGCGACCTCAACCGCGTCTTCTTCACCACCGGTGGTGGTGAGGCCGTCGAGACCGCCTGGAAGCTCGCCAAGCAGTACTTCAAGCTGACCGGCAAGCCGACCAAGCACAAGGTCATCTCGCGTGCCGTGGCCTACCACGGCACGCCCCAGGGCGCCCTGTCGATCACCGGTATCCCGGCCGCCAAGGAGATGTTCGAGCCGCTCGTCCCCGGTGCACACAAGGTCCCGAACACCAACCTGTACCGGGCGCCAGAGCACCTCCGCGACGACGAGAAGGCCTTCGGCCGCTGGGCCGCGGACCGCATCGCCGAGGCCATCGAGTTCGAGGGTCCCGACACCGTCGCGGCCGTCTTCCTCGAGCCGGTGCAGAACTCCGGTGGCTGCTTCCCGCCGCCCGCCGGCTACTTCGAGCGGGTCCGCGAGATCTGCGACATGTACGACGTGCTCCTCGTGTCCGACGAGGTGATCTGCTCGTTCGGCCGCATCGGCTCGATGTTCGCCTGCGACGACTTCGGCTACGTGCCCGACATCATCACCTGCGCCAAGGGAATGACGAGCGGCTACTCCCCCATCGGCGCCATGATCGCCAGCGACCGTCTCTTCGAGCCGTTCCGGCACGGCACGACCTACTTCCCGCACGGCTACACCTTCGGCGGCCACCCCGTGTCGGCGGCGGTCGCGATGGCCAACCTCGACATCTTCGAGCGCGAGGGCCTCAACGACCGGGTCAAGCAGAACGCCCCGATCTTCAAGGCGACGCTCGACAAGCTGCTCGACCTGCCCCTGGTCGGTGATGTCCGCGGCGCCGGCTACTTCTACGGCATCGAGCTCGTCAAGGACAAGGCCACCCGCGAGACGTTCAACGACGCGGAGTCCGAGCGCCTGCTGCGCGGCTTCCTGTCCAAGGCGCTCTTCGACTCCGGGCTCTACTGCCGCGCGGACGACCGCGGCGACCCGGTCATCCAGCTCGCGCCGCCGC
>Ga0308173_10001010_pt1 | contig 13417 bp, 14 predicted proteins | sample PhyPR1_FD_203716 | JGI IMG/M metagenome (GOLD analysis project Ga0308173, IMG submission 203716) | Soil microbial communities from UC Gill Tract Community Farm, Albany, California, United States - DLSLS.P.R1 | ecosystem: Environmental > Terrestrial > Soil > Agricultural land | place: USA...
TCATCGAGCGGCTGGCCCTGGTCGACGCGGACGCCGGCGCGGTGCCGCAGGCTCGCGCGGTCGCAGAGCTTGCCGCGCCGCGTTTCGCGGCGGGCGAAGGGGTGGACGCCGCACACGCGGAGCCGCTATACGTGCGCCATCGCGTGGCCCTGACCACGCGGGAGCGCGACGCGGGCATGCGGCTCTAGACGGCCATGGCGAGCGTCCTCAAACCGCATCCGGCCACGCTCGTCTGGCGTCCGCTCGCCGCGGACGATCTGGCCTACGTTGCTGCGCTCGAGGCGCAGATCCACCTTGCGCCATGGACGCTCGGCAACTTCCGCGACGCGCTGGCGGCCGGCTATTGCGCGCGCGTGGGCGAGCGTGAAGGCCGCATCGTCGCCTACGGCGTGCTGATGCTCGGTCCCGGCGAAGCGCAGCTGCTCAACTTGTCCGTCGTGCCCGACGCCCGGCGCGAGGGCCTGGGCCGCATCCTCCTCGCGCAGTTCGTCGACGACGCGCGGCGCTTCGGCGCCGAGCAGATGTTCCTGGAGGTGCGCGTCGGCAACGCCGCGGCCATCGCGCTCTATACCGCGGCGGGCTTCGCGCCGATCGCCCGTCGCGTCGCCTACTATCCGCCGACCCCCGGTGTGGGCACGCGCGAGGATGCGCTGGTGATGCGCCGCGCGCTCGGCTCGCTGCGACCGCTCGGCAACGGCTGACGTGGCGACACGCGAGCAGATCCTCGATGAGCTCGGATTGGCGCCGCGCTGGCGCCTGCGCGCGCAGGTCGCCGCGCAAGGCCACCTCACCGGCGAGGCCCTCGGCGTGCCCGATCGCACCGCGCGCATCGGTGCGCTGGCGTTCGAAGCGCTGGCCGAGGACATCGCCGCGTGCACGGCGTGCGCGCTGTGCCGCACGCGCGCGCGCACCGTGCCCGGTGTCGGCGACGCGCGCGCCGACTGGATGTTCATCGGCGAAGCGCCGGGCGCCGAAGAGGATGCGCGCGGCGAGCCGTTCGTCGGACAGGCGGGCCGCCTGCTCGACAACATGCTCGCGGCGCTGGGCCTCGATCGGCGCCGCGGCGTGTACATCGCCAACGTGCTCAAATGCCGGCCGCCGAACAACCGCACGCCCGAGCCGCTCGAAGTGGAGGCGTGCCGGCCGTATCTCGCACGCCAGATCGCCCTCCTGCAGCCGCGGCTCATCGTGGCGCTCGGCCGCAGCGCGGCGTCCACGCTCCTCGGCGTCGATGCTTCGATCGCCAGCCTGCGCGGGCGCGTCCATCGCCTCGACGGCCGTGCGCTCGTGGTGACGTATCACCCCGCGTATCTGCTGCGCAACCTGCCCGACAAGGCGAAAGCCTGGGAAGACCTGCTCTTCGCGCGGCGCGTGCTGCGCGAATCCGCCGCGCTCTAGAAGCAGGCTTTCGCACCCGCGCCCCTTGCGTGCGGCGGCACGAACCCGCATATTGGCCTCGCGGGCAATAGGCCCGTACCGATCCATCAGGGAGAACAACGATGCTTCGACGACTGGGCGTCCTGCTTGCCGTCCTCGCGACGCTGGCGCTCGGCGGTTGCGGTTACAACGACCTGCAGCGCCAGGATGAAGGCGTCAAGGCGGCGTGGTCCGAGGTGCTGAACCAGTACCAGCGGCGCGCGGACCTCGTGCCCAACCTCGTCAACACCGTGAAGGGCTACGCACAGCACGAAGAGCAGGTGCTGACCGAAGTGACCAACGCACGCGCCAGCGTGGGCGCGGTCAAGGCCACGCCGGAGCTGGTCAACGATCCGGCCGCGTTCCAGCAGTTCATCGCCGCGCAAAACCAGCTGACCGGCGCGCTGTCGCGTCTTCTGCTCGTCGCCGAGAACTATCCGAACCTCAAGGCCGACGCACTGTTTCGCGACCTCCAGTCGCAGCTCGAGGGTACCGAGAACCGCATCACCGTGGCGCGCAATCGCTACATCAAGACGGTGCAGGAGTTCAACACCACGGTGCGCCAGTTCCCCACCAACCTGACCGCGATGATGTTCCACATGACGGTGAAGCCCAACTTCACGGTCGCGGACGAAGGCGCCGTCAGCACGCCGCCCAAGGTGGACTTCGGGAAGCCCGCGCCGGCACCGGCGCCAACGCCCGCGCCGAAGAGCTGAACGACGCGGTGTTCAAGTCCGTTTGCGCGGCGCTGACCCTCGCGGCGGCGCTCGCGCTACCCGCGCCGGCGCGCGCGCAAAGCGGCTGGGAGAGCGGCACCGACGGCCTCGCGCCGATTCCCCCGCTCACCGCGCGCGTCACCGATCGCACGGGTACGCTCGCACCCAACGAGCGCGCCGCGCTCGACGACAAGCTCGCGCGCTTCGAGGCGCAATCGGGCGACCAGGTGGTCGTGCTCATGGTTCCGTCGACCAAGCCCGAGCCGATCGAAGCCTATTCCATCCGCGTCGCCGAAGCGTGGAAGATCGGCCGCAAGGGATCCGACAACGGCGTGCTGTTCCTGGTCGCGAAGGACGATCGCAAGATGCGCATCGAGGTGGGCTACGGCCTGGAAGGCGTGCTCACCGACGCGATGTCGCGGCGGATCATCGCCGACGACGTCGCGCCCAAGTTCCGCGAGGGCCATTTCGCGGCCGGCATCGACGCCGGCGTCGACCGCATCATCGCGACGATCGGCGCCCCTGGCAGTGCGGCTGCCACACCGCCGACGCGCACGTCGCGCGGTCCTGCGCGCGGCATCGGCGGCATGGATTTCCAGACGCTGCTCATCCTGCTGTTCGTCGGCGTGCCCGTGCTGGGCGGCATCCTCAAGCGCGTCTTCGGCCGGCTGCTGGGCTCCACGTTCGGCGCGGGGATCGTGGGCTTCGGCGCGTCGTTCGTGCTGGGCTCGCTGGTGCTCGGCGCGCTCGCGGGCGTCGTTGCGTTCGTGATCCTGCTGTTCCTGGGCATGGGCAGCACGTTCGGGCGCCGGGGTGGCATTTACGTGCCCACGGGTGGCTGGGGCGGCGGTGGCTTCGGGGGCGGCGGGGGCGGCGGCTTCTCGGGCGGCGGGGGCAGCTTCGGCGGCGGCGGCGCATCGGGGAGCTGGTGACGATGGCGGCGTCGCGCCCGGGTCGACTGCTGCGTCACATCGCAGGCGATCATCGCAGCGTACGGCGCGCGTTTCCCGACCGCGCGCTGGCGGCCATCCAGGCTGCCATCGCGGCGGGCGAGCGACGCCATCGCGGACAGGTGTGCGTGGCGATCGAGGGCTCGCTGCCGCCCGTGCGCGTGCTGCGGCGCGTGACGCCACGCGAGCGCGCGCTCGAGGTCTTCGGCCTGCTGCGCGTATGGGATACGGAGGAGAACGCCGGCGTGCTGCTCTACGTGCTGCTGGCCGATCGTGATGTCGAGATCGTCGCCGACCGCGGCATTCACCGGCGCGTCGGCGATGCGGAATGGGAAGCGGTCTGCCGCGCGCTGGAGGCGAATTTCCGCAGCGGTGACCAGGCCGACGGCATGGTCCGCGCCGTTGGGCGCATTTCCGATCTGCTCGCCGAGCACTTCCCCGGCGACGGCTCGCAGACCAATGAGCTCCCGGATCGGCCGGCCGTTCTCTGAAGCGGGAAAGCCTAGTGCTTTTCCAGCCCGATGAGGTGCAGGGAGTCGCCGCGGCTCTGATTGAACCGGTGGCGCCAGATCACGGCGATCATGGTCGTCGTGACGAACAGCCCGAACAGCACGATCGCGTGCGTGATCGACAGCCCCGAGCGCACCATCAGCGCGTACAGGCCCACCATGACGAGGACGCCGATGTTCTCGTTGAAGTTCTGCACGGCGATCGAGTGGCCCGCGCCCATGAGAACGTGGCCGCGATGCTGCAGGACTGCATTCATCGGGACCACGAAGAACCCGGCGCTCGCACCGATCAGCACCAGAAGCACCAGCGCGACGGGCAGGCGATGCACGAAGATCATCGACATGACGATCAGGCCCATCAGGGCGCCGATCGGGAGCACCCGCACCGCACCGCGCAGCGACACCATCCGCGCGGCGAGCACGCAGCCCAGCGCAATGCCGATCGCCACCACGCCCATCATGTAGAACGAGCGCGACAGATCGAGCTGGAGCACCCGCGAAGCCCACTCGATCACGATGAACTGGAGCGTCGCGCCAGCGCCCCAGAACAGCGTGGTGGTGGCAAGGGAGATCTGGCCGAGCCGGTCCCGCCACAGCAGCCCGACGCAATGCGCGAACTCGCGGATGAGGTAAACGGGGTTCTTGCTCGGTATGCGGTGGTCCACGCCGGTGTCGGGGATGAACCAGTTGAACACCGCGGCGATCACGTAGACGACCATGACCGCCGCGATCGCGGCCTCGGGCGGCGAATCGATCCCCGTGTCGATGAACGGCATGTCGAAATCGAGCAGCGAGGCGGCGATGTGCGGGCTGATCAGAAGACCGCCGAGCACGGTGCCGAGGATGATGGAGCCGACGGTGGTGCCCTCCATCCACCCGTTCGCGACGACCAGCTGCTGGGGTGGCAGGAGCTCGGTGAGGATGCCGTATTTCGCAGGCGAGTAGGCCGCGGCGCCGAGGCCCACCATCGCATAGGCGAGCAGCGGGTGCAGCGCTGCGAGCATCATCCCGCAGCCGACGATCTTGATGGCGTTGGTCAGCAGCATCACGCGGCCCTTGGGCATCGAGTCGGCGAAGGCGCCGACGAGCGGGGCGAGGATCACGTACGACACGACGAACGCCTGCTTGAGCGCGGGCGTCATCCATGCCGGCTCGTGCTGCTCGCGCAAAAGCGCGATGGCGGCGACGAGAAGCGCGTTGTCGGCGAGCGAGCTGAAAAACTGCGCCGCCATGATGGTGTAGAAACCGGACTTCATGTATGCGTGGGACAGGCCGCGTCGGTGGCGGGGCGGCGTTTCGAACGCCTTGTTTTATAATTGATCATTCAGTGCGGCCCGCGCTTTATACCATGATTGCGCGGCCCTCCCAACCGCGGCACCGCCGCGCAGTGAAGAGAAGAGCCCCGGCCTCGCCGCCGGCCACCATGCCGCCACGCAGCATGTCCCGACCGGTCTACGCGCAGATCAACCTCGCCGCCCTGAACGCCAACCTCGCGCGTGCACGCGAGAAGGCGGCCGGCGCGCAGGTGCTCGCCGTCGTCAAGGCCAACGCCTATGGCCACGGGCTGGCGCGCGTGCTGCCCGCGCTGGAGGATGCGGACGGACTCGCCCTGGTCGAGCTCGACTCGGCGATCATGCTGCGCGAAGCCCGCTACTCGCGCCGCATCCTCCTCATCGAAGGCTTTTTCGAAGAGGGCGAGCTGGCGGAAATCGGCCATCGGCGCCTCGCCGTTGTAGTGCACCATGACGAGCAGGTGCGGATGCTCGAAGCAACGGCGCTGCCGCGACCCATCGAGGTGTTCGTCAAGGTCAACACCGGCATGAACCGGCTGGGCTTCGATCCGGGTGACGTCGCCGGCGTCTGCGAGCGCCTGTCGGCCGCCCCCGGCGTCGCGGCATTGCGCCTGATGACCCATCTTGCGCGCGCCGACGAGGACGACGGGCTCGACGAGCCGTTGCACCGTTTCGAGGCTGCGTGCCGCGGCCTGCCGTATCCGCGCTCGATCGCCAATTCGGCCGGCGTGATGCGCTTCGACGAGGTGGGCGGCGACATCGTGCGCCCGGGCATCATGCTCTACGGCGCATCGCCGTTCCCGTACGACACGGCAGCGATGCTCGGCCTGCGGCCCGTCATGACGTTGCGCTCGCGCGTGATCGCCATCCAGGACCTCAAGGCCAACGACAGCGTGGGATACGGCGGCGCGTACACGGCCACGCGCGCGCATCGCATCGGCGTCGTGGCATGCGGCTACGCCGACGGGTATCCGCGGCACGCGCCCAACGGCACGCCGATCCTGGTGTGCGGACGCAAGACGCGCCTGGCGGGACGCGTCTCCATGGACCTGCTCACCGTCGATCTCACCGACGTCCCCGAAGCGCGGGTCGGCAGCCCCGTCGTGCTGTGGGGCGAAGGACTGCCGGTGGACGACGTCGCGAGCGCGGCGTCGACGGTCGGCTACGAGCTGCTGTGCGCGCTCGCGCCGCGCGTGCCCGTGGTCCTGAGCGACGTCGGCGCCGTCGACCTCGAACTCTAAGGACACTCCTCGTGTACATCGCGGTCACCGGCGCCGCCGGCTTCATCGGCTCGAATCTCGTGCGGGCGCTCAACGCGCGCGGTCACGACAACATCCTGGCCGTCGACGACCTGGGCCGTGGCGACAAGTTTCGCAACCTCGTCGATTGCGACATCGCGGACTATCTCGACAAGGACGATTTCCTCGCCCGCATACGCGATGGCGACCTCGACGACGACCTCGAGGCGGTGCTCCACCAGGGTGCCTGCTCGGACACGCTCGAATCCGACGGCCGCTACATGCTGCAGAACAACTATCGCTATTCGGTCGCGCTGCTCGAGCACTGCCAGGACAACGACGTGCCGCTGTGCTACGCCTCGAGCGCCTCGGTCTATGGCGCCGGCACGGTGTTTCGCGAAGAGCGCGCGCACGAGGCGCCGCTCAACGTCTACGGCTATTCGAAGTTCCTGTTCGACCAATACGTGCGCCGCGTGCTGCCGGACCACACCGCACCCGTCGTGGGCCTGCGATACTTCAATGTCTACGGCCCGCGCGAGTCGCACAAGGGCCGCATGGCATCGGTGGTGCACCACTTCATGCAGCAATATCGCGAGACCGGCTCGGTGCGGCTGTTCGAGGGCTCCGACGGCTACGCCAACGGCGCGCAGGAGCGGGACTTCGTGTCGGTCGAGGATGTCGTCAAGGTGAACCTCCATTTCCTCGAAGGCCGCGACCGCTCGGGCATCTACAACCTCGGCACCGGGCGGGCGACCTCGTTCAACGCCGTGGCGGCCGCCGTGATCGGCGCATGCCGCGCCGAGGCGGCTTCGGCGCCTTCGACGGTCGCCGAGCTCGTCGCCTCCGGCGCGATCGTGTACGTGCCGTTTCCACCCGATCTCGCGGGCAAGTACCAGAGCTTCACGCAGGCCGATACCGCGCGCCTGCGCGCTGCCGGGTACACCGCGCCGATGCTCGCGATCGATGAAGGGGTGCGGCGCTACGCCGAAGGTCTGATGACGCCTTCGCGCACGTCCTCGTAAGGTGCCGATACGCCGTGCGCGTCGTGGTGACGCGCCGGCGCATCGTCGAACCTACGAGGAGAACCGTCATGCGTCAGTGGTTGCTTGCGCTCGTGCTCGCCATGGTGTCGGCCTGTGCCGCCGCCGCCGTCAACCTCAACACCGCGAGCAAGGACGAGCTCGTCGCGCTGCCGGGCATCGGGCCGGCCAAGGCACAGGCCATTCTCGACTATCGTGCACAGCACGGCGGCTTTCGCAGCGTCGAGGAAGTGAAGGACGTGAAGGGCATCGGCGCCAAGCGCTATGAGCGGCTCAAGGCCGAGCTCACCGTGTCGCCGCTGCGTCCCGCCGCGCCCAAGGCCGATGCGCACGGTCCGGCGGCCAAGGGCGACATCAAGGCCACCGCGGACACCCGCGCGCGCAAGTAGCCTGGCCGGCGAGGCATGCGCGCTCCATCCGTGGTGCACGCGTTGCGGCATCGGCGGTCAGGCCGTACGATGCCGGCGCGTTGGAGCATTCCGGTCGCATCCGGCGGCGATGTGCCGCCGGAGGCCGGCCTGCCTCATTCACCACGGAGACTGCGCAATGAGAAGGCTGCTGGCCGCACTGGTCCTGTTGCTCCTGTCCTCGATGGCGCTCGCCGCCGTCAACATCAACACCGCTTCCACGCAGGAGCTCGACGCGCTGCCCGGCATCGGGCCGGTGAAGGCGCAGGCGATCGTCGAATACCGCAATGCCAACGGGCCGTTCAAGTCGCCCGAGGACATCATGAAGGTGAAGGGCATCAAGGAAGGCGAGTTCGCCAAGATCAAGGACCAGATCGCCGTGTCGGGCCGCACGACGCTGCCCGCTGGAGCGACGAGCACGCCGGTCGCTGCGCAGCCCAAGGCGGCGCCCACGCCGCCGAGCACGCCTGTCGCAGCACCAGCCAAGGTTGCGCCGGCACCTGCGCCTGCGCCCGCGACGGCCGCGCCGGCAGGTCCTGCCAAGGCGGACAACGGCATGGCCAAGGACAAGCGTACGAGCGACAAATCGGCGACCAGCCAGGACAAGGCGGCAGCCGACAAGGCGGACAAGGCCGCGGATGCCAAGGCGGCCAAGGAAAAAGCCAGGGAAGAAAAGGCAGCCAAGGCGGCCGACGCGAAGGCCGCAAAGCAGAAAGCCAAGGAAGAGAAGGCTGCCAAGGCAGCCGAGGCCAAGGCGGCCAAAGCCGCCGCGAAGGACAAGGATGCGGTCAAGGACGCCGCCAAGGACAAGGACACCAAAGGCACGTCCAAGGCTGGCAGCGCCAGCAAGGACGACACCGCCAAGAAGTAGGCGCCATGCGCGGCCGGGGGCGCGTCCGGCTGTCGGTACAATGTCCACACGATCGGCACCGCGCCACGCGCGCGGTGCCCCTTTTCCGCGTGGATTCACCTTCGATGTTCCCCACTCTCGCCGACACCGTCGGCAATACCCCGCTGGTGCGCCTGCAACGCCTCGGTGGCGGCAACGGCAACGTGCTGCTTGCCAAGCTCGAGGGCAACAACCCGGCGGGCTCGGTCAAGGACCGCCCGGCGCTGTCGATGATCACCGAAGCCGAACGGCGCGGCGAAATCCGTCCCGGTGACACCTTGATCGAGGCGACGTCCGGCAATACGGGCATCGCGCTCGCCATGGTGGCTGCCATCAAAGGCTATCGTCTGGTCCTCGTCATGCCCGAGCACCAGTCGATCGAGCGCGTGCAAAGCATGCGCGCGTACGGCGCCGAGCTCGTGCTCACGCACAAGGAAGGCGGCATGGAAGCCGCGCGCGACGTCGCCGAATCGCTGCGCGATGAAGGCAAGGGCATCATCCTCAACCAGTTCGCCAATCCGGACAATCCGCTGGCGCATTACCGTGGCACGGGGCCGGAGATCTGGCGCGACACGCAGGGCCGCGTCACCCATTTCGTCTCGGCGATGGGCACCACGGGCACGATCATGGGTGTCTCGCGCTTCCTGAAGGAGCAGAACGGCGCCATCCGCATCATCGGCGCGCAGCCGGAGGAAGGCTCCTCCATTGCGGGCATTCGCAAGTGGCCTCCGGCGTATCTGCCCAAGATCTACGATGCCGCGCGGGTCGACCAGATCGAATACGTGTCGCAAGCCGACGCCGAGGCCATGACGCGCCGGCTCGCGCGCGACGAAGGGATCTTCGCGGGGGTGTCGAGCGGCGGCGCATGCGCAATCGCGCTGCGCGTTGCGGCCACGGTACGCGACGCCACCATCGTGTTCATCGTGTGCGACCGCGGCGACCGCTACCTGTCCACCGGCGTGTTTCCGGCCTGACGGCGCAGGTGCGCAGCGCATGACGCCCATCCTCGTCTTCGACCTGGAGACGATCCCCGACGTCGCGGGCATCCGCCGCATCTACGACATCGCCCCGGGCGTGACCGATGCCGGCGTGCAGGACTGGTTCGCGCAACAGCGGCGGGCCGCTTCCGGATCGGACTTCGCGCCGCTGCACCTGCAGCAGGTCGTCGCGATCGGTTGTGCGCTGCGCGACGCAAGCGGGCTGCGCGTGTGGTCGGTGGGCGAGCCCGACGATCCGGAGCCCGAGCTGATCCGCCGCTTTTTCGATGGCATCGAGCGCTTCTCGCCACAGCTCGTCTCGTGGAACGGTGGCGGTTTCGACCTTCCCGTCCTGCATCACCGCGCGCTCGTGCACGGCGTGCCGGCGGCGCGCTACTGGGACTGGGGCGACAACGACAAGGACTTCCGCTACAACAACTATCTCGGCCGTTATCACACGCGGCACATCGACGTCATGGACGTGCTGGCGTGCTACCAGCCGCGCGCAAGCGCCGGCCTGGATGCCACCGCGCGCCTGTGCGGCTTTCCCGGCAAGCTCGGCATGGACGGCAGCGACGTCGCGCGGGCCGTAGCGGCGGGGCGGCTCGCGGAAGTGCGCAGCTATTGCGAAACCGACGTGATGAACACGTACCTCGTCTACACGCGGTTCCGCCTGATGCGCGGCGAGCTCGACGCGGGCGCGTATGCGCAGGAGATCTCAGCCACGCGCGAGCGACTGGCGTCCATCGACGCGCCGCATTGGAAGCAATTCGTAGGCGCCTGGGACGCGCGTGCCATGGCTCCGGGCGCTGCGCCAACGCCCGCCGCATCGGTGCCGCCGGCGCCAGGCGCGTTGCTGTAGCGCGCACCGACGTGCGCAACAGCGGCATCGCCGCCGCGCACAGCGGAGCGCGCGCTCAGGCGCGCAACAGCGGCAGCGTTTCGTAGCGCGCGTCGAGCACGCCGCGCGAGTCGACGCCCCACCACCGCTCGAGAGCCGTGGCATACACGCTGCGGAAATCGAGCGCGAACGCGAGGTTGCCGTCCCCGCCCAGATGCGCGAGGTCCGGCCCCGCGCCATACAAGCCGCCCGCAACGCGGCCGCCGAGCGCGAAGTGTGCGCTGGCCGTGCCGTGGTCGGTGCCCGCCGACAGGTTCTCGCGGGGACGCCGGCCGAACTCCGCGTACGTGACGACGAGCGTGTCGTTCCACCGGCCGATCTCCTCGAGGCCCTGCTTGAGCGCAATGAGCCCATCGGCCAGCTCGCCGAGCAGGCGCGCGTGCGTGGGTGCCTGTCCGGTATGCGTATCGAAGCCGTTCAGCGTCAGCCGCAGGCACGCGACGCCACCGGGGCTCGCGGCGACGTGACACGCCGTGCGCACCACGTTGCCGAAAGCCGTCGCAGGAAACGTGGTGGCGAACGTGCGCGACCCATCGAGCCGGGCGGCGGCGGCCACGACATCGCTCTCGGTCTTGAGGATGTGCGCGAGCGCCCGATTGCCGAGCTGCGGCTCGGCGTGCGCGAGCCGCGCGCGGCGCAGGAACGCTTCGGTGTTGGCGAGCGCGAGCGCTCGCGTATTGCGTCCGGCGAGCGGGCCCATGTCGTTCGATCCGATGACCACGCCGTCCGCGGCGAAGCCCGCGGGCGGCGCAGCGGACGCGAAGGTGCGCGTGAGCCAGCCGTCGGGCAGGTACTGGTCGCTGCGCGCCGCCGTGTCCCAGATTTCGATCGAGCGGAAATGCGACAGGTTGGGCGCGGGATAGCCGACGCCCTGCAACACCGCGAGGCGTCCCGCGGCAAATTCGGCGGCGAGAGGGCGCAGCGCAGGATGCAGTCCCACGCGATCGCCCAGCGGAATGACGCTGTCGCGCGCAATCGCGAGCTTCGGACGCAGCGCGTAATACGCGGGATCGGCGTAGGGCACCACGGTGTTGAGCCCGTCGTTGCCACCCTTGAGCTCGACCAGGACGAGCAGACGCTCGTACGCGGGCGTGACCACGGGCGCCGCGACGGCCAGCGACGCGGTGAGGCCGCCGAGCGAGCCCGCCAGCGGGCGCGCGGCCAGCGCACCAAGCGTCGTATGGAGAAACCTGCGCCGATCCATCGTCGTGCCTCTCACTTGAGCTCGTAGACCGGATCGAGCAGCGCGGCCCGGACGAACAACACCGCGTCGCGTTGCGCCCGCGCTTCGGCAACGTCGTCGGTGACCGGTGGCAACGGCAGCAGCACGCGCTGCGCGGTGGCAAGGCGCGCCGGCAGGTCGGCGCCCGGCTGCGCGCCAATCCACGCGGCGGGACCGAACTGCAATCGTGCAAGCGCGCGCTCCACCACGCGCGCCGCACGCGCCCGTTGCAAGGCTGCGTCGACCACGGGGGCATCCGACCCTGCCACGATGCCCGGCATGCGTGCGCCGTCGCGCGCCGGCGGCATTGCAGCATCGCCCATCGGGGTGGCTGCGACACCGATCATCGCGGTGGCCTGCACGTCGTCCGACGGTGCCATGGCTGGATGCGCGATGGCCGCGAGGAACTGCTTGCGCGCGAGCAGCGTGGTCGAGTTGATCCACGTGTCACCGCCCGGCCAGCCCTTGACGTTCGGTGGCGCAAAGAGGACCTGGCTCATGCCCGCGCTCGCCGTTGCGAAGGCTGCCGCATTGTCAGGCTGCACGCCGAGCGTGTGCAGCGTGCCGACCACGAGCTCGACCGGGCTCTTGACCAGCGTCCCGCGATGCTCGGCTGCCCAGAACGCCGGCTCGAGCAAGAGCGCGCGCAACGCGACCTTGAGATCGTAATCGGCGCGCTGGAAATCGGCCGCGATGCGGGTGACGGCGGCAGCGTCAGGATCGGGCGAGACGAACTCGCGCCACAGCTTGCCCACGATGAAGCGCGCCGTCTCGGGCCGCGCGAGGATGAGATCGAGCACGTCGTCGCCGTCGTAGCGGCCGCGGTGGCCGAATACCGTCTTGTCGGCGTCGTCGTGCAGACGTGGACGGTCGACGAACGCACCGGACGGCCGCTCGATGCTCCAACCGGTGAAGGCGCGTGCCGCTTCCTTGACGTCCTGCTCGGTGTAGCGGCCTTCGCCGAGGGTGAACAGCTCCATCACCTCGCGCGCGAAGTTCTCGTTGGGCGCGCCCTTGCGGTTCCGCACGCTGTCGAGGTACACGACCATCGCCGGCTCGCGCGCGGCGGCATGCAGCAGCGTGCGGAAGCTGCCGAGCGCGTTCGCCCGGAACGTCGCGTTCTGCAGGTACATGAGCCTGGCAAGACGCACCTTCTGCTGGCTCGAAACGAAATGGTTGTGCCAGAAGAGCGTCATGCGCTCGGTCAGCGGCGACGTCGTGGCGAGCATCTGCTCGACCCACCAGCCGCGCAGCGCCTGGGTCTGCTGGTTCTGGTCGCGCACGAATTCGCGCCGCTCCTCCGGCGTCAGCGAGCGGCCCGGTGCCGGCACGGATGCATGGTCCTCGAACCGGGGTGGTGCGATGTCCGGCTGCGGATGCGCCGTCGCGAGCAACGCGTCGACGGCCTGCGCGCGATCGAGCTTGGCAAAACGGTCTATTTCCGCGGCGGTGACCCCAAATCCCGTGCGCGCGACCAGATGCCGGGCGTCGTCGGGTCCCATGGCAGCGGCTGCCGGCGTGGGCGCCAGCACCAGCGTGGTGACGCACAGCCACGCGAAGCTGCGCAGGAAACCGAGGGACGAGGCGACGCGCATGAGGGCTGGCTCAGCCGGTCTAACGGGAAAGCTCATCCGCATGTTGACGTGCTCCGCGGCGCGGCGCTGTAAGCGGATGTAACGGGTTGCGACGGCACACTCGCTACAGGTTCACCGTCCCGCTGCCGAGCTCGATCACGCGGCCCGAGACGCGGATGCGCCGGTCGGTCGTCACCTCCAGCCCGAGGCGGCACGGCCGCCCCACTGCCTCACCTTGCGACAACGAAAGCTGTTGCGGGAGCGGGGCGCCCGTGGCGAGCAGCCA
>Ga0308173_10001011_pt1 | contig 13417 bp, 11 predicted proteins | sample PhyPR1_FD_203716 | JGI IMG/M metagenome (GOLD analysis project Ga0308173, IMG submission 203716) | Soil microbial communities from UC Gill Tract Community Farm, Albany, California, United States - DLSLS.P.R1 | ecosystem: Environmental > Terrestrial > Soil > Agricultural land | place: USA...
CGGCGTTGTCTGCGGAATAGGACACAACCGCCCATACCCACCCGCCGGCTTGGATTTCCACTTTGATGTCCAACGGTTGAGACATCTCGGCCTCCCGTCTTCCTTGTAGACGACCTGTACGATGGCCTCAATGTGAACCGAGATCTTGTATCGCAAGGTCCGCCGCCTCGACGTTCTTTCCGAGCGCGATCTCGCGATCGTGACGATAGCAAGGGTTACTAGCACCTTCCTGCGCCTGCATCGAAGCGGCGCATCTTGCCGTCTTTCACTGTCGCTCCTCGGACCCCTGAGGTGCTGTCTCGCGAACGCTCGCACAGCACCCGTGTGCGTTTGCTTACTTCCCTGCCGGCCCCTTTGCTCACGTTTTTGCGTCCTACGCTCCTGCGTCATCCCGATGCCGGAGCAACCTTTGCTGCTCTACACGCGACGTCACATCTCGCGCTACGGCGACCGAACCGAGGACAGCGCCTTGCTCGCCTCGCACCAGTGCGAAGCTCATCTCCACGTAGAGTTTGTGCCCATCCTTGTGGAGCGCGCGCGTGAGCGTCGCTCTGCCATGCAGACGCGCCGAGCCACTCCGTACCGCCGCTTCGAACGCCCGCCAATGCGCCGTGCGCAGATGCTCGGGAATGATCAAGTCGAGGTTCTGACCGAGTGCTTCGGGCTTGCTGAAGCCGAAGAGCCTGATACAGGCCTCATTCCATCGCTCGATCGTCCCCGACCGGTTTGCATAAACAACCGCGTCTGCGATGTGCTCCACAATCTGTTCACTGAGCGAGATAATGTCCTGCATGGTGAGGCCCCCCGCGGCACTCGCCGGCATCAATGGGCGAGTAGGTTGAGTGAACGCTGACAATCATGGAAATGGGAATGCCAGTTTTCGCGATCTTTCGGGCTGCGGCGCGTAAGCACGTAGGGGCGCTTTGCCGGATGGCGCTCCGGAAAAAGTACAATGCACTCTCGCCTTGCTCAGCCGCAGTAGCCGTCATACATGTACCTACGGGACCACGGTAGCTTGCTGGCGCGCATCCCCGCCTTGCGCGCGACGATTTGATAGATGGCGACATCATCGTTCTCAAAGGCGTATGCGCAGCCACCCAGATAGATGCGCCAGATGCGGAACGTCTGCTCGTCGACCATTTCGCGCAACGTTGGCGCATTCGCTTCGTAGTTGGCACTCCACAGTTGCAGCGTGCGCGCATAATGGCGGCGCAGGTTTTCCACGTCAAATGCTTCCAGCCCGCCTTCCTGCATGGCGCTGAGCGCGAGGCTAAGATGCGGCAGCTCGCCATCGGGGAACACGTATCTATCGATAAATGCGTCGCCGCCAAATCCCGATTCATCCGACTTCGCGCTCGTCGTGGTAATGCCGTGGTTCATCGCGATACCCTCTTCGGTAAGAAGGCTCTGCACACGCGTGAAGTACTCGGAGAGATTGCGGCGGCCCACGTGTTCGAACATGCCGACGCTCGTCACGCGGTCGAAGCGGCCCGTGACATCGCGATAGTCCTGCAGGCGAATTTCTACGCGATCGGATAGGTTCATGCCTTGACGCGTTCCGTGGCCCAGTCGAACTGGTTCTTCAACAGCGTTATGCCGACGCACCTCGCGCCAAACTTGCGTGCCGCGCGAATCACAAGCGCGCCCCAGCCGCAGCCGAGGTCGAGCAGGGTCTGGCCCGGCTGAAGCTGTATCTTTGTGAGAATGTGGTCAATTTTTTTCTGCTGGGCTGTCGCGAGATCCTCTTCGCCGTTTTCAAAGTAGGCGCAAGAGTAGACCATGCGGCGATCGAGCCAGAGCTTGTAGAACTCGTTCGAGACATCGTAGTGGTATTGAATGGCCCGCTTGTCGGCGGCCTTCGAATGCGCAAAGTAGCGTTCGATGCGACGCCGCCTTCCCAATGATTCCCGGGCGGTTCTGGCAAGCGCATAGCCGACGTCGATAAGGTCGTTAAGGCTTCCTTCGATATCGATTTTCCCTTCCACGTAGGCTTCGCCCAGCGTGTCGAGCCCAGGCGAAACCAGCAGAGGCATGGCCGCCGCCGATTTCGCATGGAGCGTCACCGCAGGCTTCTCGAACGTGCCAAGGTCGTGCGACTGGCCGTTCCACAAGGATATGCGCGCCGGAACATTCGTTCGTGTGCGTACGCTGTCCGCCCACGAGGCTAGCTTCTTTTCCAAGAACATCAGCTTTTCCTTTTCAAGGCTGCAAGTTGCGTACTGCCTACGGACGAGCCCGTTGCGGGGTCAGCCGTCGAAATCGCGATGCGAACGGTGACGAACATGATCCGCGCAGGTCAGGAATTCCTAAAATGTTTGATCAACGCGTTCCCGTGCTGAGTACCGAGCGTGATCGCGAGCGCGTCGAATCGCTTTCCAACATGCGTGCTCGAGATACGGACGGCTTCGCCGCGGCCGGCCCTGACCGCCGGGAGGCGTCGTCAGTTGCAGTGACGGGCATCCCTCAACATCTACCCTTGCCCCGATACCCAGGTGATGTCACGGTCTAACTGTGAGACGAGTACGAACATGCGAGCCGCGACCAGTCGTGACGTTGTATCACGTCATGATACAAGTTATCCACATGAACTTGCAATGGGAACACTTTCTTCGGCGCGACGGCGACGGCGGCGACGGTCCCCAACGGTCACTTGCTCGCATGACAACGCTGCCTCGCGGCGTCCAACGCGCACACCCGCACTGATCTGCATGATGGTGAGTGATCCGGACCTTCGTCAGGTGACGTTGAGCAGCGCATCGAGTGGGATCGCAGGCTTGAGGCGTCGCCGGTGATCCTCAGCGAAGGCGATGAAGCGACGTCGCCGCATTCCCGTAAAAAGCGGAACGCATTGGCATTGCGACGCCAGATCGCAGCGTCCAGGTTTCGCGGATTGGTTGCTGGTGGGCGAGTACCAGCGTAGGCTGGCTGCACGGATGAGTCTAGATCGAGCGCGACCGCGTGTCACTGTCGCAGCTGACCTCACAGCGTTATGTTGTGCCTCATCTCGGGTCACGTAGAGCCGGTTGATACTCGCGCTGCAGGGGCGGTATCGGTATCGGTATTGCTGCAAAAGCGTAGTTGAAACGTCGGGAGAACAAGGATGCTTACGCAGAAGACGAAGGAGATAGTAAAGGCCACCGCGCCCGTGCTCGCGGAACACGGTTATCCGATCATCAAACGCTTCTATACGAGACTGTTTGAAGCGCACCCCGAGCTTAAGAACGTGTTCAACATGACGCATCAGGAGCGCGGCGAGCAGCAGCAGGCGTTGGCGCGTGCAGTGTATGCCTATGCGGAAAACGTTGAAAACCCGGCAAGCCTAGCGGCGGTGCTTCAGAATATTGCGAACAAGCACGCGAGCCTTGATGTTCGTCCAGAACAGTACCCAATCGTCGGAGAGCACCTACTTGGCGCGATCACAGACGTGCTAGGCGATGCCGCGACTGACGATATCATCTCCGCATGGGCGCAGGCGTATGGAAATCTGGCCGATTTGCTCATGGGTATGGAAAGCGAACTGCGGGAACGATCCGCCGGTGCGCTGGGCGGCTGGAACGGATGGCGACGCTTTGTGGTGACTCAGAAGCGGCCAGAAAGCAGCGTCATTACATCATTCATTCTGGAACCTGCAGATGGTCAGCCTGTCGTCAACTTCGAGCCAGGTCAGTACATAAGCATCGCGGTCGACGTGCCGGCACTGAAGCTACAGCAGATTCGCCAATACAGCCTTTCTGACATGCCCAACGGTCGGAGCTACCGCATATCGGTGAAGCGGGAAGAGGGCGATGCGACGCATCCGCCCGGTACTGTTTCATCGCTGCTGCACGATCATATTGAAGAAGGCGACCAAGTCAAAATCGCGGCGCCGTACGGCACGTTCTTCATTGACGTCAACGCGACGACACCCATTGTGCTCATCAGCGGCGGCGTTGGTCTTACGCCGATGGTCAGCATGCTCAAGCGCGCACTGCAAAGCCCGCAGCGCCAGGTCATATTCATTCACGGGGCACGCAATAGTGCCGTGCATGCAATGCGCGATCGTCTTAGGCAGACGGCCGCGACCTACACGAACTTCAAGGCCATCGTCTACTACGACGAGCCGTTGCCCGGCGACGTACAGGGGACGGATTTCGACCGAAGCGGCTTCATCAACTTGGCTGATCTGAAGGAGGTCATTCTTCTGCCAGACGCCGATTTCTACATCTGTGGGCCGATTCCTTTCATGCGCGTTCAGCACGACGCGCTGAAGGAGCTGGGCGTGCAGGAAACGAGAATTCACTACGAGGTCTTCGGGCCTGACCTATTTGCCGAGTAAGCGTCACATGCCAGGTGCTGGGTGGAATCGGGAGCGGTTGCGGGATGCTCGTAGAGAGCCGCGGTACGCTCCGTCAAGCGAATCCAGCGCCCGACGACGGGGGACATACGAGCGTCGTTGGCCTTTTTTAGGGCCGACTGTGCAAGTGCAAGCCATCCCACAAAAACCGGAGTCGTACATCGCTCTGACGCGTTCGTCACGGTCACCAACCCATCCGTTGAACTAGTAAAACGGGCTTTCATGCTGCGCCTTATCGCATTTCCACCCATCGGTTCCGCTAGTGCCTTCGAAGCCTGCCGTGATAACGACGAGATAGTGCAAGTCGGCGCAGACGCAAACTTGCGAGTTCCGAGCGGCGTCGACCGCGCACCGGTTCGCGAGGTGGGCCCTGTGCCCAACCGTATATGCGATATGTACGAGACAGAATTCGCGTCAGCAACGTGCCGGTACTCGACGGCGTCCCGATGAGGCTGGCGCTGACTTGTCGCGATGACGACGTCAGGCCATCACACGCCTGAGGCTGACCTGCTAGTTCAGCCGCCCCGACCGTAGAGCGCGAGTAAAACGAACAGTAGTGCCTTTAGAAGACTGTAGGCCAATACGCTAGCGAGAGCGGCACCGGCCAAGACAGAGATGATGCTTATCAAGAATTCGCTGGATGTGGTTTTCATCGCCGCCTTCATCGACATGTAAAGCCGTCAGCAGAAATGCGGCTGACCGCTAGCCATCTATTCAACGGACGCACGGGCGGCTCGCCCGCCCGATGGAGCGATAATCGCGGCGTCATTCGGATAGACAAGGCACTGAGATATCGCGGGAGTCATGCTGCGGGTTGGTCGACGCCCAGTCTTACATGATAGGGCGATTAGCCGCTCGTTCGACATTCGGGTCCCACTGCGTCCTTTTACATCATAATGTGATATAATTGAGTTAATGTGGCGGGGGCATGATGGCCAGCTATCGTCGATTACTCTTGTGCTACAACGCCACGCGCGAAGGGCGCTGCGCGCTTCGTCTCGGCGCTCATCTTGCCCGCGAGCTTCGCGCTGAAACGCATCTTCTCGCCGTTCTCGACGATTCAGAGTGGATGCGAGGCCTTGATGTCGTTCCTGCGATTCCTTTTCACCTTGAACAGGAGACCGCAGCGGAGGTGCTGCGTGAAGGCGTCGACAAATTGGCGAGCCTCGGCGTCGTCGCGCAGGGCCATCTGGCGATCGGAAATCCGATGATGCAGATTCCTTCCTTTGCGGAAGCGCTCAATATCGATGTTATCGTCGTCGGACATCACCGAAGCGGTTTCCTCTCCCGTTGGTGGACCGGTCAGGACGATGGCCGGCTGCTTGATCGCGTCAGGTGCAGCGTGCTGGTGGCGATGGATCAGCAAGAGCCCGACACGCGACAGCAAAAGCCCGCAAGATCTGCATAAACTTCAAGGCCCTTGCGCCAGGGAGTACGACTATGTTAGTCACGTTTCATTCGAAGGCTACGCCCGATGTGGTGATGTTGCGTGACCTGGCAGGTTATCTGCTCGGCGTCATCGGGAAGCGTATCGGTTCCAGAGGCGTCATCGTGCACGCAGAGGTAGACGCGGCAATTGAGCGCCTGGAGACGGTGCTCAACGACGACGAGCGAATCGCTCATGAGCATGGCGCCATGTTTCATCCGCTATCACATACAGACGTGCGCACCGGGATAGGGCTTCACTCTCGCGCGCTTCCTTTTCTGGATATGTTGCGGCAAGCGAAGCGCAGCGAGGCCGACATTATCTGGGGCCTTTAGCGTAACCGGACGTCAGCGCCGCCGCTGAGATGGTCAACGGCAACGGCAACGGCAACGACAAGGACAACGACCGCTCCCGGTGAAGCGCCCTTGGCGCGACGGAACCGTCGCTACGAGATGATCGGCACCGCCTCGATAAGAGCGAAGCCGATCAGCGCGCCTATCACCGCGCCCACCAACCGCGGATGCCAGCGCTCCAAATGGAGCGTCGCAAATAGTGCGCCGACGAAAATAACCCCCAGCAGCGAAAAAATAACGAGGAGATATCCGATCTCGAAATCGCTGGTAATTAACATAACACCTCCCCGTTCTCACCCTTTCCTCAAATATATATCAGATTGTGATATGTGCAAGATGAGCTGTGTACCTGGACGCAAAGGACGGCGACGGTGGTTTCCCGCTAACGTAACGAAACGCCTCACGCATTCCCGCGATTCAAACTAGCGGTAGCGCGCGGCGACGGCCGCGCACGCCGCGAGTACTTGGGGGGGTGGCTTCGCACGATCCATGGGGATCAGCGCAAGTTACCCGCCGCCTCTTTGCAGCGTCGGACCGCTTAGTCCAAGCGCGGTATTGATGACGGCGAGATGACTGAGTGCCTGCGGGAAATTGCCGGCGAGTTCGCCTCGTTGGGCGTTGTATTGTTCCGAGAGGAGGCCAAGGTCATTCGCGGTGGCGAGCACGCGTTCGAACTGCTGACGCGCCTCCTCGATGCGTCCCTGTAAATTCAAGCAGTCGGCCATCCAGCACGAGCATGCGAGGAACGTCCCTTCGTCTGGCCCGCACGGATCTTTCTGGTGGCGTCGAATGAGCCCTTCTTCGCTCAGGTCGGTCCGTATACGCTCGATAGTCGACGCCATGTGCGGGTGATCGGCCGTCAGAAAACCGACAAGCGGCATCAACAAGAGACTCGCATCGAGCTCTTCGCTGCCGTAATACTGCGTGAAGCTGCCGAGTCCCTCGTTCCAGCCCTCGCGAAGCACTTCGTCGCGGATCCGTTCGCGCAGCGAAGCAAGCCGTTCGACCAGTGGCGAAAGACCGCGTTCGGTCATACGATGCTTTACGAAACGGTCCAGCGCCACCCACACCATTACCCGCGAATAGGTGTAGTGGCGCGGCTCGCCGCGCGATTCCCAGATGCCCGCGCCGGGCAGACGCCACACCTGCTCCAGATGCTCCACGATACGCGTTTCGATCAGGTCCTCGTGATCCGCGGGTTTGAGCCCGCCGCGCCGTGCGACGTCGAGGCAATCGATGACCTCTCCCAGCACGTCGAGCTGGTGTTGATGGGCAGCCTCATTACCGACGCGAACGGGCGTCGCGTAGCGATGACCCTCAAGCCAGTCGACGGTCCATTCCCGCAGATGACGCCCGCCGTCTACGCGATACATGATGCGGCTGCGCTCGGGGGCGGTGCCGATCGCGCGCAGCAGCCAGGAGCGCCAGGCAGCGGCCTCGTCGTGATAGCCGGCGTTGAGGAGGGCGACCATCGCGAAGCTCGTATCGCGCAGCCACGCGTAGCGATAGTCCCAGTTGAGCTCGCCGCCGGGCGCTTCGGGGAGCGAGGTCGTCGGGGCGGCCACGATCGCACCGGTCCGGCGGTAGATGAGCGCTTTGAGCGTCAGTAAGGAGCGCCGGACAGCTTGCGGCCACTCGCTACGCGCGTCGTCGAACTTCGAAATCCAGTCGCGCCAGAAGCGTTGCGTATCGCGCAGCGCCGTGTGCATATCGCGCGGGCCCGGCGGCGCTTCGTGAGCGCGTGCGTAGCTCATCGCGAAGGTGACCGATTCGTTGGCCTTCACGGAGAACGACGCGCGCATCGTTGCCTCCACCACGTCGATCGCGACGCTAGTTCGCAACACGATGAGGTCTGGTCCGACGCGGGCCTGCATCCCACCGTCGATGCGTTCGATTAGCGGCGCGAGTTCGCCGTAGTTGAAGCGCAGTCGCAAGGACGAGTGCATCGCGACAACGCCGCGCAAGCCCGTGACGATACGCACGATTGAGCTCGGGCCATCGCCGACAGGCATGAAGTCGATCACGCGCACCGCGCCGTCTTTCAACTCAAAGTCAGTTTCGACGACGAGCGTGTCCTCTTGATAACGCCGCGTCCGGCGCTCGATGTCACCGGCCGGAGACAGCGTCCAACAGCCGTCGTCCTGCGTGCCGAGGAGCGCCGCGAAGCACGCATCATCGTCAAATCGCGGCCAGCACAGCCAGTCGATAGAACCGTCCCGGCAGACGAGTGCAGCCGTGTTGCCGTCGCCAATGAGCGCGTAGTCTTCGATGGGGCGGCTCATTCGGCTTAGCTCCGTCGTTTGACGACGAGGCGCAGCAAGCCAACTGCGCCGATGCCCGCAAGTCCCCACAAGAATGAGCGATGGCGGTCGGTGAACATCTCCCAGCTATGCTGCCGCGCTTCGTCATCGAAGCGGCCGTGCGCGCCGAAGTCACCGGGCACCGGTTCGAACAGATTGCCCGCTGCTTTGCGTTCGAGCGGCTCGTCGGTGAGCTGCCCCACATAGCCTGCGCGCGCCAGATATCGGTCGATGAGCGCGGGGGCGATGCGATTCGCGAGAATCGCCTTGACGGTCGAAAAGCCGAGCCACACCTCGCGCCGGCGATGCGTCGCCGCAAAGAAGATCGCGCGCGCGGCGACTTCCGGCTGAAAAATTGGCGCGACGGGCCGGGCGCGCTTGCCGGTCTTGTTCATCGCCCAGTCGAACTGCGGCGTGTTGATCGCGGGAAGCTCGACCATCGTCAGATGGATGTTCAGCTTGTCGTGGATGAGTTCCGAGCGCAGCGAATCCGTGAAGCCGCGAATGGCGAACTTCGCGCCGCAATACACCGATTGCAGCGGCACCGAGCGATACGCAAGCGCCGAGCCGACATTCACGATCGTCCCGCGATTACGCGTGCGGATGCGCGAGAGCGCCGACATCATGCCGTGCACCTGACCCAGATACGTGACGCGCGTGCCGCGCTCGACTTCTTCGGGCGTCAATGCGGAGACGGGCGCGAATGCAGTGGCCATCGCAACGTTGACCCACACGTCGATGGGCCCAAGCGTGTCTTCCACTTGCGAAGCCGCCGCGTCGACGGCTCGCGCATCGGCGACATCGGTCGGAATGGCGAGCGCGCGCACGCCGAAGCCCGACTCGATTTGCGCAGCGGCGCGCGCGAGCCGGTCGGCATCGCGCGACAACAGCGCGACGTCATAGCCGTGGCGGGCGAATTCGTCGGCAGCTGCGCGCCCGACGCCCGCGCCCGCGCCGGTGATTACGGCGATTTTTCGTGTCTGGCTCATCAGAGATCTCCACGCGCGGCGAGCGCCTCGATCCGGTCGGCGGTGCGTAGCGCAATCGCCTGTATCGTGAGCGACGGGTTCACGCCGCCGACCGTTGGAAACACGGAGCCGTCGCAGATCCACAAGTTGTCAATGTCCCAGCTTCGGCAATCCGCGTTCACGACGCTCGTCGAGGGATCGTCGCCCATGCGCGCGGTGCCGTTGAGGTGACACGTGTCGTCGGTTTCGCGCCACACATCGCGCGCGCCGGCCGCTTCCAGTGCGAGGCTCATGAAGTCGAGCGAATGCGCGACGAGCCGCTTGTCGTTGTCACACAGCGAATACGTCACGCGCGCGACGGGCAGGCCGTACTGATCCTTCTCGTCGGCGAGCGTCACGCGATTGCGCTCCTGCGGCATGGTTTCTCCGACGATCTTGAGCCCCGCCTGATGGTTGTACTTCTGCATCTCGTCCAGCAATTGCTGGCCCCACAGACCGCGCCCGTTTTGCGTCGATGCCCACGCCACCGGCAACGGCCCCTGACTCATATAGCAATAGCCGCCGAAGAAATCCTTTCCCTTGTCCTCGTAGTTCCAGTGCTCGGTCAGCGCAAGCGACGGCGGCCCCTTGTACCAGCGCACTTCTTCGTCCATCGTCCCCCACGCGGCCTGATTGGTCTGCACCATCAAATTCTTGCCGACGAGACCGGAGCGATTGGCGAGGCCATCGGGGAAGCGGTCCGTCGCGGAGTTGAGCAACAGGCGCGGCGTTTCGATGGCGTATCCCGCGACGACGACATTGCGCGCGCGCTGGAACTGCCAGCGTCCTTCGCGGAAGTATTCGACGCCGGTCGCGCGCCCATCGTCGCCCATGACGATGCGGCCGACCATCGCGAGGTCGCGAATCTCCGCGCCGGCGTGAACCGCGCGCGGAATCCACGTGACGAGCGCGCTTTGCTTCGCGTTGGTGGCGCATCCCGAGACGCAGAATCCGCGATAGACGCACGGATGCGCCTCGCCGCGCGGCGCAGAGACGGTGGCGAGCGGCGTCGGCGCCCAGTCGATGCCGAGCGCCTCGCAGCCGCGCGCCAGCACGAGCGCCGCCGCATTCAACTCATGCGCGCGATACGGATAGCGGGGCCGCTTCGGCCCCCACGGATAGTTCACCGGCCCGGCGATCTTGAGCGCTTCTTCGACTTCGCCGTAGTAGCGCCACATTTCACGCCAGTCGAGCGGCCAGTCCGCGCCGTAGCCGAGCAGCGAGCGCGATTTGAACCACTCGGGCCGAAAGCGCAGCGAGACCATCGCGAAGTGCACCGTGCTGCCGCCCACTGACTTGCCGCTGTTGTTGTTGCCGAGCTTGAGCGGATTGTCGCCGTCGCAGATGCGCTCGTCTGTCCAGAAGAGCTTGCCCTGATGCGTCTCATCCGATGCGAACTCTTCGAGCGGACGCCACCACGCGCCGGCATCGAACGCGACGACACTGAAGCCTTTTTCGGCGAGACGGCAGGCGAGCGTGCCGCCGCCCGCGCCAGTGCCAACGATCGCGAAGTCCACCGCTTTGTCTTGCGGATACTCCCGCATTGGAATCCATGCGCCCGGATGAAACACGTCGGGCGCGCGCCGGTTCTTGCCGCGCGGCACGTGCTGCGCGTCGTGGGGCGAATCAGCGGACACGGCGGTTCTCCTTCTGCGCGTCTTCTTCGTGACCGGGTTTCGCTTCGGCGGCTTCCCACGGATCGCGCCGGTTGGCGACCATGCGCACGTAGCCGCGCGGATTGGCCGGACCGCCGAAGCCGATCTCGCTCCATGCATGCGGATGGGCGAAATACATCCCGCAGATGTCGTGCAGCACGCGCTCCGCGAAGAAGACGGCGGGCGGCATGCCGCGCCATTCGGCGCTGTCGAGGTGGCCTTGCTGCATGTCGGTGACGAGTGCGCGTTGCGCTTCATCGTCGATGGTCGCGAACGGCAAACCATGACGGGCGCGGCTCTCGGCATCCAGCGCGCGAAGGCCGATGCGCCACGCGTCGCGCATCGGCGGCAGACGCGCATCTCGATAGCCGTCGCCGGTGTTCTTCGCGAGTCGCGCATCGACGAGGCTGGCGACGGGCACCGCCGGCCGCTGCCGATGCTGCGGCACGATGCACGCGCACAGTGCATAGAGCGCGCGCCACTCGACGGCATTGAAAAAACGCGGGTCGTTCGGCGTCGCGAGCCGTTCGTCGATGACATTGCGCGTGACTTCGTCCCATGACGGCGTGTCGCGCTTGGTCATCACGTCATAGCCGGGATAGCGGGGAAGGGGCTTCATTTCTTTTCCGTCTCGCGAAGACGCAACGCCGCGAGGCCTGCCAGCGCGAGCGCCGAAAAGCTCGGCGGTGCGGGCAGCGGCGGTCCATTGAAGAGATTCTGGCTCCAGTTGCGCCAGCCGCCCCGCGCCCGCGCGACACCGCGTGCGTGAAAGCCCACGCCGATGAAGCCAAGCGCGTTCGTCAGCCGCAGCCACAGCCGCGTGAACCAGTGCTCGCGTGGGCGGGCGAGTGCCGCATCGACGAGCAGCGCCGATGCGACCGGCGGAATGACGATCGGCGCGTACATGGCCGGATTCTGAAACGCGCCGCGAAAATGGAGCAGCGCGACTTCGCCGAGCGTGCCGAGCAGACCCGCGCTCGTGAGCAGGGAAAGCGCGCGTCCCGCCGGCATGCCAAAAAGGCGCGGTTCGTGCGCGGGTTCATTGCGCAGGCGCTCGGATACCGCGCCCAGCGCGCCCGAGAGCAGCAAGGCCATCGGCGCGCCGATCGGCGCGGCATAGAATAGGTTGTGCCAGCTCCATCCACCGGGACGTTTCGTGATGTTGTACACATGAAACCCGGTGCCGGCGACGCCCGCGAGCGCAGCGGTGACATAGACCGCATCGCGCACCGGATGACGCGCCGGCTCGCGGTCGGAGCCACCATGCAGGCCGGCGAGGAGCGACAGCGTCGAGACGACGAGCGGCGTGTACATCGCCGGATTGTCGAAGGAGCCGCGATAGTGCTCCATCGCGCTGTCGGTGAGCACGGACAGCGCGAGCAACGCCGAACTGTGATTGAAGGTGCGCGCCGTATCGATGTGCGTCTGCGCCGCCGAGCGCTGCTCCTTGCGTCCGCCGAGCCGCACGAGCGCGAGTCCCGCCGCAGCGATCCCGCAGCCGATAGCGAGGTCGATTGTTCTGGTTTGCGTCATTTTAGCTTCGTTTGGCGCGCTGCCTAAACCGCATACCGGTGCGCATCCGCATGCTTGAAATCGAGCCCGCAGCCGGGCCTCGACCAGTCCGGCGAGATCGCGCCGTCGCGTGCATGCGGCGCGCCGTCGAAGAGCATCGACTCGATGCGCACGTGATCGTGAAACCATTCCTGATGCCGCAGACGCGGCGCCGCGCATGCGACATGCAGATGTAGCGCGGGCGCGCAGTGCGCCGACAGCGGGATGTGAAAGGCGTCGCAGAGCGTCGCCGCGCGCAAGAAACCGGTGATGCCGCCGCAGCGCGTGACATCGACCTGAAGCACATCGACGGCTTCGTTCGAGAGCAGCGCGCGGAAGTCGTCGATCGTGAAGCCGTATTCGCCCGCAGCCAGTTCGATATGCGCGGGCAGCGCGTTGCGCAATGACGCGAGGCCGGCGATATCGTCCGACGACACCGGCTCTTCGAACCATTCGACGCCGTACTCCGCAAACCGTTGCGCATAGAGGAGCGCCTGCTTGCGATCGAGTGCGCCGTTTGCATCGACAAAGAGGCCCGCGTCATCGCCGATGGCTTCGCGCGCGACCGCTACGCGATGCGGATCGCGCGACGGCTCGGTGCCGATCTTGATCTTGACCCAGCGGCATCCGTCTTCATGCACCCAACCGGCGAGTTGGTCGCGGATCTCGTCGTCGGTATAAGTGGTGAAGCCGCCGCTGCCATAAAGCGGCACGCGGTTGCGGGCCGCGCCGAGCAGACGCGCGAGCGGCATGTCGAGCAGGCGCGCCTTGACGTCCCACAACGCGCAATCA
>Ga0308173_10001012_pt1 | contig 13414 bp, 9 predicted proteins | sample PhyPR1_FD_203716 | JGI IMG/M metagenome (GOLD analysis project Ga0308173, IMG submission 203716) | Soil microbial communities from UC Gill Tract Community Farm, Albany, California, United States - DLSLS.P.R1 | ecosystem: Environmental > Terrestrial > Soil > Agricultural land | place: USA...
CCGGTGGGACGAGGTGAGGTTGGGGTGGGTCCTGGAAATAATGCGGGGACAGGATCTGAACGCCGTGTTCGTTGAATACATCCTGAATGCGGGCATGAAGATCGCTCTGCACCCAAACTCGTTGAAAGGGTTGTTGCAGACATGCGTTCAGTTCGTACTCAACATAGAAATCGCATAGTCTCGTCTGCAGGACGAACGGCATCGGTTGTTGGGCCAGGCCAGGCGTGCCCCGCGCGGCTTTCAATAACAGGGCGTGCACCTGCCGCCAGGGAGTGGAGTAGCCAATGGTAACCTTCACCGGCAAAAGGAGTCCTTCTGATTTGGCTAATCGCGAATAGTTCTTGGTCGCCGTTCCCAACAACATGCTATTCGCTATATGCACCTCCTCGTTTTTGATCGTGCGGATACGCGTCACGCACAAGCCGATGCCGAGAACCGTGCCTTCGGTTTCGCCGACGAGCACATAGTCGCCTGTTTGAAAGGCGCGCGAGTAAACTAAAAGGAGGCCGCTCGCGATTTGGTTGACCAGGTTCGTGGAACCGAGGGAGACCAGCACGCCGGCAAAAATGGTGATCCCTTTGAACGCCAGGCTCTGGCTCCCTGGGATATAGGGGTAGGCAAACACCGCGGCGATAACCCAGACCAGCAGGACCAGGAGACGACGAGTCGTAGTCGCGCTGGCCCGATCCAGTCGGTGCATTTCGATTTCGCCCGTTTCTGCGGCGGCGAACAGACGCGAAACGACACCAGCAAACATCCGTGCCGCCAAGATGATCAAGGTGACGATCAACAGGCCGGGGAGGGCGGCCAAAATACTGCGTCCGAGTGTCGATAAGAGGTCGATGCCTTGCGAACGCAAGAAATCGCCCCAGGGTTTGGAAACCGGAAAACAACGCAGTTCGTACCAAACTAAAGCATAGGCAACAAAAGAGATAAGGACGTAGGACGCGAAGTTGAGCAGGGCTCGGAGCAGAGTGACGAAACTGCGCAGCCCGGCGGCGCGCAACTTCCGTTCGCTGACCTTTTCGGTCTTCTCGGCTGCCACTTGCGCGCTGCGCGTCAGCAACCATCGCTTTGCGCGGCGAATGGACCAGACCAGGGCGGCGAAGATGAGAATGCCCAGCAACGCTTCCGCTATTGCCGGAAGAGACTCTCGCAGATCTGAAAACTTGTTCATTGGCGTTGAAGAGGCGGGCTCGCCAGAGGCAGGTCATTGCGGGCGCGGACAATTTCCACGGAAAGAGGCTGCCGCGAGTCGAGATGAACGTCTCGCTGCGGGAAGGCGAGTTGGATTCCGCTGTCCGCGAAGGCGGTCGCAATCATTTGGCGCAAGTCGCTGCCCACCAGAGCGGCGTTCCCTTTGAGGACGTCCACCCAATAACGCAACTCAAACGTCAGGGCGCTTTCACCAAATGCCGTGAAGAGCACTTGCGCTTTGGGGTCTTTCTCGACCAATCCATGCCGCTCAGCGATTTCCGTCAAGGCCTGGATCGTCCGGCGAGTGTCCGTCCCATAAGCAACACCGACCACAACCGAAAACCGCACTTTTCTATTCGAGTAGGTCCAGTTGGAGACGTTGTTCTCCAATAAGGAGCTGTTCGGGATCAGTGTTTCCGTGCCATCCCACAATTGGAGAACGGAGGACCGGAGACCGATCTCAGTGACGGTGCCGCGCTGGCCGTTGATATCGAGGACATCGCCGACGCGGAAAGGGCGTTCGAAGAGCAGGATGAGCCCGCTGACAAAATTCTTCAGCAAGGTCTGCATCCCAAATCCCAAACCGATGGCGAGCGCGCCGCCTGCGAAAGCGAAGACTGTCAGCGGAATTTTGACAAACGACAGGCTAAACATCACCAGGCACGCGACCAGGAAGGCCTGGAGCCAACGCAGAACCAATTTGGTCTGGTTGCTCTCAATTTTCATTCGTCGCGTCATGAGGGAGCCGACGAAACGCGTGAGCAGACGGGTAATCACAATGCCTATCCCGAGGATGAAGACTGCCAGCGTGATCTTGCCAAAGGTAATGCTGCGTTTGCCGGTAATTTTTTGACCTTCTACGAGTATCGTATCCTCCGCGGTGAACAATTCGAATGTCCAGAGCTTCTCGACGAAGGAACGCGCGTCGAGGAAGAGGCCGGCCACGCGAAGAAAGAAGGGGAGCCTGCCTTCGGCGGTGCGAAGATCTTCGGCCCATCGTTCGTTCAGGCGTTGTATTTGCCCTACCTTCCGCAAAAGCCGCAGCAACACTTCATCACGTTCACGCAGCGTGGCGAGTTGTTCGCGTGCCAATGGCAGCAGGCCAGAATCCAGTGCGAGGGTTTGGAGGTGAGCCTCCTGGAGTTCAACCTGGCTCGAAGCAAGGTCAAATTGTTGTTGTTGATAATCTTTCCACAGATCCAAACGCCGGCTGACGGTTTGGAGCTGACGCCGCGAGTCACGGAGCGTCTGCGCACCAGCTCTTGTGGTCGCGGTGAAGCGCATCTCCCAGATGCTGCGTTCCACGTTTTCGCATTCCAGCATGAGGCGTAACGTTCGGATAGAACGATGCGCTGTTTCGAGTTGCGCCTCGCGCACGGTGATTTCTTCCGCAGCACGGGCCAGGTCGGCAGGGCCTCCGTCCGGTCGTTCGCGGAGCCGGCGCATTTCCGCCCGCGTTGCGTCAAGGTTTTTGAGGGCGCTGGCAGAGCGTTCGTGGGCCTGGCCCAGGTTCTGTTCCAGTTTTTGACTGTCCTGTTCGATACGGGCTGTGGCCGCGTCCAGATCGGCTTGCGTGAAACTTACCTGGCTGGTGGCAGTAACCAGTTGACGCCTGAGGAAGTCGATACGGGTCCGGCTTTGGGCTAACGCTTCCTGCCGGAGCCGGAGTTCCGAATCCAGAACTCCCATACTTGCGGCGGCTACCTGGCTGCGGAGACGTTCCAACTCACGCTGCCAGGAGTTGCGGGCCATCAACCCCGGGGCCGCTTCGATTTCAAGTTGTTCGTTGAGCTGCCGAACTTTCTCCTCTGCCGCGCTCAACGCTGTCCGATGTTCAAGCACGAGCTGATCAATTGCTCGCAGTGCTCCTTCATTTCCAGCGATTTTGAGTTTTTCCTCCTGGATTTCCTCACGAAGGCGATCCGCAACAAGTATCGAATAAGGGGGCGGTTCCTCGAATCGGGTCCAAGCCTGGGCCTGGTGCAGAAGTTCCGCGCGACGGCTGACGGTTAATTCCAACTCCGCTGCATTGCTCAACTGCTGTTCGAGCAGACGGACCAGCCTTTGCAAGAGGACGCGCCGCGTCGTGACTTCATGTGGCGGAATGCCGGGCGGCGCACCTGTGAGCGCGTTATCGCCGAGGGCACCTGCTGCCGCCAGATTAGCCCGGGCCTCACTCAATTTCTGCTGAACGCTGTCGGCGGCACCTGCGGGAAAGTTGCCAGCAGTAACGGGCTCAATCTCTCCTAAAGCCGTCGGGGCGGAGTTGGACACTTGTGCGCCGACTCCACCCCAACCGCACCACAGCCACAAACAGAAACCGCAAATGAACGCGGCGCCCGTGCCGGGTGACGGGCTGAAACGGGAGCTCAAGACGCGCTGGCGGATAGTGCTTTTTCCATTTTCTTCATTTCGTCCAACGCATCGTTAATGGCCCCGGCAACAGCCTTGTAATTCCAATTGGCGCTTCTCACTGTGCTTTTCACGCTTTTAACACCATCGGCGGTGACGTCATTGACCAGCGTTTTCTTGACGTCATTCAGGTCTGAGAGGAAAGGCCGAAATTTTTCGGCGGCGTCCCTGAGTTCCTCGGTTACTTTGGTATAGCTTTTCATCGCTGCCTTCATGCGCTTTTGCGCTTTTTTCTGGAGCGACTTGTTTTCAATGCCGTCGATAGTCTTCTGCCAATCGGCGAAGTAAGTGCCGCTATCTTTGGTCATTGCCTCGGCGCGGCTCTTCGTGGTGGCCGCGGCGATTTCCGTCTTGGGAACCTCTGACTGGAAGTTGTTGTAGGCAGGACGCAAGTCACCCGACTTCTGTTGCACGAGCGCGTTGAGAGCGTTCAATGACGTATCAAGTTGCTGGTAAGTTCCCGTTGCTTCCGCACGGGTTGCTTTGATGCTCTCGGCGAGTTTTTCCTGGGCCTGCGAGGCGCAGACAAAAGCTGCCAATCCGAGTGTCAATAGGATGTGTTTTTTCATATGTGTTTTGATTTTGCGTTGTTTGGTGAACTCATTCGGCATGTTTTTTCACTTTCTGCAAGGAAACCGCCGCAGCTTCAGTGAACGTTAGAACGATTTTGTCACCGATGCGCGCCTGCTCTAGCCGCGACGGATCGGCCACGCGCGCAACGAAGTATTTGCCGCGTGGACCTTTGACCGTGATAGTCCGCGTGGGGCGGTCGAGGCCTTCGATCGTGACAACGGCGCGAATCGCGCGCAACGAACCGGCAGCCGGAGCGGATTCCTTGCCCGCTTTGCCATCGGCCCCAAGGATGACCAGAGGGTTCGCCTCTTCTTCGGCAGTGGGTGGACGAAGTTCAGCGTTGAACCCGAGATAGTAGTCCAGAGACACTTGATCGCCCACTTTGGCCTCATCGAACCGCTTCACGCTTTTATCCACGGAGATGGTTTCAACCTTGCCCGAGGGTGCCTTGAGAGTGACTTCCCGGTTGGTGTAATCGATGTCCTCAATCGTCCCCGTGACGGTTAGCAGCACGGCATCCTGGCGGCCGAGCATCTTCTGTTTCGAAGAGGTTTCCTGCCCGAGGATCGGGAGGGCAAGGGTGAATGCGGCAGCGGTTAACAGAACTTGAAAATTGCGTTTCATAGATGTGCGATTTTTTCTTAGCAATTTGTAATTGGTTGCTTGCGTTGAAGGACACTCACGGAGCGATCTTTACGTCGCTCAAAATGGAATCAACTGCTTCTTGTATGCGCGCAGCCCGGTCTGCCTCGGAAAGCTCTCGCAGAGCCGGGCGAGTGACGTAACCACGGTTCAGCATCTCGAAACTTTTGGAGTCCAGGATATCGATGATGAGCGTGCCCGCCTGGAAGTGACCTGGGTTACCACTCTCCGTGTAGGCGTTCTGAGCTTTTTCATGCAGAGCCTCGGCGTCGTCGCTGATACCAAAGTAGTCAGCAATTCTTTCCGTGCTCGCGTTGTTGCCAATGATGACGAGGTAACGCACTGTTACATCCCCGGTCGCCGACGCCATGCTGACCCCTCGGGAGGCAAGATTTCCGATAATGGCTCCCTGAATAGCCCGGTGCAGACTTTCGCGAGCGTCCGCAGCGCTGGGTGCCGCCGTAGAGCGTGGCACAAAGTTAAAGGTCCGGGCGTGAATGGGGCCATGGTCGACCTTGGATGGCGTCGAGGAACAGCCGGCAAGTATGAGAATGCCGCCAGCCAACAGGGCGCAGCAGTGATGCAGGGTTGATTTCATTATTTTTAGTATTTTTCTTCGATAAATTTCCGCCCTTTAAGGGTGGCCTGGTCGTCGAAAGCATGCTTCATCGAGCGCTTCGGCAATTTCACTTTTTCGCGCGGAACTTTTTTGAAGGGAAGCTGGTCCAGGATATGCCGCAGGCAATTCAGCCGGGCGCGCTTTTTGTCGTCGGAGCGCAGTATGTACCACGGGGCGTGAGCTGTATCGGTAGCTTTTAGCATCAAGTCGCGCGCGCGAGAATACTCGAACCATTTGCTGCGCGAGGGGAGATCCATTGGGCTGAGCTTCCATTGGCGGAGCGGGTCGTCCATCCGAGCTTCAAACCGGCGTTTCTGTTCCTTGTCGCCGACTTCGAGCCAGATTTTTATGATCTGGATCCCGCCATCGACGATATATTTTTCCGTAATCGGGCAAAGCTCGAGAAACCGGCGGTGCTGCTCTTTGGTGCAGAAGCCCATCACGTGCTCGACCCCGGCGCGGTTGTACCAGCTGCGGTCGAAAATGACGACCTCGCCTGCCGCCGGAAAGTGCGCCATGTAACGTTGCATGTACATCTGTGACTTTTCGCGGTCGGATGGCGCTGGCAACGCAATCGAGCGAAACACGCGAGGGCTGACGCGTTCGGTGAGGGCGCGGATTGTGCCGCCTTTGCCGGCTGCGTCCCGGCCTTCGAAGATGATGATGACGCGCAGACCCTTGTATTTGACCCACTCCTGGAGCTTGCACAGTTCCTCCTGGAGCTTGCGGAGCTTCTTCTCGTATTTCTTGGCCTTGAGCTTTTTCGGCTCGCCGTTTTGATGCGAGTTGGATTTGTTTGCTTTCCTGGCCGCTCGTTTTACGACTTTAGGCGTTATTGTTTCGAGCCGTGGCGGGGTCAGTTCTACCTGGTTATCGGTCATAATCTTTCCTTTGTTAGTTGCGAGGTTTTAGAGCAATTTATTTTTTGGCGAGCGCGGGCGTTTGCCAGCCGCCGCCCAGCGCGCGATAAAGCTGAACGACGCTGAGCAATTCGTTTCGGCGTGCCTGGGCCAGCGCTAGTTCGGCGTTGAACAACTCTTGCTCATTGTAGAGCACTTCCAGGTAGCTGGTGACGCCTCCTTCGTAACGGTCGTTCGCGGTTTCCGCCGCGTCGCGATGGGCCTGGGTATTTAGCTCCTGCTGCGCCCTGAACTCGCGGGTCCGTTGGTATTCGATCAGGCCATCAGAGACTTCTCTGAACGCGCCCTGCACTGATTGTTGATAGAAATCCACTGATTCCTGGAACCTGGCTTCGGCCAGTTTCAGGTTGCCCTTCAACCGACCGCCCGTGAATAGCGGCATGGTCACTGCCGGCCCGAATTGCCATGCACGCGCCGGCCCGGTGAACAGGTCAGAGAGCGCCACGGTCTGGAAGCCATAAAATCCAGTGAGGGTTAATTGTGGGAAAAACGCCGCCTTCGCCTGGCCAATATCGGCGTTGGCCGCCACCATTTGTTGTTCGGCAGAGCGTAGATCCGGCCGCCGCTCCAGCAGGGAAGATGGCAAGCCCGGCGGAACGTCTGTCCGGAGGTTTTGGAGGGCCAGAGTCTCGGCCCGCTCCAAGTGGCCAGGATTACGACCGAGCAAAATAGAGAGCAGGTTCTCTTGTTGTTCGATGCGGCGGTGTGATTCGGTGATCGCGGCTTCGGCGGTATAGACAAGGATGCGTGCCTGGTGGACATCCTGGACTGAAGCAACGCCGCCTTCGTGCCGGGAGATGGTCAATTCGAGAGAGTTGGTGCGGATTCCATAGGTGTTTTGCGAAATCTGCAGTTCGAGGTCGAGTTCCAATAGATCGAGATACGCGCCCGCGACCTGCGCGACCAAGGTCTGCCGCACGGTTCGCTGCGCTTCGACGTTCGCAAGCAAATTGGCCCGAGCGGCTTCATTGGCGCGACGAATTCGTCCCCAAAGATCGACCTCATACGCCGGCATCGATAAAAACACATCGCCATAGCCGCGTTCAGGATTGACTCCACGCGGGATTGTGACCGGCCCTTTCTCCGACGTGCGAGTGGTATAAATATCACCGCCCGCGTTCACATTTGGGAAAAACTGCGAGCGAGCGATGCGCAGAGAAGCTTCGGCCTGCAACACACGCGAGGCCGCAATCTTGATGTCCCAACTATTCGTTAGCGCTTCCGAAAGGTAGCGGCTGAGGTAGGGATCCTTGAACACTTCCCACCAGCCAACGTCTGCAAACGAGTTGGTGCCCGCGGGGGTGTTCGTTGCTGTGGCCGCGGTGCGATAGTTCGTGGGCGGATCCATCGCCGGACGCCTGTAATCCGGTCCGACCGCGCAGCCGGCGAGCAACAGCGCCACGGCAGAACTAACGTTGATGCTAGATAGAAGCTTTGGCTTCATTTGGATTATAGGTTGGGATGGCGGGTTCCCCATTTCGCGGTGCGACCGTCTCCAGTGGCTTGGGTTTCTTGCCGCGCTCGGACAAAGCCTGGACGAAAACGTAACAGACCGGGATGATGAACAACCCAATGACCGTGGCCACGGTCATGCCGAACACGACCCCTGTCCCCATCGTGCTGCGGGAGGCTGCGCCCGAGCCCGTGGCGAGCATCAAAGGGAGACAGCCGAGGATGAACGCAAACGAAGTCATCAAAATTGGACGCAACCGGAGCTTCGAGCCTTCCACGGCGGCCGCGATAATCTCAACACCTTCCTCGCGCTTCATCTTGGCGAATTCGACAATGAGAATGGCGTTCTTCGCTGACAACCCAATGAGCATGACGAGACCAATTTGCGCATAGACGTTCAGCTCGAAATGCCTGACCCACATGCCGACCATGGTGCCGAGAATAACGGTCGGTGTTGCGAGCAGCACGGAGAACGGCAGCGACCAACTCTCGTACTGGGCTGCAAGCAGCAGGAAAACGAACAAAACCGCCATTCCGAAAATCACCGGCGCCTGCCCCTCGGATTTCTTTTCCTGGAGAGTAAGGCCGGACCATTCGTAGCCGGTTTCACTCGGCATCGTCTTCATCACTTCCTCAATGGCTTTGATCGCCTGGCCGGAGCTGTAGCCCGGGGCTGGTGCGCCCATAATCTCGGCGGCATTGTAAAGATTGAATCGGGTGACGACGTTGGGGCCGGACATTTTACTGATCTTCACCAGGGTGCTCAAAGGCACCATTTGGCCACTGTTGTTGCGCACGTAAAAACTCGCGATGTCGTTGGGTTTGCTTGTGAAATCGGACTCGGCTTGCAGGAACACCTTATACACCCGGCCAAAACGAACGAAATCATTGACGTAGAGACCGCTCAGGTAAGTCTGAAGAGTCTGGAAAATGGTGTTCACCGGAACGCCGAGCGTGCGCGCCTTTTCGCGGTCGAGCTCGACTTTGACCTGTGGCGTTGCAGGATTAAATGTCGTGCTGACGCGTGCTAATTCGGGCCGTTTACTGGCGGCGGCCGTGAGTTGCTGCACGTAGCTGGCAAGCTGCGCGATGCTTCCGCCTGAGCGGTCCTGCAATTGCATGGTGAACCCGGACACGTTGCCATAACCCGGCAGCGGTGGCGGGCCGAAGGCAAAAGCGCGCGCGCCGGGGATGGCTTGAAATTTTCTTGTCCACTCGCGGGCAAGCGCGTTGGCGTGCAACCCGGGAGCTTTGCGTTCTTCCCAGGGCTGGAGACCGACGAACATGAGCGCAGAGTTGGGGAAGTTCAACGAGTTTAGAATGTTCATGCCGGCCAGTGCGACTGCCGAACGCACACCCTCAGTCTTCTGCACGATGTCCTCCACCTGCTTGAGCACTTCATCCGTGCGTTGCAGCGAAGCGCCTTCGGGCAATTGCACGGCCACGAACAGATATCCTTTGTCCTCGTCCGGAATAAATCCCCCCGGAACGAATTTGCCGCAGAGCCAAATGCCGCCAACAACGAACACCAGCAGCAGCATCGAACGCGCAGCTTTGCGGGTCAGGCCGCCGACGACGTTTCCGTAGCCGTTGCTGATCCGGTCAAAAGTCGAGTTGAACCATTTGAAGAACTTTGCAATGGGACCTTTGCCAGGCGTCGGCTTCCTCAACATCATGGCTGAAAGCGCCGGGCTAAGCGTGAGCGCGTTGATGACGGAGAAGACCACCGCGACCGCGATCGTGAGGGCGAACTGCTTGTAGAGCTGGCCGGTAACGCCGCCCATGAATGCCACGGGAACGAACACGGCACAAAGGACGAGCCCAATCGCGACCACCGGGCCTGAGACTTCTTTCATCGCTTGCCTGGTGGCTTCGACCGGAGTCTTGCCATGCTCGAGGTGGTGTTGGACGGCTTCGACGACGACGATCGCGTCATCCACTACGATGCCTATCGCCAAGACAAGGCCGAACATGGTCAGGACATTGACGGAAAACCCGAGCACCGGGAACATGATGAAAGCACCCAGAAGCGACACCGGGACAGTGCACATCGGGATGATCGTGGCGCGGAAGCTTTGCAGGAAGACGTAGACCACGATGAGCACAAGAACCACTGCCTCGAACAACGTATGCACGATTTCGTTCATTGACGCCTTGATCGGCAGGGTCGAGTCGAGAGTGATGTCGTAGTCCATGTCCGCCGGGAACCTTTTCTTTGCATCGCTGAGGATCTTTTTAACGTTACCCGCCGTTTCGAGCGCGTTGGCCCCGGGGGCGAGGTAAACGCCGATGGCTCCTGCTGGCGATTTGTTTAAGCGCGCTCGAAGATCGTAAGTTTGCGCCCCGAGTTCGCATCGCCCCACATCTTTAATTTTGACCTGCGAACCATCTGGATTGGCGCGGATGATGATGTCCTCAAACTCTTTCGGGTCCTTGAGCAGACCGGCGGCACGGACGTTATATTGGCTTTCCTGGCCGGGCGGAGCTGGTTCTGCGCCGACGCGACCGGCGGGGGCCTGCGCGTTCTGTTCGTTGATCGCGTTTTGGATGTCGCCGGGCGTGATGCCCAGGTTTGCGAGCCGGTCCGGCTGCAGCCAGACGCGCATCGTATAATCCTGCGCAGTGAAGTTTTTGACATCGCCGACGCCTTTAACGCGCTTAATCGCATCCACCAGGTTGATGTCGCAGTAATTCCCAAGGAAGATCGCGTCGTAGCTGCCTTTGGGTGAGGAGAGAGCGATGACCATCAGGATGTCCGGGCTGGAGCGGTTGACAACAACGCCCTCCTTCTTGACTGCGTCGGGCAACTGCGCCTCCGCCTGGCCGACGCGGTTCTGCGCATTGACCTGCATGATGTCGACATCTGTCCCGACATCGAACAGCACGTTGAGCGTCAGCTTGCCGTCGTTGGCGTTGTAGGACTGCAGATAAAGCATTTTGTCCACGCCATTGACTTTGGACTCGATCGGCGTGGCGACGGATTCCATAACTGCCTCGGCGGCCGCGCCACGATAAGTCGTAGTGACCTGGATCATCGTCGGACTGACCGGCGGATACTCGGAAATCGGCAGCCGCTTGAGGGAAACCAACCCCACGATGACCGTGAGGATGGCGATCACCATCGCGACGATGGGGCGGCGGATGAAGAAATCGGCCATATGTTATTCCTTGGCCGGCGTTGCTTCGGTGGGAGTGGCCGCGGCGGTCAATTCGCCCGCGGTCAATGGCTGCACAGTCGCGCCTTCGCGGACCTTTTGCAGCCCTTCAACCACGACGCGCTCGCCAGGTTTCAGTCCTTCGAGAACTAAAACATCGCTGCCAATCGGGTCCCCTAATTTGACGGCCCGTTGAGTGGCTTTGTTATCGGAACCAACCAACCACACGAAAGTCTTGCCTTGCAACTCGGCCACGGACCGCTCCGGCACGAGGATGCTCTCGGGACGGACCCCCAGGTCCACGCTGATCCGTCCAAACATGCCTGGGCGCAGCAGCTTCGCCGAATTCGGGAACTCGGCACGGATTCGCAACGTGCCTGTTTTGACATCCACTGCGCGGTCGATGAAGACGAATTTGCCTTTGTCCGGATGCACCGCACCGTTGGCCAGCAGAAGTGTGACCGGCAACTCAGCCACTTGCTTGTGTGTGCGCTGGGCTTCGGCTTGCGCTTTGAGATACGCTACCTCGCTGATATTGCAATAGAACCAGATAGGGTCGAGAGTCGACATCGTCGCCAGCAGCGTGGGGGATCCCTTGCCGACCAAATCTCCGATGGAAACCTGTTTGGCTCCGATCAACCCCTTGATTGGCGCATGAACATCGCAATAACCCAGGTCGAGGACGGCAGATTCGACGTGAGCCTCCGCGGAAAGCACGCTCGCTTTGCCTACGTTTACCGAAGCCAGCGCGTTGTCGAGGTCCTGCTGCGGAATGGCTTTCTTGGCGGCAAGCGGCGTCAGCCGGGCTACATCCTTTTCATATTTTTCCAATGCCGCTTTGGCTTCGGCGAGCATGCCCTGGGCGGCCAACAAGCGTTCCTTGTACGGCTTGTCATCCAACTTGAACAGCGGAGCGCCTTCCTCGATCTCGGTGCCCTCCGTGAAAAGCATTTTGTCGACGAACGCCTCGACGCGGGCGCGGATCTCGACGTTCTGCGGTGAGTCGAGTTGTCCGATGATCTCGACAGCCGCGGGAGCGTTGGTTGCCGAAATGCCCAGGACTTCCACGGTCGGCGGTGGCGGGGCCGGCGGCGCCTCTTTCGAGCAACTGCACAAGCCGAGAACCGCCGCGCTTACCACTCCTGGCAGCCATGCTGAAATCCTGCGGCACCGTTCAGTAATGGGAGTTCGTCCTGAGATGAGCGCCGCTTTTGAAAAGGGCATTGGTTGGTGGGCCGGGCTGACAAGAGTAGGTTTCATGGTTCAGTTGCGCATGGTTCATTGCGCGTAGCGTTATAAATCACACTAATCACTAATAGATGGCATAGAGGCATTACCTCTCGCAGAGCCAGCGACACTTGAATGGGTTCCCGGATCGACAACGCACAAAAAGGCTTAAGGCTGGATTTGTGCCAACCCTGAAACAAAGCCTAAGCAAGGCATAGAGGGCGTGTTACCAAGCAATTGGACGGGCCAGCAGTGCGCGAATCGTCAGAAAATGCGAGCGGCGAAGGTTGATAGCTCGACCTTAAGTCGAGAATCCGTCTCATGACACGAATCTTAATTGGCGCTTGGTGCGGCCGCTCCCCGGAGTTCCTGAATCAATTCCATTCCTTTAATCTGCGAAATGAAATAGAGATTGATCTCTGGGGCTTGACGGGAAAGCTCGATCACCGCCAGGACGCGCCGGTAAAGAGCGGACCGAATATGCTCATAAATGGCTTCCTCGGATTGCCATTGCTCGGCGTACAGAATATGAGAGCAGGGAGACTCTCGTTGCTCGATCCAAAACCCCTTGCATTCCGGGATGATTTCCAGGCGGCCGTGCATGGAGCGGAGGAGCTCGACTGCCTCAATCCGGCGTTCAAAGGGCACGAAAAACTTCATGATTGAGAACACCACAGCTTTCACGAACGCCGGAACTGTGCCAACCGGGCACATTTTCATGGAGATAGTATAGGGTGCTGAGGGATAACACTTTGAAACGGCGAGAGCTAATGGCGCCCAAGCTAGAGCACGAAAAAAGCGCGACATTCCAACTTTACGTCGGAATATAGTCCTTTATAAGTGTCATTAGCATGGGTGCTAGGAGGAGAGATTCGGCTCCGCTGACCTATAGGGTTATCGACGAATGCCGAAGGGGATATCGAACGAGCCGCCGACCCACAGCTTGGAATCCGTATTATTACCATCCACAACGGAGGACAGGTGGAAGGCGTAGCGCCAAAAGCGTTTTGGAGTGGTGTAACTGAAACCGAACTCGATGGCGTCGTAATTCTCCCTGGGGTCTCTCGGGTAAATAATATTGTGGCCGCCGTTATTCTCGGGAGCTACCGGAAAGATGATGTCCGAGCCCGAGAGCGTCTGCAGATGCTTGTAACCGAGGTCGATTTCAAAGCGCTTGATCTCCTGGAATAGGCCGGAGGCAACCAGGTACTGATCGT
>Ga0308173_10001013_pt1 | contig 13402 bp, 9 predicted proteins | sample PhyPR1_FD_203716 | JGI IMG/M metagenome (GOLD analysis project Ga0308173, IMG submission 203716) | Soil microbial communities from UC Gill Tract Community Farm, Albany, California, United States - DLSLS.P.R1 | ecosystem: Environmental > Terrestrial > Soil > Agricultural land | place: USA...
TTTTCTGAAGACTTTTGACGAGGGCCGACGCCATCACGCAAACCACGAAATAACATGCCCCGGCGAACAGGACCATTTCGACGGTGGTGCCGTCGCGGTCGCCGATGTTCGTCGCGGTGCGGAAGAAGTCCGCGAGACTGATGACGTAGACGAGCGACGTATCCTGAAACAGCACGATCGCCTGCGTGAGCAGAAGCGGCACCATCGCGCGGAATGCCTGCGGGAGAACGACGAGCTTCATCGCCTGCCCGTAGGTCATGCCGAGCGCGAACGCCGCGTTGACCTGCCCGCGCGGCACCGCCTGAATGCCGGCGCGGATAATTTCCGAATAGTACGCGGCTTCGAAGAGCGAGAACGCGACCATGGCCGATGCGAGGCGAATGTCGATGTCGGCGGACAGCCCGAGCACGTTCTGCAGCAGTTGCGGCACGATCAGGAAGAACCACAGCAGCACCATCACGAGCGGAATGGAGCGAAACACCGTGACATACGCGCCTGCGAACCACTGCAACGGCTTGACGCCCGAAAGGCGGAACAGCGCGAGCACCGTTCCCCAGATGATGCCGATCACGATGGCGAGCAGCGTGATCTGCAGCGTAATGATGGCGCCCGTCCACAGCGTAGGCAGAGAGCCGATGACGCCACTCCAGTTGAACTGATGCATTACTTGCCTCCGATGTAGCCAGGCAGCCGCGACTTCGCTTCGACCCAGCGCATCAACAGCATCACGACCAGGTTGATGAGCATGTAGGCGAGCGTCACCGCGATGAACGATTCATACGTCTGCGCGGTGTAGTCGACGAGCTGACGCGCCTGCGCCGACAGGTCGAGCAGACCGATGGTCGACGCGACCGCCGAGTTCTTGAAGACGTTGAGGAACTCGGACGTGAGCGGCGGCACGATGATGCGGTAAGCCACCGGCATCAGTATGTAGCGATACGTCTGCCATTGCGTGAAGCCCATCGCGAGACCCGCATTGCGCTGTCCGACCGGCAGCGCGTTGATGCCCGAGCGCACCTGCTCGCACACGCGCGCGCCGGTAAAAAGCCCGAGGCAGATGATCGACGACGAGAAGAACTGCGCGCTCGGCGGCAATTGCTTGAACCAGTTGCCGATGGACGGCGGCAGCAACTCCGGTATCACGAGATACCAGATGAAGAACTGCACGATCAGCGGAATATTGCGGAAGATCGCGACGTAGGCGGTGCCGATGCCCGCCAGCGTGCGATTCGGGACCGTGCGCAATATGCCGAACAGCGAGCCGACCACGAGCGCGATCACCCAGGCCGCAAGCGACACGGTGATGGTCACCCAGAAGCCGGATATCAGCCAGCCGAGATACGTGGTGGGCTCGCCGGTGGAAACCGGACTCAGCAGGATGCCCCAGTTCCAGTGATAAGACATGGACTCACTCCAAAAAGAAACGGAAGAAGCAAGGCTCCTTCCGTCTCGTTCGTTCGCAACCCGAACCGGTTAGTCGATTGCCTTGTCATTCGGGCTCTTGAAGAGAGCCTTCATGTCTTCACTTTCCGGGAAATTCAGGTTGAGGCCCTTCGGCGGGATCGGGCTTTCGAACCACTTCTTGTAGATCTTGTCGGCGTCGCCCGACGTCTCCACCTTCGCGATGGCCTCGTCGACCACCTTCTTGAACTCGGGATCGTTCTTGCGCATCATGCAGCCGTAGGCTTCATGCGATTGCGGCGCACCGACGATCACGAAATCGCCAGGATTGTTCGACTTCGCGCGCTCGCCGGCGAGCAGTGCATCGTCCATCATGAACGCGACGGCGCGGCCCGTCGACAGCGTCAGGAAAGACTCGCCGTGGTCCTTCGCGCTGATGATGTTCATGCCCATGCTCTTTTCCTGATTCATCTTGCGAAGCAGGCGCTCGGACGTCGTACCGGCGGTCGTCACCACCGTCTTGCCCTTCAGATCGGCCCAGTCCTTCACGCCCGAATCCTTCTTGGTCATGAGACGCGTGCCGATCACGAAGATCGTGTTCGAGAAAGCAGCTTGCTGCTGGCGCTCGGCGTTGTTCGTGGTCGAGCCGCACTCGAGGTCCACGGTGCCGTTCTGCACGAGCGGAATCCGGTTCTGCGACGTCACCGGCGTCAGCTTCACCTTCAGGTTCGGCATGTTGAGCTTCTGCTTGACCGCGTCCACCACCTTCAGCGCGAACTCATGCGAGTAGCCGACGACATTCTGCTTGTCGTCATAGTAAGAGAACGGAATGGACGATTCGCGATGACCCAGCGAGATCACACCCGTATCCTTGATTTTCTTCAGCGTCCCCGCGTCTTGTGCGTAGGCGCCCGTGGCGAAAATTCCCAGCGCGGCGACGAGCAGCGCAGCCTTTTTAACCTTCATGTGTTCGATCTCCTGTGGCGAAAAACCGGGCCAAGTTTAGCAGGGTAATTATTCTGAAAGAATGATTGTTAACCGCAAGTCGTCTTATTTTGGACACGCTTAGGTGCAACTCAGTGCAACTCGCATAGGCGCGCATATTACGCGATTTTTGAGAAAAAGCGGGCGGCGTTCCGAGGAACGCCGCCCGCTTCATTCAAGGCTTGAAGACGCGGCTCGAAAGCCGCGGCTCGTCAGGGTTGCAACGGATGCGCCGTCGCATGGGATCAGGGGTACAGGCCGCGCATTTCACGCGCCATCAGGATGCGCGTACACGCCACGATGAACGCCGCCGTGCGCACCGACACCTGGTGCTCGCTCGCCACCTGCCAGACCGCAGCGAACGCCTCGCGCATCACGCGCTCGAGACGCTGGTTGATCTCGTCTTCGGTCCAGAAGAAGCTGGAGAAGTCCTGCACCCACTCGAAGTACGAGACGGTCACGCCGCCCGCGTTCGCCACCACGTCCGGGATCACGAGGACGCCCTTGTCGTGGAGAATGTCGTCGGCCGCGGTGGTCGTCGGACCGTTCGCGCCTTCGACGACGATCTTCGTCCTGATCTTCGGCGCGTTGTGCTCGGTGATCTGCCCTTCGAGCGCGGCCGGAATGAGGATGTCGCTTTCGATGGTCCAGAACTCGTCCTTCGAGACCGGGTCCGCGCCCGCGAAGCCGCCGACGCCGCCGTTCTGCGCGACGTGTTCGGCCAGCGCGACCGTATCGACTCCCTTCGAGTTATATAGCGTGCCCGTGTGATCCTGCACCGCGATCACTCGTGCGCCCGCTTCCTGGAACAGACGCGCGGCGATGCCGCCCACGTTGCCGAAGCCCTGCACCGCGATGCGCGCGCCTTCGATTTCCATGCCGATGCGCCGCGCTGCTTCCGTGCCGACGACGAACACGCCGCGCCCCGTCGCTTCCTTGCGCCCGAGCGAGCCGCCGAGCGAGATCGGCTTGCCGGTCACGACGCCGGTCGCCGTCTGACCCTGGTTCATGGAATACGTGTCCATCATCCACGCCATGATCTGCTCGTTCGTGTTCACGTCCGGCGCGGGAATGTCCGTATTCGGCCCGATGATGATGCCGATTTCGCTGGTGTAGCGGCGCGTCAGGCGCTCCAGTTCACCGCGCGACAGCGTGCGCGGATCAACCCGGATGCCGCCTTTCGCGCCGCCGTAAGGCACGTTCACCGCCGCGTTCTTCACGGACATCCACGCCGAAAGCGCCATGACTTCGGAAAGCGTCACGTCCTGGTGATAACGCACGCCGCCCTTGCCCGGACCACGCGACGTGTTGTGCTGCACGCGATAGCCTTCGAAGTGCGCCACGGTGCCGTTATCGAGTTCGATCGGGCAATCCACGATGAGAATGCGCTTGGGACGCTTGAGGGTTTCGAGCCAGCGCGAGAGCGGGCCGAGGTAAGGCGCTACGCGATCGACCTGCCGCAGATAATTTCCCCAGGGGCCGAGATCGTCGGCATGCAAATACGAGGGGATGGCATGGTCAAGCTTCGGAGATGACATTGATGCTCCAGCGGTTTGTGGAATGCATGCATTGTCGAAAAACGGCGTTTCCAAATCCAATGCCGTTTGATTATCCGATCATGCGTTTTCTGCATAACGCCTTACGGACCTACGCGGCGGGCGTTTCCGTCGACGCTTTCAACAGTTCTTCACCGACTGCGTTCCATAGCGCACGGATCAAAGCCTGGCGAGGTTCGTCGCCTTGCGACGCCAGCTTGTCGCGATAGAGGCGAATCTCCATCGTCAGCGTGAACTGACCGGCGGGCGTACCGCGCGTTCCCCGGTCGAGCCGGATGAGCCGGCCTTCGTCCACTGCATCCTCGACGGCGCTATGCGGCAGGAATGCGACGCCGTGCCCCGCGAGCGCCATCGCCTTCAGCCCTTCGGCCATGTCGGTTTCATACACCTTGTCGAGATGCAGCCGCGTGGGCGCGGTCGCGATGATGACTTCCGTCATCCGCCCGAGGTATGCGTTAGGCGTGTACGACAGATAAGGGACCGGGGCATCGGGGCTGGCGGGCAGCGTGTAGCGCGCGCGTCCCGCCTTGTTCGCGGCCGAGAACGGGCTGATCGGCTCCGCGCCGAGCGTTAGCATGTCGTAGCGAGCGGGATCCAGCGCGACGGGATGACTCGGATGGTGATAGCCCATCACGAGATCGCAGCCACCTTCGACGAGCGATAGCACCGCGTCGTGCACGTTGAGCGCGCGCAGCCGGGTGCGGATGCGCCCGAGCCGCGCTTCGATGTGCTGGAGCCAGCGCGGAAAGTACGTGAGCGAGAGCGTATGAGGCACGGCGAATTCGATGGTCGCCGAGGGCGCGCCGCCCTGCCCGCGCAATAGCGTGCGTGCTTCGTGGAACTGCGAGAGCATCGCGAGCGCCTGCTCGTAGAAGACCTGTCCGGCCTGCGTGAGACGCGTCGGATACACCGAGCGGTCGATTAGTTCAGTCCCAAGCCACGCTTCGAGTGCCTGAATGCGCCGCGAAAACGCGGGTTGCGTGATATGCCGAAGCTCGGCCGAGCGGCTAAAGCTGCGCGTCTCCGCGAGCGAGACGAAGTCTTCGAGCCATTTAAGTTCCATGCTGGATACGCGCCTTACCGTGCGTGGATGCGGATGCAGGCATTTTAGCGGGGCGTGCGGCTACTTCCTCAATGAACCGCGCAAAGGCGTAGCGCACCACGCGCAAGCACGCCGCACGCGTGCGGTGCGATGCGTCGGCCGCTACGCGCATGACGCGCGTCATGCGTCCGCATGTTCACCCGCGCGAAAACCCGCATCCGCGCTCACGCCATCGCATCGGCGATGAAAGATGCATCTCATTGGCATGGTGCTTGCAAAATTCCGGGCCGCCGCGAACGCAGTTTCATCAGCGCGTACATCGCTCACACCGGAAAACACATGTCCAATCTGATTGCATCGCTCAAAAGCGGCAACTGGCGCTCGCTACTCGCCTGCTTCCTCTACTTCGATACAGGCTTCACCGTCTGGGTGCTGTACGGGCCGCTCGCGCCGTTCATCGGGCGCGACGTGACCATGTCCGCTGCGCAACAAGGCTTCCTTGTCGCGGTGCCGGTGCTGGCCGCCGCAATTCTGCGCGTGACGCTCGGCAATCTGTATCAATCGACCGATGGCCGCCGCGTCGCGCTGATGGGCGTCGTGCTCTCGTCGATTCCCTCCATCGTGCTGCCGCTCGTGCCCGGCGTGCCGTCGTATGCGCTGCTGCTCGTGCTCGGCGTGTTCCTCGGCATGGGTGGCGCGAGCTTCGCCGTCGCGCTGCCGATGGCAGGCAGCAACTATCCGCCGAAGGTGCAGGGCCTCGTACTGGGCCTGGCTGCGGCGGGGAATATCGGCGCGGTGCTCGACGGCTTTCTCTTCCCGCATCTCGCCGATGCCTTCGGCTGGAAGATGTCCACCGCCGCCGCGTTGCCGCTGCTCGCCATCACCGCCGCCGCGCTCTTCGCGTGGGCTTCGGATGCCGGCGAAAAAACCGGCAGCACGATGCGCGCGCTGGCGAGCTTCGCGGTGACGCTCGTAAGCCTCGTCGTGCTGGTGCTCGCGGTGCATGGCGGCGTGTTCGGCGGCGGACGCGCGGGCGTGCTGCTGCTGCCGGTGGTTGGCGCGCTGATCGCGATTGCCGTGTTGCCGCGCCGCTATCGTTCGGTGCTCGGCGAGCGCGATACATGGGTCATCATGCTGATTTACAGCATCACGTTCGGCGGATTCGTCGGCATGTCGTCGTATGTGACCTTGCTGCTGACGTCGCTGTATCAGATGCCGAAGCTCGAAGCCGGTCTCTTCATGTCGCTGCTGGCGTTTCTCGGTGCAATCGTGCGGCCGTTCGGCGGTTACGTGGCCGACCGTGTGACGGGCGTGCGCGCGCTGCTCGTGCTGCTCGCGGTAATTGCCGCCGCGGACTTCGCTTTCGCTGTCTGGATGCCGCCCGTCGCGGGCGGGCTCGCGCTGCTGGTGTGCCTCTATCTCGCGTTCGGGCTTGGCAACGGCTCGACGTTCCAGCTCGTGCCGCATCGCTGGAAGGGCAAGACGGGGCTGCTTTCGGGCATCGTGGGCGCGGCGGGCGGGATCGGCGGCTTCTATCTGCCGGTGATCATGGGGATTGCCAAGGAAACCACCGGCAGCTATCAGATGGGCTTCGCAACGTTCGGCGTGCTCGCGACGTGTGCCTTCGGCGCGTTACTCGGACTGCGAGGACAGTGGCTGCGGTGGTCGGTCACCACGGCGCATGAGCACGATGCCGTGGCGATCAATGGCGCACACGCAATGGAGTAATGCCGTGCAGGTTCAGGGCCGGCGTTGCCCTTCCAGTGCCGGCCAGCGCGCGAAAGCGAAGACCCACAACATGACGAAGTTCAGCACGGGAACGATCCCGGCCAGGAGCCACCAGCCGGAATGGCCCGTGCGGCGAATGATCCGCACATACGGATAAAGGGTTGCGGCTGAAATGAGAATGATGACAAGCCAATACCAGATGCTAAAACTTTCCATTTTGATTCGATTCGCCTCAGTTATGTATGACTAAATAAACGAGGCGCGAGTATAACAAGCCGTACAGGGGCGATCGCGTGCGCGGCCTGCTTTTCGGACTACCCGACATCAAACCCTGGCCGCATCCCGCTGATCGACCGCCGGCGCTTCCGCCGCGCGCTGCTGCTGCAACGCCCACATCTGCGAGAACAGGCCGCCCGCCTCCAGCAGCTCCGCGTGCGTGCCGCGCTCCACCACGCGCCCGTGATCCATCACGATGATCTGCTGCGCATGCACGACCGTCGACAGCCTGTGCGCGATGATGAGCGTCGTGCGATTGCGCGCGATGGAATCGAGTTCGCGCTGGATCGCGCGCTCGGACTTCGAATCGAGCGCGGACGTGGCTTCGTCGAAAATCAGGATCGGCGGGTTCTTGAGCAGCGTGCGCGCTATCGCTACGCGCTGCTTCTCGCCGCCCGAGAGCTTGAGGCCGCGCTCGCCGACCGTCGTGTCGTAACCGGCTGGCAGCGTTTCGATGAAATCGTGAATATGCGCCGCACGCGCCGCCGCGATGACTTCATCGCGGCTCGCCAATGGCCGCCCATAGGCAATGTTGTAGTAGATCGAATCGTTGAAGAGCACGGTGTCCTGCGGCACGATGCCAATGGCCGCGCGCAGGGAGTCCTGCGTCACGTCGCGAATGTCCTGACCGTCGATGACGATGCGCCCGCCGGTCTCGCGGTCGAGGTCGTAGAAGCGGAATAGCAGCCGCCCGAGCGTGGACTTGCCCGAGCCGCTGTGACCGACGACCGCGGTCGTCGTGCCCGCGGCGATGGTGAAATCGACCTCATGCAGGATTTGCCGCGCCGCTTCATACGAAAAGTTCACGCCTTCGAAGCGTACGTCGCCGCCATCCACTGCAAGCGGCTGGGCGTCGGGCGCATCCGGCACCTCGCGCCCCGCGCCGAGCAGCGTGAACATGCGGTCCATGTCGGTCAGCGCCTGCTTCAGTTCGCGATACACCACACCCAGAAAGTTCAGCGGAATATAAAGCTGCAGCATGAACGTGTTGATGAGCACCAGATCGCCGAGCGTGAGCCGCCCCGCCATCACGCCCTGCGTCGCGCGCCACAGGATGAACACGAGCCCCAGGCCGATGATCGTCTGCTGCCCGAAATTGAGCATCGACAGCGAACGCTGCGACTTGATCGCCGCCGCGCGATAACGTTGCAGATTCTCGTCGTAGCGGTGCGCCTCCCATTCTTCGTTGCCGAAGTACTTCACCGTCTCGTAGTTGAGCAGCGAATCGATGGCGCGCGAGTTCGCCTTCGAATCGAGTTCGTTCATGGTCCGGCGATAGTGCGTGCGCCACTCGGTCACTTTCACCGTGAAGACGATGTACGTACACAGCGCAACGAACGTGACAATGGCGTAATACGCCTCGTACTTCGTCACGAAGAACGCGAGCACGAGCCCCACTTCGACGAGCGTCGGCAGAATGCTGTACAGCGAATACGACACGAGTTGCTGAATGCCGCGCGTTCCGCGTTCGATATCGCGCGACATGCCACCGGTTTGGCGCTCCAGATGAAACCGCAACGAAAGCGAATGCAGATGGCGAAACACTCTCAGCGCGAGTTGCCGCACCGCGCTCTCCGTGACCTTCGCGAATAGCAGTTCGCGCAATTCGGTGAAAAGCGAAGTGGAAAGCCGCACGCCCGCATACGCGATCACCAGCAGCCCGATGCCGCCGATCAGCACGATGCCGGGCGCATCCTGCGCGCGGCCGAGCGCGGTGAGATGCTGCACGGAGGCGAGGCCATCGACGATGCGCTTCATCACGATGGGCACGCCGAGGTTCGCCACCTTCGCGCCGATCAGGCACGTCAGCGCGAACGCGACGCGCGATTTGTAGATGGCGAGGTAAGGCAGCAGCGAGCGGATCGTCTGCCAGTCGTTGCGCGGGCCCTGGGGAATGGGCCCGGGCTCGGTGTTGGAATAGCGGCGCATGAGTTTCGAATGAGTGAGGCGCGTCGCGCGGACGTTGCCTTGCGCGCGGCGTGGGGACGCCTGATGCCTGTTTGGAGCGGACGCACGCCAGCACGTGCTTCCCGTACAATTTGCGGTGAGCCGCGGCGCTTATGCGCGCAGGCTCGTCTCTTCGCACATAAGCATTGTCGCAGAAGGTTCAAGGCCACGCTCGCGCCTGCCCTTCTCATCCAGCGGCAACGTCAACCGGAACATCCCATGCCTCACGAATCCGCGCTTCCCCAGAAACCCGTTGCGCTGCGCGTTGTCCCTCAGCCCGCCGACGCCAACATGCACGGCGACGTCTTCGGCGGCTGGATCATGGCGCAAGTGGACATCGCCGGGTCCATTCCTGCGAGCCGTCGCGCGAATGGCCGCGTCGCGACCGTCGCGGTCAATTCGTTCCTGTTCAAGCATCCGGTGTTCGTCGGCGACCTGCTGAGCTTTTATGCGGATATCGTGAAGACGGGCAATACGTCGGTTACGGTTTATGTCGAAGTCTTCGCGCAACGCATGAGTCTGACGGAAGAAGTGGTGAAGGTGACCGAAGCGACGCTCACCTACGTCGCCACCGATCACGACCGCCGCCCGCGCGCGCTGCCGGCGCTCGACTGACGCCCGGCGGCGTCAGTTTGCCAGCACGCCTTGCCGCAGCAGACCCGGAATGGCGTCTTGCGGCATCGGCCGCGAGAAAAGATAACCCTGCATTTCATCGCAATCGCGCTCACGCAGGAATGCGTGCTGCGCGGGCGTTTCGACGCCTTCCGCGATCACCTGCAATTCCAGCGAATGCGCGAGCGCGATGATCGCCGAGGTGATGGTCTCATCGTCGCCCGAAGAGCCGATATCCGCGACGAACGATCTGTCGATCTTCAGCCGATGCACCGGAAAGCGCTTCAGATACGACAGACTCGAATAGCCGGTGCCGAAGTCGTCGATGGCAATGCCGATTCCGAGCGCCGATAGCTCCGACAGCATCATGACCGCGTCTTCCGCGTTGCGCATGATCGCGCTTTCCGTCAGCTCCAGTTCGAGATAGCGCGGCTCCAGCCCCGTTTCCGCGAGCACGGACGTGACGAGCGTAGCAATATCGCGCTGCTGGAAGTGCCGCGCCGACAGGTTCACCGAAACGCGCGCCGGCGGCAATCCGGCGTCCTGCCACGCCTTGTTCTGGCGGCACGCCTCGCGCAGCACCCATTCGGACAGCGGCCCGATCAGCCCGCTCTCTTCGGCCACCGGAATGAACGCCGCGGGCGAAACGAGCCCCTGCTCGGGATCGCGCCAGCGCACGAGCGCCTCGATGCCGACGATCCCGCCCGTCGCCATATCCACTTGCGGCTGATAGTGCAGCAGGAATTCGCCGTCGCGCAGCCCGCGGCGCAGACGGCGTTCGAGGTCCAGGCGCGCCCCGACGCTCGCGTTCATCTCCGGCTGATAGAACTGGTACGTGTTGCGGCCGAGATCCTTCGCGCGATACATCGCGAGATCGGCTTTCTTGAGCACGCTCTCGGCGTCGTCGCCGTCTTGCGGAAAGAGGCTCGCGCCCATGCTGCAGCCCACATAAAGCTCGGTATCGTCGAGCCATATCGGCTCGGAAATGGTCGCGCGCGTACGCTCCATCCACGCGATGAGACCGGCCTCGTCGGTCAGATCCGGCAGCACCATCACGAACTCGTCGCCGCCGTGACGCGCGACGGTATCGCTCGAACGCGCCGAGCGCGCGAGCCGCTCGCCGATCACCGCGAGCAGGCGGTCGCCGACGCTGTGACCGAGACTGTCGTTGACGTTCTTGAAACCGTCGAGGTCCATGAACACGACCGCAATTTCCGATTCCCGGCGCCGCGCCTCTTCGATGGCTTGCTTCAAGCGCTCGCGCAGCAGGTTGCGGTTCGGCAGGCGCGTGAGCGTGTCGTAGTTCGCCTGATATTCGAGCTGCTCCTGATAGTTAATCAGGTCCGTGACGTCGTTGATGATGCCGATGTGATGCGTCGTATGTCCCTGGGCGTTCGGCACCGGCGCGACGAACAACTGATTCCAGAAGAGCGCGCCGTCCTTGCGATAGTTGCGCAGCACGACGCTCGCCTCCGCGTTCGCCGAGAGCGCGCGGCGGATCGACGTGAGCCCTTCCTGATCGCCCTCCGGACCGTGCAGAAAACGGCAGTCGCGCCCGATGACTTCGCTCGGGTCGTATCCCGTGATGCGCTTGAACGCCGGGTTCGCGTACTCGATCACGTTCGCCCCGTTCACCGCGCCGGTGATGAGGATCGCGTTCACGCTGGCGTCGAGCGCGCGGCTTTGCAGACGCAGCGCGAGCTCCGCGCGCTTGCGCTCGGTCACGTCGTGATACGAGCCGAGCACGCCGATGGTCTGCCCTTCGCCGTCCAGGAGCGGCAGCTTGCTCGTGACGATGGTATGCAATGTGTCGCCGACGATCACGTCGCGTTCATAGTGCATCTTCGGCACCGTCGAGACGATCACCTCGTGATCGTCGGCGCGCACCACGTCGGCGGCGATACTCCAGGGCAATTCGAAGTCCGTCTTGCCGATGATCTGCTCGTTGTACGCGAGCCCCGCGTCGCGCGCGAACGCGTTGTTGCAGCCGAGATAGCGCGACTCGCGGTCCTTCCAGAACACGCGCTGCGGAATGTTGTCGATGACGGCTTCGAGCATTTCGTTGGAGCGGCGCGCTTCGGCTTCCGCGTTGATGCGGTCGGTCACGTCGTTCGCGAGCATGAAAAGCCCCGGACGGTTCGAATACGTCAGCGCGTGATGCGAGACATCGGCGCTGATCGTCCCGCCATCGCGATGCCGGTAGCGCCATACGCCGCCCGAACGCTGGCCGGGCGTCGCGCGGTCGTTCGCTTGTTCGTCCGCCTCGCCAGCCTCGTTTGCGCTGCGCGCAAGCCGCGCCGCAAAGCGGTCGAAGTCGTCGGCAACGTGCAGATCGCGCAGCGTCATCCGCATGAATTCGGCTTCGCTATAACCGTAATGCGCGATGGCGGCCGGGTTCACGGCGATGAAGCGCATCGTTTCGCGATCCACGATCCACATCGGCACCGGATGCGCCTCGAACATGCCGCGAAAGCGCTCGTTGCTGCGATGCTTCGCCCGCGCGATGCCGATCTTTTCGCGCGCCGAGCGCTCGTGGCTCACGAAAAGCGCGATGAGCGCGCCGCTGCCGATCAGCATCGTGAAGGCAAGCAGCAGCATCGCCCCGCCGGATGCCTGCGCCGAGCGGTCGAGTGCGGCGATGGTCGACATGTCGATGCGCCCACGCACGGCGGCCAGTTCTTCGTCGACCGCCTGCTGGTCCTGGCCGAGGCGCACGAACGCGCTGTCGGCCCAGGTGCGCGAGTCGCCGGCGCTTGCACGGCGGGCGCGCGCATCGGCAAGACTCGCGTCGATGCGCATGACGGCGGCGCGCGCGGCGAGTGCATCGAACGCGCTGGCGACGCCCGGCTCCATCGCAATCTGCGCGCGCAGACCGCTTTCGAGCGCGTCGAGATGTTCTTCGCGGGCATCGCGCTGCGCGACGTGCTCGGCGATGCCCGTCGCCTCGAAGCGGCTCAGTTGCGTGAGCGCCGCGTCGAGCGTGCCGCTATATTCGGCGAGATCGCGCAGGAGGCTCATCGAGCGCAGCGTGCGGGCGTTCGTCTCGCGCAAATCGACGATCCGCTCGCAAGCGACGAATGCATTCGCGCCCAGCGCGGCCAGCACGACGGCGACGTTGACGAGAAAACGCCGTGAGAGGAAACGAGTCATTAGCGGCAAACCGGTCCCTATGAATTCGCGATCGAAGCGCTCGTGGCATGCGCGCGCCCACGCAAAAGCGCGGTGCGAACCGAAGGCTCACACCGCGATTGATGGATAACGCGGATAACGGCAGCTTTTGCGCAGGCTTTAGGGCTAGGGCGAAAGCAGGCTGTGCTATATCGGCGGTACACAGCGCGGGTTGCACGCCCCGTTGCTCAATTTATGCGAAGGACGTCGGCCAGCTCCCGTAAATCCTTCTCCGCGTCACTGGGATACCTCTTGTCCAGCACGGCCCACGCTCCGACCCGTGTTGTCATTCGCGTGTACCTGATCCCATGCGGTTATCGGAGCGTCGATTATGGCGCCGTGACCGCGTGATTTAGCCGGCGCGGGCTGCGGCCGCGTAGACAAATGGATGCCAGCTATATACGGTTTTTCTAAAGCCTTCCAAACGGAGCTGGGAAAATGCCTTGTCGAGGTCAATTCGGAAGGAATTTATGCCACGTTCGCGCTTTAGCGTGGACCAGGGCCGAATTTGTCGCGCTCGACGCAACCACGCGCCGATCAGCCGGCGAATACGAGGATTCTCTCCCCGAAGTTATAGGACAGGTGACATTTTGTGCCTACCGTGGCGGTGGTGCGCCGTCTTGGCGTAGCCTTTCTGCACAGTTTTGCGTCGTACTAGATAAAGACAACCAACGATGCGGGATACAAC
>Ga0308173_10001014_pt1 | contig 13394 bp, 14 predicted proteins | sample PhyPR1_FD_203716 | JGI IMG/M metagenome (GOLD analysis project Ga0308173, IMG submission 203716) | Soil microbial communities from UC Gill Tract Community Farm, Albany, California, United States - DLSLS.P.R1 | ecosystem: Environmental > Terrestrial > Soil > Agricultural land | place: USA...
CACGGGCACAGGCACCGGCACCGGCGATGGAGAGTCAGTCCCCCTAACCGGTAGCCTTCCCCCAACCCCCTGATGGCACCCCGCATCCCGCTTCCATCACCCGGTCCCGATCCGAAAGGAAGACCTCCGTGTATATCCCCGCACACTTCGCCGCCAGCCCCGATTCAGTCCAAGATCTGCTGACCCACCCGGCTGCGGCCAACCTGATCACCGCCACCTCCAGCGGTATGCTGGCAACCCTGCTGCCGTTTGTCTTTGACCCCACGGCCGGTGAACACGGCGCACTCCACGGACACGTCGCCCGCAACAACCCGCAATGGTCAGAACCGGCGCTCGGCGAATCGCTCGTCATCGTCCAGGGCGCCGACGCTTACATCTCGCCGTCGTGGTACGCGTCGAAAGGAGAGCATGGACGCGTTGTTCCGACCTGGAACTATTCCACCGCCCATGTGTACGGCAACCTGGTCATCCACGACGATCCGGCCTGGCTCGCCAGCCATGTGAGGCGACTGAGCGATCACAACGAAGCCGGCTCCGAGCACCCTTGGAGCGTCGACGACGCCCCGGAGCGCTACATCGCCGGGCAGCTGCGCGCGATCGTCGGCGTCGAGCTTCTCATCACCCGGATCGAGGCGAAAAACAAACTCAGCCAGAACCGCCCCGACGCCGATATCGACGGGGTGGTGACCGGACTGCGGGCCCGCGGCCAAATGCAAAGCGCCGCCGACGTGGAGAACGCGCGAGCACAGGCACGCGAGTAGATTCGACACCCGCATCAGTGCCTCCCGGGCCGTTTTCGCTCTGTCTCACGACAGGCTGACAGAGAGGGGATACCCGTAGCGCCGGACCTCTTTCGCGTCACGGGTCCGTTTCCGTAGCGGAATCCTGTGCCATTTCGTAGCCGCGTCTCAGCACCCGGAGTGCCAGGTCCCCCGTTTCGAGTTCCGCGGCACGATGCAAGTCCGGCGCCCATGCTCCGGGCCTGCCCCGCCAAACAGAGGACCACAGGGCTTCGACGGTCGAGACGGCTTCGGTGGCTCCCGTCGGTCCCGAGATCAGCCAGCCACCGGTGGTCGCGGCCACTTTCGGGGCTCCCGGCCATGACCGGCAGACGCTGTTGATCGTTTGGGCGACGATGAGGTGCTGCCGCATCGTTCGAACCGCTCCCAGCACGGGATCGCTCACCAGGCTTCGTCCGCAGGCACCGCACATTTGACCGGCTCCCCTAGGGCATCACGTCGCCGGAATTTGGCCCCAGCGTCTGGCCGACGTACAGGTTACCGCCCGGGTCGCTGGCGAGAAGCAGCGCGGTCGGCGCGACCTCGGCCGGCAGCCCAAAACGCAGCAGCGGGAGTCCGGCACGCTTCGCAGCCTTCCACTCCTCGGATATGCCGTCGACCAGGGGCGTCTCGATGGGACCCGGGGCGATGCTGTTGACCAGCACGTTGTCGGCGGCGGTTTCCAGGGCCAGGGCCTTGGACAGTGCTACAACGCCGGCCTTGGCGGCGCTGTAGTGCGTGAGACCGGTGCCGCCCTTGATAGCCAGCTGGGAGGCGATGTTGATGATGCGGCCCCACCTTTGCTGCCGCATCGTGCCCACCACCTCCCGGCAGCACAGGAACACGCCCGTCAGGTCCACGGCAATCGTTTCGTTCCACATGGCCAGGGTCATGTCTTCCAGCGGCGATTCCGTCAGCAGGCCCGCGCTGTTCACGAGAACGTCGATGGTCCCCAGCTCGGAGCGTGCCGCGGCGAAGGCCGCCTTCACGCTAGCCTCATCTGAGACGTCGACGGCGATGGTTCCCGCCACCCCCGACCTGTCCAGGACCGCGACTCTGTCGCCGTTGGCGGTGAAGGCGTCGGCGATGGCCTTGCCGATGCCACTGGCTCCGCCCGTAACCACTACGACGCGACCCTCCGCGAAACGGGAGGCATCAGGGTTGTTCATTCCTGTCCTTCCGGGCCTTTCTCAAGCACGCATCTTGATGGTGAGACCGCCGTCGACGATGAGGGACTGTCCCGTAACGTAGACGGCGTCATCGGAGGTTAGGAAGCCAATCACGCTGGCAACCTCTTGGGGCCGTCCGACGCGGCCCCAAGGGATTTCCAGCCCGGCACGCTGCAGGCCCTCGGGCCCTAGGGAGTTCACCGGGTCTAGGGACTGGGGGGTTTCGATCAGTCCGGGGATCACGGCGTTGGCGCGGATGCCGCGCGGCCCCAGCTCGGCGGCGACGCTGCGGATCAGCCCGAGGACACCGGCTTTGGCCGCGGCGTAGTGGGCGTGTTCCTCCCAGCCGTAGACGCCGCCAGCAATCGAGGATACGGCAACCATTGCTCCGCCCTCGGTCATCTTGGCCGCCCCTGCGCGCAGGGTCCTCAGCACGCCGGTGAGGTCGACGTTGAGCATGTCATGCCAGCGCTCATCCGTCATCTGGTCCAGCGGCGAGTTGCGCAGAATCCCGGCGTTTGCCACCGCGTAGTCCAGACGGCCGTATTCGTCGACCGCGCGTTGGGCGAAAGCATCGACGGACGGGGTGCTGCGGACATCCACTTCATGGATGACCCCGTGGCCGTCGGCGTCCTTCACCCGGCGCAGTGTTTCCTCCGGGTCGTGCGGGTCGCCGGGAAAGGTACCGATCACCGAATGCACGCCGCGGTGGGCGTAGTGGACCGCGAGGGCCCGACCGATGCCGCTGGCCGCTCCCGTGATCACGGCTACCCTGTTCTCAGGCATCATGGGGGTGATCCTCGAGCAGGGCCTCGGCCGGCGGCTTCGCGGCGATCATCAGGAGGCCGGAGAAGAGCGTTCCGGCCGCGCCGACCCACAGGGCGGCGGCACCGGTTCCTGCGCTGGCGGCTGCTGCCGTGAAGAGGGCACCGCCGAGAATGGTGCCGGGCTGGCTCATGGCGCCGATGAAGGCGGTACCGGTGGCGCGGCAGCTGACGGGGTAGCACTCGGCCATGAAGTACTGGATCGCGGCGTACGGTCCGACCAGGAAGAACAGTCCGGCGCCGTAAGTCGCGATGATCATGAAGGGGCTCTCGGCGAGCGGGCTGAGCATGATGGTGAACGAAATGCCGGAGAGAATCCAGCCGCCGATGATTGTCCGCTTCCGGCCGATCTTGTCACCGAGCCACCCGTGGAAGACGTAGCCGAAGTACGCCAGCCCGTTGATGACGATCAGCATCCAGAAGGCATCGGAAAGTTCCACACCCTTCGCGTTCTTCAGGACGGAGCTGCCGAGAATGCTGAAGATCAGGATGCCGAAGAAGTTGAAGATCCAGGCCAGGGAGAAGACGATCGTGTTCCGGCGCAGGTGCGGCTCCCAGATGCGCTTGAGCGGCGCCGCGGAGGAGTGCTCGACGCCGAATGCATGGGCCAGGGAGTGGGCTTCCTCGGTCTTGCCGCTCTTCTCGAGTTGGGTCAGCTTGTGGTGCAGTTCGAACTGGGGCGTCTCCTTCAGTTTCTTGGAGATGACCCACACGATGATTACTGCCGGAACGCACGCCATCAGGTAGAGGGCGCGCCAGCCAAGGGACGGAAGGAAGACGAGGGCGAGGGCACTGGCGAGGAGGAAGCCCAGCGGCCAGCCACCCTGGATGAAGGAGTAGTGGAAGCCGGGGCGCTTGCGCTTGTCGGCGACTTCGGTGACCTGGTAGACCTCGTTCATGTAGGTCGCGTTGACGGCCTGCTCCGAGAAACCGAGCCCGCCGAAGGAACGGACCAGCACCAGCAGGCCGTTGCTGAGGAACGGGATTCCCGTCGGGATCAGGGCCGTTAGGCCGGAGACGACGGCGGTTCCGCCGATAGTGGTCATCATGCCCTTGCGGCGCCCGAGTCGGTCAATGACGGGGCCGATTCCGAAGCAGACGATGGCGGTGCCGACGGCGATCCAGGTGTTGAGTGCGTAGGCCTCAGTCGCGGTCCAGCCGAATTCCTGCTGCATGGCCGGCAGGAGGGTGCCGAAAAGTCCGAAGTCGAACACGGCTACGGTCCAGGCACACAGCGCCAGCACTGTGGCGGTGGTTGTGTGGTGCTTGGAGAAGACCGGGAAGCGGCGTTTCTCGTTGGGTCCGGGTTGCGTCAGGTCGACGGCCGGCTGCTGGATGGTCATTACTGGTTTTCCTTTCGGGGGCTGCGGGCGAGGAACGAGTCCGCGATCTGGTCGAACGTCAGCCAGCTGACGCCGTCGTGCGTGTTGATGTGTTCGATGAGGCGCTCAAGCATGAGCAGCACCTGGGGGCGGCCCGAGACGTCCGGGTGGATGGTCATGGTGAAGGCAGCCTGATCCATTTCCCGGTACACCCAGTCGAACTGGTCGCGCCACATTTGTTCGATGTCCCGGGGGCTGACGAAGCCGTGGGAGTTCGGGGCCGCCTTGATGAACATCATGGGAGGAAGGTCGTCCAGATACCAGTTGGCCGGGATCTCGACCAGGTCGGTTTCCTTGCCTCTGACGAGCGGCTCCATCCAGGTTTCGGCGGCCTTGGTGTAGTCGATCTTCTTCCAGCTGTCGCCGACGCGCACGTAGTAGGGCTCGAAATCGCGGTGCATCAGTGAGTGGTCGTACTTGATCCCGCGCTCCAGCAGGATCTCGTTGGTGACCGGGGAAAATTCCCACCAGGGGGCTACATAGCCCGTGGGCCGGCGGCCGGACACTTTCTCTATGAGTTCGATCGACCGGTCCAGGATGGCTGTCTCCTGCTCTCGGGTCATGGCAATGGGGTTCTCGTGCGAGTAGCCGTGCACGCCGATTTCGTGCCCGGCGTCGACGATCATCCGGGTCAAGTCCGGGAAGGTCTCGATCGAGTGGCCAGGCACGAACCAGGTGGCCGGCAGGCCGTACTTCTCGAAGAGACGAATGAGGCGCGGGCCGCCGACCTCGCCGCTAAACAGGCCGCGGGAGATATCGCAGGGCGAGTCCTCGCCCCCATAGGAGCCGAGCATTCCGGCAACAGCGTCCACGTCCACACCGAACGCGACTTGGATGTCCTTTGTCATGAGATCAACCTTTCACTGCGCTTTTTGTTGAGGTTTTGTGGGTGAAGTTCGGTTTCGGCGCGAACTAGCCGCCCGGCGCGCCCCGGCTGACGAAGGCCTCCGCAATGCGGTCCGCGGGAGTGCCGAGCCTCAGCAGAAGACTCAGCAAGACGAGTGATTGGGATGGCCTGAGCAGCCCGGAGGGGATGGCTCCGGCAGAGCGCAGGTCCTCGCCGCCGCCGTCGCCGTACCGGGGCACCACGGCACCGGCCTCCACGCGGGTGCTTGTCACCACTACGACGCCGGCCGCTGTAGCGTTGGCGACGTCCCGGCACAGCAGACGGTTGGCGTTGCCGGTTCCCGTCCCCTGGAGCACTATCCCTGCCGCCCCCGCGTGGAGGCTGGCCAGCAAGAGTGTGGAATCCGCTCCGGGATAGGCGGCGATGAGGTCCACCCGCGGCGAACCGGCGTCTTCGCCCGGCAGCGGCAACGGAGCAAGTGCCCGCCGTGCACCCTGCATCGTGACCACCCCGGAGTCGGACACCGAACCTGCGGTTCCGAAATCCGGGTTGGCGAAGGCATCGAGCCGTGTTGTGTGGTTCTTCCGGACGCCGGCCGCGGGAAAGATGGTGCCGGCGAACGCAAGCAGCACGCCTCTTCCCCGCGCCTGCGGGGAGCCGGCGAGGGCGATGGCCCGTGACAGGTTGCCGGGCCCGTCAGGGGACTCGGCGTCGGCCGCCTGCTGCGCGCCGGTGAACACGACCGGACGCGGATCATCGTGAATGAGGTCAACGAGATAGGCCGTTTCCTCCATCGTGTCCGTGCCGTGGGTGACAACGACGCCCAGGACCTGCGGGTCGGCGAAGACTTGCCGGATCCTGGCGCAGATGGCGATCATGTCATCGACTGTCAGCAGGTACGAACCCTTCCGGAGAACGTCGACCACACGGACCGGATGAGCGGCCGGCACCCCCATGCTGGCGAACACCTGCTCCCCCGTGTCGGACGCCACGGCGGCTCCCCCGGCCTGTGACGTACGGGAGGAAATTGTTCCTCCCGTGGCCAGCAGGACCACGTGGGGGCCAGCCGAATCTGTGACTGTCATTTTCCACTCCGTTGTTCTGCAATCCGCCGCCCGATGGCGACCCAATCGATTGGGTTACGAGCTAAGAGTCGTTCCTCCGGACTTTCGCGCAAATGCTCCCGGAGTTTCAAGGGGGTAAATATTCCGCCGCCCGCTGCTGGACCGCTGGCTACCCAATCGATTGGGCAATTCGATGGATCGACTATAGAATGTGAGGTGCGCCACGTCAAGGGTGCCTCGACCGGTGAATCGCCCATCATCGGGCAGTCTTGGTGATGACGACATTCTGAGCTGAGGCAGAGGACCGAATGGAAGAGAGAACGGCCGGTGGCCGCACCGTCACGCTGAAGGATCTCGCGAACGAGCTCGGCATCCACCCGTCGACGGTGTCCAGGATTCTGCACTCCGGCTCCGAAGTGGCCCGGGGGGCGGCCTCTGTCGCTACGGCCGAGCGCGTACGCGAGCTGGCGCGGAAGCGGGGTTACTCCCCCGACCCGCAGGCCGCCGGCCTGCGGACGCGACGCACCCTCCTCATGGGCGTGATTGTTCCCCGGCTCTCGGACCTCGTTCTGGCAATCATGTACGAGGGCATTGACGAGGCCGCAGCGAAACTCGGCTACTCCACGTTTGTCATGAACTCCCGCGACGACCCGGAGGAACAACGCCGCAAGACGGACTCCATGCTGGCCCGCCGGGTGGACGGGCTGATCATCGGCGACGCACACCTGGACAGCGGTCTGATGCGGGAGTTGACCGCCCGCAAGGTGCCCTTCGTGCTCATGAACCGCCGCGTCCCGGGCTTCCCGTCCGCCACGTGCGACGACGTCCTTGGCGGCGAACTTGTGGCCGACCACCTGTGGAGCAAGGGGCACCGGAACGTCGCCGTGATTGCCGGCGAGCCCTATGCCAGCACGGCCGTCGACCGGACGGCCGGCTTTGTAGACCGCTGGCGTGCGCTGGGCGGGACTATCCCCCAAAATTCCGTGGTGTGGTCCCGCTTCGATACCGCCGGAGGACGGGAGGCAGCCGAGACCATCCTGGCTCACTGCAGCCCCCGTCCGACTGCGTTGTTCGCCGTCAATGACTTCGCGGCGATCGGCGCAATGGGAGCGTTGCGGTCCCACGGCATCAGCGTCGGGCGCGACGTGGCGGTGGTTGGTTTCAACGACACGTCCTTGGCCGCGGAGCTGCCCATACCGCTGTCCTCGGTCCGCTCACCCATGCTGGATATCGGGCGGACGGCAGTGCAGCTCCTCAAGCGAGTGCTGGACGGCGAACACGTCGAACCCGTCCGGCTGGAACCGTCCTTGTACGTGCGGGAAAGCAGCATGAAGCAAGGTTAGTGACCCGGCTCACAGTCTGGTATCGGAAATCGGCCCAAGGATGATGCCGCCTTTCATGCAGTTTGCACAATGCCGTTAGCGGGCGGCAGCAATGATTCCGAGGGCGAGCATGTAGGTGGCGCGCACTTCGCCATCTGACAGGTCCAGTTTCAGCAGCTCCTCAATTTTCCGGAGCCGGTAGCTGAGCGTATTCCGATGGATAAACAGCTCATCACAGATCTTCGTGGAATTCCCGCTGTGGCGCAGGTACGCGTCGAAGGTCTCCCACAACGAGCTGCCGCCGTCGGCCAATGGGGCCAGAAGCCGCTGGCACATTGCCAGAAGTCCCGGGCTGGGCAACCCCTGCACAATGCCGGCGAGATCGGCCACCGGCGCCTGGTGCACGCCGGGCCTTCCGACGTGGCGGCGGGCAAGCTGAAGCGCCAGCGGCAGTTCGCTGAGGCCCGCGGATTCCGAGACGATGACCGAGAGTTCCGGAGCGTCCCCGAAGAATTCCCCGACGGCGTCAATCAAGTCGGCCGCTGCGTGCCGGTGTTGGAGCAGAAGAGTCGTGAGCCCGGCTTCTTCCATGAATCTCACCGTGCTAAACCCCGCCTGCAGCCCTACCCGGGCGCGCCATGCGACGGCGCGCAACCGTGCGGGCGCCACTTCTTCTGAGCCGCCAATGAGCACCGCGCCCCAGTCGCCGTCCGGGTCGAACCCGGTTTCGAGGGCGTAGCGGCGCAACGGAGCGGAGGGCTCTCCGCGGTCCTCATAGAGGGCCTCCATGAAGCGTGCGGCTTCCCGGGAGTGCAGGGGGGAATGGGATCCGAGGGTATAGCTCAGCTGCATGGCGATGACGGCAGCAACAGGACCGAGGATGGGTTGCAGCACGATGTCGCTCCCGATCCCCTCGATGGAAAGCCTGAATTGCTCGGATTCGCCGCTGGGCAGGCGCAGTGCGGTCCGCGCTGTCCCGCCGTGCGCGGCACCGGCGGAGACCAGCTCGAACGCATTGTGATCGATCACGGCCACTCTTGCATTGACGGCGTCGGCCACCTTCGCCAGAACCTCCGCAAGGGAACGTCCGTCGGCCGCCAGGCGGGTGCATTCGTCCGCAAGCTCCCAGCCTTTCCGCAGTTCCTCATAGCGCTCCGCCGCGATGACCTGCTCCACGTGCCGCATGACCAGGACGAAGGGCACCTCCGGCGGGAGCTCAAGGAGCGGCAGGCCGTGCGCCTCGCAGGCCAGGACCAATCCGGCCGGCAGTTCGCTGTGTGCGGCGCCCAAGCCGAATGCCAGCCCTGAAACGGGGACGGAACCCAGCCGCTCCACGTAGGCGTCCCAGATCCTGAAGTCCTTGACGTTCAGGCCCATGCCGTTGGTCAGCACAAGGGCATTCACGCTGAGGAACGGCGTGGGGTCCATATGTTCGGTTGGCGCGCACCAGGTGATGGGCCGGGCTAGGCGGCCTTCGCCGCCGGCAACGCGAAGTCGAATGTTGAGATCGGCGTCGTCCGCCAAGTCTGCAATTCGCACGGAGCCCTCCAAGTAGGCGGGTTTCGCCCGCTGAACAGCGTTGGACAGTGCAACTACCATAATTCATGCCTGGAGATTCAGCGACCTGCCCAATACCGGCAGCCTCAGATGCTGAGTAGCGTGGCACCCATGCAAACTAATGTGACTGCCGACACGTCGTCCAACGCTCCAGGGCGTGTGCTCTTGAACTCCGATATGGGCGAAGGCCTCGGCCTCCACGAGTTCGGCAACGACGAAGAACTCATGCGCATCATCGACGTCGCCAACGTGGCCTGCGGTTACCACGCGGGCGATCCCGACGTCATGGAACGGACTGTGGCGTTGGCTGCAGAGCACGGCGTGGCCGTCGGGGCCCACCCTGGCCTGCCGGACTTTGTGGGGTTCGGACGCCGCCGCATGGTGCTCACCCCGGCCGAGGTCGAGTCGATCATCCTGTACCAGACCGGGGCCCTGACGGCGTTCCTCGCAAAGCACGGGCTGGAACTGAACCACATCAAACCCCACGGCGCCCTGTACGGGATGCTGGCCGGCGATGAGGAACTGATGCAGGCCGCCGCCGGAACAGCGGCGCAGTTCGGCGTTCCCTTCTTCGGGCTCGCGGGAACCGCCCACGAAAGCGTGTGCCGGGCCATGGGGGTGGACTTCGTGCCCGAACTCTATGTTGACCTCAACTACGGTCCGGCCGGTGAGCTGCTGATCCAGCGGCGTCCGGCGCCCACCGACCCCGACGCCGCCGCCGAGCGTGTCAGCAGGGCGCTGGCCGGCAAGCCCGTCCTCGCTGTTGATGGCACCGAGCTGAACATCCAGTTCCAAAGCATCTGCGTCCACACCGACGCACCCAATTCTGTTGCAGTGGCCACCGCAGTACGTGCGGTCCTGGGCTGAACCGAACTATCCAAACCATCTGAAAGAGAGCATCCCGTGGCAACCATCGTTTCCCCGCTCCCCGGCGTCTTCTACCGCAAGCCCGGCCCCGGCAAGCCGCCTTTCGCCAATGAAGGCGACGCCATCGAGGTCGGACAGACCCTCGGCATTATCGAAATCATGAAGCAGTTCACGGAAATTCAGTCCGATGTGGCCGGGACCCTGGAGTCGTTTGAGGTCAACGAGGGCGACATGGTCAACCCAGGCGATGCAATCGTCGTCGTCCGGGAAGGATAGCCGTGAAGAAACTGCTCATCGCCAACCGCGGCGAGATCGCCGTGCGCATCGCCCGGACCGCTCGAGCAATGGGGATCGAAACGCTCGTGGTGGCCAGCGAAGCCGACGTCGAATCCTTGGCTGCCCGGTCCGCTGACCACGTCGTCGTGGTGGGTCCGGCGCCTGCCCCGGCCAGCTACCTTAACCAGGACGCCATCGTCGCCGCGGCTGTGGACAACGGCTGCGACGCCGTCCACCCGGGCTACGGATTCCTCTCCGAGAATGCGGCCTTCGCCCGGAAGGTCGCAGATGCGGGCCTGATCTGGGTGGGGCCAGACGCGGACGCGATCGAGGTGATGGGCAACAAGTCCATGGCGAGGGAATCCGCCCGGAAGGCGGGCGTCCCCGTGCTCCGCGGCTCGGATGGCCCCCTCGATCCGGCGGCCGATGCCATGGAAATCGCCCGCGGGATTGGCTACCCGCTGGTGGTCAAAGCCTCCGCTGGCGGCGGGGGCCGGGGCATCCGCTTTGTACAGAGCGAAGACGAACTGCTGGAAACCATCGAGATGGCGCGTGGCGAAGCGGCGTCCGTCTTCGGCGATCCGACGGTCTATCTGGAACGCTTTGTGCAGCATGCCCGTCACGTGGAGGTACAGGTCCTCGGCGACGGGACAAACTTCATCCATCTCGGAGACCGCGACTGCTCCATGCAGCGGCGCTCCCAGAAGGTCATCGAGGAAGCCCCGGCACCGGACCTCCCGGACCACGTCCGCCAGAGGATCCGGGAATCCTCCGTGGAACTCGCCCTTGAGTGCGGCTATAGCGGCGCCGGAACGGTCGAATTCCTCTACGACCCGGTGAACCATGAGGCCGCGTTTATCGAAATGAACACGCGTATCCAGGTTGAGCACCCGATCACCGAGGAGATCACGGGAGTCGATCTGATCCGCGAACAGTTGCAGATCGCGTTCACCGGGGCGATGTCACTGCGCCAGGATGACGTCACCTTCGACGGCCACGCCATTGAATGCCGTATCAATGCCGAGGACCCCGACCACCACTTCTTCCCCAGCCCGGGTCTCATCACGGCCTTGGAGTGGCCCACGGGCGCCGGCATCAGGGTGGACACCGGGGTGGAAGCCGGTTCCTCGGTCAGTCCGTACTACGACTCCCTGCTGGCCAAGCTGATTGTGCATGCGGATACCCGCGAGTCGGCCATTGAAGCGATGCTGGCGGCCCTGGATGAGACCCACATCGAAGGGGTCAAGACCACGATCCCGGTGCACAAGAAGCTGCTGAGCCGGCCCGAATTCGCGGCCGTCAGCCATCATTCGAAGTTCATAGAAACCGTCCCAGATCTGATGGAGGCACAATGAGGAGCCCGGAACCCGCCGTGTTGGAGGCCCGCTACACCTGGGGCGGAGACGAATTCCTGTTCGTTGAGGTCTCGGAGTCCATGAGTTTGGCCGCCAACTTCAAGGTCATGTCCATCGCCTCGAAGCTTTCAGCCATGGAGTTGCCGGGCATGGTGGACGTCTGTCCTGCCAATGCCTCGCTGCTTGTGAGGTTCGATCCCGACATCCTGCCGCCGTCGACCCTAGAAGAGACCGTCCGGACCATTGAAGGAGATCTGACGCACCATCGCGATCACTCGCTTGAGACCCGGATCATCGAAGTCCCGGTCTGGTACGAGGACCCGTTCACGGCGGAGGTGGCCGAACGATTCCGCGAAGGATTCCATCAGGAGCCCGGGGGCACCGACATTGACTACGCAGCCAAGGTCAACAACCTCAAGGATGCCGCCGAATTCATCCAGCGCCACCATGAGCAACCGTGGCTTGTCTCCATGGTTGGCTTCGTCGCCGGCCTGCCGTTCCTCTTCCAGCTGGTGGAGCGGGAGAGACAACTCGAAGTACCCAAATATTTGAGTCCCCGAACCGATACCCCCAAACTGACCGTGGGCCACGGCGGCTGCTTCGGCTGCATCTACTCCGTGCGGGGTGCCGGCGGCTACCAGATGTTCGGGGTCGCTGCCGCGCCCATCTTCGATCCGGCCCAGTCCCTGGTCGATTTCAAGGACTTCATGGTGTTCTTCAAGCCGGGCGACATCGTGAAGTTCAAGCCAGTCACCGAGGCCGAATACAACGACATCCAGGCTGACATCTCCGCCGGAACGTTCCGCTACCGGCAGGCGCCCGTCACATTTGATCTGTCCAAGGCGCTGGCGGATGCCGAAGGCTACAACCAGGAACTCATGGAGGCGCTCAATGGCGTTTGACATTAAGAACCCCGGACTGGCCACCACGGTCCAGGACCAGGGACGCACCGGCCACTACAACGTGGGCATCCCGCAGAGCGGTTCCATGGACCAATACTCTGCCGAACTCGGCAACGCCCTGGTGGGCAACACCGCCAGGGAGGCTGTCCTTGAATGCACGTACCTGGGCCCGGTGTTGACCACCGACAAAGACGCCGTCATCGCCGTCACGGGCGCGCCCGTTGAGGTTAAGATCAACGGTGAATCCCGGCCCCAATGGACTCGGCTGCTATTGCGCGCCGGCGATGAACTCAGCTTCGGGGTCATCCGTGGCGGCACGCGCTACTACATCGCGGTCCAAGGCGGCATCGATGTTCCCGAGGTGCTCGGCAGCCGGTCCACCTACAGCCTCGGCGCAATCGGCGGATTCCAGGGCCGCAAACTGGAGGCCGGTGACCAGGTTCCGGTGGGCGCCCCGGTCAACGCCGGAGCCTTGCCCGCCGTCGATACCATTCCGGACGAATTCCGTCCTGCGTTCGCGAAGGAACAGGCTGTCAGGATTGTCCTTGGCCTGTACGACCACCGGCTCACCGACGAAGGACTGGACAATCTCCTGAACGGCGAGTGGAAGGTGACTCCGGTGGCTGACCGGATGGGGCTTAGGTACTCAGGTCCCGGCGTGAAGTGGAAAGAACGGGAGCAGCCCTTCGGCGCCGGCTCCGACCCGTCCAACATCGTGGATGCCGGATACGCCGTCGGGTCCATCCAGATCCCTGGCGGCACGCAACCCATCATCCTGCACCGCGATGCCGTCTCCGGCGGCGGTTACGCCATGGTGGGCACGGTCATCAGCGCCGACATGGATCTGGTGGCCCGGGCAGCGCCCGGCACGTCCACCAGGTTTGTCGCCGTCACCCTGGATGAGGCCCTGGGGGCGCGCATGGAACTCGCCGAACTCAGGAGGAAGGCCCGGGCCGCCGTCGGAGCCGGCAGTTGACCGCCCGCGGGGCGATCAGCTCAAGGGTTGAGGGGGCGGCCGTCTAGGCTCCGGTTTCCTTGGGAGCTCCGGTG
>Ga0308173_10001016_pt1 | contig 13377 bp, 15 predicted proteins | sample PhyPR1_FD_203716 | JGI IMG/M metagenome (GOLD analysis project Ga0308173, IMG submission 203716) | Soil microbial communities from UC Gill Tract Community Farm, Albany, California, United States - DLSLS.P.R1 | ecosystem: Environmental > Terrestrial > Soil > Agricultural land | place: USA...
CATATCGCGCTGAGCGGCAACGTCCAGGACATTGGCGAATATGGCCCGCGCAGCTTTGCCGCAATCGGCCTGCAGCAGAGCATCATTCTCTCGAAGCATTGGTCGATCGACGCTTCGCTCGACCAGAACCGTACACTCGGCGGGATCGACGCGGCGCGGATTGTAGAACCGCTGCAGCCGGCGGCGAGCGGGGGCTATGTCGGCAATGGTAACCTCATCACCGAGGATTTCACAGCGATGACCGCCGGCGCGACCTACCGCAACGGCCCGTTGAGCGTGACCGGCCGCGGCGAATATCGCGCGGGAGAGCTCGAGGATCGGCTCGGCCTCATCGTGGCGGCAATCCGCCAGATCGGCGAGGGCAGGGCGCTTGCGGGCGCGCTGAACTGGTACCGCGCGCACGAGAAGGACGGGTCGGTGAGCTCGGTCGGCGACGCGTCACTGACCTGGGCCAACCGTCCGTCTAGCGTGCCGCTCACCTGGCTCGACAAGCTCGAGCTCCGGCGCGACCTCGTCAGCGGCGCGCTTCCAGGCTCGACCGACCCGCTCGGCAATGCGCTAACGGTGACCGGTAACGCCCGGTCGGTGCGCATGATCAATTCGCTGTCGCTGAACTACGACGGCTGCCGCGGGCGCTGCGAGCTCGCCTTTTTCTGGAGCGCCCGCTACGTCTCCGACCTCCTCGGCGACGACGATGTCGGGGGCTTCAGCTCAGTGCTCGCCGCGGACGTCCGGCAATCCTTCGGCCGCTACCTTGAGCTTGGCGCGGCCGCGAGCCTGCGGGCCGGCGTCGATGGGCGTGCCCTCGCATATTCGTTCGGGCCGCAGCTCAGCATTCGGCCGGCAGCGAACAGTTGGATGGTGCTTGGCTACAACGTCGTCGGGTACCGCGATCGGGACTTCGCCGCCGAACGGTTCACGCGGGCAGGCGCCTATGTGACGCTGCGCTTCAAGTTCGACGAGCTGAGCCTCGCCAACCTCGCACTCGGACAGCACTAGGCGCAGCTCGATCGCGGGAGCGGCAAGCGCGGTGTAGCCGGCGTCGGTGGGCGCCGGATGGCGGCTGGAACGGGTAGCCGGAGCCTTCGACGGCACGAGTGCACGGCGGCCGAGAGGTCAGCCCGTCTGCTGAGTGGACCGCGGATCCGCGCGCTCGCAGATAGAGAGCGCGTGTCGCGCTAGCGGATCAGATATTCAAGCTTGAGGATGAAGCTTGAGGCGGGAGCCATCGTTCCCTTGGGACTGATCCGGACGTGGGTGATCTGCGCGTCGACGCCGCTTGCGTCGGGCGTTGGAACATAGGTCCAAGTGGCGCCACCGTCGTTTGAGAAGTCGAGATCGTCGGTCGTGCTGCCAAGGCTCGAATAAGTAAAGGTGAGCCCGCTGGCGGCCGATCCGTTTTGGAATAGCACCGGCCCGCTGCCTCCCGGAAGGCTGCCGACGAAGAGCTTGAGGTTCGAAGGGGTCGCATCAATGATGACGACGCTGTCGGCGGTGACGCTGTAGCTATTGGGATTAGCGACCGTTACCATATAGGCGGCATAGCCGCCTGGGATCAGCTTGGGGTTGGCCGTCCCGTTGACCGGGTCCTTGTCCGCCGCGCTCGCCTTAGTGACCGTCAGGGGCGGCGGTGCGGTCACGGTGAAGGTGACGCTTCCTACAGGTGTGCTGGCCTGCCCGAAATAGGCTTGGGCGCTGTTGCTGTAGCTCCCTTGAATGTCCGGTATCGACACCGTGTAGATCAGTCGGACGCTGCCGTTGGCCGGAATGATATAGGACTGGTCCTGCCGTCCCTCGAAGCTGATCGTCCCGGTCGTCCCGCCTGCCGGGACCGAACTCGAATTGGCCGCGGTGACGTCGCTTGCCGCATCGACAGCGACGAAGGTCGCACCGGCAGGAAGCGTGTCGATGATGCGCGAAATACGGCTGCTGTAGGCGGACGGGTTATTGATGGTGACGGTATATTTGACGATCGAGCGGGTACCGGCTTGCGCCGAGGCGATGTCGAGCGTCTTGGCGATCTGGAACGGGTTGGTCGCTCCCGGGAAGTTCAGACTGATGCTTCCGGTCCCGTCGAAATTGCCGGTATATTTGATGTTGGTGTTGCCCGAGGTCTGAACGGCATAGGGGCGGGCCGTCGTCGATGTTCCGGCGCATTCATATTCGAACGAATAGCGGACGCTCGCATGGTAGCCGTTGCCGCTCTGCGCGACGGTCTGCCGGAAATATAGCTGGTTCTGGGTGCCTGCCGCGATCGCGCCGATGTTGCTCGAGAGGATCTGGGCTCCAACCAGCCGGAAGCAGGAGGCGTCGAAATTCTGGCCGCCCGACGGCTGCAGGAAGAATTCGTCGTTCGCCGCGGAGCCGCCGAAGTCATAGTCGGCGTCGAAATAGATCGTCTGGCCCACCACCGCGCCCGGACCGAGCGTGGACGACAGCACGTTGCCGCCGGCATTGGCGCTGATTGCGCTGCGCGCCGTCAACTGCACGTTGCTTGCGACGGAGCCGGCACTCGATGAGAGGCTGATTGCTGCACTCGCGGTGGCGTTGACCGTACAGCCATAGCCGACGAACCAATACACGCCGGTGCTCTGCCCCGCGCCGAGGGTCCCGATTGTCTGGGTCGCGGCCTGACCCCCGGCGAGGAAGAAGCCAGATCCAAGACCCGACACGGTCGCGACGATGTTGGTCGCCGTGCTCCCACTGTTAGTGATGACGCCGCCGACATACATGGCGCGTGGGCCCGACGTGCTGCACTTGTTGCTGTCGATCGGCATTGATTGTGCGTTGGCGACCGAATCGCCCGTGCGCAGGGAGAAGCTCAACGCCGCGTGCGCGGGCACGGGAGCGAGCAGCAGAACCACGGCGGCGGAGGTTAGCCGCCGCGCCGCGCACGAGGAGACGCGCGGTGCAGGATGCCCGCGTCTGCGAGCCGTCCGCATGGTGAGACGGTTCACTTCAAGGCGATCCGGAGCCGATCCATTGCGGCGACTTACGCCAGGCCGCCTAAGTTACGGTTAATTCCTTGTTAGACGCTTCACGGTCCTTCGGCGCCCGAGTGTCGTGGTCAAAGCCCAACTGACGCCGTACTATCCTTCGTCAGCTCGGATCCTTTCGGTCGGATCCGCGGTCCTCCGAGCCCGCCCCGCGGGATCCCGGCCGCTTCAGAGCGACGACGTTGCTCCCCGATACATAGGGTTCAACAATGCTACCTGTCAGCAGCCGGCGCCCGGCAGCGTGGTCATGGCGATAAGCCACGATCTTCGCCAGCCACTTCCATCTGACGATCCGGATGCGCTCGTCCCACTGGCCGAGCAGCGCGAATGCAAGCGGCTGGGCGGAGCGTAACCTCACTCTCCACAAGGCCTGATCCGCGGCCGTCCCGCGCGGGCGAAGGCGACTGGCTTCGCCGTGCCGAGCGCCGGTGGCCGGGCTCAAATGGACCGCAGCGCGGGATCGATGTAGCAGTCGGACCAGCATGACGCGCCTATGGCGTCGCCTAACCGGCGTGTCGACCCGGACGGCTTCGAACGGACGCGGGCCTTCGTCTCCAGGAGTTGGAGACTGGACCGCCCTCGCGGATGCCGCGCTTTTGGATCCACTGTCCTGTTCCGGTACGAAGCGGTCCAGCCCCGGCGACGACGGGAGAGGCGTTGGCTAGATGCAGCCCTTATCCCGTCTCCAACACGCCGCGGCTAGACCCTAGCCAGTGCGCCAAATTGTAACGACCAGCCAATGATGAAATTCGCGAACCTCTCATGACCACGACCACAGGACCGCAGCGGCAGCTACTCGCCGGAGCCCTCTACCACCTTCAGTCTGCGCTTGACCTTCTCGACGAAGCGGGAGTGCTTGGCCACGTCGGCGCGCAGATCGATCTCGCAGCGCACCAGGTCCAGCGGGAGATCGGTAGCTCGACCGCGGCCGGCCTCAGGCGCGCCCGAGCGCATGACGACGGCAGCCTGCCTAGCTGATTTCGGGCGCAGGCTCGATCTCGAATGCAATTGGGCAGGGATTTTCCGATTTCGATCGAGCGGACCAGATAGGGACCGGCGGCTGCCAGACCCGGCACCGCTGAGCGGCGCCTCCAAACCTAGCCGTTTTGGACTTTCTTTTGGGCTGACAAAGGTCCGAAATGCCGTTTAATTAACTATGCTCGGTAAAACCTGGGGCGCGTGGGATATAGTTCATGATTGCATATACTTCCAACCATCGGACTGATCATCTGCTCAAGCTCAGCAATGAGGTGAGCAGGATTGCGGGAACCCTGGCACGGCTGTCCGTGGATCCCGGCGCCGCAGAGGACTTGCCCGACGCTGACACCATTCCCGCCGACGCGGCGGTCACCGTAGAGCAGGTCAGCGCCGAGATCCGCACGCGCAACCTGCGCGCACATCTCATAGGGTCTGAGTTGTTCGCAGACCCGGCCTGGGACATCCTCCTCGGACTGTTCAGGGCTGAGTTGGCGCAGGTTCGCATTGCGACGTCGCAGGTTTGCGCGGCGCCGGGGATTCCGCCGACGACGGGCTTGCGTTGGCTGAACACCTTGGTCAGTCGGGGCCTCTGCGCACGCCGGCCAGATCCGCATGATGCCCGGCGGGTCTATGTCGAGCTGACCCCGGCCGGAAGCACGGCAATGCGCCGTTATTTCACGGCTGCAGACACGCTGTAAGCCGACGACGCTGGGTCGGCGGAAGTCGGCCGGGAAGTCGCGGGCTTAGCCGCTGCCCGTGGCTTGACTCGGGGGGGAGCAAGGCAATGGGAGCAATCACTCAATGTGGTTCAGACAAGAGCTGGCCCCTGTGGGAGCAGCCGGAGCATTTCGACCTGGGCCATATCCTCAACAGTGCGATCACCGACGTCATCGAACCGCCCCGTGTGGGAGCGCTCGGGCCGCATCATGCCGGCCTATTCGAATGCCATATTGGTGACGAGACTTTGATCTGGTCCGGTGGCGTCTATGACATATTCGGGCTCGAACGAGGCGCGATGATTACGCGTTCCGAAGCGCTCGGCTTTTACACCGACGACTCCCGCGCGGCACTGGAGCTCCTTCGCCCCTACGCGATCCGGCAGCGACGGGGATTTACGCTCGACGTTCGCATCCGCGCCGCTGCAGTGGGCGAGGAGCGGGCAGTGCAGTTGATTGCGGCGCCCGTGTGTGAGGATGGTCGCGTCGTCCGGCTGCATGGCCTCAAACTGCTGCTCAGTGCGCGCTGCGCGCCTCGCGCCTCATCGAGGCCCGATCCCTGTTGTTTCGACGTCCGCGGCTAACGGCGACTGCTCCCCGCGCAAACGCGGACGTTCAATTTGCAAGGAGCTCGCGGCCTTCGACCCAGCGCGCGATGAGCTGCATCGGAATCGCTGCTTCGAATGCAAGTCCCGCCTCCTCGTTGCCGCTCCAGCGAACAAACGCATTGAGTGGGGGCAAACCCGCCACATCGATCACGGCGCGATCGCCGATCCGCAGCGGCGATGTCGTTCTGACCCGCGCGCCAAGGCTAGAAATGTCGCACAGGCCAGCTCGCTGGGTCTTGCCGCCGGACCGCAACGTCGCCAACGCATCGACATTGACGCGCGGCATGCTCCGGCGCCGGATCGGCGACAGCTTCTGGCGGACCCTGAGCAAGGCCGCGGCGTCGAGCTCGTGAGCGAAGCGCATACCCGCGATATCGTGCCGAACCCAGACCAGCTGACCCTCGATCGGCGGCTCGTCCGCAATCCGCAACAAGGCGGCGGCATCGACCGTCGGTTCAGAATAGAAGCGAAGCTGCAATCCCGTGGAAGAGATGTTCCTCACGATGCACAACGACTGCCGGCCCGACTGTTCGAGCAAACCGGCTCTGAGAATGAGCGTGAATCGCTCCTCGTTGCGTCGATCGTGTTCGTGGTCAACGGCTTGCTCTTGCACTCCGTGCGCACTCATTCTCTTCTCCCGTCATGCGCTGCCTACGGGGATGCTGTTTTCGCTCTATGAAGAACTGGTCCGATCTGGGTGGACCGGGCCTGGTGACGGGTTCGCACCTCCATCACCCGCCGCAATTACTGTCGAGTCCGCTGCCGCTCCGCGTTCATCGACGAGCGCCGCTCGGTGCGACGCTCGATCATGCCGCTCGTGACATTCGACGACACAGACTGTGCCGTTTCACCTTGGACAATCAACGCCTTTCCATCTGAGATGTGGGGGTCGAACCGCCATCCAGCGAGCTGATGAAACACGATCCAACGCCTGTACTGGACTCGAGAGCTCACATGATGAGGGATCGCGTCACGTTCGAGATCGAGTTGCGGCGCCAGCGGGACTCTCTGCTTGGGCCGAGCCTTTTCGCAGATCCTGCCTGGGATTTTCTTCTTCACCTCTATCTTGCCGAGTTGGATGGCAGGCTGGTCTCGGTGCCGAGTCTCGCAGCCAAATTTCCCCGCTTTCCCTTATCCTCGTGCGCGCGCTGGCTGCGCACGCTGGAAGAGGCGCGGTTGTGGCCGTTGGCGGAACCGGCCCGGAACAGCGGATCGGCCTTAGCGAATCGGCGTCGGCGCGCTTGCGAGCGCTGTTCTATGGCGATGCGTTGCACGGTTGAGCTCATCGCCTGGCTGAAGTTCCGGCCGGGGATGCAGTGAGCCCTGCTGCCTGGAGTGGCGACCGTGGAGAAAGCAGTGCTCAGCGACAAAGACATGTTCGAACGTGCCTGGTAATGGTTCCAGCGGGCCCTCAACTACGCGAGCAGCCCCTGGCGTGGCATCGTTTAGGATCCGGCGCTTGAGGCTCGGTTGAATTTCTGGATCGGAATGGAATGGCTCCGGCTTTCACTCGCTTGCGGCGCGGGTCATCGCGCGAAGGGCACGCTCGAGGGTGACGCGGCCTTCGTCCGTCAACGAGACCAAGTCCGAACACTGATTTCCTGTGCCCGATGAGAGCGCCACCAGCCTCTTGTCTTCCAGGACCCTTATCCAGCGCACAACGCTCGATTCCGGTACACCCGAGGCGTCGCAGAGTGTCGCAACCGACAGACCCTCGCGCCGAGCGCCGCAGAGCGCGAGCAGCATGTCCCATGCCGGCTCACCGAAGAGTTCGGCCGGCAAGTTACGTTCGCGCGCCCGGCGCATTCGGTAGCACTCCATGGCAAGCATCGCGAGCGACCGCGTGGCGCCCTGTGTCGTCTCGTTGGTTGGCGCCAAAGTTGTGGTTCCCTGTGGTTGGTCGCAGGCAGGCTGCGCACGAGTCGGTAGTGTCCAGCGGCACTGGACCGCGCCGCCATTAACGGGAAAGCCTCGCTTGGAGGGAGCGACCGCCCCCGTTCCGGCCGGCCCAGGGCGGCCACTTCCTGGCGAGTAGTGTCACTCGCATCGACGGTACACCCCGCGCGGCAAGCAATGCCAGCACCATCGGCCATGCCCAGACCTTGAGCAGAAAGGCATAGCTGAAGGGAATGGTGTGCACTGCCAAGAGCTTCACGAGATGGCCGAGCGTTCCATTGATCTGGAATGCCGCGACACAAATCGACGCCCAGCTTGGAAATCGCACCGCGATCCCACACAATGCAACCGCGAGCAGCGCGTCGAGTGCGAGATAGGCGAGCGACACGGATGCGAAGGTCCCCCCGAACGCCCGTTCGATGAGGATCGTCAGCAGGTTTCCGCCAAGGATTGTCGCGCCCAGCCAGCGCTCGCCTCGCGTCCCGAAAAGGAGCGCGGATCCGGTCGCCACCAAAAGCAACAGAAGATAGATTCCAACTCTCATCGCACCCTTGCTTCTTTGGCCACCGGACCTGCGAATTTCTCCAACGCGGCTAGCGCCCTGCCTCGACGAGGCTGAGTTGGGCGGTCGACGGGCAGTCGCTGACATCGCCCATGCCATAGGCACGAAGTCCTGCGTTGATTCGATCCTGGGCAAGCGACGCATGAGCGGCGGCAATGCTCGCGCGAGCGGTGATTAGCCCGGTTATGGTCGCGTTGAGCGCAGCGAGACTATCCTGACCAATAGAGACCGGAAGGTTTGTGCCGGCGCGTCCCTCGACGATCGCCGCGACAAGTCGTGACGTGCTGGCGATCGCTGCTTCGATGTCGGTCTCACTTGGGATCAGCGCTTCAGCAATCTTGCGCGCGGCATTCAATCGTTGGTTCAACATGGTACCCGTTCCTCTTCTCGAGGAACCCGGTCAGCCCGAGACCAGCCTGCGAATGCCTTCGGCGCTTGCGACCAGGAGCAGCAATCCGACAATAGATAGGAAGGATATTGCAGCAATGGCCAGAAGCGTCTGCCGAGGGTTGAGCTGATGATCGGGTGAGAGGGCTCCGTAGGTGTCCTCGAGCTCGGCGCAGTGCGGTCTGACCGGCTGCTCGGGGAGGAGCCCTTGTTCGCCCTTCTGGTGACCCGCGACGAGGTGCGAAACATCGTAGTGCGGGAAATCACTACCCTGCACCGCGCGGGCATAGATCCGTGCCGCCTCGGCGCTTGTCGCAACACCGAGCTTCTCCCGACAAAGTCGGAGGTGCTTTTCGACCGCATGAGGACTGATGCCGAGGTCGCGGGCAATCTCCTTGGCGGACTTGAATTCGACGACGCCGCGGAGGCATTCGGCCTGGCGCGGACTCAGCAGCGGCTTCGCTGCGGGGTCTTGGTTTTCTTTGTCGAGGGCGATCACGTCGAACCCAATTAGTTCAAAACCACTCTATGTAGAGCACCGCCGGAAACGTGGAAGGCAAACTTTTCCGTCCCGTGTCTTTTGCATGACATGCGACCGGAGCTCTTGCGCGAGGCCGGGCAGAAAGCTCCGCCGATGCAAGGCTGACCGAGGAAAGCGTACAATGGCAGCATGGGGATCAGCCAATTTACGGGCTAGGAGACCGAACGCGCGAATGATCGAGGACGGCCGATGACGGCGCGTCGAGGACAAGTCTTTACCTCGCCGCCCGGTTGCAGACCGGCGAGACAAGCATTGCCGTTAAAATCCGCAACATGTCGAATGCTGACGCGCTGATCGAAGGCGCGCCAATTCCTTCGGTCGGCAATAACGTCCGATTGAGGAGGTGCGTTGAGTGCTTGTGGAGTCGTGGCCTGGACGGCTGAGGGCCGGTGCGGAGTCAGCTTTTCGGGTCGGTCGACGTGCCGGCGTGGAGATTGGCAATCGCTGGCGGCGACGAGCAGAAGCGGTCGGCGATGTTGTGACGCTGGTGAAATCCAACCGGGTTCGCCCAAGCCTGCCCGCAAGTTCCAGCAGCGGTCCGGCGCCGCTCGCGCAAGTTGCGGATGATCTGCGCACCACTGCGGCGCTGCTGCAGTCGCTCGCCAGTCGCCGACGACGCTGCGGTGCTCGGCAAGCATGGTGCCCAGCTCCAGGACATCGACATCGCGATGCGGTTTGTCTCTTCAATCGCCGCGCGGCTCTCAAAGTGCGAGCCGGAGAGTGCCCGATTCAAGCTCGACGGTCTTCGGAGCAGCGCGCTACAAGCACTTGGGACTTACGGCTGAAGCTCGGCGCGGCCGCGGTTACGATCATCACCCTTCGCCGTGTCCCACGGCAAAGGGCAGGCGGGACGTTTGTCACGAGCGACCCAATGCGGTGGACACTTGCGCCATCGACGATGCAAGCGCCGTTTCCACCGCGGCGCCGACGCCCACGGCAAGGACCGCGACGATTAGCCCAATGACTGCGAATTCGATGATTCGCCCCTTGGCACGCGGGTCGGGGGCACGGCGGGACCGCGCGCGCCGCTCGACGCGAACTCCATCGGCCGCAATCAGTTGCAGGGCGCCTGACTGACCGACGGACATGATTTCCTCGACCGGGAGCTGCTCCTCCGAGCGAAGTCCGGCGCGAGCGCCATCGCGCCAAACGACCTGCGCCACGATCCTGTATTCGCCGCGCCAGAGCTCGAGCGTCGTTCCGGTCGCACGGGCTTGGCCGGAATGGATCATCAGCCCGCGTGAAGAGATGTTGAGGATCCGGGCATCGCTCCAGCGCGATCCCATCCGGAGCCGCGCCGGAATCATCACGCGCCGCCGAAGCTCGCGCGGCCGCTCGGCAGAATTGCGTATCGTTATGCCCATTGGCTGCCGATTAGACGCGAACTGATGTGTGCGCTCTAAATCATTGGTCCGTAACGGAAGATTTCGAGCGCAGACGGCCGCGGATTAGCGAGCCGGCTGCAAGCCAAAGCAGCCGGTTAAGGATGCGAGGAACCGAGATGAGCGGCACCGCGGTGACTGGATACCGGCCCCCAAGGCGGTGACATCTGCGCCGCCGCGGGCGGCCCAGTCGCCCGGTTGAGGGGCGTCGACAGGCGTTTGGAAATGTCGCTCTACAGGTTGGGCGGAGAAGCGTCGAGCTGGTCGTTCGCGACTACCGCTTTCCGTTTGGCCGTCGCTCGTAACCCGCTTCAGCTGAAGATCTCGGTGAGTTTAATGCGTGCGTTATCCGAAAGCGAAACGAAAACTCGCCGGTTGTCCCCGGGCTCCTGACTGAGTTTGACCCAGCCTTCTCCTATTAGAACCGGGAGCCATCGTTCCAGGGTGCTGAAAGCTACCCATGAGAGTTGCGCAAGCCGTGTCTTGCTGATTTTCGGCTCCTGGTGTTCCGTAGCGAACAACGCAAGCAGCAGGACAAATGGAGGTTCCGCCCGGAACCGTTCTCCGAGAATATGAACCCGACGCTGCCGGAGAGCGAGTTCTGCCCTGGCTTGCTGAACGGCGTCGACGCCCTGACTGCCATCGCGGCCGCCGTTATCGTCGCTGAACGCCAGCAGCGAAAGCAGCCGCCTGGCGGCGATGATCTCTTCCTCGCCTAGAAACAGGCGGCGAGCCCTCGCAGCCCTCAAGTTGATCGGGTTCAAAGGGGTTGCTGGCTGGTCGGAACGAGACACGCCGTTGTCTTATGGAAGTTGCGCCCGGCCGCCAAGCCGCGCCTCGCGCTTGTAGCGGCAAGTTCCGGGGCGCCAACACGACGAACCGCGGTCACCAAATTGCGATTCAAGGAGCAAGGGTGGTTCAAAGCCACGCCGGCAGATCTACATTAACGAAACCGCCCCGGCCTCGCATTTGAGGATCTCTTGACCATTTGCCGTCGTTCACGTGCAACGCCGCGAGCTCGTGGAAGGCGCCGGCACAATCGAAATCCCTCGCCGGCCTTGTGACTGGTCCGGAACGGATCATTCGGCAATCCATGATTAAATGGAAGACGCTAGGAAGACATCGTCAGCGGCTTTCCACCCCACTGGAAAGTATGCCGAATCATGGTCGAGACGCGTCATCCACGCGGTCACGACGGAGCCCCGCTTTCTCGGAGGTCGAGAATCGAGGAGGCGGGGCTCTTAACCTGACGAAAATTCGTTGGGGACGTCGCAAATCCACTCTGGCCCGTAAGCGGCGCCGCGCGGCCACGCCGGTCGCGTCGAACTTTTTATGATTTATGAGAGGTAAGGTTCGGCACCGGTGTCCGAAGCGTTTCCTCCAAGCTTCCGAACGACCCCGCCTTTAGCTGTTTGGCTTCGATCCAGGCGGCCAATCGACCGGCGTGCCTGCTCCGTCACCTCGAATTGCACGGGGCGATCAGCCGGATTTGCCGGTGAGCCGCGCCGAGTACGCGGCAGCTAATGCGGGCAGGTACGGATCGGCAGCGGGGCTGGGTTTAGTCGATTTCGCCGCCGTCGTCGTTCTCGTCGTCGTCAGCGTTGATCCCAGATGCTCTCCGCTGCGCTGTCTCCGCTTGGCGCACCTTAAGCCTGGCGGCAGTCATTTCCTCACGCGTGGCTGCAGCGTCATGCGCGTCGGCCGACCGCAGTTCGCGTTCGCGCACGTTAGGTAGATCAGACGCAGCGGCGGCCGCTCGCGCTTCGTCTGCATTGCTCCGGTGTGATTTATTGCTCACGCCAGCCTCTCCCTCGAAATCGTGGTGATAGAAATGCATCATGACGACGACAACATGATCTTGCGACGTACGCTTTCGCCGCTGCTCAACCGCAAGCGGCCGATCCGCTTTCGGCCAGTTGCTTCCTCTACAAGCGTGCAACAGGAAAACTGAAATCGCGACGGCCGCGATTGACCCCGGGTGCTGCACGGCAGTCTTCAAACCTGCACACTTTATGCGTCTTGATTCAGAAGAAGGCTAGCGAAGTGCAGACAGATCAACGACAGTCTGATCGTGTGAGATCACTGTCTCACCTTTCGCGATATTTGGAACAACATCCTCGCTCATGCGGCGGGGCGCCGGAGGAACGATGCTGTCACGCGATATTGCCCTATTAGCTGGAGCGCTCGCACTTTCAGCGCCCGCGGCCGCCCAGCAGATGGACGCGGATTTCGCGAAGACGGTGAAGAGCTGGACAACCCGGCCCGAATTCATGAGCCCGCTTGTCGATCACCTTCCGCTATCGACCACGATCCCTTCGCCAAAGGCGGCCTTCGGCGAACATATCGGCGTCCCGAACCACCTCCACACCCAGGAAGAGATCAACGGCTATTACCGGAAACTCGCAGCAGCAGCCCCAGACCGTGTCCGCGTCATCAGTCTCGGGAAGAGCAACGAGGGACGCGAGAATCTCGTCGTGATGATCTCGAGCGCCGCAAACATCGCGAAGCTCGACACTTACAAACACAATCTTGCGCTTCTCGCAGATCCGCGCCTGACGACCCCTGATCAGGCAAAGCAGCTAGTCGGCCAAACGAAGCCAATCTACCATCTCACGGCCTGCCTTCACAGCGCCGAGACCGGCCCCTGCGAGATGCTGATGGAACTCGCTTACCGGCTGCTTACAGAGAATTCGCCCTCAATTCAGAAGATCCGCGACAATGTCGTGGTGGCGATCAGCCCGGTCTTGGAAGCCGATGGCCGGGACCGTTACGTCGACTGGTACCACGAGCATCTGGTCGACGAGACCGACGACCTGCACAAGCCGGCGGGACCTCCCTACTGGGGCAAGTACATCTATCACGACAACAACCGCGATATAAACTTCTCGGACCCGAGCGCGCGCCAGCTGCTCGCATATTACCTGGAATGGCACCCGCCCATCATGCACGAGCTGCATGAATCGGTGCCGTTCCTCTATACCTACAGCGGACAGTCGCCGCAGAACCCGGATCTCGATCCGATCCTTTATGGCGAACTGCCATTCTACTCGAATTTCGAGATGTCGCAGCTGACCAAGTACGGCATGCCCGGCGTCTGGACCCACGGGTTCGTCGACGCTTGGTCGCCGGGATACGTCGGCTTCATGCTGTCGAACCACAACGGCATGCTGCGCATGTACGAGACGTTCGGGAACAACGGCGCAACGACGATGCTTCGCCACGTTGCGAACGGCGCAGAACAATCCGGCGCCCGTGGCGGCAATCAAATTGCTCGCGACTGGTTCCGACCCTCACCGGCATACAAAGAAGTG
>Ga0308173_10001017_pt1 | contig 13370 bp, 3 predicted proteins | sample PhyPR1_FD_203716 | JGI IMG/M metagenome (GOLD analysis project Ga0308173, IMG submission 203716) | Soil microbial communities from UC Gill Tract Community Farm, Albany, California, United States - DLSLS.P.R1 | ecosystem: Environmental > Terrestrial > Soil > Agricultural land | place: USA...
AATGACCGTGGTCGGCCGCCACCACGACGCGCCGAACGTGTTGCTCTGGGCGAGTACCGCGTCGGAATTGAACGCGTTGTACAGGTCGACGTTCAGATCAACTTTGCCGTGACCGGCGCCGACGATCTTGGTGAAGCGCAGATCGAACTGGTTGAGACGGTCGCCATAGTCGATGTTCGGCTGGATCAGCGCGAGCGTGGCCGATCCGTTGGTAAACGGACGGCCGAGGGTTCCTGCGGTGCCGACGTAGGTGTTGTTCGCCAGCACGACGGGTCCAGGGATGCTCTGATACGTGCCGGACACGCGCACGCCGTAGGGGAGACCGTAGGTCGCCAGGGCCTTGTACTGCGGCACGAATGGCGACACCTGGTGGCAGTAGGAAGCCGGGTTGCCGCCGAGGAGTTCCGGGAGATCGTCGATGACGTCGCAGTTGTCGGTCGTGCTCTTGCCGGTGCTGACGCCGCCCTGCAGGTGCAAGCCCTTCAACTGACGCACGTCGACGGTCAAATCAAATCCATCCCAATGGTCGATCTGCTTGCCGAAGTTGGACGCATCCGTGACCACGTTGTTGGCGGCGACGATGCGATTGACATCGACGTAGCCAGCGACCGTGCTGCCGGCATTGGGTAGCCGGGGATCAGTGGTCGGCAGCACGATACTGTACGTGGTGTAATCGGCCGCGGTCACCGCCTGGTTGTCAGTAACCTGAAAGTTGCCATTGATGCGGCGGAAATAGCCGAAGCTCACCGACATCCGCGACTGCACTTGCTGCTGCACGCTAGCCGAGAACTCCCAGTTGTAGGGCCGCACGCCCCAGCCAACCATGATTGCGGGGTCGTAGCGCGTGCCGGGAACGGCGCTGCCGAACGCCGGAGTCTGCCACCCACCGCACTCGCCATTGGCCGCACCGTTGGTCAGGTCGCAGTCGGGCGCGAAGTTGCCAGTGCGGGGGTCGCCCGCACCGAAGAGGCTGTCGTTCCATGTGCGAGCGGTCTGCGTCTGCAGCGTGGTGGCCGGGTTGTTGGCGGCGGCGGTGGCGATGGAGTCCTGCCGCACCCCGCGGCTGGCGCTCGCCTTCACCGCGGTCTTGCCATTGCCGAACAGGTCGTACGCGGCCGAGACACGAGGGTCGATGTCTTTCCAGTTCGGCACGTTCTTCACCGCAGCGAACGATTGATTGCGGTTTGGCAGCCAGCGATGAGGGCCCGCCGTGAACGCCTCCGTCGATTCGTTCTGGAAATCCAGGCGAACACCGCCATTCACCGTCAGCCGATTCAGTGTCCAGCGGTCCTGCGCAAAGATCCCGAGGTTGTAGTTCAGGTTGTTCTGGTAGCCGGTGACCGGCGACTGGATGAACACCCGCAGCGGCACCGAATCGCGCGTTTCGTACCAGATGCCGCCGGTCGAATCGTTGTTGTCACCCCGCCAGAAGTGGCCCTGCTGCAGTTCCATGCCGATCTTGGCGTTGTGTGAGCCGGTGACATAGCTGCCGGACACGTTGTACGACTGCGACGGCAGGCGATCGTTGAAATCGAAGCTGGTCGGGGCGCGATAAGTGAGCGCCGGCGCCACCGTGCCGCCGAGTTCGTTGATCGCAATCCCGCCGACGCGAGACAGGTCGGCTTTGATCGTGTCAGGGCTCGCACCCGCGGCAACCCCCGCTTCGAACAACAGCCGGCTCGACGGAACGTAGGTGTACTTGAACGTTGAGAGCTGTGTATGCCATGTCGTCACGCGCGACGCTTCGGGCGCCTGGATGAACGTCTGAATGAGCCAGAACGGATCGACCTTGTACTGATAGGCGTAGAAACCCGAAAACTTCTGCTTGTCGTTGATCGCCCAGGTCACGCGGCCGTTGTTGTCGTAGGTGTAGGTGCCGCCGTAGGCCTGGTTGCCGGTATCGTCAACGCGGTGCACGGCGCTCACGTCGAGGGGATAAAACCGGCTCGCGATGTAGAAGTTGTTCGTGAAGTATCGCGACGTTGCGAAGAACCAGAGCTTGTCCTGCTTGATCGGGCCACCGAGCGCGCCGTTGATGTCGTACAGCTTCTTCAACGTCGTCGACGCGCCCTTCAGGCCGCGCGCCTGCAGGTCCTCGGTGACGTTGTTGCCTTGCAGACTCGGCGCGGATCCACTGATCAGGGCGGTGCCGCTGAAGCGATTGCCACCGGCCTTGGGAATGGCGTTCATGATCACGCCGTTGGTTCCCGACTCTCCGCTCTGTCCGGACATCTGGATGTCGACCTGATCGAACAGCAGCGGCGACAGGCTCATGTTGGTGAGGTTCGAGCTCTGATACATGTTGCCGATCCGCAAGCCGTCCACCAGCGACACGCCGTCCTCCGCCCGGCTGCCGTGCGCCGACACCTGCGCACCAGTCTGGTCGCCGAGCACCCCGCCGACGTCCTGCACCGACGCCCGGATCGCCGGCACCAGCGAGGCCATCTGGAGCCACGAGCCACTCGACGGAATCTCCTTGAACGCGTCAGCCGTGATCGATCGTGTTGACGCGGCAGACTGGACATCAATCACGGGGCTCGCGCCAGTGACGGTCACAGTCTCCTGCAGGTTCCCAACCTTCAGGTCGGCGTCGATGGTCACGGTTGTGCCGGCAGTGACCAGAACCTGCTCGCGCTTCACGGTATTGAAACCAGGCAGCGTGAACGACACCTCGTAGGTGCCCGGCGGCAGATTGACGATGCGATAGAGGCCCGTTCCGTCGGTGGTCGCGGTTCGCGTTCGCTCGATGAGCGCCGGGCTGCTCACTTCCACCGTCACACCGGGCAGGACCGCCCCGGATGCATCCTTCACCGCGCCAGCTACCGTGCCGAGCACCTGCCCGCGTGCAGCGATCGGGAAGACCAGCAGGATGGCGGCAACCATTGCCCCCAGGACTCGATGTCGCATGACTCTCCCTCCGAAAGTCGACGTGGACGGCGCAGGAGTTACGCACTGCGAAAAACGCTTTCGTTCAGTCGGGCGAGGTATACGCTTCGCGTCACGGAGTGTCAAGACGTACAAAGCAAAAGCGCCGGTCCCTCGAAGGGACCGGCGCTTTTTTGATGCGGATTTGACCGGAACTTAGAAGTTCACGGTGAAGTTCAGACGCACGAACCGTGGCGGGTAAATCGCCGTCGGGTTGGCCCACGTGCCGCCGTTGGCTCCCGGAGTGATGTCGTAAGTCGTGGCGTAGGTCGTCGCGTAGTTCGTGTTCAGGAGGTTGCTCAGGTCAACGCCGACATCCGTGCGGGTGCGGCCGAAGCGCAGCACCTTCGCGAAACGCATGTCGATCTGCGTCTGGCGGTTGTCCGCCCAGACGCGGTGGTCATAATCGGTAATCGCAATCGTCGTCGTGCCCGCCGCCGTCGCACCAAACGGCAGGTGGCCGAGCTGCGCCGCAATAATCGCGTTCGGTACGGTCATCGACGCCGCGATCGGCAGCGGCGGCTGCGAACGGACGGTGCCGCTGACGAGTACGTCGATCTTCGGGATCGTATAGCTCGCCAGCCCACGTACGGTGGTCTGATACGGGTCAACCTGATTACAGCCACGCGTCGCAGCCTGACCGGCTACGTACTCGGGCGTACTGCTCCTGGCGGTTTGCGCACAAGTGTTCACCACCGCGCGACCCGTGCTGGTGCCGATCGATGTCGTCAAGCCACCGCGAAGTCGCGCGTTGACCGTGATGTCGTAGCCAGCCCAGTGGCTGTCGCGCTCCCCGGCACCAAGGCTCTTCTCGTTGGTGAGGTAGTTCGACGCCGCCACTGCACCCTGCGAGGGCACCACGCTGGAAACGGTGATCGGATAACCGCCCCCACCGGCAAGACGCGGGTCGACCGGAGCATTGATCGTGTAGGTCTCATAGAACGGGCTCGGGTCGCCGGAGACCACACCGCCGGTGTGGCGAGCGAGGTTCTCCGTCCGATTGAAGCCATGGAAGGTGCGGTAGGTGTAGCTGAACTCGCCCGACACGCGCGGGATGATCTCCTGCTGCACCGTGAACGTCGACTGGTAGTCGTTCGGACGCACGCCCCAACCCGACAGCACGGCGGGATCGACCACGGTCGCCGCGCCGGGCTTGCCGAAGTTGATGTCGTTGCCGGTGAGGGCACCGCAGGTGTCGACGGCAAACACCGCCGCCGCGGGGCCCTGGGCCGCCGGATTGGTCAGGTCGCAATTCACGACCTTGTCCTGGTTGACATCGGTCCAGCCGCGGTTGCTGACAACGCGAGGCACCGTGACCGCCGCGTTGGTCGACGTATACGGCGAGTCGTTGGAGGCATAACCGAGGTAGTGACCCCAGTTGAACTTCAGCGCCGTCTTTCCCGTCCCGAACACGTCATACGCCACGCCGACACGGGGCGTGAGGTCGTTGTAGGCGTTGACGCCTTCCGTGTACGGGAACTGGATCGGCGCCGGGTTCAGGAATGAGCTCTTCGTGGTGCCGTTGCCCTCGACCGGCGCAAAGCTGTGCACGCGGTCGTAGCGCAGCGCGCCCTGCAGCGTCAGTCGTCCACGGGTGAAGCTGTCCTGATAATAGGCGCTGTTGAGCACCGTCAGCGTCCGGTTACCGAAATCGGGAAGGCGATAGCTCACCGCGTTCGGTATTCCGGTGTTGAACCTGTACGCCAACTGCGATGCATTGGTCAGCGTCTGATCGAGCTGATCCTGGCGATAGCCCTGGTAGCCGACCTTCATGCTGTGCGAACCGGTGACATACGACATCGACGTGTTGTAACCATCGGTCTTGCCAACGGCCCAGCCCCACGAATCGAGCGAACGGTACTGATAGTTCGCGCGCGGCGCGTACTGGATACCCGTCGCCGGGTTGATGGCGGTGGACTGCTCCGTCACCATGATGTTGCTGGTATCGCCGTCGGGCGCCGGGAAGCCGAAGAGCGGGTTGTAGCGGAAACCCGTGTAGCCGGCGTCCAACAGGATCTTGTTGGTCATCGGCATGTTCCACGTGCCCTGCGTCAGCCAGTACGGCACGTCGAAGTAGCCGTTGGCGGCGGTTGACGTCGCCTCCGGGGACTGAGTGGCGGTGCCGAGCCCAACCCAATCAGAACCGCGGTTGTGGCAGCCCTGGCCAGCGGTGGTCAGCGGGGTACCTTCGCAGCGGTGCTGGTATTCCTCGTTGAACTGGAACCGGCTCTTGCCAGCCTGCGCCGTGAGGCGGCCAATCATCATCTGCCGGTCCTTCAGCAACCGGGCGTTCGTCTGGGTCGGTGCCCAGTCCCAGTGCGTGAAGTCGCCCGCGTACTGGTTGGCGGTGATGCCTTCGACTGCGGTCTGCGTGTCGAGATTGCGGTAGCTGCCGTAGAACCACAGCTTGTCCTTCTTGATCGGGCCGCCGTAGGAGACGCTGCCGTCGTACGACGTGATGATGCCCGGCGTCTCCTTCAGGTTCGGTCCCGGAGGGGGCGCGGTCAGGGAGGAATCGAGGTTATTGCCGCGCGACCAGTCGCCTGCGGTGTTGAAGAACGCGGTGCCCGCGAAGCGGTTGCCGCCTGAGCGCGGCACCAGGTTCATCACCGGGCCGCCGCTGTCCACTTCCCCAAGCCCGCCACCGACGCGCACGGAGACTTCTTCTGCGTTCGCCGTGTCGTACACGTAGGAGGAAACGCCGCCACTGCGCGCGGCCGCCACCTGGAAACCGCCGACGGCCATGCGGCCCTCGCCGCCGACACTGGTCGAGTTCGCGGTGCTGGAGTGCGCGTTGAAGAAGGTCATGGTCGGCGCCAGCGACACGCCGTTGTTGTCCACCTGCAGACCGGGCGTGATGTTGAGCAGTGCGCCAGCGGCGCGCGCGCCCGGCAGCGTCTGGATCACGTCCTGCTTCATCACCAGCTCGCGCTTGGCGTTCTGGACGTCTACCACCGGCGTTTCACCGGTGACGGTGATGGTCTCTTCGAGACCGCCCACCTTCATTTCGATCGAGACGGTCAGCGTCTGTGAGCCCTGGAGCTCGATGCCCTCGCGCTTGACGGTATTAAACCCGGGCAGCGTAAACGACAGCGCATACGTGCCGGGGCGAAGGTCGATGATGCGGTACTGACCAGAGCCGTCAGTCACGGCTGACTTGGTCTTTTCGATGAGCGCCGGGCTCGAGGCCTCGACGGTGACGCCGGGCAGCACCGCTCCGGAGCCGTCCTTGACGGTGCCAGAGAGGGAGGCCTGCGCGAAGGCAAACGACGGCAACAGAATGATTGCTGCCGCAACAGCCAGCCGCTTAACTACTCCGTACATTTAAATCGACTCCTCGTTCTAGGAAGGACCGGTGCACTCAGCGTCTCCACACGGACGCCCTCTGAAAACCCGCAGCGACATGCGGATCCGGCACGTCACACCCATTTAACGCTGGCTGCATGCAGAGTTTGAGAGAGTATGCAGCCTCAACTACTAATGTCAAGCGGTTCGGGCCAGTTTTGCCCTGAAAACTGACCACGTTCGACACTGTTGCATGCAGAACGGCGAAATCCAGAAACCTCAAAACTGCACAGAAAAAGTGAGTTCCTGGTCCGTCCTGGTTCCTGCCGGCCCCCTTTACGGGGCCGAACAGGTCGTTGGATCGCGGCGGGCAGCCTCGCGTTGCTGATCAAGGCATCGTCAGGATGACCGGTTGCTGCAGCTGGAGCCCGGGGCGGCCGGTGATGCAGCCCCGGGTTTGTCGTTATCGGCGGAGCGTTGCCGCGCCGCACGCCGTGCCTATTAGAAGCTGTACTCGAACGCCAGACGGAACACGCGCGGGTTCATGTACGCGTTGGGCGCGAGGTAGCCGGCCACGTTGGGAACGAGCGTCGTGCTGTAGAACAGAATCGTGTTCTGGTTCGCCACGTTGTAGATATCAAGGCCACCCGTCAAGCGTCGGCTGCCCATCCGCACGATCTTTTTGAGCGACAGATCGAGCTGCCGGTTGCGACCGGGATAGAACGTGCCCGGCTCGGCCACGTTGACCGTGAAGGGGCCGCCCGTCAGATTGCGACCGATCTGCTGCGCAATCGCCTGCCCGGTCGCGTCCGTCGCCGTAAACGTGAAGTTCGCGGGAAGTGAACCACCGAGCTGGTCCGTGCTCGCGTTGTTCGGGGTTCCGTTGAGGATCACGCGGTCGCGATAAACCGTGCTGATCAGCACATCGATCTTCGGCATGACGTACGACGCCTGACCGTTGAACGACGTCTGGAACGGCGTCGACACGTGGCAGTAGGGATTCGACACGAACGCCTCTGGGACCGCGGCGCGAATATCGCACCAGTTGTTTTCGACTTTGCCGGTGCTCGTGCCGCCGGAGAAGGTCACACCGCCCGCGCTCCGGACATTGAACGTCACGTCCACACCGTTGAACACGCGCGTGTCATCGCCGATGTCCTTGACCGACCTGACCAGGTTGTTCGTGACGCGCCCAAACGCCTCCGGGGTCAGGTTGTACAGCGGGCCGACCTGCTGGCCACCGCCGTTCGGCAGACGCGGATCGGTTGGCGCCGTCAGGTAATACGGCGTCAGGTCATTCGGCCCCACGTTGAGGTTGTCGGTCACCGTTCCACCGGTCGTGAACATCGTGAAGGAGCGGCGGTAGTAACCAACTTCGACCGACGCGCGCGGCAGGATCTGCTGCTGTATCGACACGCCGAACGACCAATCCGACGGTCGAATCCCCCAGCCGTGCGTCAGCTGCGGATCGATCGCTGCAGCGACGAACTGGCTCGACCCGAACTGGATGTTGCTGATCTGCCCGCACGTATCGATGCTGCCCGTGGTGGCCGGGCTCTGCGCCAGCGGATTCGACAGATCGCAATCGGGCACGAAGTTGCCGTTGGCGTCGTTCCAGGTGCGATTCACCGAGGGGTTGGCAAATCCGGCTGCGGCGCCGCCGGGAACGCGGAGCGACGGGTTCGCGCTGGGCAGCAGATTGCCGACGCTGGCACCCTGCAGGTACTTGCCGAGATTCGCCTTCAGCGCGGTCTTCCCATTCCCGAACAGGTCATACGAGGCGCCCATGCGCGGTGTGATGTCGTTGTACCCCGTGACGCCGTCAGCCTGGTCGAAGTGGAGGCCTGGAAAGAACCGGCTCTTGGGCTGATCGACAGCGGGGAACCAGCTCCATGGACGGTCGTACCGCACCCCGCCTTGCAGTGTCAGGCGCTTCAACGTCCACTGGTCCTGCGCAAAGAACGACGTCATCGCCGCGCGTGCGTTGTTGAAGTAGGGATTCGCGTACTCGGTAATCGAACTCGGCCGGCTGGGAATGAACGTGCCGTCGGCCGCCCGCGTGCCGCCGGTCAACGTGTACGCCAGGCTCTGGTTGTTCGTGTACTCGCCGCGGTCGTCCTTCCACCAGTTGCCCTGGTACCCGAACTTCATGCTGTGCGAGCCGGTGATGTACGAGCTGCTCATGAACCAGTTCGCACCGTCCGTCTTGTTGATCAACCAGTTCTGCGATCGGTACGTCATCGGACCGACGACGCCTGTTGGCGTGACGATCGTCGCGTTGTCGGTGATGCGAACCAGATCACGACCGGGGTTCGGGTCGAGCTCGCGCACTCCCCACTGGTAATACGTGTTGCCCATGCCCGCTTCGAGGAGCAGCTTGTTGGTCCACGGGTTCGTCCACCGCACCGTCTGCACGCGCTGCGGGCTGAACTCGCCGTGGCCGTCCGCATCCGGCGCCGTCGTCGCCCCGGGTGAGCCGCTGAAATTCGCCGTGCCCGAGCACGTCCGGCACACGGGCTGCTCATCCCAGGAGAACGTGAACTTGTTCTTCGACGAGGCCTGCCACGTGATGCGCGGCGTGTAGTTCTCGTACATGCGATCGTAGTAGGCAGGCTTGGAGAAATCCGGGTTGTAGTACCACTTCGTCGCGTCGCCCGCGTTCTGGTTGTAGTAGACGTTCAGGATGTTTCGCCGCGAACCCTGCTGGCGCCAGCTCACGTAGTACCAGAGCTTGTCCTTGACGATCGGGCCGCCGACGGCCGCGCCGATGTCATACACGTGATAGGTGGGGTTCGGAGCGCCAGCGCCCTTGGCCTTCAACTCGTCGGTGTAATTGTTCGACTGCATCCCCTTCGAAAAGCCGGATGTCGCGAACAGGCCGGAGATGCGGTTGCCGCCCTGCTTCGGGACGATGTTCATCTGCACGCCGCCGGTCTCCGATTCGCCGAGACCGCCCGACGTCGTAATCGAGACTTCCGCTGCGTTGCCGATATCCGCCGTGTAATTCGGCGGCTGGTTGCCGCCCGGCGGGTTGCTGATGTTCATCCCCTCGACCGTGAGGCGCGACTCGACGCCGCGGCCGCCGTGCACCGGGAAGATCGCGAACACTGGCCCGGTGTTGACGTCGGTGATGTTCGACGTGAGACCCGGCACGGTGTTGAGCAGATAGCTGTAGCTGCGGACCGCCGGAAGGTTGCGCATCGTCTCGTTGTCGAGCGTGATCTCGCGTTTCGTGCTCGCGACGTCGACCACCGGCGTGGCGCCCGTGACGGTAATCGTTTCCTGCACGCCGCCGACGGCCATCTCGCCGTTGACGGTGACGACTCCGGTGCCGGTCAGCACGACGCCCTCGCGCTTCTGCGTGGAGAAACCAGCGAGCGAGAAGCTGACCGAGTACTGCCCGGGCTGCAGACTTTCAATTCGGTAGCGGCCGCTGGCGTCGGTCGTCGCGGTGCGGACCTTTTCGATCAGCGCCGGACTGGCGGCTTCCACGGTGACGCCCGGGAGGACCGCCCCGGAGTTGTCGGTCACCACGCCGGCCAGCGTGACCTGCGCCCAGGCGCTGGCGGGCATCGCTAACAGGGCGAGCAGCCCCAGAGTCCTAATCAATACACGCATTCATTCACCTCAAGTAGTGGCATCTCGGCCCCCACGTGATGCGTGGGTCCGAACGGTCGACGTACGTGGTCATCCGTCAGCAGCGCATGGCCGCTGTGCGCGCGTCGCGTGTTGCAAATTTCGTAGCGGTTGAGACAGACGGTCAACCGCTGTGATTACGCCACGTAAGGGCGCCAGAAATAAACGGGAATTTTCCCGCGGTCACCGGCGTGGGAACGGCGTTCAGGGGCAAAAACAGGCCAAGAACCGACAGACTGCTCGCCATCTTGGCATCAGAATCCGGACTTCGTTCTGGGTACCGGTAGTTCGGACGAACGCAAGTATCGTGAGCGCTCACCCGTGCCGGATCCGGATCCTTGGTTAAGGATCCAATCGCACGGAGCCCGAACGGCGGCCGGCCGCCCGGGCCCCGGCGGCCCTACCAGGAGAACTCGGCGCTCAAGCGGAACACGCGCGGGTTCATATACGCGGTCGTCGCCGGCCAGAACCCGGTAGGGGTGGTCCCTGCCGCCGCCGGCACGAACGTCGGGTTGAAGCCGAGGGTGACGTTGTTGTTCAGGATGTTGTAGATATCCGCTCCGACGGTCACGCGCTGAGTGTTGAAGCGGATGATCTTCTTCGCCGAGAAGTCCCACTGGCGGATGCGATCGCCGTACTCCTGGCCCGGCTGGAGCAGGTTCACCTGCGGCGCCGCGTTGGTCAGCGAACGACCGAGTTGCGCCGCGGCGGACGCAATATCGCTGGCCGACAGCGTGTAGGTGGCGGAGAGCGACGTGATCTGGTCGGTGCCGATGTTCGGCTTGTCCTGGACTACTGAGCTGATGTTCACGTCAATCTTTGGAATCGTGTAGGTGACCAGACCCCGGAACGACGTGAGCCACGGCGACACGTTGTGGCAGTAGGGGTTCAGCAGATAGTTTTCCGGAACGGCGGCGCGAAGCTCACAGGTGTCATCCTCGACTTTTCCGGTGCTCGTGCCGCCAGTGAAGGTGACGCCGTTCGCGCTGCGAACGTTGAACGTCACATCCACTCCGTTGAACAGACGAGTGTCCGCCCCAACCTTGTCGGTCGGCTCCACCAGGTTGTTCACCTGTCCGAACTTGCCCGGGTTGATGTCATACAACGGTCCGATCTGGTAGCCACCTCCGCCGGGGAGGCGCGGGTCCTTGGGAGCGGTCAGGTAGAACGTCCCGACATCACTTGGGGAGATCGCGAGGTTGTCCGTCACCGTTCCGCTCGTGGCGAACTGCGTGAGCGAACGGCGGTAATAGCCGACCTCGACAGATGCCCGCGGGAACAACTGCTGCTGCACCGAGACGCCGAACGACCAGTCCGACGGTCGCACTCCCCAGCCCGAAAGCAGGTCAGGATCGAACTGCGAGGTGAACTGGGTCGTGCCGAACGCCTGGTTGTCGATCGCTCCGCAGATGTCGCCGACACCGGGCGTGGACGGGTCCTGCGCCAGGGGATTCGCCAGGTTGCAGTCGGCGTTGAAATTGCCATTCAGGTCGATCCATTGCCTGGCGACGCACGGGTTGGTGAAGCCAAGCGCGCCAAAAAGGCACAGTCCTGTGGTTGACAGACCGGTTCCGTACGGCAGCCGCAGTACCGGGTTGTAGCCGTACGCGAGGTTGCTGACACTGGCGCCCTGCAGGTACTTGCCGAGGTTTACCTTCAGCGCCGTCTTCCCGTTTCCGAAGACGTCGTAGGCGGCGCCCATGCGGGGCGTCAGGTCGTGGTAACCGGTCACGCCGTCCGTCTTCGGGAAGCTGGCGCCGGGAAAGAAGCGTCCGGCCGGTTCGGTCTGCGCAGGAAACCAGCTCCACGGGTTGTCGTAGCGCAGCGCGCCCTGCAGCGTAAGCCGCTTCAGCGTCCACTGATCCTGGGCGAACAGTGACGTCTGCATCGCGCGCGCGTTCGCGATGAATGGATTGATGTACTCCTGCAGCGAAATCGGGAACAGCGTGCCATCGGGCAGGTTGACCGCCACATACCCGAGACTCTGGCTGTTCGTGTGCATCTCACGGTCATCGCGCCAGTAGTTGCCCTGGTAGCCGAACTTCATGCTGTGCGAACCGGTGATGTACGACGCCGAGGCATTCCACGTCGTGCCGCTGGTCTTGTTGTCGAGCCAGTTCTGCGAGCGATACTTCATCGCCGACACGACGCCCGGCGCAATGGTCTGCGTCAGGTTGACCATCTGGATCAGATCGTTCGGGTTCGACGACTCCTCGCGGCCGCCCCATTGGTAGTACGTCGATCCGAGCCCCGCTTCCAGCAGGAGCTTATTCGTGGTCGGCGACGTCCAGCGCACCTGCTGGACGCGCTGCGGGCTGAACTCGCCGTGTCCTTCCGCCTCAGGCGACGTCGGCCAGAAGAAATTCGGCGTGCCCGTCAACGACGTAGAGCCGGTGCACTTGCGGCACACAGGCTGCTCGTCCCACGACCCGGTGAACTTGTTCTTCGCCGTCGCCTGCCACGTGATGCGGGGCGTGTAGTTCTCCCACGTGCGGTCCGAGTAGGCCGGCTGGTTCGGATCAGGCACGTAGGTCCACGCGTTCGGGTTGCCGGTGTTCTGGTTGTAGTAGACGTTCAGCGTGTTCTGCCGCTGGCCCTGCTCGCGGACGCTCATGAAGTACCACAGCCGGTCCTTCACGATGGGCCCACCGACCGCCGCATTGAAGTCATAGACCCGGTAGACCGGCGTCGGCAACGTCGCGCCCCGCGACTTCAGCTCGGGGGTGTAGTTGTCCGACTGCATCCCCTTCGAGAAACCGGAAACTGAGACCAGACCCGAGAAGCGGTTCCCGCCCTGCTTCGGCACGATGTTCATCGTCAGGCCGGCCGTCTCCATCTCGCCGAGACCACCCGAGGTCGTCATCGTCACTTCCGCCGCGTTGCCGATGTCCGCCGTGAAGTTCGGCGGCTGGTTGCCCCCGGGCGGGTTGCTGATGTTCAAGCCATCCACCGTCAGCCGCGACTCGACGCCGCGCCCGCCATGGATCGGGAAGATCGCGAACACCGGGCCCGTGTTGACATTGTTGTTGTTGGTCTGGACGCCCGGCACCGTGTTCAGCAGGTAGCTGTAACTGCGGACGCTGGGCAGATTCCGCATCGTCTCGTTGTCGAGCGTGACTTCGCGCTTGGTACTCGCGACGTCAACCACGGGCGTCTCGCCGGTGACCGTAATCGTCTCCGCCAGGCCGCCAACCTTGAGGTCGGCGTCCACGGTGATGACACCGGTACCCGACAGGATCTGCCCTTCACGCCTGACTGTCGAGAAGCCGGCCAGGCTGAAGGTCACGGAGTAGGTGCCGGGCTGAAGATTTTCGATACGGTAGCGGCCGTTGCCATCGGTCACGGCGGTGCGAACTTTCTCAATCAGCGCCGGACTCGCCGCTTCCACGCTCACACCAGGGAGCACGGCCCCCGAGTTGTCCTTGACGACCCCGGCCAGGGTGGTCTGGGCCCACGCGCTGCTTGATGCGCACAGCAGAAGAGCAATCACGCCAAACGTTCGCATTGAAACTCGCATTCGTGCA
>Ga0308173_10001018_pt1 | contig 13365 bp, 8 predicted proteins | sample PhyPR1_FD_203716 | JGI IMG/M metagenome (GOLD analysis project Ga0308173, IMG submission 203716) | Soil microbial communities from UC Gill Tract Community Farm, Albany, California, United States - DLSLS.P.R1 | ecosystem: Environmental > Terrestrial > Soil > Agricultural land | place: USA...
GGTCCAGGCCCCTTTGTCCAGGCCCGTTTGTAGTCAAGATTATTTTCGGAGATTGAACCCATGGGTAAAATAATTGGTATCGACCTTGGCACGACCAACTCGTGCGTAGCGATCATGGAAGGCAATACCACGCGCGTGATCGAGAATTCCGAGGGCGATCGCACGACGCCGTCGATCGTCGCGTTCAAGGACAATGAAGTCCTGGTCGGTGCGACTGCGAAGCGGCAGGCGGTCACGAATCCCAAGAACACGTTCTACGCCGTCAAACGCCTGATCGGGCGCAAGTTCACCGACGCCGAAGTACAGAAGGACATCGGCCTCGTCCCGTACAAGATCATTGCGCACGACAACGGCGATGCCTGGCTTGAAACCGCGGATGGCAAGAAACTGTCGTCGCAGGAAATCTCGGCCAAGATCCTCATGAAAATGAAGAAGACCGCCGAAGACTATCTCGGCGAGCCGGTGACCGAAGCAGTGATCACCGTGCCGGCCTACTTCAACGACTCGCAACGCCAGGCGACCAAGGACGCCGGGCGCATTGCGGGCCTCGAAGTCAAGCGCATCATCAACGAGCCGACCGCGGCCGCGCTAGCCTACGGCATCGACAAGAAAGGCGGCGATCGCAAGATCGCGGTCTATGACCTCGGTGGCGGCACGTTCGACGTGTCGATCATCGAGATCGCCGAAGTGGACGGCGAGAAGCAGTTCGAAGTGCTGGCGACCAACGGCGACACGTTCCTCGGCGGCGAAGATTTCGACAAGCGCCTGATCGACTACCTCGTCGACGAGTTCAAGAAAGACACCGGCGTCGATTTGAAGAACGACTCATTGGCTTTGCAGCGCCTGAAGGATGGCGCCGAGCGCGCGAAGATCGAGCTGTCGACCGCGCACCAGACCGAAGTGAACCTGCCGTACATAACGGCCGACGCTTCGGGTCCCAAGCACCTGAACATCAAGCTGACGCGCGCGAAGCTCGAAGCACTGGTCGACGAACTGATCAAGGCGACGATCGGCCCGTGCCGTACCGCGCTGAACGATGCGGGCCTCAAGATCGCCGACATCCAGGAAGTGATCCTGGTGGGTGGCCAGACGCGCATGCCGAAGGTGCAGGAAGCGGTCAAGGAGTTCTTCGGCAAGGAGCCGCGCAAAGACGTCAACCCGGATGAGGCCGTTGCAGTAGGCGCGGCGATCCAGGGTGGCGTGCTCGGCGGTTCGGTCAAGGACGTGCTGCTGCTCGACGTCACGCCGCTATCGCTCGGCATCGAGACGCTCGGCGGCGTCATGACCAAGCTGATCGAGAAGAACACAACGATTCCGACCAAGAACACGCAGGTGTTCTCGACCGCGGAAGACAATCAGACTGCGGTGACCGTGCACGTGTTGCAGGGTGAGCGTGAGCGCGCGAGCGCCAACAAGTCGCTGGCGAAGTTCGATCTCGCCGGTATCGAGCCCGCGCCGCGCGGCATGCCGCAGGTCGAGGTCACGTTCGACATCGATGCCAACGGCATTCTGCACGTCAACGCCAAGGATAAGAAGACCGGCAAGGAGCAGCGCATCGAGATCAAGGCCGGATCCGGCCTGAACGAGGAAGAGATCCAGCGCATGGTGCGCGACGCCGAGGCAAACAAGGAAGAGGACAAGAAATTCCACGAACTCGTCGCGACGCGCAACAAGGCCGATCAGCTGGTGCACGGCACGCGCGCAGCGATCAAGGAGCACGGCGGCAAGGTGCCCGGCCAGATCGGCGCGATCGAGGCTGCGCTAGCCGACCTTGAAAAGGTCATGAAAGGCGAGGACAAGGACGCGATCGAGTCGCGCATCACCACACTTGAAGCAGCCGCACAATCGCTCGGCGCCGCCGCAGCTGCCGGCAGTGCCGGCGGAAGCGACGCCGCCGGCGGCCCGCAGCCCGGGGCCGGCGGTCAGCAGGCTCCGAAGGACGATGTCGTCGACGCGGAGTTCACTGAAGTAAAAGATAAGAAGTGAGGAAGTGAGGTCGCAAGCCGGGCGTTGCCCGGCTTGCTTGTTAGGGGTTAGGGAGGAAAGCATGAGGCTGCACCACGACTTGCGCGTCTGGCAGGATGCGATGGCGCTCGTCCGCCGTGTGTACGATTTTTCCAGTCGCTTCCCCTCTGAAGAAAAGTTTGGTCTGACTGCTCAGATGAGGCGCTGCGCAGTAAGCATTCCCTCGAACATAGCTGAGGGTGCAGCACGATCATCCCGCAAGGAATTCGCCCACTACTTGACGATCGCGCGCGGGTCCCAGTTGCGCATCGCGCATGACCCCGGATTTGCCGACGCTTCGGAGCTGATCGGAGCCACCGAGCCGATTTTCGCCTTGTTAGCCGGACTCCTGAAATCGCAAACTGACCCCTCACGAGCGGCGCAGCCGCGGCCTAACGAGGCCGCGAAGCGGCCGACCTGACCGCCCTGCACTATGGAAAAGGGCCGACTCGAAGCCTTCACCGACGGCGTCATCGCCGTGATCATCACGATCATGGTTCTGGAGCTCAAGGCGCCACATGAGGCGAGCTGGCAAGCGCTGATCGAGAACTGGCCGATCATGCTGAGCTACGTGCTGAGCTTCATCTACGTCGGGATCTACTGGAACAATCATCACCACCTGTTGCACCTGGCGGAGAACGTGAACGGCAAAGTCATGTGGGCGAACCTGCATTTGCTGTTCTGGTTGTCGCTGTTTCCGTTCGTCACCAGTTGGCTGAATGAGGCACACCCGCTGCCCGCGCCAGTACCGACTGCGCTCTACGGATTCGTGCTGCTGATGGCGGCAATTTCGTGGATTCCCCTGATGCGAACGCTGATCAACTGCAACGGTGGTCGGGAAAGCGAGCTGCAAAAAGCCATTCGCAGCACCTGGAAGGAATGGGTTTCGGTCGTCGTCTATGCGACAGCAATTGCCTTGGCCTTTTTCATCCCCATAGTGTCCTGCGGACTCTATGCGGCGGTGGCCGTAATGTGGTTCGTTCCGGACCGACGCATCGAAGACAAGGTGACGGCATGATCAATGTTGTAAAATTCCACACGCGTTGGCCCTGAGGACGATCGTACTAGGTATGTGTTCATGAGCAAGCGCTGCTACTACGAAGTGCTGGGCGTCCAGCGTGAGGCTTCCGAAGAAGACCTGAAGAAGGCCTTTCGCCGCCTCGCGATGAAGCATCATCCAGACCGCAATCCCGACAACAAGGACTGCGAGGCGCACTTCAAGGAAGCCAAGGAGGCCTACGAGGTTCTTGGCGATCCGCAAAAGCGCGGACTGTACGACCGCCATGGGCACGCCGCATTTGAAAACGGTGGCGGTCGGGGCGCCGGGTTCGCCGACGTCAACGATATTTTTGGCGACATCTTTTCCGACATCTTCGGCATGGGCGGGCAAGGCCGGCAGGCACGCCGCGGGGCCGACCTGCGCTACGTGCTCGATCTGGATCTCGAAGAAGCGGTATTCGGCGTCGAGCGCAAGATCGACGTGCCGACGCTCACGGCCTGTGAAACCTGCAGCGGGTCGGGTTCCAGCGACGGCAAGCTCAGCACCTGCCAGACCTGCCGCGGCCATGGCCGCGTGCGCATGCAAAACGGCATTTTCTCTATCCAGCAATCGTGTCCGCATTGCGGCGGCAGCGGCAAGACCATTGCAAGCCCGTGCCGATCCTGCCGTGGCGAAGGCCGTGTGCAGAAGGACAAGACCTTGTCGGTGAAGATACCCGCCGGTGTCGACAGCGGCGATCGCATCCGCCTGTCGGGGGAGGGCGAAGCCGGTCCGGCCGGTGCCGCGGCGGGTGACCTCTACGTCGAGGTGCAGGTGCGCGAGCACCCGATCTTCCAGCGCGAGCGCGACGACCTGTTCTGCGATCTGCCGATCCGTTTCTCGCAGGCCGCGCTCGGCGCGGAGCTCGAAGTGCCGACACTCGGCGGCGAAGCCACGATCAAGATTCCGCCGGAGACGCAGACCGGCAAACTGTTCCGCCTGCGCGGCAAGGGTGTACGCAATGTGCGCAACGGCCATGTCGGCGACCTGATCTGCCGCGTGGTCATCGAGACGCCGATCAAGCTCAATAAACGCCAGCGCGAACTGATCGAGGAATTCGAAGCGAGCTTCGGCGATGACGGCGCCGTGCACACGCCGCGTTCGAGTTCATGGCTCGATGGCGTCAAGCAGTTCTGGGAGCGCGTCACTTCCTGACACGATCGTTGTGATCGGCAGACCACGATTGCGTCTCTCATCGCAGGTCTCACGTCAGTATCAGAACTGCTGCCGATAGCGCACGTAGAAAAATCGGCCCGGCAGGTCGTAGTCCGGAAAAAATGAGTTGGCCGCAGCCGAGTACGAAACCGGAGGCGTGCGGTCGAACGCGTTGCGAACGCCGAGGCTGATGTACGCGTGCCACGGTGCATGCCAAGTGCCTTCCAGATCGACGAATGTCGCACTCGGGACGCGATTTTCGGGAGCGGGAACGCCGTTTATCAGAATCCGCTCATCGGGATTCGTACACAGGCCGCGTAACGACGGATCATGGGTTCTTTGCGCCGTGCGCGTGACGGCCGTGCAGTCTTCCAGGACGCTGCTGTAGTAGCGTGCGGTTGCCGAGGCGCTCCATGGGTCTGTCTGCCACGCCAGCTGCAGCTGCGAGCGCCAGCGCCAGACGACGCCAAACAGCGCATCGCTGGAAAAGCCTACCTGGTTTCCCGCGGCAATCGTGCCATCCGGGAGAGTCATGCCCGGCGTCGGCTTGCCGATCTCCCCGAAATAGTCGACGTAATTGGTGACCCAGTGCGCGCTCAAGGCGCCCAACGGCGTGTCGTGGCGCCAGTTCAACGTGAAATCGTAACCGGACGTTTCGATGCCACCAGGGAAGTTCTGGGTCAGGGCGGTGACCCGGTACAGCGTTCCATTGGCCTGATCGCGCGCGACGTTCGCACAGGCAGCATCGTTGTTGCGGATGTAGCAGTCATCCACGATCGATTGCGCGTCGGGATCACCGATCGCGTTGCGCACCTCGATGTGATACCAGTCCAGGCTCAGGTCGAGGCCGCCGATTTGTTGTGGGGTGTAGATCGCCCCCAGACCCTTTGAGCGCGAAGTCTCCGGCTGCAGGTTTACGTTGCCACCACTGATGATACTGCCGCCGGCGATTGACGAATCGACATCCGCAGGCACGCCCAGTTGCGCGCACCGCGCGAGCACCGTGGCGTTCGGCGGCGGGTCGTTGTTGATCTGATCGCACGGATCCTCCGGCACGCCCGATTGCCGCCTCGTGCCTTGGAACAACTCGCCGATCGCAGGCGCGCGGAAGCCCTCGGCGTAGTTGCCGCGCACGAGCAGGTCGTCGACCGGTTTCCAGCGCAAGCCGAACTGCGAGTTTGTGGTACTGCCAAAGTTCGTGTAACGAGAGTAGCGTGTGCCGACAATGAAATTGAGGTTCTGCGCGAAGGGTTTGTCGGCGAGCAGCGGGACATCGAACTCCACGTACGCTTCGTTCACGGAGTAAGCACCGCTGGTGGAGTCGTAGGTGGTGCCGTTGCCGTTTTCATTGCCGCTCGCGCGCAGCGGATCGATGATGTTGCTGCCACTCTCACGCCGATACTGGATGCCGGCGGCGAAACCCAGGCCACCGGCCGGGAGCGCGAAAAGGTCGTTGGTCGTGACGCGTGCGTCGACTACGCGCGATTCATTGGTGGTCTGGTTGTGTTCGTTCGCGTTGACATAGTCGAGCATCGCCGGCGTGAAAGAGCCGGGCGGCCCGAAGAAGTTCAGCGCTACGCAATCGGCGATTGGCGCAGCGGGCGTGCCGCAATGGGCAACGCCGGCCGCATCGAAATACGACGGGCCGACGCCGAGCGACAGCTTGCTATCGTCGGCGTAGGCCGTGGTTTGCTCGTCCTGATGGATCCTGGTCGCGATTGCGTCGGCAGCCCAGGTGAACTCGCGATTGGCGAGCGTGAATGCGCCGTCCAATCCGGCATGCACGCGCTCGGTATCGACGTCTTGTTCGAAGGCGCGCGGCCCTGATTCGACGAAGCGGCGGAAAACGGTCGCAATCGGCTCGCCGAACGGGTTGTAGGCGTTGTCGGCGGAAACGCCGAAACCGTCGGGCTGCCCCCCGTTGTTGCTGCTGAAGGCCACGGCTGGTTCGGCAAGCTGCTGCCTGGACCTGCGATTGTTGAACAGCGCGTCCATGTTCAGCGCCAGGGCGCTGCTGAATTCGTAGCGCCCCTGGGCAAAAGCCGCGCGGCGATCCTGCGGGGTTTCGAGATAGTTGAGCGGCGTGAAGTTATAGCGGTCCTGATAAACGACGCCGAAGCTGTCGTACGGCCGAAAGTCATCGGGGGATGTGCCCGGCCGCCCATCGATCAGCCGCAGCAAGACGCGTTGGTTCGAGTGCCGGGTGAATGTCGTGTACGGCGTGAAGGCCGATGCGGTCGCCGCCACCGGCAGCCCGTAACGCGGCACCGCCGAAATTTCACGATGGCCGGCAAACACCGGATCGTCGCTCCCATACTCGATGCCTGCCGATGCGCTCCAGTGCTCGCCCTTGGTACCGTAGCTGATGTCGTAGAGTGCTCGCTGGCCATCGTCCTGGTCATATTGGCCGCCGTAGAACCCGAGTTCGCCGCCTTCGTAACCGCTGCGGGTAATGACGTTGATGACGCCCGCGATCGCGTCAGAGCCGTAGATCGCCGACGCGCTGTCCAGCAGCACCTCGATCCGCTCGACCATGCCGAACGGGATGGCACTCAGGTCCACCGCGCCGGTGATGTCGGTAACAACTCGCTGGCCGTTAAGTAGCACGAGCGTTCGCTGGAAGCCCAGGCTGCGCAAGTTGGCCAACTGTTCGCCATTACCTCCATTGTTGATGTGCCGGTTCAATGTCTGACCGTTAAAAACGATGTTCTGGATGATGTCGGAAACGTTGGTCAGTCCCGTGCGCAGGATTTCCGTGCGATCAATCGTGAACACCGGATGCTGCGTCTCGACATCGACGCGACGGATGTGCGAGCCGAGCACCTCGACCGTCCCCAGCATCGCCGCATCGCTGGGCGCAGCCGCCGCGAGATCCTGCGCATGCAGCGGCGCGGCGGAGCAGGCGATGGCAACGATTGCCGCACCGGCGCAGTGACGACAGCGGGACTTTACCTTCATGGGGTTCCTGCTCGTGAACCAGTGCCAGATTCGGCGCGTTCCAGAGTTGCCGCATAGAACAGCGGCGCCTCGATTGGACCGTCGGCGACGTCGAACCTCAGGCCGCGCAGGGGCCCGGTCGTCGCTGGAACATCCAGCGCGATCGCCCACATCATCGCTCCAGGTTCTGCGGGCCCTCCGCCGCGCACCCCACCGCTGTCGGCACCCATCCACGCGATGCGCGCGCTGGTTGCCGCGTTGTTCGGATTGCCCTGGACGATATCGCGCACGGTACGGATCTCCAGTCGGGTCTCGCGGCCGTCCGCACCGATCAGGACGACGTAGGCGAATGGCTTCGGCGGGACGCCGCGTGGCAGCGGGGTTTGCATTGCAGCGAGCACGTGAACGCGGCGTGCGCTGATGTCGGGAACGGCAACGACCGAGCTGTGGTGCAGTTCCGGGCCAAGCGCAAGCGCCGTTCCGCCTCCACTCAGCTGCACGCCGCCATCGATGCGATAGTCGACGCCAAGGAAACGTTGCAGGCCCGTTCCCAGGGTTGGCTTGTCGCCGCTTTCGTATGGCTCGGACCACACCTTGCCGACCAGGGGCACATTGATCGCAGCGGCGAGATCGAGCGGGAGGAAGCGCGGGTCGATGTCGGCGCCGGCAGCTGGCGCAAATACGATCCGCTCTTTCTCTGAAGGCAGGATGCGTGGACCCTGCTGCGGCTCAGCGTGAAGTTGTGCGCGCAAGACGTCGATCTCGGCATCCGGTATGACGTCCATCGTGACGGGATCGAGCACACGTGCCAGTCGCGACAGTCCAGCGATGTCGGCTTCTGCGCGCGGGAACTTCCAGAGCAGCCAACGGCCGTTGATCGTGCGTGCGAGCAGGCGTTCGCCGTCAGGCGAGAACGCTAGATTGGCGATCGCATCATCGCCGGCGATTGGCGCAGTCAGTGGGGCCGACAGGCGTCGGCCCTCGCGCGCATCGATCAGATGCACGGCGTTGCGCGTAGCCAGTGCCGCACGCGCGCCATCCGTCGTGAGGGCAAACTTGTGCATTGCTCCGGGGATCGCCTCTCCGATCGAAACGCGGCGGCGCCCATCGGCTCCGATCCTGATCAACGCCTCGTTGCCGCCGCGATGCACGATGACTTCGTCGCCGCGATCCATGAGGACGGTTTCCTGCGATGGCACCTGAACGCGCTCGACCATCACGATCTCGCGGCACGCATCGAAGTCCCAGTGTCGCAGTGTCCTTGTCGAATCGGGTTGCACAACGACGGTGAACCACGCGCTGTGTGCGTTCATCGACAGCGCTGGATACCATTCTTTTCCAAGATCCGGCGCGCACGACGTCTCACCGGTGTCGAGCGCCATTTTCAGCGGGCCGGCGCCTTTATGCGCGACGTTGTCCCAGGTCGAAACGATCGCATAGCGACCTTGGGGCTCCATTTGCAAATCGTTGAGCGAAGGCACGTCCGCCGCCGGTCCACGCAACACGCCTTGGTCTGTATCGATGCGATGGATCTGCTCGCGCAGCGAGTCACCCTGGTAAGTCGACGTGGTCACTACGAGCAACGGCGCTGCTTCTGCAAACGCGACCCGAAGCGGCGTCTGCGGAAGCAGGATCGGGGCTCCACGCAGTTGCCAGGTGCCAGGGTCGATGATGCGCACCGTCCGTCCGGCAATCGTTGCCAGCGCACGGCCATCCGGAGATAGTTCGGCGAAGCGCACCGGCTCGGGATGACGCAGTGGCGGTGAAGCGGATGCGCCGGTCTCCGCGTCCACGACCGTTACGCTTTCGGCTTCCACCGTGACGATATGGGTCCCATCGAACCTGAGAGTCGGGGCTGGGAGAGGAGCGGCACGCGCCGTGAGCAGCGCCGACGGAGGCAGCCGCCAGACTTCGATGTGATTGCCCACGCCGGCCGTGACCAGCCGGTTTACGCTTGCGCTTACATCGAAAGCAATGCCCCAGGGGCTGCCGCGCAAACGCACTGCACCAGGGACCGCCTCGTTGTTGAAAGGAGCCCGCGGCGACAGCGTGGCATAGGCGATCTCGGAGTTGCCATTTTCGAATGCCCCACCCCCGAACAGCGTATCGCCGGCAAAGCGTATATTGGTGGTTTCGCTGCCGCGAGGAACGATTCTCAGCGGAGCGGAGCGCGGCAGTCGGGTGGCGGCATCCCAGGCCCACAATTGGCCGTCTTCGTCGACCGCCGCGAGCGTGCGATCGTCCGCATCGAAGTCGACACGCAGCACGCGCGTTGCCGGGCCTGAGCTCAACTCGATCGCGCGGCCGCTGTTGACTTCGACCAGGCGTACCGAACCGTCCACGCCGCCCAGCGCAATACGGCGCCCGTCGTGACTGAAACGCCAGGCGCGGATCAGCCCTGATTCCGGTACTTGCAGCTGCCAGATCGGCTTGAGTGCCGGGATCTCGTAGAGCGCGAAGTGCGCCGAATCGCGCGTTCCGAACCAGGCGCTACCGTCCGGCGCAGGCAGCCAGTTGTCCGCGGTGAGAGTTGTCGCGCTGGTGTGCCGTGGACCAACTGGCCGCCAACCATCGATTTCATAAAACTGCGCCGCATCGGGCCAGCGCAACGCCTTGTCGGAACGAAAGCGCACCAGCGCGTGCCGCAAGGCGTCGTCGTAGACGATGTCGGCATGCTTCTCCGTGATGCCATCCGGCCACAGCACTGTGCCATCGCGGGTGTCGAATGCGATCATGTCCGACCAGCGTGGTGCCGGAACGACTGGCTGCTCGATCAGCGACACGAGCAGGAAGCGGCCATCCGCCGTGTAGTGCAGGTTGCTGTGCGGGGCGTCGAAATCACCGGCCGCCCTCAGGAAGGTTCGGTCGTCGGTACTCACCGACCAGGTCTCGCGCAAAGTGTCGAGTTCGTACTGATGAACTCGGTAATGCATACCGCGCTCGAGCATCGTCGCGATCGCGAAGTGGCGGGCATCGGGCGCGATCGCGACCGCGGTCACGTCCTCGCCGGACCCCACGCGGATCACATCGAGCAACTGCGGCGCATTGGCCAGGATCGTGCCGATGCGCTGGCGCTCGATCGTTGCCGCTTCGGTGCGCCCGGCCGCTTCCATCTCGGTAAGATTCGTGATCAGTGTGCGCAGGCCGCGGAATCCATCACCGCCGGCGAGCGCGGCATGCGCGGTCTGCGCGCGAGTTGCCCACAGATTTCCGCGCGCGGCATCGGCGTTCGCATCGGCGCGCCGCCACTGCTGTGTCGTTGCAGCCAGGCCTATGACCAACACCAGGAATGCGCAAATGGTCATCCCCGCAAGCCGCGGCTCGCGCTTTGCCCAGCGCCAGGCGCGCTGTGCGGCGTTGAGCGGGCGCGCCCGCACGGCGCGCCCTTCGACGAAGCGGGTCAGGTCATCGGCGAGATCGCGCGCGCTCGCATAGCGTTCATCGACCCGGTACGCCAGGCACTTGAGAATCACCGCTTCAAGATCGCGCGGAAGAGTCGGCGTCAACCGCCGCGGGTTGCGCAGACTGCCTTCGACGACGAGCTGCAGCGTGTCCTGCGGCGAACTGCCGACGAACGGCGGCTCGCCGGTTACCAGTTCGTAGAGGATTGCACCGAGGCCCCAGATATCAGTCGCGCGCGTAATGCGCTGGGTACGCGGGGAAGCCTGCTCCGGCGCCATGTAGCTTGGCGTGCCGGATACCTCGTCGCCATCGGCGGCCAGCGCACTGTCGAGCCGGCGCGCGAGGCCGAAGTCGGCTACGTGCGGGTTCCCGCTCTCGTCCACCAGCACGTTCGCCGGCTTGAGGTCGAGGTGCAGGACGCCAAGACGGTGTGCATAGTCCACCGCTTCGGCGATCGTGCGCAGCAACTGAGTCGCGCGCATCGGCGCGATCACCTTCTCGCGTCGCAGTTCGGCGGCCAGGCTCGGCCCGCGAATCAGGCGCATGCTGAAAAAGTGCAGCTCATCGTTCTCGCCGACCTCGTACACCGGCACGATGTTCGGGTGCTGCATGCGCGCCGCGTTCTGGGCTTCGCGCTTGAAACGCTCTATGAATTCGGCGGACGCCCAGACACCGGCGGCGAGCAGCTTGATCGCAACCTCGCGGTCGAGGCTGACCTGGCGCGCCCGGTAAACCACGCCCATGCCGCCTTCGCCGATCAGTTCGAGCAACTCGTAGTCGCCGAACTCGCGCTGCAACGGATCGGACAAGTCCAGTTCCAGCGTGTCGAGCGGCAGCAGGGCGAGGTGGCGGCCTTCCTCGATCGGCGCCTTCTCATTGCGCGCAAACGCGAGTTGGGCAATCAGCGACACGTCAACGCGGTTGCCGCGCAGCGCACCCGGATCGTGTTCCGGCGGACGGGATACGATCGTCGCGTTCACGTTCATGGGTGCGCGGCGCTCAGGACCGCGAACAAGGCGTCCTGCTCGGACGCAAGATCTTCCGCCGACGCCACGGTGTCGACCAGTTCGTCGGCGGCCAGTTCGCGGAAGCGCTGGCGCAACCGCTTCAGGGCAACCACGGCCGTGAGCGGCCGGCTTTTCAGGCGGCTGGCGATGAGCTGGTATTCGCCGGCGACCGGATCGCGTCCAAGAAACGGCTCGAGTTCGTCGTACATCGCGAGGTGGCCGGTCTGCTGGGCCTCACTGCGCAGGCGGCGCAGGGTTCGATCCAGAACCTGGAGCGCGAAACCGCGCTGGTAGCTTTGCTCGGGCGACAGGCTTTCCAGCTGATCCTGGCGATAGCGCGCTTCCAGGTCGGGCGGCACGATCAAATCCTGATCGCCTTCCTCTCCCCCGGACTGATCGCTCGCGAGAAATGTATGCAGGCGCGACAACAGATAACTGCGGTAATGGCCTTGCGATGTTTGCCCCGGCCCGGAAAGCTCCTTGAGCAGTTGCTGCAGGAAGCGCCGCGCGAGCCGTGTTGCTGCATCGGGAGGGTGGCCGCAGCGCCGGATATAGATATAAATCGGATACCAGTAGCGCCCAGCGAGTTCGCCCAGGGCGTCGCGCGCGTTGCCCGCATCGCCAGCCGCATGCCGCATGACCACCGACCAGCGCGTCGTCGCAAATCGCTGGTTTGCCCTTGCTCGCTCGGATGCTGAAGTCATCAATTGGACACCTCGGAAACGTTGCAGTGCTCCCCTGCATACCGGAAACCCCAAGCGCGATTACCGGCACTTTTTGCTAACTGCTGACCAAACTGTTCTGCTTGCACGAATCCGGCGCGTGAAGGGATGCGCTGATGCATGCGCGTTCACGCCGGCGGCACGATCACGGCAAGCGATTTGCCCAACGTTTCGAGTTCGTTGCGATAGCCGGCCAAATCGGCAGCGGTATCGGCGAGTTCCTCGTCCACCAACGCGCGCAGGCGCAGGCGCAGCCGATGCACGGCCACAGCCACGGTATTGCGGCGCATCTCCAGTGCTTCGGCCACGCGCGCGTAATCGGCTTCGCTCGGGCGCTCGATCAGAAACTCGCAAAGCTGCTGGAACAATTCGGCCTTTCCCGCCGCAGTGGTCTCGGCTTGCAGGCGGCGCATGGCGGCTCGCAACGCTGCGTGCGCCCAAGCGCGTTCGAACGCGCGCTCCGGCGTGTCGCCGTCGCTGAGGCCGTAGGCCTCGCCATCGAGTCCGCCGGAATCGTCGAGCGACTGCAACTGCAGGTGGCCGCCGCGCTTCCGGGTGTTCGCACGTTCGTGCTCGTCGCTGAGAAAATGCTTCAGCGCGGTCAGCAGGAATGAGCGAAACGTGCCGCGTATCGGGTCGGCTTGCGCATGCAGCGCATTTTCAATGAAGCTGGCCATGAAGGACTGACCGAGGTCTTCGACCTCGTCGGCGCGCCACCCGCGGCCACGAATATAGGCCAGGATCGGCGCCCGGTAGGTCCGGCACAGTTCTTCGAGTGCTGCGCGGGCCGCGATCGTACCTTCGCGCGCCTCGAGCACCACGCTCCAACGCGTCGTCTGGAACCGAGCCATCCGATGCTCCCCTGATGCGCACCGGTCTCATCTTGCCACAGAACCGCTTTTGCGAACGATGCCGGCCTCAGGAACAGCAATCAGCCCCAATCCGTGCGCGAGTCGATCGACGATGCAACTCGCGCGGCAGCCCTGATAGCATTGCTGCATGAGCGAAACGGTCAATGTGGTGGTCCATGGTTCCGCCGGGCGCATGGGCCAGGCGGTGATTCGTTGCGTGCTGGATTCAACCCGGGCGCGGTTGGCTT
>Ga0308173_10001019_pt1 | contig 13364 bp, 11 predicted proteins | sample PhyPR1_FD_203716 | JGI IMG/M metagenome (GOLD analysis project Ga0308173, IMG submission 203716) | Soil microbial communities from UC Gill Tract Community Farm, Albany, California, United States - DLSLS.P.R1 | ecosystem: Environmental > Terrestrial > Soil > Agricultural land | place: USA...
CCCGACGCCCGAGCCGGCAGCGACGGAGTCGGCCGGAGCCGACCCGGCGCCCTCCCCGGCAGCGGTGACGCCCGAGGCGGGCACGCCCGCGGCCCCCTCGCCGGCGGACGCGGAGGTGGCCGACCCGGCGGAGCCCCGGCCGGCACCCAGCCCGGCGGCCATCCGGCCGGCTCCGCACGCACCGGCGGCCGCGCCCGCGGCGCCGGCGGAACCGGCTGCGGCACCGACGAGCAACCCCGCCGACTGGGGCCGGGTCGACGACGACGGCACCGTGTACGTCCGCACCGCCGACGGCGAGCGGCCGGTCGGTTCCTGGCAGGCCGGCGAGCCGGCCGCCGGGCTCGCCCACTACGGACGCCGCTACGACGACCTCGCCACCGAGGTGTCGCTGCTCGAGGCGCGGCTGAAGGCGCACACCGGCAATCCGGCGGAGCTGAAGACCAAGGCGCAGGCGCTGGCCGACGCGATCCCCTCGGCCGCGGCCGTCGGTGACCTCGACGGGCTGGCCGCCCGGGCACGCGCGATGGTGGGCACCGCCGACTCCGCGGCCGCCGAGTCGCGCGCCGAGAAGGCCGCCGCCCGAGCCGCCCAGGTCGCCCGCAAGGAGGCGCTCGCCGCGGAGGCCGAGCAGATCGCCGCCGAGTCCACCGCGTGGAAGGCCGCCGGTGACCGACTGAAGGCCATCGTCGAGGAGTGGAAGTCGATCCGCGGGATCGACCGCAAGACCGACGAGGCCCTCTGGTCCCGATTCGCCGCTGCGCGCGACGCCTTCGGCCGCCGCCGCGGTACGCACTTCGCCTCGCTCGACGCCCAGCGCAGCGAGGCGCGCGCCGCCAAACAGAAGCTGATCGACGAGGCACGCCGGCTCTCCACGTCGACGGAGTGGGGCCCGACCAGCGCCGCCATGCGCTCCCTCATGGACCGCTGGAAGGCGGTGCCCCGCGTGGGCCGCGACGGCGACGACGACCTCTGGAAGGAGTTCCGCGCCGCGCAGGACGTGTTCTTCACCGCGCGCACCGAGTCCGACAAGGCGCGCACCACCGAGGAGCAGGCCAACCAGCAGAAGAAGGAGGAGCTGCTCGCCGAGGCCGAGAAGCTCGATCCCTCCAGCGATCTGCGCGGAGCCCAGAACGCGCTGCGCAAGATCCAGGAGCGCTACGACGCGATCGGCCACGTGCCGCGCGGTGTCATGCGGTCGCTGGAGGACCGGATGCAGGCCGTGGAGCAGAAGATCCGCGGAGCCGTGGACTCCACGCGTGCCCGCACCGCCCCCGAGAACCCGATGGTGACCTCGATGCGGGCCGCCGTCAGCAAGGCCGAGGAGCAGCTGGCCAAGGCCGAGGCCGCCGGCGACGAGAAGCGGATCGACGAGGCCAAGGCGAATCTCGCGACCCGCCGCGAGTGGCTGGCCGAGGCCGAGAAGAGCGCCGCCCGCCGCTGAAGGACCCCGTCCTCCTCACCCCTCGCACGCTCGGGGCGAGCCTCGGGACGGGTCCTTCAGGCGGGGGCGCCGACCCTCGGCATCCCGAGCAGGATGCCGGGCGTCGTCGGGCGGGTGCCCGCCTCGCTCGCATCGCCCGCCCGGGTCCGGCGGTGCGTCAGCAGGGCGCCGTCGGCGACAAGGAAGTGCGGCTTGGCGTCGGTCACGACGGTCTCGACGACGTCCCCCGGACGGACGCCGTCCGCACCGGTGAAGTGGACGAGCCGGCCGTCGCGGGCCCGGCCGCTGAGCCGGCCGGTGGCGGCGTCCTTGCTGCCCTCCCCCGCCGCGACCAGCAGCTCGACCGTCGTGCCGATCAGCGCGCGGTTCTCCGTCCAGCTGATCTCGTCCTGCAGCGCGGTCAGGCGCAGGTAGCGCTCCTGGACGACGTCCTTGGGGACCTGCTGGTCCATCTCGGCCGCCGGCGTGCCTGGGCGCTTGGAGTACTGGAACGTGAAGGCGCTGGCGAAGCGCGCCTGCCGGACCACCTCGAGGGTCTGCTCGAAGTCGGCGTCGGTCTCGCCCGGGAAGCCGACGATGATGTCGGTGGTGATCGCCGCGTCCGGCATGGCGGCGCGGACCCGCTCGATGATCCCGAGGTAGCGGTCCTGGCGGTAGCCGCGGCGCATGCGGCGCAAGACCTCGTCCGACCCGGACTGCAGCGGCATGTGCAGCTGGTGGCAGACCGCCGGCGTCTCGGCCATCGCGGCGATGACGTCGTCGGTGAACTCTCGGGGATGCGGGCTGGTGAACCGCACCCGCTCCAAGCCCTCGATGCGCCCCGTCGCGCGCAGCAGGTCGGCGAACGCGCCGCGGTCGCGGAACTCGACGCCGTAGGCGTTCACGTTCTGCCCGAGCAGGGTCACCTCGAGGACGCCCTGGTCGACCAGCGCCTGCACCTCGGCCAGGATCTCGCCGGGACGGCGGTCCTTCTCCTTGCCGCGCAGCGACGGGACGATGCAGAACGTGCAGGTGTTGTTGCAGCCGACGCTGATCGACACCCACCCCGAGTAGGCGGAGTCCCGCTTGGCCGGCAGCGTCGAGGGGAAGACCTCGAGGGCCTCGGCGATCTCGACCTGCGCCTCGGCGTTGTGCCGCGCCCGCTCCAGCAGCGCCGGCAGCGACCCGACGTTGTGCGTGCCGAACACGACGTCGACCCACGGCGCCCGCCGGACGATCTCGCCGCGGTCCTTCTGCGCGAGGCAGCCGCCGACGGCGATCTGCATGCCCGGGTGCGCGTCCTTCACCGGTCGCAGGTGACCGAGGTTGCCGTACAGCCGGTTGTCGGCGTTCTCCCGGACCGCACAGGTGTTCAGGACGACGACGTCGGCGTCACCGCCCTCGGGCGCGGCCGTGTAGCCGGCCTCCTCGAGCAGGCCGGAGAGGCGCTCGGAGTCGTGCACGTTCATCTGGCACCCGTACGTGCGCACCCGGTAGGTGCGCGCGGGCGCCTGCAAGTCGGTTCCCATGTCGCCTGCGAGGGTACGGCGCCCGGCCGCTCCCCCCGGCGGGCCCGGCCGGGCGACGACCGGCCGGGCCCACGCCCGATCAGACGCCGGGGCCCGGCCGGCCCTCGTCGTTCTCGAGGAGGTGGTGCTTGCCGGTGCTCGTGTCGGGCGTGTCGGCCAGCACGGAGTCGTCCACGACGGGCTCGAGCGAGTCGACGGGCTCGACGACCGCCACCGGCTCCAGGGGCGGGATCGTCTCGACCGGCGGAACGGGTTCGACCGTCTCCACCACCACGGCCGTCTCGACCGGCGGGATCGGCGCCGGCGTCACCGTCGTCGTCTCCTCTTCGGAGCTGCCCGACTTCGCGGCGGCGACCGCCGCCACACCCGCGGCGGCCGCGGCGGCCACCCCGGCCGCGACGGCCTTGCCCGAGACGCCGGCCTTGCCGCTGTCGCCCTGAGAGGCGGCCGCCCGCTCGACACCGGGGGTGCCGACGCCCGCCCCGGCGTTGATCTCGCCGCGCCATGCGCCGCTGGCGTAGCCCTGGTCCTCCACGAGTGCCTTGAAGCGCTCCAGGTCGGCGTCGACCTGCCGCTCGACGATGCCGAGCTTGTCGCCCACCTGCTCCACGAGGCCCTCGGGCTCGTACTCCAGCGAGAGGTACACCAGCGTGGACGCCGGACCGGCCGGCACGAACCGCACGGCACCGGCGTTCGTCGCCCCCGCCGTCGCCGCCCAGGCGACCTTCTGGTCGGGCACCTGCTCGAGGACGGATGCCTCCCACTCCCGGCGGACGCCGGCGATCTCGGCCACCCAGTGCAGCCGCCGGTCGTCGAGCTGGCGGACCTCCTTGACCCCGCCCATGAAGGCGGGGAAGTCCTCGAACTGCGTCCACTGGTTGTAGGCCGTGGTCACCGGTACGTCGACCTGGATCGACCGCTCGACTTTCGTGGCCATCTGCGTCTCCTCGTTCTCGCGGAACTCTCTGGCGGGTGGGGGGCTACCCGGCCCGGCGGCGGTCGATTCCCGTCCGGGGGCGGACGTTCCCGGGCCGTTCGCGGCGGGTGCCGTTACGCCTTCGTGACGCCTCCGGAACTGCCTCGGTCGAGGGGCCCCCCTAGGGTCGGCGGTGTGACCAGCCGTCAGAACGGAGATCCACTCGTCCGACTCTCCGGGGTGAACAAGTGGTTCGGCGACCTCCACGTGCTGCAGGACATCGACCTGACGATCGACCGCGGGGAGGTCGTCGTCGTCATCGGCCCGTCGGGCTCGGGTAAGTCGACGCTCTGCCGGACGATCAACCGGCTCGAGTCCATCGAGCAGGGCGAGATCAGCGTCGACGGCGAGCGGCTCCCGGAGGAGGGCAAGGCCCTGGCCCGCCTGCGCAGCGACGTCGGCATGGTGTTCCAGAGCTTCAACCTCTTCGCCCACAAGACGATCCTCGAGAACGTCACGCTCGGGCCGATCAAGGTGCGCCGGCACTCGAAGGGCGAGGCCGAGAAGCGGGGCCGCGAACTCCTCGATCGCGTCGGTGTGAGCGCGCAGGCCGACAAGTACCCGGCGCAACTCTCGGGGGGCCAGCAGCAGCGGGTCGCGATCGCCCGGGCGCTGGCCATGGATCCGAAGGTGATGCTCTTCGACGAGCCCACGTCGGCCCTGGACCCGGAGATGATCAGTGAGGTCCTGGACGTCATGATCGGACTGGCCCGGGACGGGATGACGATGGTGGTCGTCACCCACGAGATGGGCTTCGCCCGGCGGGCGGCCAACCGGGTCGTCTTCATGGACGGCGGCCGGATCGTCGAGTCCAGCGACCCCGAGACGTTCTTCACCAATCCGACGTCGGATCGCGCCAAGGACTTCCTGTCCAAGATCCTCAACCACTGACCCTGAAGGGATCACCCATGCGCATCACGCGTTGTGCCGCCGCCCTGGCGGTCCTCGGCCTCGCGCTGGCCGGCTGCTCCAGCGAGGCCGGCAAGCAAGCCGCCGACAGCGCCAAGAACACCGCCGCGGTCAACACCGCGGCGAAGTTCGACGAGGGCACCACGATGGCCAAGCTGAACGAGGCCGGAAAGGTCACGATCGGCACCAAGTTCGACCAGCCGGGGTTCGGTCTGCTGAATCCGCAGAAGGTGCCCGAGGGCTTCGACGTCGAGATCGCCAAGATCATCGCCGGCCAGCTGGGCATCAAGCCCGAGGACATCACCTGGACCGAGACCGTCTCCGCCAACCGGGAGTCGTTCATCCAGGACGGCAAGGTCGACTTCGTCGTCGCGACCTACACGATCAACGACGAGCGCAAGAAGCTCGTCGACTTCGCCGGGCCCTACTACGAGGCGGGCCAGGACATCATGGTCGCCAAGGGGAACCCGGAGGGGATCAAGGGTCCCGACGACCTCGCCGGCAAGAACGTCTGCTCGGTCGAGGGGTCGACGCCGGCGGAGACCATTCGCACGAAGTACCCGCAGGCCAAGCTCACGCTCTTCGACGTCTACTCCAAGTGCGCCGACGCCCTCTCCAACGGACAGGTGCAGGCCGTCACCACGGACAACGTGATCCTCACCGGGCTGGTGGCCGGCGCTCCCGACAAGTTCGAGCTGGTGAACAAGCCGTTCACCAAGGAGCCCTACGGCATCGGCCTGAAGAAGGGCGACCAGAAGTTCCGCGACTTCATCAACGACGTGCTGCAGAAGTCGTTCGACGACGGCTCCTGGGCCGACGCCTGGGACCGCACCGCCGGGAAGATCACCGGGACCGAGGCTCCCGAGCCGCCCACGATCGACCGCTACTGACAGATTCCGGCGCAGCCGGGCGGGCCTCCCGCCCGGCTGCGCCGCGTCGCACCGACCGGGGCACGAGAGGAGATACGCGTGCAGTTCTTCATCGACAACTTCGACATCCTGCGCGACGCGTTCCTGACCACCCTGTCCCTGTCGCTGCTCGCCGGGCTGCTCGCGCTCGTGCTGGGCACCCTCCTGGCGGCGATGCGGGTGAGCCCCGTCGCGCCACTGCGCGGACTGGCGACCTTCTACGTCGAGGTCTTCCGCAACACCCCGCTCACGGTGGTCTTCTTCTTCATCATCTTCGGGCTGCCGCAGATCGACTTCGTCATCGACTTCTTCCCGGGCGCCGTCCTGTCGGTGGGGCTGTACACCGCGGCCTTCGTCTGCGAGGCGGTGCGTTCAGGGATCAACGCCGTCTCCCCCGGCCAGGCCGAGGCGTCGCGCGCGCTGGGCCTGACGTTCGGCCAGTCGCTGCGCGAGGTGGTGCTCCCGCAGGCGTTCCGCACGGTGGTGCCACCGCTGGGCAACGTGCTGATCGCGATGGTGAAGAACACCTCCATCGCGGCCGGCTTCTCGGTCAGCGAGCTCAGCTCCACCCTGCCCCGACTGGTCAACGCCAACGCCGGTGACCTGCTGTTCGTCCTGCTCGGCGTGGTGATCGGCTACATGCTCATCACGCTGCCCGCCGCCTACGCCGTGCACCGGCTCGAGCGAAAGGTGGCGATCCTGCGATGAGCACCCCGGTCCTGTTCGACGTCCCCGGCCCGAGAGCAAGGGCTCGGGCGCGCATCGGCACCGCGATCGGCGCCGTGCTCATCGCGGCGCTGATCGCGTTCGTCCTGATCCGCCTCGCGGGCAACGGACAGCTCGACCCCGCGCGCTGGGCGGTCCTCTTCGACCCGAACAGCGGCGTGCCGCAGGCGCTGAGCAAGGCGCTGCTGAAGACGCTGCAGGTCGCGGCCGTCGGCATGGTGTTCGCGACGGCGGGCGGGCTGCTCCTGGCCGTGGGCCGGCTCTCCGACCACCGCTGGGTGCGGGTGCCGGTGAGCGCCTTCATCGAGTTCTTCCGCGCCATACCGCTGCTGGTCGTCATCTTCGCGCTGTACTTCGTGCTGCCGAAGTTCGGCGTCGACCTGAGCGCGTTCGCCGCGCTGACCGGCGGGTTGGTCCTGTACAACTCCGCCGTCCTCGCGGAGATCTTCCGCGCCGGCATCCTCTCGGTGGACCGCGGCCAGCGGGAGGCCGCGTACGGGATCGGCTTGCGCAAGTCACAGGTCATGACGCTCGTGCTGCTGCCGCAGGCGGTCCGGCGGATGCTGCCGGTGCTCATCGCGCAGCTCGTCGTGCTGCTCAAGGACAGCTCGCTCGGTTTCATCATCGGGTACTTCGAGCTGCTCCGGCAGGCACGGAGCCTGGTCGAGTTCTTCAGCCGCGACTTCGGCAGCACTTACACCTTCCAGCTCTACGTGGCCGCCGCGCTGTTCTACATCGTGGTCAACGTGCTGCTGTCGCAGCTCGCCAGGTACGCCGAGAGCCGCACCCGGCGCAGCACGAAGACCGCCGGGACGGGGGACGTCGAGCTGCCCGCTGACGTGCAGATGGACGCCGGCGGAGGTGAGGCTCCTCCCGTCTGACCCACTCGTCCCATCCCGGCGTGCCGACCCGGGGTCGCGGAGCCGGGCGACGAGACTCGGGACCATCATGGAGACGATGCACGCCGGCCGGCGGCGGACCCTGCCCCCTGTTCCCCGGGTCACCAGCGACCGCGTGGCACCAGCGACCGCCCGCGCACTCGAGCACGTCCTGCTGCCCCGGCTCGACCAGGACGCGGCTCAGCAGTTCGTCGAGCGGCTCCGCTCGATGGCTCCCGACTTCGCCGAGGCCGCGGGCGCGGAGTCCGCCGTGGTCCGCGAGGTCGTGCCGCCGGCCCGCCACCGCCGTGCCCGCTGCCGGGTGGTGCTGCGCTACGCCGACGACGCGGAGACCGACGTGACGTTGCTCGGCCCCACCGGCAACCCGGCCACCCCGTCGCGGCACGGGTTCGACCGCCAGATCCGCCGTTGGCTCGGCTCGGGCCTTCCCCGGAAGGCGGCCTGGCTGGTGTCCGACGCCGACGCCCCCGACGGACTTGCCGTCGACGTGAGCGCCTGGATCGCGGCGAGCTGACCCCGAGCCGGTCCGGGGTTCCGGACCGGCTGCTCGGCCGTTCGCCGCGCCCCGGCGGTGACCTCCGTTCACGGCCGCCGGCCCTTCTCGGGTTTCCCTCCGGGCCGGGATGGGCCACGATGAGGCCGTCGCTCGAACCCAGCGAGTGGTCTGTCCACCGTGCCGTGCGGGCACGGATGCACCCGGGGGGCCGGTCATGGTCTGCAACGTCGGAGTTCACGCCTCTGGAGCCCCGCGGTCACTCCTGCCCGCGTCGGGGGAGGGCCGGGCATGACCGCCATCGTTCCGCGGCCGATCATCAGCCGGCCGGGTCCGGCACTGGGGCCCCGCAAGGGCAGCCGCCTGGTGAACCTTCTCGGGACGACGGACCACAAGACGATCGGGATGATGTACCTGATCACGTCGTTCGCGTACTTCATCGCCGGTGGCCTGATGGCGATGCTGATCCGCGGTGAGCTGGCCGAGCCGGGTCTGCAGTTCCTCTCGCCGGAGCAGTACAACGAGCTGTTCACCATGCACGGCACGATCATGCTGCTGATGTTCGCGACGCCGTTGTTCTTCGCCTTCGGCAACCTGATCATGCCGCTGCAGATCGGCTCCCCCGACGTCGCGTTCCCCCGGCTGAACGCACTGTCGTTCTGGCTGTTCTTCTTCGGCAGCCTGATCGTGGTGTCGGGCTTCCTGACCCCGACCGGCTCCGCCGACTTCGGCTGGTACGCCTACGCGCCGCTCTCCGACGTCGCCAACTCCCCCGGCGCCGGGGCGAACATGTGGTTCGCCGGCCTGGCCGTCAGCGGTCTGGGCACGATCCTCGGTGGCGTCAACTTCATCACCACGATCGTCTGCCTGCGCGCGCCGGGCATGACCATGTTCCGGATGCCGATCTTCACCTGGAACACGCTCGTCACGAGCCTGCTGATCCTGCTGGCCTTCCCGATCCTGACCGCAGCGATCATGGGCATGCTCGCCGACCGGCACCTGGGGGCGCTCGTCTACTCGCCGGAGAACGGCGGGCCGATGCTGTGGCAGCACCTGTTCTGGTTCTTCGGGCACCCCGAGGTCTACATCATCGCGCTGCCGTTCTTCGGCATCGTCACCGAGATCATCCCGGTCTTCAGCCGCAAACCCTTGTTCGGCTACAAGGGCATGGTCGGGGCCACCATGGCCATCGGCTTCCTGTCGGTCGCGGTCTGGGCGCACCACATGTTCGCCACCGGCGCGGTGCTGCTGCCGTTCTTCTCGTTCCTGACCTACCTGATCGCGGTGCCGACCGGCCTGAAGTTCTTCAACTGGATCGGCACCATGTGGCGTGGCCAGATGACGTTCGAGACGCCCATGCTCTGGTCCATCGGCTTCATGATCACGTTCCTCCTGGGCGGCCTGACCGGCGTGCTGCTCGCGAGCCCCCCGCTGGACTGGCACGTCAACGACAGCTACTTCGTCGTCGCGCATTTCCACTACGTCGTCTTCGGCACCGTGGTCTTCGCGGCCAACGCGGGCATCGCCTTCTGGTTCCCGAAGATGTGCGGCCGAATGCTGGACGAGCGCCTGGGCAAGCTGCAGTTCTGGATGACGTTCATCGGCTTCCACGGCACGTTCCTGATCCAGCACTGGCTGGGGACGCAGGGCATGCCGCGCCGCTACGTCGACTACCTGGCGAGCGACCACTTCCAGTGGATGCACGACGTCTCGACGCTCTTCTCCTTCCTGTTGGGCGCCTCGATCCTCCCGTTCCTCTACAACGTGCGGCGTTCGTGGCTCTACGGCCAGCTCGCCCTGCGTGACGACCCCTGGGGCCATGGGAACTCGCTGGAGTGGGCGACCTCGTCGCCGCCACCTCGGCACAACTTCATCGAGATCCCGAGGATCCGCTCCGAGCGGCCGGCCTTCGAGGCGCACTACCCCCAGCTCCTCGAGCGCCTGCACGAGGAAGCGCACGCCGGCAGGCGACACGAGCCCTACGCCGGGGTGAGCGAGGTCGTCGGAGGGACCGGCCGGCGCCAGGGACCCAACGACCCCGATCCCACGTAACGCTCCCGCACGCCTCGCCTGTGGGGCGCAGCTCAGGGCAGCAGGCTGTCCTCGTCGAAGTCGTCGAAGCCGGCCACGGCTTCGTCACTGCCCGCGCCGTCCAGGGCCTCGCGGATGACGGCGGCGGCCAGCCCGCCGTTGTAGCCCTTGCGGGCGAGCATGCCCATCAGACGCCGGGTGGCGGTCGCCCGATCGAGGCGCCGCATGGCACCCATCTTGCGATCGACGAGCCGACGGGCGGTCTCACGCTCGTCGTCGTCGCCGACCGCAAGCACCGCCTCCGCGGCGACCTCGGGCTCTACTCCCTTCGCCCGCAGTTCGGCGCTCAGCGCCCGCCGGGCGAGCCCACGCCCGGACTGGCGTGAACTGACCCAGGCCCGGGCGAAGGCCGCATCGTCGATCAGGCCGACTTCGGTGAACCGGTCGAGGACCGTCTCCGCCGCGTCGTCCGGCACACCGCGCTTCTCGAGCAGTTCGGCCAACTGCTGGCGGGTCTTCGGCGCTCCCGTCAGCGCCCTCAGGCAGACCCCACGCGCGACCGACTCCGGGTCGCCCATCTCGTCCTCGGGGGAGCCGGGGACGACGTCCGGGGTCTCGGGATCGTCGACGCGGGTGCCCGCCCGGCCCCGCGCGCTCCGGCGACCGCCGAAGCGCGACGAGGCGGCCGTCTGACCCTCACGCACCGCCGGACTCAGAAGTCGACGGGCTCGACCGGCACGGGAGCGTCGAGCGTCGCACCGATACCGAGCTTCTCCTTGATCTTCTTCTCGATCTCGTCGGCGAGGTCGGGGTTGTCCCGCAGGAAGTTGCGGGCGTTCTCCTTGCCCTGACCCAGCTGGTCGCCCTCGTAGGTGTACCAAGCGCCGGACTTGCGGACGAAGCCCTGCTCGACGCCGATGTCGATCAGACCGCCCTCACGGCTGAAGCCGGTGCCCCAGATGAGGTCGAGCTCCGCCTGCTTGAACGGCGCGGCCACCTTGTTCTTGACGACCTTGACGCGCACCCGGCTGCCGACGGCGTCGGTGCCCTGCTTGAGCGTCTCGATCCGGCGGACGTCGAGCCGGACCGACGAGTAGAACTTCAGCGCGCGACCACCGGTGGTGACCTCCGGGGATCCGTAGACCACGCCGACCTTCTCGCGCAGCTGGTTGATGAAGATCGCCGTCGTGCCGGAGTTGTTCAGCGCACCCGTGATCTTGCGCAGGGCCTGGCTCATCAGGCGGGCCTGCAGACCGACGTGGCTGTCACCCATCTCGCCCTCGATCTCGGCGCGGGGCACGAGTGCGGCCACCGAGTCGATGACGATGACGTCGAGCGCGCCGGAGCGGATGAGCATGTCGGCGATCTCGAGCGCCTGCTCACCGGTGTCGGGCTGGCTGACCAGCAGGGCGTCGGTGTCGACGCCGATGGCCCGGGCGTACTCCGGGTCCAGGGCGTGCTCGGCGTCGATGAACGCCGCGATACCGCCGCCGGCCTGGGCGTTGGCGACCGCGTGCAGGGCGACCGTCGTCTTACCGGAGGCCTCCGGGCCGTACACCTCGATCACGCGGCCCCGGGGCAGGCCGCCGATGCCCAGGGCGATGTCGAGGGCGATCGAGCCGGTCGGGATGACCTTCATGGCCACCTCGGGGCTGTCGCCCAGGCGCATGACCGAGCCCTTGCCGAACTGCTTGTCGATCTGGGCGAGGGCCATGTCGAGGGCCTTGTCGCGGTCCAGGGTTGCCATCGTGTTCACCTTCGGTTCGCGGGAAGCGGGTCGGGACCGACGCTAGGACGAGGGACCGACAGTTTTGAGGAGTCCGGCGAACCTGTGGAGAGTCGCCCGGCCTGTGGACGCCACTGTAGGACGAACATCTGTTCGACTGCCAGGGCGACACGCCCGCGATCGCGGAACGCGTGCGCTCAGCGCTCCTTCGGCGGCACGTCGTACTCCTCGCAGATCGCCAGCCACACCTTGCGTACCGGCACGCCGGCGTCGATGGCGTCCACCGCCGTACGCCCGTCGAGGGCGGCGAACACGTGGTCGCGGGTCAGGCTGCGCGCGCGCATCGACCCGAAATGACCGTCGAGGCGGGACCAGAACTCCTGCAGGCGCACAGCACCGACGCTAGCGCGCCGGCCGACCCGAGGTCGCGCCGCCCACGCTTCGCCGCGTGTTCCCCGGAACCGCTTCGTCGGGCTGGGACCTCGTCGTGCAGATCGGCATCGCGCTCGCGATGGTCGTCCTGATCGTCCTGCTCATCAGGAACTACCGGGGGCGCTGACCGCCGTCCTGGCTCGTACCCACACGACCGCCAGCGGCAGCACCAGGACGGCCGAGACCGCCGTGACCAGGGAGAAGCCCCCGACGGCGAGCAGGGGGCCACTGGCGAGGCCCGCCAGGGCCGCACCGAGCCCCATGAGCAGGTCGGTCGCGCCCTGGGCGGTCGGGCGCACGGCCGCGCCCACCGACTCGGTCACCAGCGTCGAGCCCGCGATGAGGCCGCACGACCAGCCCAGCCCGAGCAGCAGGAGGCCCGCGCCCAGCTGCACGGCCGCTCCGGGCGGCGCCGTCCCGGCCAAGGCCGCGGCGGCGAGGAGCAGGACAGCCCCCAGCGCGACGGTGGTGGCCCGGCCGGCGCGGTCGGCCAGCATGCCGACCAGCGGGGAGAACAGGTACATGCCGGCGACGTGCACGCTGATCACCAGGCCGATGAGGCGCAGCGTCGTCCCGGGCGCGCCGCCGGCGTGCCCCATGTGCACGGGCGTCATCACCATGACGCCGACCATCACGGAGTGGGAGACCACGACCGCGGTCAGCCCGAGCCGGCCCCCGGGGGTCGCCCAGACCGCCCGCACCGCCGCGCCGGTGGCCCCACGGGCCCGTGGTTCGGCGCCCGTGCCCCCCGTCCGGCGCGCGAGCAGCAGTGGATCGGGCCGCAGCAGGACGAGGAAGACGGCCGCCACCACCGCGAAGACCACGGCCGACACGACGAAGGCCCCACCCAGGGGCGGCAGCCCCAGCCGGCGGCCCAGGTCGGCGCCGGGGCCCGCGAGGTTGGGCCCGACCACCGAGCCCACGGTCGTCGCCCAGACCACCAGCGACAGCGCCCGACCGCGACGTTCGGGGACCGCCAGGTCGGCCGCCGCGTAGCGCGCCTGCAGGCTGCAGGCGGTCGCCGAGCCGAAGGCGAAGAGGCCCAGTAACAGCAGCGGCAGCGACGACATCGCCGCCGCCTCCACCGCGAGCACCGCGCCGAGGACGGCGACGGCGTACCCCGCCGCCAGCCCGGCCCGGCGCCCCGCGCGGTCGCTGATCCGGGCCAGGGGCACCGCGATCACCGCGGCACCGAGCACACCGGCGGTCTGCCCGAGCCCTGAGGCGGAATCGGTCCCGGCGACGTCGCGGGCGAGCAGGCCACCGACGGTGATGCCGACGGTCACCCCGAGGCCGCCGAGTGCGACACCGCCGC
>Ga0308173_10001020_pt1 | contig 13358 bp, 12 predicted proteins | sample PhyPR1_FD_203716 | JGI IMG/M metagenome (GOLD analysis project Ga0308173, IMG submission 203716) | Soil microbial communities from UC Gill Tract Community Farm, Albany, California, United States - DLSLS.P.R1 | ecosystem: Environmental > Terrestrial > Soil > Agricultural land | place: USA...
CAGTTCGCTGCGCCTGCTCGGCACCGTGGGCGAGCCCATCAATCCGGAAGCGTGGATTTGGTATAACGAAGTCATCGGCGGCAAACGTTGTCCAATTGTCGATACCTGGTGGCAAACGGAGACGGGCGGCATCCTGATTACGCCTCTGCCGGGGGCGACGCCCACGAAACCAGGGTCAGGCACGCTGCCGTTTTTCGGAATCGTCCCCGAGGTGGTCGATGACAAAGGAATGCCGGTGCCGCGCAATTCCGGCGGCAAGCTGGTTCTGCGCAAGCCCTGGCCGGGGATGCTGCGGGGCCTTTGGGGAGATCCGCAGCGTTACAAAGATGTTTATTGGAGCGAAGTCAAAGGAAGCTATTTCACGGGGGACGGCTGCCGCCAGGACAAAGACGGTTATTTCTGGATCGTGGGCCGGATCGATGACGTGCTGAATGTCGCCGGGCATCGCATCGGGACAGCCGAAGTAGAAAGCGCGCTGGTGAGCCATAAGAAAGTAGCTGAGGCCGCTGTGGTGGGACGTCCGGACGAGCTTAAAGGCCAGGCACTCGTCGCTTTCGTAACCCTCAAGGGTGGTTTTTCGATGGATGCCGCCTTGCGCGAGGAATTGCGGCAGCACGTCGCCAAAGAAATCGGGCCGGTGGCGAAGCCGGACGATATCCGGGTTGCCGAGGCGCTGCCCAAGACGCGTTCGGGCAAAATCATGCGCCGCTTACTGAAGCAAATTGCCGCGGGCGGCGAGATCAAAGGTGATACGACGACACTCGAGGATTTCAATGTGCTGGCCAAGCTGTCGAGCGTAGAGGAATGAAGCTCTTACTCTGTCTCATGAGCCTGGCCGTTACTGCCTGTTCTGCCCAGACTTCCAGCCAACCCGATCCGGCCCGGATTGCGCAGGTCCGGAAGCTCCTGAAGCAGGTGCCATTAATCGATGGTCACAACGACCTGCCATGGCAGTACCGAAAGCGCAGCAATGACCTGAGCGCCCTGGATATCACGCTCGACAACAATAAAACCGGAGTTCGCATCGTCACGGATATTCCCCGGCTGCGCGCGGGTGGCATCGGCGGCCAATTCTGGTCGGTGTACGTTCCCAGCGAATTGCCCGGGGCCGATGCAGTAAAAGCGGTGCTCGAACAGATCGATGTCGTGCACCGGATTGTCGCGCGATATCCGGACACGTTCGAACTGGCGTTGACCGCTGACGACATTGAACGAATTCACAAGAAAGGCAAAATCGCCTCGCTAATCGGAATAGAGGGCGGCCATTCGATCGACAACTCGCTCGCCGTTTTGCGCATGACCTATGCGCTCGGGGCGAGATACATGACTCTGACCCATATCAAAAATACGGAATGGGCCGATTCCGCAACGGACAAGGCCGGCTGCCGGGGCTTGACTAAATTTGGCGAAGAAGTCGTTCGCGAAATGAACCGGCTTGGAATGCTCGTCGACCTGGCGCATGTGTCCGATGACACCATGCGCGCGGCGTTGCGGGTCAGCAAAGCACCCGTGATTTTTTCGCATTCGTCCGCGCGCGCTGTTTGCAATCACGCCCGCAACGTGCCGGACGATGTGCTGAAACTGACTGCCGCAAACGGCGGAGTGGTGATGGTCTGCTTCATGCCGGGCTATACGAGCGAGGCGGAACGAGCCGACCTCGATTTGCGCGACAAGGAAGAAGACCGCCTCAAAAGGCTCTACGGAAAAGACGATCCGAAAGTAGATGCTGCAATAGTTGAATGGCGGAAAACGCATCCGGAACCCCCGCGCGCGTCGCTGGCTGATGTTGCCAACCATATCGACCATATGCGGAAGGTGGCAGGCGTGGACTGCATCGGGCTCGGCTCGGATTTCGATGGGTTTCGCGGCGGAATCACCGGCCTGGAGGACGTGTCGTGCTACCCTGCGCTGCTGGCGGAGTTGATGCCCAGAGGCTACAGCAAAGAAGACGTCAAAAAGATCGCGGGCCTGAATTTGCTGAGGGTGATGAGGGGGGCGGAAAAAACTGCGGTGGAAATGCGCAAGTGATATGGGTTGGTTTCCATGCTGTCTCCTCCTGAGCCTCATATGCTTTGGCGCATGCGCCGCCGAAAATCGCTTTGTTCAGGATCGCTTCGGGATCGGCCTTTGGAGTGACCCGCCGATCGACAACGACGCAGATTCCCGTTACGCGGAGATCGCGGAAGCAAACTTCACATTCGTCATCGGCATCTTCGGCGCATCTAGCACGGAGGCCGTGACCCGGCAGTTGTCGCTGTGCGAAAAGCACGGCCTAAAAGGGATCGTTTCGATGGCGGGACTGTCCCCGGAGCGCTTGCCGAAAGATGATTCGTGCTGGGGTTATTTCCTGGCCGATGAGCCCTCGCCGGGAGCTTTTGGCGGCTTGCGAAAGACGGTGGACAGCTTGCGGGAAGCGCGTCCGGGCAAGCTGGCATACATCAATCTTTATCCGAATTATGTTCCGGCCTGGGCGATTGGCAACACCTCGTACGTCGAGCACGTTTCGCAATTCATTCGCGAGGTGCATCCGGATGTTTTGAGCATGGACCATTATCCGCATTTTCTACCGAACGCGGATGGCCATGGGGCCTACTGCGATAATCTGGCAGTGATGCGCGAACAATCACTGGCCGCAAACATTCCGTTTTGGAATTTTTTCAACACGATGCCGTTTGGCGATCATTCTGATCCGACCGAGGCCCAACTGCGGTGGCAGATTTACACGTCGGTGGCCTATGGGGCGAAAGGCGTCATGTATTTCTGTTACTGGACTCCCGCTGGCGCGGAGTTTCCCAAAGGCGGCGCGATTCTGACCCGGGCCGGCAAAAAGACACGGCATTATGAAGAAGCAAAACGCATCAATGCGGTCCTGAAGAACTGGGGACCGACCTTAATGAAATTGAGTTCGACAGGCGTGTATCACTGCCGGCCGGAGGACGATTCAGCGACGGTCTTGAACGGGACGCCACTCCGCTCTTTAACTCCAGGCGATTATCTTGTCGGCGTGTTCAAGCATGCAGATGGCCGTCGGGGGATCCTGCTGAATAATTATCATTTCGCGTATAGCGCGTGGCCAACAGCGACGTTCGACGCGCGGTCGAACAGCGTCGTGGAAGTGAGTGGGTCAACAGGGAAAGAGATTCCGGTGGTGGATGACAGTCCGGATATCCCGGGGTTGCAGATTTCGCTGGATGCGGGCGAGGGACGGCTGTTCTTGCTTCCCGCTGAACAAGCCCAAGGGCCGGAGTCAAAATAGTAAGCCGCGAAAAACTTCGATTCTTAATGAGAGGGGGGTGCGGTGCCTTGCTCCGGGGATTCGACAGGGGGCGAGGGCTGTAGAAACCACATCATACTGTCGCCGTGCTTCAGGACTTTTCGCTCGGCCCAATGGTCCGGCAGGGTAAGCGTGTCCCGTTTGGTGTGGCCGAGCATCAGCAACCCCTCAGGTGTTAGCAGTTTCGGCAGCCTGGGGTCATCCAGCAATTGCTGCGCGAGCGAGGTTGACCGCCGACCGATGTTCTTCTCTCCATAGGGCGGATCCGCGAGCACAAGATCAAACAAAGCTTTCACCTCGGCAAGCTGGCCTATCGCTATAAAAACATCCTGAACCCTTACCTGTATGACTTGCGCCGGAACGCCCGCCCCTTCCGCGTTCCGCCGAATCACCTCCGCATGCCTCGGCGATTTCTCCACGCACACGGCTGCACTCGCGCCGCGGCTCAGTGCCTCAAAGCTTAGCGCCCCAGTCCCCGCGAATAATTCCAGAATCCTCGCGCCCGTGACTCGCGCCCCCAGGCTGTTGAAAATCGCCTGTTTCATTCGGTCTGGCGTGGGTCGCACATCCAGGCCTTTGGGCGCTTTTAAAATCCTGCCGCCATGCTTGCCGCCGGTAATCCGCATGAGAAAATTTTAACGCCTGGGACCGGAATTTAGAATTTTAATCAACTTTCCGCTGATTTTCATCGTTTTCTGCGGTTTGCCGTACTTATACGGACAGACGCAGGATGGCTGACCCCCTATGCGACAATTTCTCGCGTATGAATAACATTAAACAACAGTTCTTAATTGGCGGTGCGGATTCTGGCACCGGGAAACGACCTCATCCTCAAAATCGCGGAACACGTTCCCGAAGAAAAGCTCCCTCGCTATCCGGGCGGAGCCGCTCTCGGAGTTCGTCGCCGCGCTCCATCAGGTTGGCCATGGCTCGAACGACCCCTGGCCGCGATTGTTGTCCACATCATTGATCTCGAAATCCGCGTCGACCGAGAGTTTTTCCGCTCGAAAAGACTCCTAGGCGAATTATTTGCCCGATTCACCCCTCAGCCCAACGAACTCGAAGAGGACGTCGCTCGCCAAATGTTCGCCCTCGTTCAACAAATGGATGCTGACGAACGCGAAAGAGTGCGCCCCACCGCTCTCACTGTCTTTCGCCATTATTGCATCGACAACCTCAGTATCGCCGAAACTGCCCGAAAATGCCGCTGCTCGACCGGGACCGTCGCAAACCGCGTGAATCACATTCGCAAAAAGACCGGGATGGAACCGGCACGGCTGCGAACTATCGCACATAGGATTGACGCCAGAGAGTTCGCGGCAAAGTTTGCGACGAAGTTTGCAGTGATTTAAGGTGCGGCGGATGAAGAAGAAGTCCGCGATCGAGGACCTGCTGAAAGTCATGGCCCGGCTGCGGTCCCCGACGGGTTGTCCGTGGGACCGGGAGCAGGACCATAGGTCGCTGCGCTGGCACGCGGTGGAGGAGGTGTTTGAGTTGGTGGATGCAATCGAGGCGGGTGATGACCATGAAATGGCCGAAGAACTGGGCGACCTGCTGTTGCAAGTGGTCTTCCATTGCCAACTGGCGAAAGAGCGCGGTGCTTTTGATTTCGAAAAGGTGGCGCGGCACATCGTGGACAAGTTGATCCGTCGGCATCCGCATGTGTTCGGCGATTTAAAAGTAAAAGACGTGGACCAGGTGTGGGCGAATTGGGAAAAGATTAAGCGGGCCGAAAAGCATGGGACGCGACATGCAAGGGCTTCGGCCTTGGATGGGATTCCGAAACATTTGCCGGCGTTGCTGAGGGCCGAAAAGCTGGCGAAGAAAGCGCGGCGGGCAAAGCTGACGGAAGCAAGTCTGAATCACAGGAATACGAAAGTTACCAAGGCGCAATTGGGCCAGGAGTTGCTCGAACTCGCGCTGCAGGCTCACAAAAAGGGGTGGTCGGCGGAGGATTTGTTGCGGAAAGAGACACTGAAGCTGGAGCGGAAATGGAGACGAGAGGAGGAAACTTCAAACTCCAACACCCAAACTTCAGGGAAGCTTCAAGCTCCAAAGTCCAAATGAACAGCGGACAAGCGGAGTCTTTCCGGCTGGGAGTGATCAGGAATGTTTTTGCCGGACTGAAAGTGAGGACGTTCGTAAATGGAAACAGGCTGGAAGCACTGTCCTACGGATCAAGGTTGGAGGCTTTGCAAACGGGACTTGGCCCAGGCCAGGGCTTCGTCGCGGGTCTTTAGCTCGTCCTGCAGTTGTTTTTCACGGACTTCTTCCAGAACAGCGCCGAGTTCGTGGCCGGGCTTCATACCCAACTGGAGGAGATCGTTGCCGCTTATTAACGGCGGACGAATCTCTGGGTGCTTTTCGAGTTCGTCCGCTTGCTTGACAAGGAAGTCATATACTTCGAGCCGACGATGGGAGCCGAGACAATCGAGCCGGTGCAGCGCGAGTTCGAGCGGGAAGGTGGGACGCATCAGGAGACGGCGCAGGGTGGATTTTCGCATTTCAAAGGCATCCTTGAACTGCATATGGCAGCGGACCGCCTGGACGATGTCGTCGATTTCTTTTCGGGGAAAACGGAGCCGTTCGAGGATGGCTTGCGCCATGTCCGCGCCGACGCGTTCGTGTCCGTAAAAATGCAGCGCCGCGGTATCGGGGTCCTTCGAAGTAGTGACCGGCTTGGCGATGTCGTGCAACAGGGCGGCCCAGGGAAGCGCGGGATCGGCATCGGGCGGAAGCTGCTTGAGCATAAGGACCAGATGGTTGAACACGGTGCCTTCGGGATGATAATCAGGCGATTGGTCGCAGGTGATGGTTGCGGCCAGTTCGGGTAGAATGTGCTCGAGCAAACCGCTGTCGCGCAGGAGTTCGAGGCCGCACGCGGCGTGAGGCCATCTGAAGAGCTTCAGCAGTTCGTCGCGGATTCGTTCCGGACTGATGAGTTGGATTTTCGAGGCAAGCGCGCGGATGGCGGAACAGGTGTTTTCTTCGATGCTGAAATCGAGCTGGGCGGCGAGGCGGATGGCTCGCAAGAGGCGCAAATGGTCTTCAGCGAAACGTTCGTGCGGAGCGCCGATGGTGCGAAGGAGTTTGACTCGCAGGTCGGCTTCGCCCCCCACCCAATCGAGGAGCTTCTCTTCAATGGGGTCGTAAAAGAGGCCGTTGACAGTGAAATCGCGGCGCTGGGCGTCGGCGATGGCATTGCCGAAAGTGACTTGTTCGGGACGGCGGCCATCCTGGTAATCGGCCTCGGCGCGGAAGGTGGCAACTTGAAATTGATGGCCGCCTTCGACGACGACCACGACGCCGAACTTCTTTCCGACCGGTATGGTTTTTTGGAACACACGCTCGATCTGGTCAGGGAGCGCGGAGGTGGCGATGTCGTAATCGCCGGGATCACGGCCAAGCAGGAAATCGCGGACACAACCGCCGACCCAGAAGGCTGAGAAGCCGGCGTCGTGCAATCGGCGGGCGATGCCGGTCGCGAGGGATTTCAGAGGGGTCGGTGCTGCTGTGGGCGTCATTCGTGTTTAGCGTGAGCTAACGGACGGCGGCTGGCGCCGAGACAAGCAGCAGCGTATTCACGGCCCACGTTCATATGCGAACATGCTGCGGCTGGTCCAAAGCGACACAGCCGCGGTCCGTAAGAGAAGGGATTGCGCGCTCTGTCTTCACTCGGCACCCCAGAGGTGCTTAATGTGGTCGATGCCGCGTTGGACTTCTTCGAGGGGCAATGCGGGACTGAATTCGAAGACTTTAACGTGCTCCGGTTTGACGTTTCCTTTCAGGGCAGCGAAATCAATTCCGCCGGTGCCCGGAGCACAATGGTCCTTGCCCGGGAACTGCACATCGTGGATGTGAAACCCGGCGAGGCGGTCGCGCATGGATTCGAGGTGCATTGCATGATGAATAAACCCAAGGTTCTCCTTAATCTGCGCGTGGCCGGTATCGTGCCAGTATACAAGGCTGCGACTGGGAAGGTCGCGAAAGAGAAATGGATAATCGCTCTCGATGGGTAATTCTTCGAGCGCCTGGCGGTTTTCAATGCCCAGCCTGGTCCCCTGCCCTTCCGCGACCGGCAGTATTTTTTCGAGCGACTGCTTCAAGCGCTCCATGAAGGGCTCTTTCCTTTCCTCGCGCTTTTTGGCGAGATCGGTGCAAAGGCGTTCGTATTTTTCGGTGCCCTTCCCGCCATTGGCAAGCATGGCGAGGAGCTTGCCGGTGTAATCTCGCATGTCGATGCTGCCGCTGTGGAGCACGACTATGGGAGCTTGTAGGCGGGCGGCAAGCTCAAGGGTTTTGAGGGTGTAGCGCTCGGCCAATTCGCGTTCGCGCGGGCGCTCGGCGGTGAACTGGTAGAGGTTGGGCGCGGCGTGGGTCACACCCATGGGCAAGGGACAGAAGTTATGGAGGCTGGAGATTTTGATCTCGCCGGCCTGGACGGCTTCCAGAATTCCGGGCACGAGGCTGATGCGGATACCGTGGCTTAGCTCGGCGTAATCGAAGCCGAGAGAGCGGATTTCCTGAAGCATCGCACGCCCATCCGTATGCCGATGCGAATTCCAGCACGTGGAAAAGGAGTACATGGGCGTGGTGTCAGGGCGTGGTGGAGAGTTGAAGGAAAGCAGACCGGGGGCTGTGCCACTGGTTTTGGGAAAAGGTGCTCACTCCAACTTGCTCCACCACGGGATGGAGACTTACAGGTCAGCGTAGCGCGCGCTGAGCATGGCGGAAAACCGCGCGGCCTTTTCCTTGCGGCGCCGTCTTTCGCTCGGCTTTTCGAAATGCCGATGAGTACGAGCGACTTTGAGTGTTCCTTCGCGGTCGACTTTCTTTTTCAATCGGCGTAGCGCTCTATCGACAGGCTCGCCTTTTTTAATCTTAATTTCGGTCAAAACTAATTCACTTCCTCTCCAGAATACCGAGGAGCATGCCCGCCTTCATGGCAGCCGTCCTTTTTCGGTCAGCCGGGAAGGTTATTTTAGGCGGATGAATTGTCAAATTCCAAAATACCAAATTCCAAAATACCAAAACCAAAATTCCGGAGGGCGCGGCGCGGCATGGGACCGGGACCGCGAGAAACCGTTAAAAACGGTTGCTACACAGGACAGCAATGCCCACCCAACTGAAGTTGGGTCTTAATGAGAGAACGAAGCGCGAACGTAGCAAAGACTGAGACTCTCGCGCTGGCGCGCGGCGGGCTCAAGCGCAGGATGCTTGCTTTTTTCGCCGAGCGCTTACACGCTCGGCGGAAGAAGATTCGATGACGTTGCACGGCAGAAATTTTATTGGCTCGGAGCTTTCGTCCGAGGGCGAGCGCACTTTCAAGACCATTAACCCGGCGACTGGCGAGCCGGTCGGACCCGCTTTCCATGAGGCGACCCAAGGCGAGATTGAAAAAGCACTCGAACTGGCGGAACAAGCTTTCGCTGTCTTTAGTCAAAAACTGCCCCTGGAGGTCGCAGCTTTCCTGGACGCGATCGCCGATGAACTTCTAAAGCTCGGTGACGAGCTCCTCCAGCTCGCCCAAACGGAAACGGCTCTGCCCCACCCTCGGCTGCTGGGCGAGCGGGCACGGACTGTGGGCCAAATCAAAATGTTCGGCGACCTGGTCCGCGAAGGGTCCTGGGTGGAGGCTTCGATCGATCGTGCCCTGCCCGACCGCAAGCCCCTTCCGAAGCCGGACGTGCGGCGGCGGTTGATTCCCATCGGCCCAGTGGTGATCTTTGGGGCGAGCAACTTTCCCCTGGCATTCTCAGTGCCGGGAGGAGATACGGCATCGGCGCTGGCGGCGGGGAATTCGGTTGTGTTCAAGGCGCATCCGGCGCATCCGGGGACTTCGGAGTTGGTCGCTGGCGCAATTCGAGCAGCGGTGAAAACCAGCGGCATGCCCGATGGCGTATTCTCGCTCGTTCACGGTGTGTCTCATGAGAGTGGTCTCGAACTCGTTCGGCATCGCGCTACCAAGGCCGTTGCTTTCACCGGCTCATTGCCAGGCGGACGCGCCTTGTTTAATGAAGCTGCCAGGCGGACTGAACCAATTCCGGTTTATGCGGAGATGGGGAGCACCAATCCGGTATTTGTGCTGCCGGGCGCGTTGCGGGAAAACGGAAATGCTTTGGCGGAAGGCCTGATGCAATCAGTCACTGTCGGCGTGGGACAATTTTGCACGAATCCGGGGCTCGTTTTCGGGCTCAACGAGCCGGCGTGGAAAGGTTTCGTTGAGAAGACGGCGCAACTCGCGAGCAGTGCGGCTCCGGGAACGATGCTGTATCAAGGCATTTGCGAGCGCTTTCAACAAGGGGCGCAGGAAGTCCGCGGCATTGCGGGAGTGCGCATGGCCGGGCAATCCGAGACGGCGCTCAAGCCGGGCCAGGCGCCGGCGATCGTTTTCACGACTGACTCGCAGACGTTTCTGAAGGAACAGCACTTGCGCGAAGAACTGTTCGGACCGTCGACGGTGCTGGTGGATTGTGCTTCCGCCGCGGAGATGGAAAGGATTGCGCGCGAACTTCCCGGCCAATTGACAGCGACCATCCACGGAACAGAGGAGGACCTGTGGCAGCACCAAGGTTTGGTTTCGATTTTGCAGCAAAAAGCCGGCCGGTTGCTGTTCAACGGTTTTCCGACCGGGCTGGAGGTTTGTCCCTCAATGCATCATGGTGGACCCTACCCAGCAACGACGCATTCGCATTTCACATCCGTGGGCAGCGCTGCAATCAAGCGCTTCGTTCGGCCCATCTGTTTTCAAAACTTTCCCGATTCCGCGTTACCACCCGAGTTGCAAAATAAAAACCCGCGCAAAATCTGGCGACTGGTGGACGGCAAATGGACTCAAGAGCCGCTGTGACACCCGAGATTCCGCGCGAAGCTTTCGAAATCTTCGCCACTGGGATCGATCACCCTGAATGTATCGCCTTCGACCGGCAGGGGGTGCTGTGGGCTGGGGGAGAGGCTGGACAAATTTATCGGATTGATCAGGAGAGGACGGTCCGACTCATAACCAACATGGGAGGGTTCTGCGGGGGCCTGGCATTTTCGTTGGAAGATGAGCTCTTTGTCTGCAACCCGAGTCTGGGCATTGTGCGAGTACAAACCTCCGGGGAATTTTCTGTCTTTGCTAGCGAAGCCGAAGGCCGAAAACTCATTTGCCCGAACTATGGGCTCTTCGATTCGCATGGAAATTATTATGTTACCGACTCAGGCCAATTCCGAAAACGCAATGGACGCTTGTTGCGGTTTAAGCCTGACGGCCAGAGCGAGACGTTGGCTGACCCGCTGGGCTATGCCAACGGACTGGCGCTGAGCGCGGATGAGCGCTCGCTTTTCATGGTGGAGAGCGACACCGATTCGGTGTTGCGTTTCGAGATTGGAGCTGACGCTTCTGTCAGCAAACCGGAAGTCTATGGCGTCGAATGTGGCCGTTTTCCAGACGGGCTGACGCTGGATTCAGAGGGTAATTTGTACGTGTGTTGTTACGCCTCGGATGAGATCTGGCGGATTAGCCCGAGCGGTGAAAAGACATTGTTCGCGTGGGACCGCTGGGCCATTCTGCTGGGCAGCCCCACGAATATGGCGTTCGGCGGCGAAAATCTGGATGAACTTTATGTGGCTAATCTCGCTCGCACTACGATTACGCGAGCGAAGGCGCCCAGGCGCGGTCAACCGCTGACAAATCAGAGGATTGTGCGAAATGTCTGAACCACCCTTCACAATGGGACCGCGAGCCGTCCCCCGGCACGCAGCGACGCACGAAATGGCCGAGGGTTCGGGGAACATCCGGTGCCGTCTCTCATGGCGAGGCTGCTGCGAGCCGGGGACGGCTCGCGGTCCGACTGAATGAAATTGCACGGTAAAACTGCGATTGTCACTGGTGCCGCGCACGGCATCGGCAAAGCGATTGCCGAGAGCTTCGCCAGGGAAGGCGCTTTCGTGTGGTTGGTCGACCTGGATGCAAAAGCGGGAAAGAAGACTGGCGATCAAATCATCCATAGCGGGCGGCAGGCTCAATTCGTTCGTTGCGATGTATCGAGCGCAAGCCAGGTCTTGCGCGTGGTGAAGCTCGTTTCAGAAGAATCGGGTGGAATCGACATCCTCTGCAACAACGCCGCTTTTATCAGTCCGAAATGGCACAACGCCGCCGATGCCCCTGAATCAGAGTGGGAGAAATGCTTTCAAGTTTCGCTGATGGGCACCCAGCTTTTCACGAAAAGCGTGTTGCCGCTCATGGTGCGCCGGAAACACGGCTCGATAATCAATATAAGTTCCGTGCAGGGACTGGTTGGTGGGCGCAACTCCGTTGCTTACACGACGATCAAACATGCGCTCATCGGGTTCACGCGCAGCGTCGCTTACGATTTCGGAGCGCAAAATATTCGTTGCAACGTGATTTGTCCCGGGGCCATTCGAACGCGGATTTCGCCAAAGCCCGGTTCTGAATTGCACCAGCGACAGATCGGGAAAACCTTTTTGGGCCGTATTGGGGAACCGGGCGAGGTAGCGCAAGCCGCCGTGTTCCTGGGGTCTGATGACTCCTCGTACGTGACCGGGGCGGTGCTCGCAGTGGATGGAGGATGGACGGCGATGTAGTCCGCCATTAGTATCCGGGCATGAAACAACAACGCCGGCGGATTCGGCTGACCTATGTCGCAAGCGGAGAATCGGTGCTGGCGGAGATGCTGGATGAGGAAGCGCCGAATGTTTGCGATTACGTTTGGCAACGGTTGCCTGTGGAAACGAAGATCATTCACGGCATGTATTCAGGTCTGGAAGTGTTTGCGATGATCGATCGCCCCGAAGCTGTCCCGGACGAAAACATGGTCCAGCTTCCTTTGCCCGGCGAACTGCTCTATTTCTACGACCCCAGCACCGGCGCGGTTGGGGCGAAAAAGCCCGTCGGCGAAATCGTTCTCGTTTATGGGCGTGGAGTGGTTCTGCGCGCGCATGAAGGCGTCCCCACGCACTGCGCCCTGTTCGCTCGAATTCCGGGTGATTGGAAATACGATTGGGTGAACTTCGCGAAGGAATGCCGGAAAGCTCGTTGGGAAGGGCCGCAGGTGCTGAGGATTGAAAGGGCCTGAGCGGGCGGAGGGCGGCGGGGTCTCGGCTGCGCGGGGCAACGGCAGCACGTCGGAATATGAGAACGCTTTGTACAATCGCCAGCGCCTCGCATTTCCCACACGCTGCGGCTGGTCCCGGGGCGGGAGACAGCCGGTCCGCTAAAGCTTCACGTGGTGACGTTCGACCTTGTCGTCATCGAGGTCGACGCCCAGTCCAGGACGAGTGTTCGGCTCCGCTCGACCTGGTTTGATTGTGAGCGGCGCGCGAACGATGTCGTCCTCGTAATAAAACGGACCGATGATATCGCATGGGTACTCCTCGGCCGCGATTCCGTTGCTCGCGATGGCAAGGTGAATCATGGCCGCGCTTCCGACACCAAGCTCCAGATTGCTGCCGACGGTGCATTTCAGACCCGCGCTGTGTGCAAAATCAGCAATTTTGGAAGCCGGGCCAATGCCGCCGGCTTTGCCTACATAAATCGAGAACACATCCGCCGCGCCCAATTGCGCCAGAACCCGGGCATCCTGAAGCGTGTATATGCTCTCATCGGCGATGAGCGGAATCCCAATTTTCCGCCGCAGTTCTACCATTGCGGTAATTTCTTCGGGGGCCACAGGCTGTTCGGCGAAGGCGATTCCAAACTCACGCAACTTTTCTATCGTTGTTAACGCTACTTCGGGCGACCATCCACCGTTGGCATCGACTCCAAGTTTTACTCCAGTCCCAACTGCTTCGCGCACCGCTCGAACCCGAGCGACATCCGAGTCCGGGTCAATCCCTACTTTTACCTTCATTGCCTTGAACCCCTCGCCTGTCGCCCAGCGTGCTATGGCCGCAGCTTTCTCTGGCTCGACTCCGGAGACTGACCATTTGGTGGGCACCCAATCCCGCACGCGGCCACCAAGCAATTGGTAAACAGGTTTGTTAGCGGCTTTGCCAGCGATATCCCAAAGCGCCATTTCGACGGCCGCCTTCGTGAAAAAATTCACCGCAAAAGCCAGACGGAACTTCGGTGCAACGTTTT
>Ga0308173_10001023_pt1 | contig 13336 bp, 15 predicted proteins | sample PhyPR1_FD_203716 | JGI IMG/M metagenome (GOLD analysis project Ga0308173, IMG submission 203716) | Soil microbial communities from UC Gill Tract Community Farm, Albany, California, United States - DLSLS.P.R1 | ecosystem: Environmental > Terrestrial > Soil > Agricultural land | place: USA...
GAACCTGTAAGATGTCCCACTTCTCATTGATAACTACTCCCGGCGGAGCATGCCTGGCGAGCACGATCCTATCCGTCGTGCGCTGCAGTTCCAGCTCGCCCCATCCGTCGGCCACCTGAAAGGTCTGGGAGACCGAAGGCGAGGCATACTGGCTCAACAACTGCGCATTCGCTAAGAAGCCGAGCGGAACGCGCGTTCCCTGGTTGGCTTTGGTATAAAACTTATTCTTGCGATCGGCTGGAGTGAATAAGTCCGTATGATCGCCCAGCGATTCCGACGAGCCAAGCATGAGAACGCCATTCGGTTTCAGTGCATAGTTGAACGTCAGGATGATGTTGTCCTGCACCTTCGCAGTCAGGTAGATCAGGACGTTCCGGCAGCTTATCAGGTTGATCCTGGAAAACGGCGGATCAGTGCAGAGATCTTGCTTTGCGAAAATGCACAGGTCGCGTACACGCTTTGTGACCTGGAATCCTGTGGCCGTCTTGATGAAGTACCGGCGCAGCCGTTCGGGTGACACTTCCGTCGTTATGGAGTCCGAGTAAATTCCGGCCCGAGCCCGCTCAATCGAGCTCTCGCTGGCATCGGTTCCGAAAATCTGTATCGAAGGTTCCACCGGTTGATTGGCAAAATACTCCAGCAGCATCATCGCGAGCGAGTACGTTTCTTCGCCGGTGGAGCATCCGGCCGACCAGATCCGAATCTGTTCGGAGGCTTGCTTATTCGGAAAAAGCTGCGGAAAGACGTCCGTCTTGAGAGCCTCGAAAACCTCTGGATCCCGAAAGAATCGCGTGACGTTGATCAGCGCATCTTCCTGCAGTTCCCGCAGTTCGTCCGGCCTGGCCTGCACGTAACGCAGATACTCCGCCAGGCTGTCGATGTGCTTCAGCATCATGCGCCGCGCCAGCCGCCGCTGAAGCGTGGTCTTCTTATAGTTCCGGAAATCCAGGCCCGAAACGCCGCGCAGCACGCTGAGCAACTTCGCAAACTGCTGCTCTTCATCTTCCGGAAGCTGTCCGTCCTCGAGCGGGCGCACTTTGGGCGCGCGGAACTGCTTTCCTATCTCCGCCAGTTCCGCGCCCATGCGTCCCGGAGGGAGAATCAGATCGACATGGTCCACTAAAATTCCGCTGCGCGGCATCTCGGAAAAACGGGCTGAGTCGGGCGTCTGGGCAATCGTAATTCCGCCTTCGCCCTTGATCGCTTTCAGCCCCAGGGAGCCATCTGCATCGGCCCCGGATAAGACCACTCCAATCGCGTGGTTCTTTTGGTCGTAGGCCAGCGACCGGAAAAAATGGTCGATGGGGCGCGGAATCCGCTCACCTTCGGGGCGCGGCTCCAGCCTCAAATACCCTCCGCTGATCGTGGCGTGGGCATTGGGAGGGAGCACATACACATGATTCGGCTCGCACAACTGCCTCTGGGCGATCTCCTGCACTGGCATGGAAGTATGGCGGGACAATATTTCCACCAGATGGCTCTTATGTTCGGCGGACAGATGGGGGATGAAAACAAAAGCCATGCCGCAGTCGGCCGGCGTCCCTGCCAGTAGCTCTACATAGGCCTCTAGGCCTCCCGCCGAGGCGCCCACCCCAACCACCGGACACTCCAGAAGGCCCGGCTCGCCGCCGCCCTCCTCGCTCAAATCACTTACCACCACGGGAGCCGTGGTCTCCGGCGATGGTCTCGTGTTTCCTAAGTCCTGCGGAGCGGACGGCGATGATGACGGGTTGTTGTTTTCTTCCAGCATAGGGAGCTTAAATGACTACTTCCTTAAATGCGAAAGGCGGCAGCGTTCGAGAGGCTAGTACCACTACAGCATAGGACCAAGGATATGGCACCAGCTCTTGCAAAATTTCAATCGGAATTAGATGCCGGGTGACGTGTATTGTCCCCCGGACAGGACCGCTTCGACCGCCGGCGCAAGATCATCGCTCATCTTGCGCTTCCATACATAACCGGTCGCGCCGGCTCTCTGCGCGGCCTCCACGTAATCCCGTGACGAGTGTTGTGTGACAAAGATAATCTTGATCGCCGGCAGCATGGTCCGCAGAAGGCCCGCTACCGCAAAGCCGCTCATTCCCGGCATAGAGATGTCCAGCAGGGCCGCATCGGGCCTGTGGCTCTCGGCAAAGCGAAGCATTGCCCTGGCGTCGTCCGTCACTGCAACAACGTCGTAATGGGGAGCAAGAATGATGCGTATCTGCTCTGCAATCTCGAGATCATCGTCCATGACCAATAGCTGTTTCCGCAATGCCCCTCCGTTCGTGCACAGCGTTTTCCTCAGCGTGGGCCGGCTACACCGACGGGCAGTTGCTATGAAGAAGGCTTCTCGTGCGTTCCTTAGCGTTTTCCGGGATTCTGCTGGCGTCTTCCGTTGCAAGCACCGTTACAGCATTTCGAGAGGGGGCTTGTTTCGACGAATCGAAGGCTGTTCGCAGCACAGCGTAAACGGCATATGCCTCGTTTCGTCTTCGTTCGGACCCTGCCTCCAGCAGACTACACTATCTTAGTCCCATTATTGTCAGGAACGGTTGAGAAAGAAGCTGGTATCTCTACGTTCTAGCGGTCGCAACCCTGCTCTGCTCATCCCTGAACGGCCAGCCCGCTTATCGCACCGGCGGCAACGGCGGGGCGGTTGCTCCCCCGATGTTGGCATACGACTCTTCCACCTTCACCACTTTGCCTTCGTCGAACATCACAAAGGTGACCTTTCCTGGAGGTTCGCCGTATATCCAGCTCTCGGTCTCCTCTCCGTCCGGTGTGGTTTCGCGGCTCTTATTGTGCGGCTTCCCAAGCGCCAGCAACACCTGATCGCGGTCCATGCCTTCGATGGCCTTCTGTTGTTTGATCGCCTTCTTGATCGGTTCCGGGAGCTTCTCCACGTACTGCTCGGCCGCCGTATGCTTCTCGAAATCGAAGATCGGCGCCAGCATCTGGCGAATATCGGATGCCTTCAAGGCCGGCACGCTTCCCGGAAACACCAGCGCGATATTGGAGCCATTCGCCGCCCCCGCGCTTTGGTTGCGGGTCACGGGCGACATGCCGCCGTTCATGCCCACCTCCACGTGGTCATACCAGTGGCCCGATTTCGTGCCCCCGTTGATCTCCAGCACAATCTTCTTGTCCTGAATCAGCACGCGTGTGATCTGGATCTGGTCGCCGAGTCGCGCTGCTGTGCCATTCGCCCGGGCCGAGTCGTCCCAGGCATTGCGGTCATACTTCCCGTTGCTGTGAAAGACCAAAGGCTTTTTCGATCGCGGCAGCTGAACGCGGGCGGTCGCAAACTCTGCCGTCAAGCCTCGCTGGATCTCGATCCGCTCGTCGAAACTGAGGTTATCCGCCTGGAGATGTGGCGGCAGGCTCAGAAAAAGGAGGGCAGCCCCCGCAAGGGCTAGAAGGATTGGTTGAGCGTTGGCGCGATGGCGGCCACCTGTGGCTTTACCGGTACTCGCATCAGTGCAAAAAACAACGCGATCACGAAAATAGTCGTCAGCAAGCCGCCCTCTGGTCCGTAACTTCCGCCGCTCCATATCGGCGCCAGGTCCCATTGGTAAAAGTACCTCGTAACCTCGATTGTAATCCCGCTCAAGTTCACTCCGAACAGCGGCAGCACGGCGTTCCAACCGTAGTGCAACCCGATCGGCAGCCACAAGTCGTGGCTGCGTAGAAACGAGTAGCCGAGCAGGATGCCCCACAACGCGGTATTCACAATGGACAGGCCGGTCGCGTGCGGATTGAACGAGTGCAGGACACCGAAAATGACGCCCACCGGCAGTACCGTGGCAAAGGGCCCCACCTTCTCCACCAGCAACTGAAAGCCGTAGCCGTGAAAGATCATCTCTTCTCCCGCCGCGCCGAACAAAAGTGCCGCCAGGTAGAACAACAGGCTGGACCACGCGAACGTCGGGTTGGGCCTCGTCACCAGGTGCCCCGTTCCCGCCAGCAAAGGCGCAACCAGTAGCAGCGCTGCCGTCCCTCCGCCCAACGCGACGCCCAGCACGAAGTTGTACCCCGTAAAGCGCCCACCGCCCAGCCCAATGTCGCTCACAGGACGCCGGTCGAAGACTCTCATCGTAAAAAAGTTCGCGCAGAGTCCCGTGGCAAAAAGGCCGGCCGTTCCCGCCACAACCGTGCCGAAGAGCCCCTGTAACAGGCCCGGTAGCAACAGCAGTCCCGCATAAACGCATCCCGCAAAGAACGCGATGCGCAACGCAATCCCCAATCTGGTGTCGGCGGGTTTAGGCCGGTTATGAAGAGTAGGTGGAGGATACATCGCGAAGACTAGTACGTTATTCCATCCTAAAGGCACATTCTTTCTAAAGTTTGGCTCGGCAACGGCCGATGAGGAGAGTATGGATGAGAAACTGAGGAACGACCGGCGGGTCAAGCCCCGCCTGCTCTGCGCGGAATTGATCGGAGTGATCTGGATCGACAAGTCCACCGAAGAGCACCGGCGCATTGCCAACCTGGACGACATCTCCACCAATGGAGCCTGTATTCAGGTGGATCAGTTCATTGAAGTCGGCACCCCCATGACTCTGCAGTACAGCGGCGGCGAGTTTACGGGAGCGGTGCGCTATTGCTGCTATCGCGATGGGAATTATTTCGTCGGCATCGAATTCGACGAAGGCTCCGAGTGGTCACGCAAGGATTTTCACCCCAAACATCTATTCGATCCGCGGCGTATCGTGCCCCAATCCCTGCGACGCCCCTCTAAATACATTCACTAGGGCGCGGGACACGGGACATTTATGTGCACGGTACATACTAGTGGAGTGCACAGGCTGCCTTTTGGCCGTCTTTTTGGAAAACGTGCCGAAATGTCATCCTCGCAACCCGTTATGAGTACAAGTGAAGAGAAAGCGCCCTTCGCCAGGGGTGTCTACGCTGCTCTGGCCACCCCTCGCCGGAAAGATCCCATGGAGGCCGATGCCGGCGAACTGCTCGATTACCTGGATGCGGTCGTGCATGCAGGCGTAGATGGCCTGGTCCTGTTCGGATCTACCGGTGAATTTGTTCACTTCGATATCGAAGAGCGAAAGCGCGTCCTGGGACTGGCCATTCGCCGCAGCCGCGTGCCGATGCTGGTCAACGTATCGCACTCCACGCTCGAAGGCGCGGTTCAACTGGCCGAAAATGCCATAGCCGTGGAAGCCCACGGGCTTTTGCTGATGCCGCCCTACTACTATCGCTACAACGACGATCAGCTTCAAAGCTTTTTTGAGAGCTTCGCGAAGGAAGTGGGAAGCGGAATCCCTATATACCTCTACAACATCCCGTCCTGCACCAACGCCATCTCTTCGGAACTCGCTGCCAGGCTTCTGAATAGCGGAGCATTCGCGGGAATCAAGGATTCGGGCGACGATGCAACGCTGTTTCCGACTTTACATTCGCTGAAGCCACAGCGGTCATTTTCCTTCCTTATCGGACATGAAAAGCGATATCTTCAGGACCTCCGGGCCGGAGCCGATGGCGTGGTCTCGGGCGTTGCCGCTGCGGTTCCCGAGTTGCCTGTTGCACTGGATCGCGCTATTCGTAACGGCAATGGAGAAAAGGCCACTCGCTTAAACGCGCGTTTAGAAGAGTTTCTCGTCTGGGTGGACAGGTTCCCCTCCACTATCGCGATCAAGCAAGCCGCTGTACATCGAGGTTGGCCGCTCAATCACTTCGCGTTCCCCCTCGGCGACCGCACCAACGCCGAGATCACCCAATTCCGCCACTGGCTCGACGAGTGGCTTCCCGCAGTCCTTGGCGAGTGCTCGTGAAACACTAAGAGGAGACGTTTCCCGTCTCCTCAATCTCATGTCTCCTTCCGAATTTCGTCAAGCAGCGCACCAGCACGCCGACTGGATAGCGGAATACTTCGAGCATGTGCGTGAATTCCCCGTGCTCCCCGATACAACGCCTGGAGAACTCGCCAGACAACTTCCCGGCAAAGCACCGGAACTCGGCGAGCCCATAAATGCCATCTTCGCCGATTTTCAGTCCGCCGTTTTTCCGCGCCTCACCCGCTGGAACCATCCACGCTTCTTTGCCTACTATCCAAGCTCGGCTACTCCGCCTTCCGTTCTTGCCGACTTCCTCGCTAGTGCGATGAATGCGAATGCGATGCTCTGGAAGACCTCTCCGGCCGCGACCGAGCTGGAGCAGGTCACGCTCTCCTGGCTGCGCCAATGGCTCGCGCTGGACGACCGCTTCTTCGGAATCATCTACGACACCGCGTCAGTCAGCACCTTTCACGCTCTATCGGCTGCCCGCGAATGGGCCGATCCGGAGTGCCGTACCAAGGGCATGCGTCCCGGGCTCATCCTGTACATCACGGAGCACACGCACTCGTCTTGCGAAAAGGCCGCTATCGCGCTTGGCTTCGGACAGGAGAATGTCCGCAAGATTCCAGTCGACGACCAGTTCCGCATGCGCCCGGACCTTCTGGAAAAGACGATCGAAGCCGATCTCGCGGCCGGCAAGCGGCCCTGCTGCATCGTGGCTTCGGTAGGCTCCACTGCCGTGAGCGCCATCGATCCTGTCCCCGCCATCGCGGCGGTCGCGGAGCGCTTCGGCATCTGGCTCCATGTTGACGCGGCATACGCCGGTGCGGCCGCCATTCTTCCCGAAATGCGTCACGTCCTCGATGGCGTGGAGCGCGCCCACTCGCTGGTCATCAATCCGCACAAATGGCTCTTTGTGTCCGTTGATTGCAGCGTTCTCTACACGCGCTATCCCGATGTCCTTCGCCGCGCCTCGTCTTTGACGGCTGAATACCTTCGCACGTCGGAAGACGACCGCGTAGTGAATTACATGGACTACGGAATCCAACTCGGCCGGCGTTTCCGTGCGCTAAAACTCTGGTACGTCTTCCGCCACTACGGCCGCGAAGGCATCTCGAAGATGCTGCGAAGTGGCCTGGCTCTCGCAAAACTCGTGCAGTCGCTCGTCGAATCGAGCGATGAGTTCGAACTCTGCGCTCCTGTGAACTTTTCTCTCGTCTGCTTCCGTCATCGAAGCGACAATGCGTTCAACGAACAACTGCTCGCTTCGGTCAACGCAACCGGCAAAGCCTTTCTTTCCCATGCCGTGCTCAACGGCAAATATGTTCTTCGTTTCGCCATCGGCAATTTCATGACGGAAGAAAGCGATGTTCGCGAGACTTGGGATCTCATCCGCGCAGCTGCCCGCCAACTCGCCGCGGACCGATACGGCCGATCGGAGAAGAACGACTCCGACGAATCCTATGGGTCAGAGGAACCCGCCGTAACGATGCGGGATTAAGGGCAGGCCGGCCGCCTCATGAACGATTCACGGCTCGCCACCACCCTGTGCGGGATTCCGCTGCGCAATCCCGTCATCACGGCCTCCGGCACCTTCGGCTACGGTATCGAATTCGAAAAGCTTCTCGACCTGAATCAACTCGGCGCGATCGTTACGAAGGGACTATCGCGGGAGCCGATCGCCGGGAACCCTGCGCCGCGCCTCTGGAACGCCGAAATGGGCATGATCAACTCTGTCGGGCTCCAGAACGTCGGCGTCCGCGCCTTTATCCGTGACAAGCTCCCGAAGCTTCGCCGCTATACCGTGCCGGTTTTCGCAAACGTCTTCGGCTATCGCGACGAAGATTATCTGGAAGTCGTCCGCACTTTGGAGGACGCCGCCGGCATCGCCGCCTACGAGCTCAACGTCTCCTGCCCCAATACCAAGCACGGCGGCATGTTCTTCTCGAGCGACCCTGGCTTGCTCTCGGACCTGGTGTCCCGCATTCGCCCCTTAACCCGGCGCCCCCTGATCGTCAAACTCTCGCCGAACGTCGACCGCATTCAACCGGTGGCGTGCGCCGCTCAGGACTCCGGTGCTGACGCACTTTCCCTCGTGAACACCTTCGTTTCGCTCGCTATCGACGTCAAAACACGTAAGCCGCGCATCGGTGCCGGATTCGGCGGTCTCTCCGGACCCGCCATTAAGCCGCTGGCCCTTCGGCTGGTCTACGAAGCCGCCCAGGCCGTCAGCATCCCCGTGATTGGCCTCGGAGGCATCCGCACAGGCGAGGACGCCGCTGAGTTCCTGATCGCCGGCGCCAGCGCGGTCCAGGTGGGCACCGCAACCTTCGCCGACCCCCGCGCCCCTCTGCGCGTCGCCCGGCAGCTAGGCCAGCTTCTCCGCCGCGAAAACATCGCTCATGTCCGCGAGCTGGTGGGCACTCTCCAGTTCCCGCGCCCGGCCTGAACGGGAATTTGATGAAACCGTGCTTTTACGAGGGGGTCTAACTTGGCAGAGGAGCCTTTATGAACAAAGAACAAGTCGGCGGAAAACTCGACGAAGCCAAAGGTAAGGTGAAAGAGGGGCTGGGCAGGGCTACCAACGATCCCGATACTGAGGCCGAAGGCGTAGTCGATCAGGCGAAGGGAAAGCTCAAAGGAGCATACGGCGACGTTAAAGACGCCGTGAACAAGGACGCCGATAAGTAAGCTGCGTCCTCGCAGATCTCGCGTGATGGAAAGGGGCCCGTACGAAAACGGGCCCCTTTTTCTGCGCTACGACCCTGCTGGCAGAGAAGTGAATTGATCTTCAACGATCTTGGTGGATAGCTTGTGATGCTTGTCTTGGAATACAAGAATGGTGTACAGCTTTCCGCCCTTTATATCCACGTCCTTCAGCGAGGCTGAATTCCGCTTACTGGTCCCATGGCGAACCACCAGCTCCGCGTTGGTAGGCGCGACATCTTTATAGTCCGTTGCATGCTCGAATCCCACGCCGCTGATCAGCGGTGAGCTCTTGCCCTGTACGTACAAGTCGGCATTTTCCAGCGCCGGAGCTAAGTTAATCACCCGAACCTTCGCCTGATCCGGGTTCGGCGGAACTAAATCGTCCGTAATCGGATCCAGCGCGGCCTTGCCGTCTTTCTTCGTATAAGCCAGGATGGTGTAATGTTTCCCGCCGCTTAATCCCTCGCTATTTGTCGCCAGCGGCACCGTTGCGTTCCCCTCCGCAGTCAGCTTAAAATCGTGCCGTTCCGCGGGAAGCTCCTTATAAGCGGAAATGTCGTCCGATCCCACGCCGCTGAATGGAATAGCATCCCCGAACGCAAGGTCCTTGGACGAACTCGTCCCATTCACAAATCGCACCAGAGCCTTATCCGCCTGCTTTGCTTCCGCCGCCGGCGGAGCCGTGCCCTTGCCGTCGCCCTTGCTCGCCACCGAAGATTGCTCTGCGGCCTGTTTGTTCGTATTGCTCGAACAAGCCCCCGCAAGAATCAACAGCCCGGTGATACTGGCTACTGCCAATGTTTTTCTGGTTGTCTTCATACGAAAATCTACTTGGTCCCCTCCGCTTCTATAGAACACGGCGGCCCAAGTAATGTTACATAACTAGCGATCACATAGGTACTTACTGCCTTCGCTCCGAAAGCCCGCAAATCCCGGCTGATAATAAACAAATGAACGAAATCATCTCAACGGCAAAGGCGCCGAAAGCCATCGGCCCGTATTCGCAGGCCGTGAAGCGCAACGGAATGCTCTTCCTTAGTGGTCAGATCCCGCTGCACCCGGAAACCGGTGAACTCTCTGGCCACACGATAGAAGAGCAGACCGAGCGCGTTCTCGAAAACATCAAGGGCGTCCTTCAGGCAGCGGGTGCCTCCCTGGCCGATGTCGTCAAAACGACCGTTTACCTGCACGATCTCGCCGCTTTTCCCAAAATGAACGACGTGTATTCTACTTACTTTTCGGTGAATCCTCCCGCCCGTTCCACCGTCGAAGTAGCGCGCCTGCCGCGCGACGTATCCGTTGAAATCGAGGCGATTGCGATCCTGCCGTAGCCAGGTGGCGTTAGTGCTTCGAGGCATCCGCCGGTCGCAGCGGTGGATGCGCGCTGTATTGGGCCTGCGGCGGATTCAACGTGATCTCGACTCTCTTTTCCTCTGAGTCGATATCGTACTGCTTTCCCGTTGTCTGATAGTGGCTGGCAACCACCTGCACCTGTATCGTTCCTTGCGGCACGGGCGGGAACTTAGCCAGCCCTTGCTGATTCGTGTGCATCTCCCAATGAATCGGTTTGCGCTTTCCCAGCTTTGTATATTGCCGTGAACCGAGAAAGTCTAGAATTACCGCTGCATTATCGATAGGCTTATCGCGGTCGTTCTTCACCGCTACCGTGACGACGGTCTGCGGAGGACCGGCCATTACGGGAAGCGCCATCACCGCCAGCAGCATCACAACCAAAAAACGAAGCTTCATCTCGTTACCTGCAAACCTACTTACCTGCGAACCTACGAATTTATCAAAGATTGGACCGCTGCCCGCAACGAACCCTCGTCCATTGTCCCCGGATGGTACAGCCGCACCACTCCCTTGCGGTCGACCAGTACCAGCGTTGGTGTGGTGCTCGCGCCAAAACGCTGGAAATTTCCGCTATCCAGAGGAACCTGAACCTTCGGAATCGACGCGTAAAACCGCTCGAACACCTGCTTGATGAAAACCTTCTCTGCCGCTGGCGGCGCATGCTCATCCGACGGTGTGTAGCCGTACCGTTCCGTGGGCGCCACTACTACCAGGCCCTTCGGCTCAAACTCCGCCGCCACCTCCGCCAGTACAGGCGCCTCTGCCTTGCAGTCCGGACACCAGTGCGCCCAGAAAAAGAGGAGCACCACTTTTCCCCGTAAGGCGCTGGCGGGCACGGGCTTGGTATTCCCGATCCACTCCGCCTCCCGCAGAACAGGCATCGGCTTGCCCACCAACGTCAGAAGGTTCAGGTTCTTTTGCAGGCGCGTGACGATCGAAGTGCCCGCCCAGCGGCGCATTGCGGACCGTAACAGTGGAAGAGCTTCGGCGGTCCGGTGTTGTTCTGCAAGGGCCTGCGCTTGTACTTCATACGCCGCGCCTACAGCCGTGGCCAGCGATGGCTCGCTATCAAGCGGACGTCCCTTCAGCAGAGCCGCAGCTTGGGAAAGAATGGTGTCCGCTTCCTCCGATGCCCTCGCCGCATTGCCTAGCATCAGGTCTTGGCGTGCTTGCCACGACAGTGCCTCCACCGTGGCCGGTGTAACGCCGTTACCCTCTCGCCACTGCGGGGCGGCGCTCAGCAACGCCGCCGCAACCGCCGCAACTAACAAACACTTCTTCCTCATCGGGAGATTAAAAGGTAAGTGTCCTTAAGTACTCGCGGAACTGCGGGCCAAGATCCGGCCGCTTTAACCCAAACTCCACGGTCGCCTTCAGGAACCCCAGTTTGTCGCCTGCGTCGAAACGTTTGCCTTCGAACTTCAATCCGTACACGGGCCTGTTGCGCGTCATGTATCTCAGGCCGTCGGTAAGCTGAATCTCACCGCCGCTGCCCGGCTCAATCGATTCAATGCACTCGAAAATGTCGGGCGTCAAAACGTATCGGCCAATAATCGCCAGATTGGAAGGCGCTTCGGACGCTTTGGGCTTTTCCACCATGTCGCGAATGCGGAACAGCCGGCCTTCTCCCCCGTTCGCGACCTGCTCAGCATCCACCACTCCGTAGGCCGAGATCTGGTCGCTCGGCACCTCCATCAGTGCGATCACCGACGCCTCGTACCGCTCGTGAACATCGATAAGCTGACGGACACACGGTTTCTCGGAGGCAATAATGTCGTCGGGAAGCAGCACCGCGAACGCCTCGTCGCCCACCAGGTCTTTGGCGCGCAGCACCGCATGTCCCAGTCCCAGCGCCTCCTTTTGCCGGATGTACGACACGTCCGCCAAATCGGAAACAGACCTCGCCAGTGCCAATAATTCCTTCTTTTTCTTCGATTCCAGCAACTTTTCCAGTTCAAAGCTGATATCGAAGTGATCTTCGAGCGCGCTTTTGCCCCGCCCCGTGACGATAATTACATCCGAAATGCCGGAGGCCACCGCTTCTTCCACGCCATACTGAATCAGCGGCTTGTCCACCACTGGCAACATCTCTTTGGGCATGGCTTTGGTCGCCGGCAGGAACCGGGTTCCTAAGCCGGCCGCCGGGAACACTGCTTTGCGCACCTGTGAATTCATCAATCGTATTTTACGCATTTAACTCCCCGAATCCCGCCAGTCGCTGTTCCGCGTTTGTCACTCCGGTCCCTACTGTGATAATCCTAAAAGTTAATAGCGCACGTCGGCACTCTCCGTCCGCGCGCTTCCTAGTAGTACTTCACTAAGAATTGGAACCAACTGAAAATGGCTTATGTAATTGCCGAACCCTGCATCGGAACTAAAGACACTGCCTGCGTTGACGCTTGCCCGGTGGACTGCATCCACCCGAAAAAAGATTCCGACAAGTTCGAGTCCGAGGACATGCTGTACATCGACCCGGTCGAGTGTATCGACTGCGGAGCCTGCGTACCCGTCTGCCCCGTGTCCGCCATCTTTGCTCTCGACGATTTACCGGATAAGTGGGCGGAATTCACAGAGAAGAATGCTACATATTTCGGCCGCTGAACGTCTACCTTATAACGAGTAGCTGCCCGGGTGCTGTACCCATGCGTTTCTCCGGGCAGTAAAAAGACTTTCGGAGGAGAACAATATGCGTACTTTTGTTTTAGGAATGGCCGTAGTATTAGGATTATCGGTAACACCCACTTTTGCCGGACAAGGGTCGGACCGGACTCGCGCCGCTCAACAAGCATTGAAAGACAAAGGATTTGACCCCGGACCGATCGACGGGATTGACGGCCCGAAAACCGATGCCGCCGTACGGCAGTATCAGGAGAAAAATGATCTGGCGGTGGATGGCCGCCTGAACGATCAGGTACTGGACAGCCTTGGGCTACACGGTAAGACCGCTGGAGGCCACTTTGACAAGGCCGGTAATGCTGTCTCGACCGACTACAGCAAGGGTGGTCACGACATAAAGACGGGGGCCAAAAAGCTGAGCAAGGACGTGAAAACCAAAGAAATCGGGAACGCCCCGGTCGATTTCGGGAAAAACGTTGGAAAGGGTGCCGCCAAAATCGGTAAAGGCACCGGCAAGGCCGCTGTAGACACCGTTAAAGGCGTCAAGGAAGCCGTCACCCCCAAATAAGGGTGTTAGATCCTGCTTTTCTGGACGAGAAAGGGCGCTCCGGCGCCCCTTCTTAGTCCAATAACTCTGGTTCGATACCCGCCTCTTCCCCGGCGGCTTTCTTCTCCCAGTACTTCTTCACCCAGGCTTCCCAGCTCTTGCCTGCCGCCGTATCCCGCCCGCTGAACTTCAATCCTTCAATATCGGCATACGAGATACTTACGCGCGGGCTGCCATCCGCGGGCAGTATCCGCACCAGCGATTCCCGCAACGTGGCTGCATTTCGCCGGTCGTAGAGATAGCCTTCCACTGTGCGGCCGTCCTTGCAGTTCACCGTCAC
>Ga0308173_10001024_pt1 | contig 13330 bp, 14 predicted proteins | sample PhyPR1_FD_203716 | JGI IMG/M metagenome (GOLD analysis project Ga0308173, IMG submission 203716) | Soil microbial communities from UC Gill Tract Community Farm, Albany, California, United States - DLSLS.P.R1 | ecosystem: Environmental > Terrestrial > Soil > Agricultural land | place: USA...
GTCGGCCTGGAACTGGGCGAACGAGGAGGCCAGCAGCTCGCGCGCGCGGGCACGGCCGAACGAGCTGACCAGGTTGACCGCCATGTTGTAGCTCGGCCGGAACGAGGACTTCAGCGGGAACGTGCGGGTGCTGGCCAGCCCGGCCACCGTGGCCGGGTCGACACCCGGGGCCCAGACGACGACGGCGTGGCCCTCGACGTCGATGCCGCGCCTGCCGGCCCGGCCGGTGAGCTGGGTGTACTCCCCCGGCGTCACGTCGACGTGCGCCTCGCCGTTCCACTTGACCAGCCGCTCGAGGACGACGCTGCGGGCCGGCATGTTGATGCCCAGCGCCAGCGTCTCGGTGGCGAACACCGCCTTCACCAGGCCGCGGACGAAGCACTCCTCGACGGTCTCCTTGAACGCCGGAACCAGGCCGGCGTGGTGCGCGGCGAGCCCGGCCAGGAGCCCCTCGCGCCATTCCCAGAAGCCGAGGACGTGCAGGTCCTCCTCCGGCAGCGAGCCGGTGCGCCGGTCGATGATCTCGGCGATCTCGGCCCGCTCGCCCTCGTCGGTCAGCCGCAGACCGGCCAGCAGGCACTGGCGGACGGCGGCGTCGCAGCCGTTGCGGCTGAACACGAAGGTGATGGCCGGCAGCAGGCCCGCCCCGTCGAGCCGCGTGACCACCTCCGAGCGGGACGGCGCCCGGTAGCGGGGGCGGAAGTTGTCATCGCGCCGGTTGTCATCGCGCCGTGAGCCGCGCGGCCCTCCGCCGTGCCAGGAGTCCAGCCGGCGCTCGTGCTCGCGGACGAACCGGACGAGTTCGGGGTCGACCACCGACGCGCCCCGCTCGCGGGTCGACTGGCTGCGGGCGGTGTCGCCCTGCTCCCCCGCGTGGGCGGCCGGGCGCAGCGAGAACAGATCGAACACCCGGTTGCCGACCAGCATGTGCTGCCACAGCGGCACCGGCCGGACCTCGCTGACCACGACCTTCGTGTGGCCGCGCACCGTGACCAGCCAGTCGGCGAACTCCTCGGCGTTGCTGACCGTCGCCGACAGGGAGACCAGCGTGACCGACTGCGGGAGGTGGATGATCACCTCCTCCCAGACGGCGCCACGGAAGCGGTCGGCCAGGTAGTGCACCTCGTCCATGACGACGTACCCCAGCCCGTCGATCGCCGGCGAGTCCGCGTACAGCATGTTGCGCAGCACCTCGGTGGTCATCACGACCACGGGGGCGTCGCCGTTGACCGCGTTGTCCCCGGTCAGCAGGCCGACCTGTTTCTCCCCGTACCGCTCGACGAGGTCGGCGTACTTCTGGTTGGACAGGGCCTTGATCGGCGTCGTGTAGAACGCCTTGCGCCCCTCGGCGAGCGCCTTGTGGATCGCGAACTCGCCGACGACGGTCTTGCCCGCACCGGTCGGCGCGCAGACCAGCACCCCCGACCCCTCGTCCAGGGCCTCGCACGCCTCGACCTGGAACGGGTCGAGGGAGAACCCGAGATCGGCGGTGAAGTCCGACAGCGCAGGGTGGGCGGTCCGCCGCCGGGCGGCGGCGTACCGCTCAGCAGGGCTGGACATTCCTCCACAGTAAGGCGCCGCCGGGCGGCCCGTTCAGCGGCGGGAGCCGACCACCCGCAGGGCCCCGGGGACGCACTCGGTGACCGCGGGCAGCGGGAGCAGCGGCTCCCCGTCGGCGTACGTCGTGACGCCCGGACTCGACAGCTCGACGCGAGCCGCGCGGTGCACCGTGATCATCGGGTGCTCGACGTGCGTGCCGTCGGCCAGTCGCGGCTTGGTGCGGATCAGCTCGAGCCGCGAGATCGCCCCGACCACCGTCACGTCGAAGAGCCCGTCGGTGTGGTCGGCCGACGGGCAGATCTTCATGCCGCCGCCGTACCAGGGTGTGTTGCCGACGGCGACCATCGTCACGGGCAGCGTCAGGGACTCGCCGTCGAGAACCATGGTGAGCTCGATCGGCTTCAGCCGGGCCAGCTCGGCGAGGACGGCGACGTCGTACCGACGCCGCCCCTTCGGCCAGCGCAGCCGGTTGGCCCGGTCGGAGACGGCGGAGTCGAAGCCGCAGCACAGCACGGTGGCCCACCAGCGGCCCTCGGTGCGCCCGGCGTCGATCGAGGTGGCGGCGCCGGCGGCGAGGTCCTCAGCGGCCGCGCGGGCCGCGGCCAGCGGCTCGGACGGGATGCCGACCGCCCGGACGAGGTCGTTGCCGGTGCCGGCCGGGACGACGGCCAGCGGGGTCGAGGTGCCGGCGACGGCCTGCAGCGCGGCGTGCACCGTGCCGTCACCCCCGACGGCGACGATGGCGCCCGCTCCCGTGGCGACGGCGTCGGCCGCCTGCTTCTCCGCCTCCCGGCTCGTGGTGGCGGTCAGCAATCGTGGCCTCAGCCCTGCTGCCCGGAACACGGCGAGGACGTCGTCGGTGAGGACGCGCGCCCGGCCGCGGCCGGCGGTGGGACTGACGAGGACGCCGAGCTCCATCAGGTTCGGGTCGGGTCGTAGGCGTCGTCCAGCGAGCTCGGCCGGGCGTCGAGCGGTGAGGCCTCGTCGTCCCCGAGGTCGTGGTAACCCTCGATCGCCTCCCGGCGCGCCCGCCGCTTGTCCACGACCCGGGCGATCTGGATGGCCCCCTCGAACAGCAGGATCATCGGCCCGGCCATGAGCATCATGGTGAACGGGTCCTGGGTGGGCGTGATCACGGCGGCGAACACGAGGGTGAGGAAGAAGATCCAGCGCCGGCTCTTCGCGAGCAGGGCGTACGGCAGGACGCCGACGAGGTTGAGCGCGACCGCGATCAGCGGCACCTCGAAGCTGACGCCGAACGCGACGAGCAGCGAGAGCACGAACCCGATGTAGTCCTGGGCGGTCAGGGCGACGATGACGCCCTGACCGGCGAGGCCGAGCAGCAGCTGCAGGCCCTTGGACAGCGAGATGTAGGCGAGCACCGCTCCGGCGGCGAAGAGGAACGTCGAGACGGCGACGAACCCGATCCCGTACCGCTTCTCGTTCCGCTTGAGGCCCGGTGTGATGAACGCCCACAACTGGTAGAGCCACAGCGGCGCCGACAGCACGGCGCCGGCCAGGAAGGCGACCTTGAGGCGGATGAAGACACCGCCGAACACGTCGGTGATGAGCAGGCCGCAGCCGTTCTCGTTCCCGCCGTAGCGCAGGCCCGCCGGCAGGTTGCAGTACGGCGCGCGGATGAACTCGCCCAGCCCGTGGTCGTACCACCAGAACGTGACGGCGGTGGCCACCAGCAGCGCCAGGAGCGCCTTCGCGATGCGGTTGCGCAGCTCGGTGAGGTGCGCGATCAGCGACATCGTCGCCTCGGCGTCGCGGGGTGGACGCCGTCGCCGCCGTCGGGTCGGCTCGGTCACCGGGGCGCGCCTGGAAGGAGGTGTGTCAGTGGGTGCCGTCGGCCGCGCGGCCCTGCTCCACGCGGGCGCGGAGCTCGGCGGCGCGTGCCTCGGCGATCCGCGCCTCCTCCTCGAGGCTGGCGGTCAGGTCACCGGAGGCCGACGAGACGGTGGGGGCGACGATCTCGCCGCGGACGGGGGTCGTCTCGGCGGCGTCCTTGGAGCGGACGTCGTCGTCCTTCATGCCCTTCATCTCGCCCTTGAAGATGCGCAGCGAGCGGCCGAGCGAGCGGGAGGCGTCGGGCAGCTTCTTGTAGCCGAACAGCAGAAGGATCGCGATCAGGATCAGGACGAGTTCCGGCGCGCCGAGTCCGAGCATCAGGGGGTCCTCCAGGTTCGTGGCACCGGCGATGCTACGCCGGGGAGTCGGTCCGGTCGGTCGACGACGCTCGTGCCGCCGTCGCCTGGGCCTGCTGGATCAACGGCCGCACGTCGCGCTCGGCGGCCGCGAGTTCGCGCCCGAGCCGGCCGGCCGCGCCGAGCACGCCGAAACCGATCGCCCCCAGGACGACGAGGGCGAGGACCACGACGACGATCCACACGATGAGCAGCAGCACGCCGGCGACCCTAACCGGCGGGGCTGACAGGAGGCTGCGGGCCGACCCCGTACCGGTCGAGTGCCGCCCGGGCGTCGGCGGCGATCTCGGCCGCCAGTCCGGCCGGCTCGTCCACGCGCGCCTCGCCGCCGAGGGAGGCCACCAGCCGCCGGGCCCACGCCACATCGGCGGTGTGCACGGTGACGGCGAGCCCGCCGTCGTCCAGCGGGGTGGGTTCGTCGACCGGGTAGTAGTCGGCGACCCAGCGGGCGGCGCGCGACAGCCGTAGCCGCACGGCGGGCGTCGCGGGGTCGGGCCGGTAGACGCCGTTCTCGACGTCGCGTTCCTGTGCCTGCGGCGGTGGGGCGGCCCGCTCGTCGAGGACGACGACGTCGTCGACCCGGTCGAGGCGGAACAGCCGCACGCCCTCGGCGCGGCGGCACCAGGCCTCGAGGTACCACTTGCCGTCCACCAGCAGCAGCCGCATCGGGTCGACGGTCCGCTCCGTGCGCTCGTCGCGCGTGGGCACGTAGTAGTGCAGGTGCAGCGCCCGCTTGCGCTCCAGGCCGTCGCGGACGACGGCGAGCGCCTCCTCGCGGGCATCGACGCTGACCGCGACCGGCGTCACCCGGTCGGCGGCGTGCCCGGCGGCCGTGGAGACCTTCGCCAGCGCCCGGCTGACGGCGTCCCGCTCGGCGAGCCCGGGCAGTTCGAGCAGGGTCCGGAGCGCCACCACGAGGGCGACCGCCTCGTCGGTCGTGAGGCGCAGCGGGCGGCCCATGCCGGCGGTGAAGGTGACCCGCACCCGGTCGCCCTCGAAGGACAGGTCGATGAGGTCACCGGGGCCGTAGCCGGGCAGCCCGCACATCCACAGCAGTTCCAGGTCGCTGCGCAGCTGCCGTTCGTTGACCCCGAAGTCGCGGGCGGCCTCGGTGACGCGAACGCCCTCGGGCCGCGCCGTCAGGTACGGGACGAGCGCCAGCAGGCGGGTGACCCGGTCGGGGGTGCTGGCCGGGGTCATGCCGTCGCGCCCATGGCGGCCAGCCGGGTGAGGCGGGCGATGACGGCGTCGCGGACCGCCGTCGGGGCCTCGACCACGACGTCGGCGCCGTAGGAGGCGATCTCGTCGGCCAGCCGGCCGGGCTCGGTGGTGCGCAGCTCCAGCCGGTCGTCACCGTCGTCCGCCGGCCCCAGCGGGGTCGCGAACCGGCGGAGGCCGACGGCGGTGCCCGGCCGGGCGCGGACGAGGACGAGGTGCTCCTCTCCCCCGACCTGGCCGGCGACGACCCCGGCGAGTTCGACGTCCTCCGGTGGCTCGAAGGCGTTGGCGGGGCCGGTGGCCTTCGGCGTGCCGACGACGCGGGACAGCCGGAAGACGCGTTCGGCCTTGCGGTCGAGGTCGAGCCCGACGAGGTACCACCGGCCGTGCCAGGCGACGACGCCCCACGGCTGGACGTGCCGGCGCGTGGGCTGGTCCTCGTCGGGACGGCGGTAGTCGAACTCCAGGGCACGGCGGTCGCGGGCGGCGGCGTAGCAGGGCTCGAACGCGGGCTCGCCGGCGTCCAGCCGGGGCTGGAGCGGGATCGTGCGGGAGGAGTCGACCTCGACGCCGGCGGCCCGGAGCTTGACCAGGGCGCTGTGCGCGGCGCCGGCGAGCTGGGCGGACTCCCACAACCGCAGGGCCAGGCCGACCGCGGCGGCCTCCTCGCCGGTCAACCGGATCTCGGGCAGCTCGTAGTCGGCGCGGGCGATCCGATAGCCGTCCTCGGTGTCGAACGCGCTGGTGCGGCCGGTCTCGAGCGGGACGCCCATCTCGCGCAGCTCGGCCTTGTCGCGCTCGAACATGCGCTTGAACGCCTCGTCGGCACGGTCGGAGCCGTCGTCGGCCTCGTAGCCGGGCACGGTGGCGCGGATCCGGGCCGCGGTGACGTACTGGCGGGTGCTGAGCAGGGCGATGACCAGGTTGACCAGTCGCTCCGCCCGCTTCGCCGCCATGCGGCTCAGGCTAGTCAGCCGCTGTCGGTGGGCCTCGTTAGCCTCCCTGCATGCCCTACTCCGCCTCCCCTCCCCCGCCGATCCGCATCCGATGGCGGCGCGGACGCGTGACGGCCACCGGCCGCCGGGGGCGCGACAGCCTCGAGCTGACCGTCGAGGTCGCCGAGGAAGGGCAGCTGAAGGCGCTGGCCTACCCGTCGATGGTGGGCATCCCGCAGGTGGGTGACGAGGTACTGCTGAACACCACCGCTCTGGCGCAGGGCCTGGGCACGGGCGGGGTGGCGCTGGTGATCGCCGTCCCCGACCGGCTGCCGTCGGACCCGACGGAGCCCGGCCACCTGGTGAAGGCGCGGTACACCCCGCTGCAGGTGACGGTCGCCGGCGTGGACGAGCAGGAGACCGAGCACCACGCCGTCATGGCCGAGGTCGACGACATCGGCGGCATGCCGGTGGTGGTCGCCGACCTGCACTCGGCGCTGCCGGCGGTGCTGATCGGCATGCTGGCCACCGATCCGGACCTGAAGGTCGCGTACGTCATGCAGGACGGCGGCGCGCTGCCGGCCGCCTTCTCGCGGGCGCTGGACACCCTGCACGCCTCGCTGGTGGGTGTGATCACCGTCGGCCAGGCCTTCGGGGGCGACCTGGAGGCGGTGACGGTGCACACCGGGCTGCTCGCGGCGCGGCACGTGCTCGGCGCGGACCTCGCGATCGTGACCCAGGGGCCGGGCAACCTCGGCACGGGGACGCCGTGGGGCTTCTCCGGGGTCGCCGCCGGTGAGGCGTGCAACGCGGTGACCGTGCTCGGGGGCGAGGCGATCGGGGCGCTGCGCATCTCCGACGCCGACCCGCGGCCGCGGCACCGCGGGGTGTCGCACCACTCGCTGACGGCGTTCGGCCGGGTGGCCCTGGGTGGCGTCACGCTGATCGCGCCGCGCGGGCTGAGCTCCGAGCTGGGCGGGCAGGTCGACGAGGACCTCGCCGGCCAGCCCGACCGCAACCCCGTCGTCTGGGTCGACACCGACGGTCTGGACGACGCGCTGGTCCTCTCCCCGGTGCCGCTGCGCACCATGGGCCGCGGCTACCCGGAGGAGCGGGCCTACTTCCTCGCCGCCGCGGCAGCCGGCCGGTACGCGGCGCTGCGTGTCCCCGTCCCCGACGAGGGCGCCGCCGCCGGGACGGCCGGCGACTGATCGTCGTCGGCCGTCGCGGCGGTGGCGGTCAGCTCAGTGGACGCCGTGGGAGGCGGTCACGTCGAGCACGCCGCAGATGGCGGGATCGGTGGCCTCGGCAGGCAGGCTGGGGTCGAGGTCCGACGGACCGCCTGCGTCGTAGGCGGCGGTGTGGTTGTAGTCGACACCGTGCACGACCACGACCGCCTCGCCCGACTGGATCGCCCGGGCCACGGAGTGGGAGACCTTGATGCTGCCGCGCTCGTAGCTGAGGTTGCCGCCGGGCGCGGTGTCGAACCGGTCGATCGCGAGGCCGGAACCCGGGTCGGTCGGTCCGAACGTGGTCAGGCTGACGACGATGGGGCCGTAGTCCGGCAGGCCTTCGCTGGTGGAGATGTGCCCGTCGTGGTTGGTGTCGGCGCTGAAGTCCGGGCACTCGTGCATGGCGTCGGCGCCGAAGTGGATGTGCGCGGCGTGTGGCTGGCCGGGCACCAGTCCGTGGGCGGCCATCGTCACGTCGATCTTGTTGCCCTGGACGTCGACGAACGCCTCGCCGGCGGCGTTGTGATCGTTGACGGGCCGGAGCTGGGCGTGCGTCGTGGCGGAGGCGGCGGACGCCGGAGCGCCCATCGACAGCGCGGCCATCAGTCCCAGTGCCGGCGCGGTGAGCGCGAACGCGGTCCTTCTGCGCATCTTGATCTCCTCGGTGAGATGGACCGTTTCGTCACGGTCTCCGAGGTGTTCGTCGAGCGGCTGCAATTGGATGGCGCGCGACGTGATTTCTTTCCGGGCGGTGGGATCCCGCAGGGATCACATGCTCGCGATGAGCTTGTCCACGCGGTCGTCGACGGCCTTGAACGGGTCCTTGCACAGGACCGTGCGCTGGGCCTGGTCGTTGAGCTTCAGGTGCACCCAGTCGACGGTGAAGTCGCGGCGCTTCTCCTGGGCCTTGCGGATGAACTCCCCGCGCAGCCGGGCACGGGTGGTCTGCGGGGGCACGTTCTTGGCCTCGAACACTCGCGGCTCGTGGGCGACGCGGTCGACCTGGCCGGCCCGCTCGAGCAGGTAGTACAGCCCGCGGGTGCGGCTGATGTCGTGGTAGGCGAGGTCCATCTGGGCGATCCGGGGTGAGCTCAGCGGCAGGTCCCGCTTGGCGCGGTAGCGCTCGATCAGGCTGAACTTGGTGGCCCAGTCGATCTCGCGGTCGATCAGGCTGAGGTCCTCGGTGTCGACGGCCTTGAGCACGCGGCCCCACAGTTCGAGCATGGACCGGTGCTCGGGGGTGCAGCCCTCGCGGTCGGCGAACTCGGCGGCGCGGGAGTGGTACTCGGACTGGATCTCCAGCGCCGACATCTCCCGGCCGTTGGCGAGGCGGACCTTGCGCCGTCCGGTCATGTCGTGGCTGATCTCGCGGATGGCGCGGATCGGGTTCTCCAGCGTCATGTCCTTGATCGGGACGCCGGCCTCGATCATCCGCAGCACCAGGTCGGTCATGGTGACCTTGAGCAGCGTCGTCGTCTCGTTCATGTTCGAGTCGCCGACGATGACGTGCAGGCGGCGGTAGCGCTCGGCGTCGGCGTGCGGCTCGTCGCGGGTGTTGATGATCGGGCGGCTTCTCGTCGTCGCCGACGAGACCCCTTCCCAGATGTGCTCGGCGCGCTGGCTGACGCAGTAGATCGCGCCGCGCGGGGTCTGCAGCACCTTGCCGGCGCCGACGACGATCTGCCGGCTGACGAGGAACGGGATCAGGACATCGGCCAGCCGGCTGAACTCGCCGTGCCGGCCGACGAGGTAGTTCTCGTGACAGCCGTAGCTGTTGCCGGCGGAGTCGGTGTTGTTCTTGAACAGGTAGATGTCGCCGGTGACGCCCTCCTCGGCCAGCCGCTGCTCGGCGTCGACGAGCAGGCCTTCGAGGATGCGCTCGCCGGCCTTGTCGTGGACGACGAGCTCTGTGAGGTCGTCGCACTCGGCGGTGGCGTACTCGGGATGGCTGCCGACGTCCAGGTAGAGCCGGGACCCGTTGCGCAGGAAGACGTTGGAGCTGCGCCCCCAGGAGACCACCCGCCGGAACAGGTAGCGGGCGACCTCGTCCGGGGAGAGCCGGCGCTGGCCCTTGAAGGTGCACGTGACGCCGTACTCGGTCTCGATGCCGAAGATCCGTCGGTCCACGGTTCGAGACTAGGCGCCGGAAGTGACGGAAGCAGGCTCCTGGCGCATCGGGCGGGTCACCTGGGGCTCAGCCGTCGCGCTTCTCGTCGAGCTGTTCGAGCAGCCGGTCGGCTGCCTTCTCGATCTCGTCGTGGTCGTTCTGGGCGGCGCGCTGCTTGGCGTGGATGAGGGCGGCCCGGTTGACCTTCGTGAAGTCGCCGTACGGGAACTTGTAACGGCCCTTGGTCTCCTCGGAGGCGTCCGGATCGATGGCGAGGTGCCAGGCGCCGAAACCGTCGTAGCCGTGCTTGTCGATCTCCGCGTTCTCGTCGTCGGCGGACGGCGCGGCGTCGGACCACTCGGTGCTGTCATCGTACGTGCCGGCGTCGATCAGCTCGCGTGCCTTGGCGACGCCGTCCCTGTTGACCTGGTAGTTCGGCATGCTCAGTCCTCCGGAGCGCTGGTCCCGCCGTGTTCGGTGCCGCCGGCGGTGTCGGGGTTCGCCGGATCGCCCAGGCCGGGCGGCGTGCCCGGCTCGGGGACGCTCGGGGCGTGGCCCGCGGTGTGCGGCTCGGCCTCGCCGGCGGTCTCGTCGCCGCCGAGGAGGCTCGCGAGGGCTGCGCCGCTGACCCGGCGGAAGGCGCGCTTGGGGCGGCGGCGGTCGAGGACGGCGACCTCGAGCTGGGCGGCGGTGAGGGTCGTCGCGCCGCCGTTGCCGGAGCCGGCGGTCACCGGGCTGACGGCGGACAGCGCTCGGACGCCGACCTGGAGGGCGTCGGCGAGGCCCATCCCGGTCGAGAAGTGCTCGCGCAGGTGGCTGGTGACCGTCTCGGCCTGGCCACCCATGACGACGAAGTCGGGCTCGTCGACGATCGACCCGTCGAAGGTCAGGCGGTAGAGCTGGTCGTTCTCGGCGGTGTCGCCCACCTCGGCGACGCAGAGCTCGACCTCGTAGGGCTTCATCTGCTCGCTGAACACCGCCGCGAGGGTCTGCGCGTAGGCGTTGGCGATGACCCGGCCGGTGACGTCGCGGCGGTTGTAGGAGTAACCGCGGACGTCGGCGAGGCGGATGCCGGCGACCCGGAGGCTCTCGAACTCCGAGTACCGGCCGACGGCGGCGAAGCCGATGCGGTCGTAGAGCTCGCTGACCTTGTGCAGCGTGGAGCTGGGGTTCTCGGCGATGAACAGGACGCCGTCGGCGTAGGTGACGACGGCGACGCTGCGGCCGCGGGAGATGCCCTTGCGGGCGTACTCCGAGCGGTCCCGCATCAGCTGCTCGGGCGAGGCGTAGTACGGCATGGTCATGGCTCAGGCCCCCCGCTCGTTGTTGGTGCGGTCGGCCTCGGCCCGGTCGGTGACGATGCCGTCGGCCACTGCGGCGACCTCGGCGTCGGTCAGCCGGACGGCGCCCTCGGCGTCGACCCGGTAGACGATCGGGTAGAGACGGCGGACCGGATCCGGTCCGCCGGTCGCGGAGTCGTCGTCGGCGGCGTCGTAGAGCGCTTCGACGACCGTCCGGGTGGCGGCCTCGGCGGTGAGGTTGCTGCGCCAGGTCTTCTTCAGGGAGTTCTTGGCGAACAGCGAGCCGGAGCCGACGGCGGCGTAGCCGCGCTCCTCGTAGTTCCCGCCGGTGACGTCGTAGCTGAAGATCCGGCCCGGCGTGGTGCCCGGGGCGGCGTCGAGGTCGAAGCCCGCGAAGAGCGGGACGACGGCGAGGCCCTGCATGGCCGCGCCGAGGTTGCCCCGGATCATCGCCGCGAGGCGGTTGGCCTTGCCGTCGAGGGAGAGCGTGATGCCTTCGATCTTCTCGTAGTGCTCGAGCTCGACCTGGTACAGGCGAACCATCTCGATCGCGATGCCGGCGGCGCCGGCGATGCCGATGACGCTGTAGGAGTCGGCCGGGTAGACCTTCTCGATGTCGCGGCTGGAGATCAGGTTGCCCATGGTGGCGCGCCGGTCGCCGCCCATGAGCACGCCGCCCTCGTAGGTGACGGAGACGATCGTCGTGCCATGCGGCGCGAGGTCGCCCACGGGCAGTTGCGGGATCGGGCGGCGGCCCGGGAGGAGGTCAGGTGCCGTCGTGCCGAGGAAGTCGGTGAACGAGGAGCCCACCCGGTCCAGATAGGCGGGCGTGAACCCGCTCCGGCCCGCTGAAAACTCGTTCACCCATCCGCCTCTCCCGCCTGCGTCTGCCGGCGTGACCTGCTGGTTCGCCCGGTGCTCCGCGCGGTCGTGCCGTGCGTCGTCGGGCGTCGAATCGACCCTACCGGCGGGTCCCCAAGTCGGATGGGTCGGACGGTCCCGAGGCCCGCAGCCGTCGCGATGGCGACCACACGTTGGCTCAGGGTGTGGAAGCCGACGTACTCAGCCGCGGCACGGAGCACGGCGGGGTCGTCCTTGAACTGCCCGAGACCACCGTTGCAGTTGAAACAGAGCAGGGCTCGGACCTGGCCGGTCGCGTGATCGTGATCGACATGGACGGCCGGCGCCGCCTTGCAGATGGCGCACAGGCCGTCCTGCGCCTCGAGCATGAGGTCGGCTTCGGCCGCGGAGATCCCGTACCGGCGCTTCAGGTGATAGGTGCGCGATCCACCGATCTTGTCCTTCGAGGCCTTGCCGCGTGCGTTGTGACAAGGCTTGCAGTAGGCGGACCAACCGGATCGGGAGCCCGCATTCCGGACGAACTCGGAGTGCGGCTTGACTGTCGAGCAATCCGGGCACCACTTCGAACCCTGTGGCACCTGGATCTCGCGCGCATGTCGTCTCTGCGGTGGCCCATTGCGCGCGTCCTTCGCCGCCAGAAGCCGGCGACGGGCGTGCGTCTTGCAGTAGAAGCTCAGGCCGTCCTTACGTCGGCGATCCGAGGTGAACTCCGTAATCGGCCTTGCCTCGCCGCAATCCCTGCAGTATTTCTGGGAGACCATTTCTCAACCATTCTAAGGAATGGCTCTATTGGCCCCCCTTTTGCACATAGGACCTAACAAATTCCTCGGCGTTGGATTCGAGGACCTCGTCAATTTCGTCGAGAATGGAATCGACGTCTTCTGTCATTTCCTTGTGGCGCTCCGCGACGTCGGTGTCGACCGAGGCCTCGACCTCGTCGGTCTCCTCACGCGTGCGCGTCGCCTTCTGCTGCCCGCCGGTGTCCCTGGTGGCCATGCTGCCCTCCGGTGCTGCTCGTGGCTTGTGCCTGCCAGAAAGCTACCCCCGGGAGGTGACATTCCGGGTCACCCAGAGGTGTCTGTGGATCAGCCGCCGGTGATCGTGTCGACGAGCTCCTGGGCCGTCGCCGACGCCTCGAACAGGGCCCCCACGTGCTCCCGGGTACCACGGAGCGGCTCCATCGTCGGGATCCGCACGAGGTTCTCCCGGCCGAGGTCGAAGACCACCGAGTCCCACGACGCCGCGGCGACCTGCGCGGGGTAGCGCCGCAGGCACTCCCCCCGGAAGTACGCCCGGGTGTCGGTGGGCGGCGTCGCCATCGCGCGGGTCACCTCGTCGTCGGTCAGCAGCCGCTGCATCGACCCGCGCGCCACGAGCCGGTTGTACAGCCCCTTCTCCGGACGCACGTCGGAGTACTGCAGGTCGACCAGGTGCAGCCGCGAATCGCCCCAGCCGAGCTGGTCGCGCGACCGGTAGCCCTCCAGCAGGCGCAGCTTGGCCGGCCAGTCGAGCCGGTCGGCGCACCGCATCGGGTCGATGGCCAGGTCGTCCAGCACGGACGCCCAGCGGCGCAGGACGTCGTCCGTCTGCTCGTCGGACTCGCCCCGGGTCGCGACGAACTTCTCGGCCTGCTCCAGGTAGACCTGCTGCACCTCGAGAGCCGTCAACTGCCGGCCGTCGCGCAGCCGCACCTTGTGCGTCAGCGAGGGGTCGTGACTGATCGCCTGCAGCGCCTCGACCGGCTCCTCGATGGTGAGGTCCCGGGGCAGCGCGCGCGCCTCGATCATCGCCAGGACCAGCGAGGTCGTCCCCACCTTCAGGTAGGTCGAGAGCTCGGCGAGGTTCGCGTCGCCGATGATCACGTGCAACCGGCGGTACTTGTCGGCGTCGGCGTGCGGCTCGTCGC
>Ga0308173_10001025_pt1 | contig 13329 bp, 12 predicted proteins | sample PhyPR1_FD_203716 | JGI IMG/M metagenome (GOLD analysis project Ga0308173, IMG submission 203716) | Soil microbial communities from UC Gill Tract Community Farm, Albany, California, United States - DLSLS.P.R1 | ecosystem: Environmental > Terrestrial > Soil > Agricultural land | place: USA...
ATCGCGAAATCGCCGGTCAACCAGCTGATCTACGACGCCTTGCTGCTGCTCCAGCACCGCGGCCAGGACGCCGCCGGCATCGTCACGATGCAGGGCACGAAGTGCTTCATGCAGAAGGCGCGCGGCATGGTGCGCGATGTCTTTCGCACCCGCAACATGCGCGCGCTGCCCGGCAACGTCGGCCTCGGCCAGGTGCGTTATCCGACCGCGGGCAACGCCTACAGCGAGGAGGAAGCGCAGCCGTTCTACGTCAACGCGCCCTACGGCATCGTCCTGGTCCACAACGGCAACCTCACCAACGCGGCGTCGCTGAAGCAGGAGCTGTTCGACATCGACCGGCGCCACATCAACACCGGCAGCGACACCGAGGTGCTGATCAACGTGCTCGCGCACGAGCTCGAGCGGGCCGCGCGTGACAAGCAGCTCTCGGCCGAGGAGGTGTTCGCAGCGGTCGCCGCCGTGCACAAGCGGATCCGTGGCTCGTATGCGGTCGTCGCGCTGATCGCCGGCCACGGCCTGCTCGCGTTCCGCGATCCGTTCGGCATCCGGCCGCTCGCATTCGGCGAAGGCGCCGGACCCGACGGGCCGGAGGTGATGGTGGCGAGCGAGTCGGTCGCCATCGTCGGCACCGGCCACGCGCTGACCCGCGATGTCGCGCCGGGCGAGGCGATCTTCATCGACCTCGAAGGCACGGTGCACGCGCGCCAGTGCGCCGAGCATCCACAGCTCTTCCCCTGCATGTTCGAGTACGTCTACCTCGCCCGGCCCGATTCGGTCATGGACGGCGTGTCGGTCTACCAGGCGCGCCTCAATCTCGGCGAGACGCTCGCCCAGCGCGTCATCTCGACGCTGCCGCCGTCGGAGATCGACGTTGTCATCCCGATCCCGGAATCGAGCCGGCCGTCGGCGATGCAGCTCGCGCAACGCATCGGCAAGCCGTATCGAGAAGGATTCGTCAAGAACCGCTACGTCGGCCGCACCTTCATCATGCCGGGGCAAGGCGTGCGCAAGAAGTCGGTGCGCCAGAAGCTGAACGCCATCGAGGTCGAGTTCAAGGGACGCAATGTCCTCCTCGTCGACGACTCGATCGTGCGCGGCACGACGTCGCAGGAGATCGTGCAGATGGCGCGCGACGCCGGCGCGAAGAAGGTCTATCTCGCCTCGGCGGCGCCGCCGGTGCGTCATCCGAACATCTACGGCATCGACATGCCGACCAGCACCGAGCTCATCGCGCACGACCGCTCGATCGAGGAGATCCGCGAGTTCATCGGCGCCGACAAGCTGATCTACCAGGACGTCGCCGCGATGAAGCGCGTCGTCGCCGCGCTCAACCCCAAGCTCGACGGCTTCGAGGCGTCGTGCTTCGATGGCGTCTACATCGCCGGCGCGGCGAGCGCCGACGAGGTCGCGGCGATGGCAGCCGGCCGCAAGGGTGGCGGCGACGAGGACGACGGCGCTGCGGACCGCGGCGCGCTGACGCTGCAGAGCGCGGCCGAGCTGGCCTGATGGGCGATCGCAAGATCCCGCGACGGGCGCTGCCGACCGGCCTCGGCCGCGACACGCTCGCGGTGCGCGAGGGCTTACCGGCGAGCGCGTGGGGCGAGAACTCGGAAGCGCTCTTTCTCACGAGCAGCTTCGTCCAGCCCGACGCGGCGACCGCGGCGGCGCGCTTCGCCAACGAGGAAGAGGCGTTCATCTATTCGCGCTTCACCAATCCGACGGTGACGATGATGGAGCGCCGCCTCGCCGCGCTCGAGGGCAGCGAAGCGTGCATCGCCACGTCGAGCGGCATGAGCGCCATCCTCCTGCTCGGCATGGGCCTGCTCAAGGCAGGCGACCACGTGGTCTGCTCGCAGAGCGTGTTCGGCTCGACCGTGATGCTGTTCGGGCGCGAGTTCGCCAAGTTCGGCGTCGAGACGACGTTCGTCTCGCAGACCGATGTCGGCGAGTGGCGCCGGGCGATCAAGAAGAACACGCGACTGCTGTTCGCCGAATCGCCGACCAATCCGCTCACCGAGGTGTGCGACATCCGTGCCTTGGCCGAGATCGCCCACGGCGCCGGTGCCGGGCTCGCCGTCGACAACTGCTTTTGCACGCCCGCGCTGCAGCGGCCGGTCGACTACGGCGCCGACTACGTCATTCACTCCGGAACCAAGTACCTCGACGGCCAGGGCCGGGTCATCGCCGGTGCGCTGTGCGCGAGCGAAGGCGTCGTCAACGACAAGTTCGTTCCGGTCATGCGCAGCGCCGGCATGGCGCTGTCGCCGTTCAATGCCTGGGTGGTCCTGAAAGGCCTCGAGACGCTCTCGATCCGGATGCAAGCGCAGAGCGCGCGGGCGCTCGCGCTCGCACGCTGGCTCGAGGCGCAGCCGAGCGTCGAGCGCGTCTACTTCCCGGGCCTCGAGTCGCATCCGCAGCACGCCCTGGCGATGGCGCAGCAATCCGGATGCGGCGGCGCGGTCGTGTCGTTCATCGTCCGCTCTCCCGGCGGCGGCGGCATCGCGGCGGCGCGCAAGAACGCCTTCCACGTCATCGACAGCACCCAGGTCTGCTCGATCACCGCCAACCTCGGCGACACCAAGACGACGATCACCCATCCGGCGAGCACGTCGCACGGGCGGCTGACCGAAGAGCAGCGGATGGCCGCGGGCATCACCCAGGGAATGATCCGCATCGCGATGGGGCTCGACGACGTCGCCGACATCCAGGCCGACCTCTCGCGCGGCTTCGCCGGACTGTGAGCCGCCGCCCCGTTGCCAGCGTCAACACCGCAGCGCCAAGCGCGGCGGTTGCCCGATGAGCGCACCGCACGCTGCGCCGGTCATCGCCGCCGGGCAGCGGGTGCGCACGCGCATCGCGCCGTCACCCACCGGCTTTCTTCATCTGGGCACGGCGCGGACGGCGCTCTTCTCGTGGGCATTCGCGCGCCATCACGGTGGCGACTTCGTCCTGCGCATCGAGGACACCGACGTCGCGCGCTCGAGCGAGGCGTCGGTCGAGCAGATCCTTGCCTCCATGCGCTGGCTCGGCCTCGACCACGACGAAGGCCCGGTGTTCCAGATGCAGCGCCTCGAGCGCTATGCGGCCGTCGCAGCCCAGTTGCTCGCCGACGGCAAGGCGTACCACTGCTACGCGACGCCGGCCGAGCTCGAGGCGATGCGCGAAGCGCAGCGCGCGCGCGGCGAGAAGACGCTCTACGACGGCCGCTGGCGCCCCGAACCGGGCAAGTCGCTGCCAGCGATACCGGCGGGTGTCGCGCCGGTGATCCGCTTTCGCAACCCGGCGGCGGGCCTCGTCACCTGGGACGATCTGGTCAAGGGCCAGATCACGATCGCAAACCAGGAGATCGACGACCTCGTCATCGTCCGCGCCGACGGCATCCCGACCTACAACTTCGCGGTCGTCGTCGACGACTGGGACATGCGCATCAGCCACGTCTTTCGCGGCGACGAGCACGTCAACAACACGCCCTGGCAGATCAACATCTTCAATGCCCTCGGCGCGCCGCTGCCGGCGTTCGCCCACGTGCCGATCATCCTCGGCGACGACGGGCAGAAGCTCTCGAAGCGGCGCGGCGCGGTGAGCGTCACGGCATACGAGGACGACGGCTACCTGCCCGAGGCGATGCTCAACTACCTGGCGCGCCTCGGCTGGAGCCATGGTGACGAGGAGATCTTCTCGCGCGAGCAGATGGTCGCCTGGTTCGACGGCAGCCACCTGTCGAGGAGTCCTGCGCAATGGGATCGCGCCAAGCTCGACTGGGTCAACGCGCACTATCTGCGCGCGCTCGACCCGGCGCGCCTGCTCGCGCTCGCGACGGCGCAACTGGCGCGGCGCGGAATCACGGCGACCGCGAGCGATGCCGTGCTTCGCGCCGCGCTGGTCTTCAAGGACCGCTGCAGCACCGGCGCCGAACTCGCCGACTGGCTGACGCCGATCTTCGCCGACGTCGCGCCGAGCGCCGAGGACCTCGCACTTCATGTCACCGACGCCGTTCGACCCGCGCTCGCGGCGCTGCACGACGCGCTCGCGACCGCGCGCTGGGACAAGGCGTCGATCGCCGCCGCGATCAAGCAGACGCTGGCCACGCACGGCCTCAAGATGCCGCAGCTGGCGCCGGCGGTGCGGGTCCTGGTCTGCGGGCGTGCCCAGACGCCGTCGCTCGACGCCGTCCTCGAGGTGTTCGACCGGGCGACGGTGCTCGCCCGACTGGGGCGGGCCTAGAACCCGAGTCGGGCGCGCCGACGTCCCTGGCTATAATCTCGCCCTTCGGTGGCAGCGGTCGTCTTTCCTCGCGGAGCATGGTCGGCTGCCTTTCGCATCAGTTTTCGACGGGGGTATAGCTCAGCTGGGAGAGCGCTTGCATGGCATGCAAGAGGTCAGCGGTTCGATCCCGCTTACCTCCACCAAAGAGTTTGGAAGCCGCGCTCACGAGCCGGCACGAGAGTTGAAGTCCCCTTCGTCTAGAGGCCTAGGACACCACCCTTTCACGGTGATTACAGGGGTTCGAATCCCCTAGGGGACGCCACCTTCTTCCGAGCGCGCGGCTGCGTTCGAGCAAGGGGGCAGAGGGTCGAGAAGCAGAGGAGTGGTAGTTCAGTTGGTTAGAATACCGGCCTGTCACGCCGGGGGTCGCGGGTTCGAGCCCCGTCCACTCCGCCAGTCAAAGCAACGGGTTACAGCGGTCTCGCTGTAACCCGTTTGTCCTTGGGCGTCAAAAGCTGCGCTTCGCTTCGATGTTGAGCTGAACCTTGCTGATCGACGGGTCGCCGTTGATCGGAAAGGCGAGGTCGATGTGAATGACGCTGCCGAGCGCCGATCGCGCGTTGCCGAGGCGCAGTCCGAAGCCGACGTCCTTGAGGACCTTCGCCTGCGTCGTCGCAGGAGGAGGCGAGAGCGGAACGAGGCTTTCTCCCAACGTCGCGCCCATGTCGTAGAAGACGGCGCCGCCGACATTGAAAAGCCGAAACGGATACCAGTCGGTGAAGGCGCGCTCCTCGACGGTGAGGAGCCAGCGACCTTGCCCGGTCCGGTAGCGAATCGGATAGCCGCGCAGGCCGCTGTCGCCGCCCAGGGTGAGCTGCTTGTCGACGTCGAGGTTCACGCCGCGTTCGATGCTCGCTCCGATGAACAGGGACTGCCCCGGCGTCTGCCGCCAGTAGTAGCGCGCGGCAGTTCCGAATATCGAATCCTCGAGCGCGCCGCCTGCGACTCGCCCGGTCGCGGCGACGCTCCACAGCAGCGTGTGCGCCTCGGTTTGCTGGACGCCCTTGGCGGCGCTGGCGTCGAAGACCAGCGCCTGCCGGTCCGAGCCCAGCGCCTTTGTCGCAAAGCCGAGGCGGACCTTGGCGCGCCATCCCAGGGCGAGATCTTCCGTGCGCCCGATCTGATCCTGATTGCGTGTCTCGCGGAAGTCGTCTTCAGCGACTTCCGCACCGATCCACGGATAGACCAGCTTGCGGTCTTGCGGCAAGCGAGCCGCGGGATTGTCGGAGACCAGGGCGCCGGCCCGGCGCTCGTCGAACGTGAAGCCGCTCGTCCAACGCGTGACCCAGCGGCCGCTCAAGCCGGCGGACCATCCGGCGAAGGCCGTGGCTTCGCGCTCGTGCGTCTGGTACTGCTCGACGATGCTGCCGGAGTCGTAGATCGAATCGACGCGCGTCTCGTTGCGCAGGTGGATGCCGGCGGCCCAGCGCGAATCGAGCGCGTAGAAGGGCCGCTGGACATCGAGCACCTCGGCATGGCCGTCGCTGTTGTTTGCGAGCTGGACGCCCACCTGCCAGCGGCTGCCGGCGAAGGCGCTGTCACCGTATTCGAGCAGGCGCGACGTCCGGTCGACGTCGGACTTGGCCTGCAGCGCCAGGCGACCACCGGTGCCGAAGATGTTGCGTTCTTCGACGCCGATACCGCCGCTGTTCTGCCCGCCCTGGCGGCCAAACTTGATTTCCGGCCTGAGGGTCCATGTGTCCTCGGTGACGACTTCGATGTCCACCGTCCCGTCGTGGTAGGCGACCGGAAGGATGTGCGCGTCGCGCAGGTAGTCGCGGCTGCGCAGCACCCGCTCGGTTTCCTTCAGCAGCCTCGGGTCGTAGCGGTCGCCCGAGCGAAACAGCAGCTGCGCGGCGACGGTCGACTCGCGCGTCACGATGTGAATGCGGTTGGCGAGCCGGAACAAGGACGTGTCTTCGGCCTCGATGGTGGGGTCGAACACATTGATGCGAACGAAGCGCACTTCGCCGATGACAGCGCCGCTGTCCTGCAGCACGTCGTCAGCGGGCACGCCGGCGGGGCGGGTGAAATGCGGCTCCTCGGCGCGCGAGCTGAGCGGCGGCAATACGTCGGCGGCCACCGGTCCGGTCGAGGAAAGGCCGGCCCACACTGCGCCGGCTAAGAGCGCCCGATGGCACGATCGACGCCAGCGAAGGGCGTCGCAAGTCGAGGTCGGAGCCCGGCGGCCAACGCCCATGCGGCGGACCATAGGTTGCGGCGCGGGGGGAAACGTGGTCTGTTCGTGAACGAAGCGTGGGACGCTCGCCTGCCGCCGCGCGGCAAGCCGAGCGGCGGCGACGCGGCGACCGTCCACGCGATCAGCGGTTGACGCGGTCGCGCTCGCGCCGACCGCCGCTTGAGCGAGGCGATGATCGCCGCTCGCGCAGGCGCCTTTCTTCCGTGACGCGAATGCTCCAGTCGGCGCTCGAGAACGGGCTGGCGTCGCGCAGGAATCGCTTCGCGGCTTCGAGGTCGTCGTAGAAGAGCTTGTAGTCGCCGACGCCGAATGCCAGCCGCGCCAGGTGCGCGATGTGCGTGTTCGGCACGACGATGGCCCGCCTGAGCTCGAGGTGGCGGATGTGCTCGTCGAGAAGGCGCTGATAGAGCAGGACGTTGACGGGAGTCGGCGACATCTCAGTGAGGTCGTAGAGGACCGCCTTCGACCCGGTCTGCTGCAGCGTTTCCAGAACGCACAGCTGGCACTCTTCGAGGACGCGCGTGGTCACGGGCTGGCTCAGTCGAACGACCACCAGCGACCCCACTGCCTCGCAGATGAAACCTTCGTCCATGCCATCTCGTGATCCGGTCGATTCTGTGAGGCCATGACGGGTCGGCTTGTCAGACGAGCGGCCGTCTTCGAGTCGGCGTTGTCACGGCGCCACCGTGACGGTCGCCAAGGCGCGATGATCGAAGGGATTTCGCTTCCCGGCGTGCAACCGCCGTCTCGATAATGAAGGGCGGCGTCGACGCGCCGCCCGCTCGAACCTGCTCAGGCTATGTCGGAAATCGATGCTTCCTGGCCGACCACCAGTCCCGGCGCCCGTGTGGCTTCGGCGCCTGACAAGGTGCCCGTTCACGACGCGCTGAGTCCCGGCACTCGCCTCGATGAGTTCGAGATCGTCCGCGTGCTCGGCACCGGCGGCTTCGGCATCGTCTACCTCGCGCGCGACCACGTGCTGCTGCGCGAGGTGGCGATCAAGGAGTACATGCCGGCCGCGCTCGCGGGGCGAGGCGAGGGCACCTCGGTCTCGCTGCGCTCGCACGGCTTCGCCGAGACCTTTGCCCGCGGCCTGGAATCGTTCCTCAGCGAAGCGCGCCTGCTGGCGAGCTTCGACCATCGATCGCTGGTCAAGGTGCACCGGTTCTGGCGCGGCAACGGCACCGCCTACATGGCCATGCAGTACTACGCAGGCGAGACGCTCAAGGATGCGCGCCTGCGCATGAGCGCGCCGCCGGACGAGGCTTGGCTCGACGCGTTCATCGAGGCGCTTCTCGGCGTTCTCGACCTGCTGCACGGCCACGGCGTCTACCACCGCGACGTCTCGCCCGACAACATCCTGCTGCTCGACGACGGTCGGCCGGTGCTTCTCGACCTGGGGTCGGCGCGGCGCGTCATGGCCGACGGGCCGCAATCGTTCACGGCGCATCTCAAGCCGCAGTTCGCGCCGATCGAGCAATATGCCGAGGAGGCGGGCGGCATGCGACAAGGGCCGTGGACCGATCTCTACGCGCTCGGCGCAACCCTGTACTTCGTTCTCACGGGACGCGCACCGACGCCCTCGGTCGTGCGCGCCGTTCGCGACGTTCTGCCGACCCTGGCCTCGCAGTCGGGCTCGACGATCGCGCACGTGCGGCCGCGCTTGCTCGCGACCGTCGACTGGACCTTGGCGCTTGCCCCCGAACAGCGACCGCAAAGCGTGCTTTCCGTGCGGCGTGCGCTGAGCGGCGACATGGTGCCGCCGCCAGCGTCGCCGCGACAGCTGGGGGTCGCTGCCGTTGCCGATGCAACACCTGCACCGCATGTCGTCGAGCGCGCACAGCGTGCGCAGGATGCAGCGCCGGCGCGACGCTGGTTCTCTCGACTCGCGCCGACGTTCTGGGGTGCCGACGCGGGCCCGCACCCCGATCGCGATGCGCAGCCGTCGCGGTCGCGTCGCCGCGCAGGCGTCAGCGCTGCAATCACGCTCGCCTTGACGGGCATCGTCGCGCTCGGTTGGGGCGCATGGACTTTCAATCGACCGTCGACCTTGCCTTCCGGCCACGCGAACTTCGCAGCCGAAACGACGAGGGCGATGCGCATCGCGACGCCAGCGGCGCCGCCGACGGCCATCGCGGCAACGACGCCGGCGTCTTCGACGGAGACGGCGCCAGCGCCGACCCAAGCGACGCCAGCGCCGACAGTCGCGATGGAGCCACCGACGGCACCGATGCAACCGCCGGCCGTCGAGTCAGCCGAGGCGTCGCCCCGGTTGCTGCCGGCGACCCCATTGCCGGCCGAGCCGATGGCGCCCAGCGTCCCGCCGGCCGGTCAGCAAGCGACCAGCTTCGAGGCCGGCGCGGCACCGGAGGCGTCAACCATCGCACGCCAGCGGCCGGCCGCCATGCCGCTGCGCGCGGCCCCGGCGACGCGAAGTGCAGCGCGCGACCGCCATCGCGCGACGGCCCCCAAAGTGCAGCCGGCGAGCGCGGTTGCCAAGTCGTCGCACCCGGCGAACGGCGCATGCGGGGGTCCCGGGCTGCTCGCGCGCGCCTGGTGCGCATTGAATCCTTGCAAGGCGCCGCACGGGCGGGCCAATCCCGACTGCATGGAGCGGCTGCGTGCCGAGGCGTCGCGACAGCAGCGCGTCGAGCGACAGTAGTGGTCGCCGCGCCTCAATCGGGCACTGAGCGGCGCTGTTCGTCCGGTCCGTCCGCAAACACCATCGCGCGCGCGAGATATCGGGCGAGCCGATGGATTTCGATCGGCTTGCGAAGCGAGTAGTCGAACACGCCGTAGCCTTCGCGCAGCCGCTTGTAGTCGCCCGATGCGGCGATGAGGATGGGCAGGTCCTTGCCCATCCGTTGCTGAAGCCGCTGCGCCGCATCCAGTCCGTCCATGCGCGGCATGCCGAGGTCGAGGATGACGGCCCAGGGGCAGACGTCGAGCGCGACGGCGACGGCGTCGAGTCCGTCGACGGCGAACACGGTTCGCACCCCCGGGAGCATCAGCTCGAGCACTTCGCCGAGGACCTCGCGCGCGTCGGGATCGTCATCGGCGATCAGGACGGTCATGGGGGCGGGCGGCAGCATCGCCACCGACTCTGCGCAATGGCGAGGTGGATTCATACTGGCAGCTCTTACAGGGTCGCAGGCGCGCGGCGCAAGTCACGAGGAGTCGAGATGACGTGGAGCCCGGCCGCCGATCGCAACAAGGAAGCCATCCTCGACGTGCTGACGAGCGTGTTGCCCGAACGCGCGGCGGTGCTCGAGATTGCGAGCGGAACCGGCCAGCATGCCGCCCACTTCGCCGCGGCGCGCCCCGGCTGGAGCTGGCAGCCGACGGACGGCGATCCGCACGCGCTCGGCACCATCGCTTCGCATGTCGCCGCGCTCGGCAACGTGCGCCCGCCGCTGCTCCTGGACGTTCTGACCGTGCCCTGGCCTGAATCGCTCGATCGCTTCGACGCGGTGTTCTGCGCCAACATGCTGCACATTGCCGAGTGGGACACGTGCGCCGCCTTGATGTCGGGTGCCGCGCGTCATCTCGTGCGCGGCGGGGCGCTCGTCGTCTACGGTCCCTACGTCGTCGACGGCGAGCCGATGGCGGCGAGCAACACAGCTTTCGACGCCGACCTGCGCCGGCGAAATCCGGCCTGGGGCTTGCGCCGTCTCGGCGCGGTCGTCGAAGAGGCCGAGCGCGCCGGCCTGGCGCTCGAACGGCGCTTCGACATGCCGGCCAACAACCTCACGGTCGTGTTCCGGCGCCCGACGAGCTGACGTCTGACGCTGGATTCGTGCGCGGGAGCGTCATCGTGCCGCGTTGCCGGGCGTCCCCGACGGCGCTGCGATTGGCGTTCCGATCGCGACCGGCCGGCCGAAGTCCGGTCGGTCGTCGCGCGTCCAGCCGAACGGCTGTGCGCGCACCGAACGCCCGCGCCAGCCGGCGCCGCGTCGATCGGTCGCGTGGTAGACGATCCAGTCTTCGCGTCCGTCGGGCGATCGCACGAAGCTGGCATGGCCGACACCGAACGCCTTCGCGTCGATGTCCTTGGCGAAGACGGGAAGCGGTTCCTTGCGCCAGGAGCTCGCGCTCAGCGGATCACCGCCGCGATACGAGAGCAGGCCGAGCGCGTAGTCGTCGCTCCAGCTCGCGCCGGCCGAATAGACGAGGTGGATCTTGCCGCGATGGGCCAGCGGCTCGGGCCCTTCGAGGAGCGGCGCGACGGCACGCTCCCAGGGGTGCTCCGGCGTCGCAATGAGGTGGCGATCGCCGACGATCGTCCAGGGGTTGCGCATCGCCGCAATGTAGAGAACCTGCGGGAAATCGCCTTTCGTCTCGGGCCAGCCCGACCAGACGAAGTACAGCTTGGCGCGGATCTCGATGGCGACGCCGTCGATCGCCCAGCGATCCGATGGGTCGGTGACGCGCCCCTTGAACGCGTAGCCGCCCTGCGGGTCGTCGCCGACCGCTTGCAGCGCGTACATGCGGTGATGCTCGTTGGCGCCGTCGCTCGCAGTGAAGTAGATGTACCAGCGGCCGCGGATCCGCTGCAGCTCCGGTGCCCACAGCTCGCGACCGTAGGCGGCTTCGCGCGGCGGACGAAACACCGTCACCATCGGTGCGGCGCCGATGTCCTGCAGGCGGCGAGCCCGCGCGACGCCGATCTCGCGATTGCCGAGCGAGCGACAGTAGTAGTAATAGCCGCGATGGAAAAGGACCGACGGGTCGGCCGAGCCGGTGTCGGGGGCTGCCTCGACGATCGGGTTCGTGAATGTCGTGGCTGCCGCAGTGGCCCAAGGCATCCAGCACGACACGGCGATCACGACCGCCGCGACGAGCCGGAGCACGCCGCCGTTCGATGAGCGCTGCTGTTTCAACGATGGCATCTTGCCGACTGATCGTAGCGTTGCACTCTAGACTCGCGCCCTGCCATGAACGCGCTCTCCGTTGTCGCCATCGCGTTCGCGATGTCGGCCGATGCCTTCGCCGCCGCCATCGCCAAGGGCGCTGGCCTGCAGCGGCCGAGCTGGCGCGAAGCGCTGCGCACCGCGGCGATCTTCGGCGTCATCGAGGCGATCACGCCGCTGCTGGGCTGGCTGATCGGCTCGGCGGCGGCGAAGTACGCGAGCGAGTGGGATCACTGGATCGCCTTCACGCTTCTCGCCGGCCTCGGTGCGCGCATGACGTGGGTCGGCTTTCGCTCGGACGCAGGCGACGTCGACGAGCGGCCGCAAAGCCATTCGTTCTGGATTCTGGCGCTGACCGGCCTTGCGACCAGCATCGATGCCCTCGCGGTGGGCGTCGGCCTCGCGTTCGTCGATGTCCACATCGGCTGGGTCGCGGCCGCGATCGGCTCGGCGACCTTCGTGATGGTCGCGATCGGCGTCATGGTCGGCCGCGTCGTTGGCGCCGTCGCGGGAAAGCGCGCGGAAATCGTCGGCGGCCTGCTGCTGATCGGCATCGGCGCCGCGATCGTGTTCGAGCACCTCGGCGCGACGCCTTAGCGGCCCGCGCCTGCGCCGTGACCGCTCGTCCGTCTGGTCGCGGGGAGGGCTTCAGCGGCAGCCGACCGGCGCCGATATCCAGGACAGTCCCGGATCCGACATCGCCATGGCGCGCGCATTCCTCCTCATTCGCCTCACGCTCGTCCTCGCGGGCGCGGTCTGCGCAGCCGGAACGGCCCACGCCGGTGGCCCGGGCGACTCGGCGCCCAGGCCGGGCAACTCCTTCGGCATGGTCACGGCGACCACCGCGAACGGCACGCGAGTGAGCTTGCCCTCACCCGGTGCGAGCCTCGCACCGAAGGCGGTCGTCAAGAACCCCTACAACGTGCCGCTGCTGCAGAACGCCGGCTCGCTTCGCGCGGGCCGCTAGAAGCCCTTGCGGCCGCAGCCTGTCGGCGGCGCGGCATGATGGCGGCTTCCTTCAGGGGGCGCCATGGCGACTTTGCCCGGTCTGCCGCAGAGCGACGAGCCCGAGCCCGACGCATTGCCAGTCGAGCCCGATGACGGCACCACCGTCCCGGGCGAGCTCGAGGATCCGCCCGGACACGAGCCGGTCGAGCCGCCGCGCGCCTAGTGCCCCCAGTCGGTGCCGGAAGGTGTCTCCGGCGGTGCACAATCCGCGGCGCGCCGCTCGGCGCTGGAGTTGATCGCCGATGGTTCGAGTCTGGAGTCTGGTGTTGCTCGTGCTGGTCGCACTCGGCTTCGCCGCGTGGGCGTCCGACTTCGTGACGATGCAGGGCGAGCGCACTGTCTACACGGTCGATTGCAAGAACGGCGCATGGCAGGGCGATCACTGCAGTGGCCAGGTCGCGGCAGGCACGCGTTATCGCTACCGTGCTTTGAAGCCGCACGGCGAGGTGATCTTCTGGACGGTCGGCACCAACGAGCCCTCGGGCAGGTTCAAGGAGTGCACGATCCAGGATGGCCGGAACTGGGTTTGCAAGGTCTGCCCGGATGCCGCGCGCTCGATCACCCTGCAGATGGCGCATGGCGCTCCGGTCACCGGCATGCCGACGGTGACGCGGCCCTATCGCGCTGTCTCGAAGTGGCGCTGGCTGCTGTTGCAGCGCGGCTTCACGGGCGACCTGGCCGTTCCGCCGACGGCGACGGCGACGGCCGCGACGACGAGCTAGTCCGACGTCGCCGCGCCCCAGCGCTCAGCGCGCGCGGCGGCGCCGCCGGCCGATGACGCCACGCCGTGCGGCGCGGTGCCGCGACCGGCTCGATCGAATGGTCGACGCAGGCGACGAAGCTCGCCGGCGACCTCCAGGATCGAGACCGGCAGCGATCCTGCGCTGCGTCCGCCAACGTGCCGACCATCGCGCCGTCGTGGCCCCATGGGACGGCGGCGGGCCG
>Ga0308173_10001026_pt1 | contig 13328 bp, 10 predicted proteins | sample PhyPR1_FD_203716 | JGI IMG/M metagenome (GOLD analysis project Ga0308173, IMG submission 203716) | Soil microbial communities from UC Gill Tract Community Farm, Albany, California, United States - DLSLS.P.R1 | ecosystem: Environmental > Terrestrial > Soil > Agricultural land | place: USA...
CCGATAGAACGCGCAGAAGTTGCAGCGCGCCACGCACACGTTCGTGTAGTTGACGTTGCGGTCGATGATGTAGGTGACGTAGCGCTCGGGGTGCTTGCGCGCACGGGCCCCGTCTGCCAGAGAGCCGAGCAGATGCATTGGCGCGTGGCGGTACAGCGCCAGCGCCTCGCCCGCGTCGACCCGTCCGCCCTCACGAACCTTCGCCGCAATCTGCTCGAGCATCAGAAGAATTCCAGCGTCCGGCGACCGGGCGCCAATCCCAGATCCGCCGCGTAATCGAGAAACGTCTGCAGCCCGGCGGCTTCATCCGCGCCGAGGCCGTACTTCACATTATCTCTTAGGTAGACCGCCGCCCTGGCGGCACGGGCGGCGTCTCCGCGACCGTACTCCTCGGCAATGGCGAGCCGGCTGGCGACACCTTCGGCTTGTGCGTCCTGCAGCGCCGTGACGTCAGCGGCTGAGACCGCGCCGGCCCGCCCCGTCCATGCCGCATAGATGAACGGCAGGCCGGTCATTGCCGTCCATTCCTCCCCGAGATCCACCTTGGTGAGACCCAGCGCCGCATGATCGGCATCGAACGCGGGATCGCCAATCAGCAGTCCGGCGTCGTGCTCGCGCGTCATCGCCGTCAGATCGGGACCGTGCGATTCGAAGCGCGGTGCGATACGGAACCGGTGGTGACACAGAACCTTGATCAGCGAAACAGATGTCCGCGAACTCGTGTCGAGTGCGATGCTGCGAATGGCTCCCACCGGCACCCGCGTGTACAGCGCCACCGATGCGACCGGGCCTCTGGATCCGATGCCGACTCCGGGCACGAACCGGTAGTCTGGCGACTGCAGGTACTCGATCGAGGGGATCAAGCCAAGGTCGGTATCGCCGCGATGGAGGAGCGCCGCACACACGGACGGCAGGTCGTAGCGCACGTGCCAGCGCGCAGGAGACCGATCGAGAGCCCACGTCAGCGGCCGCGCATTTAGATAGCCGACCGCACCGATCTTTATCAACGGCCGACTCCCGCTAGGCGGCGCCGAAGCGGCCATCCCGTTCGACCGGTTCGAAGCCGGCCGCCTGGATGTTCCGCCTGATTTCTTCGAGCGGCGCCCGGCGCCGCCCTTCCGCGGCGTCGTCCGAGGCCGACACCGCATCCACGTCGTCGGCACCGAAGGTCAGCGCCACCTGGGCCAGCTTCGGTCCGTACCGCTGCCAGTCCACCTGAATATGGGGGACGGCGATCGCGGCGAGCCGGGCGACCGCCACCATCTTCACGTCTTCGTAACCGGTCGTCGGACGGAAAGCGTTGACGGACATCGGCAGCGGGCTGAGCACGGCGACGCAGCCGAAGCGGGCTTGCCACTCCGCAACCCGGAGGAACCACTCGATACGCTCACCCGCCGGCAGCTTGTCGACGGTGAGCCGCAGATGTTCGAAGCCGGTGTGCGTCAACGTGCCGATCACGTGGTCCGGATCGTCGATGGCCTCGACCGGCAATTCGGCAAGCGCATCGAGACCGGCGTCACGGAGGCGGCGCAGCACTCGCGCAACCCCGTGGCCGCCTTCCGCATAGCGCACAACATCGGTCCAGGACAGGCCGCTGACAGACCGGCCGCCGGCTACGGCGCTCGCAGCCTGCACGGCAGACGCCGCAAGATCCAGCGACGGTGGATGCCCGCCGATCCGCACCTCGCGGGCAGCCGCCGGGACGCCGTCCGCAAACGACGCGTCGAACGGGCACACCGCCACCCGGACGTAGGTGGCCCGAGCACCATGCCGATGTCGTCGCGCGGCATCGGCGAGCATGCCGAGCGGAAGAATGTCCGGTGCGGCCGCCAGTTCGCGGAGCGTGTCGGGCGCCAGCGATTCACCGCCGGCGACGCGATCGAGTTGCTGATCAAATCCTACAGAGGTGCTCATGACTGGACTCACACTGCCGATTGGATCTCGGCGGCAACACGTTCGGCCAGCGCCAGCGCGTCACGTCCGGCGTTTCCGGTGACGACAGGCGCGCGGCGCTCCCGCACCGCACCGATGAAGTCGTTCAGTTCGCACGCCAGCGGCTCCTGCTGAGCGATCGCCAGCTTGCCGCCGTGAATGACGGGGCGCGCGGCAGCGGCCGACTCACTGCGCATCAGCCGATAGACCTCAACCTCCTGTGCGGCGTAATCGATGGACACGTACGAATCGGTCTGGAAAAACCGCGCCTTGCGGACCCGCTCGCGGCTGATCCGGCTGGCAGTGAGGTTGGCGATGCACCCGGTGGCAAAACGCAGCCGCACGTTCGCAATATCGACCCGTGGCGTCAGGACGTTCACACCCACCGCCTCGATCGACACGACCTCGGAACCGACCGCCGACAGCAGCAGATCAAGGTCGTGAATCATCACGTCGAAGATCACGTCGATGTCGAGGCTTCGCTCGGGAAACGTGCCCAGGCGGTGCACCTCGATGAATCGCGGGCTCGACACCAGCGGCAGCGCCGCCACCACGGCCGGATTGAATCGCTCGGTATGACCGGCCGCGAGCACGACGCCGCGTGCCGCCGCGGCGGCGACCAGGCGATCGGCATCCGCGACCGTGGGGGCAATCGGCTTCTCGACGAGCACCGCGACGCCCTGATCGATGAACCGCAGGGCCACCTCGACGTGCGACGCAGTCGGCACCGCAATCGTGACGGCGTCCACCTGGCCAGCGAGGTCAGCGGCATCGGTGTACCCCGGGACGCCGTACTTCCCGGCGATCTCGTCCGCGCGTCCTGGTTTGGTGTCCACGACACCAGCCAGCGTGACTCCCGCTGTCGACGCCAGGATGCGCGCGTGGTGCTGGCCGAGATGCCCGACGCCAATGACCCCGATTCTCATCGCGCGCGGCCCACGATGGTAATTCCCGCCGCATTGGCCTCTGCGAACACGGCCTCACCATCGATCACCAGCGTCTTGCCGGCATCGATCGAGATCGCCGAGGCGCCGGCACGGCGCATCGCCTCGATCGTCGCCACGCCGACCACCGGCACGTCGAATCGCATATCCTGCTTCGGTTTCGCGACCTTGATCACGCGCGTACCCGGGCCGGCGAGCCGCCCGCCGCGATCGATCGCTGCATCCGTGCCCTCCATCGCCTCGACCGCAACCACCGCGCGATCCTTGACGACCACCGTCTGGCCGACGTCGAGGCCGGCGATGGCATCAGCCATCTCGTAACCAAATGCGAGGTCGTCGGCCTCCGCGCTCGTCGGCTCCCGCTGCGTGAGCGTCCCCGCTCGCGCCAGCAACGGCGTGAGCAGCGACGTCGAATCGATCAGGTTGATGCCCTTTTCCCGGAGCACGTCCGCAACGGCGCCGATCAACCCGTCGGTGTTCCGGTTGGTCAGGCGCCGCAGCACCGTCAGCGCGGTCAGATCGGGCACGAACGAACCGCCAAAGATCTTGACGTGCTTGACCTGCCCCGCCATGACGGCCGTCGTCGCACCCGCCGCCTTCAACAGCTCGATGCACTTCCCCACCTGCCCGATCGAAATCCAGTGGATGGACGCGTCCCGGCTGGTCACTGCCGCGTCGAGTTCGGCGAACGCCTCTTCCTTCAACGCGATGACAGTGACGTCATGTCCCTGCGCGCGCGCCGCGTCGAGGACCAGGAAGGGAAAGCGTCCGTTGCCCGCAATGAGGCCGATGTGCATTCTGAATTTACGAATTGACGAATGGACGAATTGACGAATGGACGAATGGACGGATTGCGCAGAGACGGAGCCGGCCGGAGCGCGACCTCCAAGCCAGTGACGGCCGGCGCCCCTGACATCTCCGCGTCCCCAAATCCGTCAATTCGTCAATTCGCAAATTCGTCAATCCGTCAATCTCTTTCATTCATCCGCCACGAGTTCCTCCGCACGGCGCGTCGGCCGACGAAGAATGACGCCTCGCTTGGAGGTCCGGATGAAATCAACGAGATACTCCACTTCCGGCGAGGTGAGCGTCGAATCCTGCTCGATCTGGGTGATCGCCCGGGTGGTGTTCAGCTTTGACTGGAGCAGATAGCGATAGGCCCGCTTCAACTGCTCGACCGTGTCGTTGCTGAAGCCGCGCCGCGTCAGGCCGATGCTGTTGACGCCGAAGATCCGTGCCGGCCGGCTGCCGATGGTCCGGCCAAAGGGGAGCGCGTCCTTGGTGACGACCGAGTACCCGCCGATGAAGCCATGGCGGCCGACGCGGCAGAACTGGTGTACCGCCGAGCCCGCGCTGATGTTCGCGTGATCCTCGACGGCGACGTGCCCGCCGAGCGTCGCGTGCGGGCCGAAGATGGTGTGGCTGCCGATATGGCAGTCATGCGCGACGTGGACGTACGCCATGAGCAGATTGCCGTCGCCGATGATCGTGTGGCCGCCGCCGCCGGCGGTGCCGCGGTTGATCGTGGCAAATTCGCGGATGGTATTGCGACGGCCGATGGTGAGCCGCGTCCGCTCGCCTCGGTATTTGAGATCCTGCGGCGCCATGCCGACCGACGCCATCGGGTAGACCCGCGTCTCGTCGCCGATTTCGGTCCAGCCGTCGATGACCGCGGACGCGCCAATCTGGCACCGCTCGCCAATCGTCACGTCACCGCCGATCACCGCATGGGCGCCGATGATGGTGCCGGCCCCGATCTTCGCGGCCGGGTGGACGCGGGCGGTCGGATCGATATACGCAGCCCCGGGATCGACGGCGATCACCAGTTCCGCCTCGGTGACAACCTGGGAGCCGACATACGCCGCGGCCTGTGCCTTGGCGAGGCGTGATCGCGTGCGCCCGAGCGTGACCTCGAGGCGCAAACGGTCGCCAGGCACGACCTGACGACGGAACTTGGCGTCATTCACGCCGCGCAGACAGGCGCGCGCGTTCGGGGTCGCATTCGCGTGCTCCAGCACGAGCAGCGATGCGGCCTGGGTCAGGGCCTCGATCAGCAGCACGCCGGGCATGAGTGGCGTGCCCGGGAAATGCCCCTGGAAGAACTCTTCGTTGAAGGTGACGTTCTTGAAGGCGACGAGCCGCGAACCCGGCTCGTGCTCCGCGATCACGTCGACCAGGAACGATGGGTACCTGGAGTCGACGCGTTCGAGGAGCGCGGGCAGGTCCGACACGCGGTCGCTTACTTCCCGGTGGTCGGCGCGGCTGGTCGCGGCGCGGGCGTGGTCGCCGGGCGGGTGGCGGGAGCCGGGGCAGGGGCTGCCGTGACCGCTGGCGCCGGCGCGTTCTTCTGCATTTCCACGAGTTCGTCGGTCAGATCGAGGGCCGGATCGGCCCAGACGAGGCCGCTGTCCGGAACACTCAACAGGAAGTGCAGGCCCTTCTCCTGCGAGAGCTTCTGGACGACGGGCATGATGCGGCGCTGCCATTCCGCCTGCGATTGCTGCTGCGCACTCTGCACTTCCGCCTGCGCATCCTCGAGCAGCCGCTGCAGATCCTTGTCCTGCTTCTCGAGATCGGCCTGCAGCTGCGCCTTGGCGGCATCACTCATGACGCTCGCCTGCTGCTGGGCCTTCGCCTGCTTGTCCTGAAGATCCTTCTGCTTGCCCTGCAGCTCGTTCTGCTTCGATTGAATCAGGCTCTGGATCTTCTGCCCTTCGGCGGACTGGCCGTAGACCGCCTCGAGGTTCACATAGCCGTACTTGACCCCCGCGGGGAACGGCACGTTGGGAGCCGCGGGTTGCACCGGCGGCTGCACGACCGGAGCGGCCGGGCGCGGAGTCTGCGCGGGAGCCTGCGCAAAGGCCGGGGCGGCCGCGAGCATGACGCTCAGCGCCGCGGCAACGACGAACACTCTCATTCCGAGTCCTTTCGTATATTTCGACAAACAACTGATCTTACACCGCTGAGGCAGGGCTCGCCGGCTTCAGTAATGATCCACCTTCACGTCGTAGTCGGTTGGGGCGGTCAATTGGCCCACATCGGAGACCCGGACACAGAGTTGCCCGGGCGCGGTGGCGGTGCCGAGGACGGCAGTGGACACGGTCGCGGCGTCGTTCGTGATCACCAGCTGGCAGGCGGCGCCGTTCCAGGTGCCGAGCGCGAACCCGACGACGACGGTGGCGTCGGGCGACAGCGCCGTGATCTCGGCGGTCACCGTGCCGGCCCGAGCGACCGTAAACGGATGCGAAAACGAGCCGTTGACGGTCACCGTGCCCGAAAATGTGTCCGTCAGCAGCGTCGGCGGTGTCGGTGTCGTCGTGGACGTGTTGTTGTTGTTGCATCCCGCGGTCAATCCCGCCAGGAGCAGCACGGGCACCAGCGGCAGCACTCGCAAATCAAGTTGGCGCAAAGAAGTCGTCTCGTATCAGAAAGTGGTACCAACCGCGAAGCGGAACACATGGTCCTTCGCCGGCTGGAGCGAGTTATTGAGCACGCCGACGCGCGACGGGTTGAAGGCGTAAATCAGGCGGAACGGCACGTTCAGCACCGGCATGAAGAAGCGGACTTCGGCGCCGACCGAGGTCTTGAACGCAGCGGCGGTCCCGACCACTTCGGTGTGGACGCCGGGAGCACTCGGATCCACGAGCGTTCCCAACTGCACCAGCGGATCGATCAGCAGCGGCGCCGGCGGCACCACCAGCTTCGTGTACTCCTGTTTCCATCCGAAGTGCTCGCCGACGTCACGCACCTGGCCGGCGTCGCCGAACAGGACGAGACGGACCGGGCCGGCAATGCTGATCAGGTATTCCGCGTTGAACAGCAGGCTCTTGTTGCCGCCGAGCACGATGAGCGAGTTCGGCGCCGTCGGCCCGATGGAGCGGATGTCGAACCCGCGGACGCTGTACTCGCCGCCAAGGAACAGCCGCTCGAACACCGGCAGCACCTCGGACTTCCCCACCGGCTCGATGTACTGCCACTGGCCGCGCAAGCCGACCGACGTCCGGCCGCTCATCTTGTGGAAGAAGATGTATTCGAGCGACGGCTTGAGGTACTGCGTGTTGCCGCCCAGCACCGCAAAGTCCATCGACGCCGTTACCTTCTTGCCCGTGGTCGGGAAGATCGGGTTGTCGACGGTGTTCTGAACGAACGTCGGTACTACCTTGCTGATGGTACGCGTGCCGCCCTGACCGATCAGTAGCGAGTCCACCAGGAACGGGTTGCGGTTGATCTGCTCGCGCTGCGCGTCGGTCAACTGGCTCAAATCACCCAGCGATGACAGCACGCTGCAGCCCGTCACGCTGGTGGCGCAGGCCGGGTCGAGCAACGCTTCGCTCAGGTCGGTAATACGCACCTGCTCATACGAATACGTCAGGAAGCTGCGGGCCCACGAGCCGACGGGAATGCCGAACATGATGTTGCCGCCGTTCGACCGCTGCGTGTAGTACCCGACGTACTGCAGGTTCCGCTTGTAGAGATCGAACCCGGCGGTCATGTTCCGGTCGAACACGAACGGCTCGGTGAACGCCAGCTGGTAATTCTGGGCGCGGTCGCCGGCCTGCAGGGACAGGGTCAGGCTCTCGCCGCGGCCCATGAAGTTCGACGTCTGGAACGACAACTGGCCGAACACGCCTTCGTACTGCGACACGCCGGCGCCGAACGTCAACTGGTTGCGGTTCTGCTCTTCCAGCTTGAGCGTCACGTCGACCTGGTTGTCCTTGCCGGGGACCTTGTCGACCTTCAGGTCCTTGTCGTTGCCCTCGATGTTCTTGAAGTAGCCAAGCTGGTTCAGCCGCTTGACGCTGTACTTGAGGGACTCGGTGCTGAACACGCTGCCTTCGAGCAGGCGCACCTCGCGGCGGATCACGTTGTCGCGGGTCGTCGTGTTGCCGGTGAACGTGATGCGGTTGACGAAGTACTGCTTCCCTTCAGTCAGCTGCATCGTCACGTCAACCGTCGGCGCCGCTTTGACGTGCTTGGCCGACTCGGGCTCCGGGGGCGCCGCCAGCGCTTCCGGCACCTGGGCGTTCAGCGCCGCTTCGATGGCCTGCGGATCGTCGCTGAACCGCATGTCCGGAAAGCCGGTGAACTCCATGAAGCCGTCGCCGCCGTAGGCTTCCTGCACCTTGCGGAGCCCGTCGCGAATCTTCTTCTCGTCGTACCAATCGCCCGTCTGGAGCTTGAACTGCGCCCGGAGCGGGTCCGGCTGGAAGCGCGTGTTGCCGGCGATGGTGAAGCTACCGACCTTGTAGCGCTGCCCCTCAGTGACCGGGATCCGGAGCTCCACCCAACGGGTCTTGCCGTCCTTCGTATTCTCGAGCACCTTGAGTTCCGGATTGCCGACGCGGGCGCGGACGTACCCCATCTGGTGGTAGTAGTCGACGACCTTCTGCGCGTCTTCCTCGAACTTGCCTTCCTTGTAGGTGCCCGTCCCGGTGATGAACGAGAGGAAGCCCTTTGGCTTGTTCTCCTTCATCTTCTTCTGCAGCTTGCCGTCGCTGATCGCCGTATTGCCGATGAAATCGAGCTTGCGGATCTTGATCTTCGGCCCCTCGCCGATGGTGAACGTCACGTTGACCGTCTTCGAACCCTCGCTCACCGGCGTGATCTTGTGGGTGACCTCGGCGTTCGAGAACCCCTTCTCCGCCATCAGATCGCGCACCACGCCCTCGACGCGGCGCAGGACGCGGGCGTCCAGGAAACCGTCGGAACGCAGGTCGATGCTGCGGTTCTTCAGTTCCTCTTCGATCTTGCTGCGGTCCACCGCCTTCGAGCCCTGGTAGTCGATGACCTTGATCCGCTCGCGCTCCTCCATGCGGTAGGTGATGATCTTTCCCACCGCCCCGTTGGGGAACGGGTAGTCGGTCACCTCCACCGACATGACGTCGAGGAAGGTGGTGGTCTTCATCAGCGTGTTGAAGTCGGCGATCGCCGTCTGCTCGATCTTGTCGTCGTAGGGCACCCACTTCCCCTGCGACGGCAGGCTGAGCATGTCCTTCAATTTGATGTAGTAGAGGTAGGTCTCCGTCTCAATCGTCGGCGAGTTCCCCTGCTTGTCGAAGCACAAATCCAGATACCACACGAACTGTGTCGCGGCCGGCGGCGTGGCGGCCGGCTCCTCTAACGTCTGGTGGCTGCAGGGCGCGGTCGTCAGGATCCGGCGACCGCCCGGGCCGATGGATCCGACTGACGGTTGCGACGAGGTCGGGGGAGCGGGCGCCGCAGGGGTCGATGGGGCGGGTGCCTGCGCCACCGCCAGTGCCGGCGTCACCGCAGCCATCAGGGCCGCCAGCGCCACCGCACGGGAGAACAGCATGTGCATTCGTAGGAGTCCTGGAACAGTCTCTGAGTAACTTGAGGATTTTACTGGATTTAGGACGGTACGGGCAGGCGTTTGGTTGGGAGATCGGGGAAATTGCCGGGCCCGCGGCGTGAGGTCTGGAGTCCTACGGACGCGCCACCGGACTTACAACGGACAGGCTGCCCCGTAGAAGAACGGTGTAGGGCGGGATCCGCGTCAGCGGTCCCGCCGGTGAGCGCCGGGTCCGCTGCGCGGCACCCGCCTACTTCAGCTGACGTCCGGCAGTGAGTTCTCCGGCCGAGCGGTACGCCAGCTGGCCAGCATCGACAAAGACGTCGATCTCGCCGTCTCGCAAGTGTCCACGAATCAGCTCTTCCGACAGCGGATCCTCGATATGCCGCTGAATCGCGCGACGGAGCGGCCGCGCTCCGTAGGACCGATCCTTCAGCGTGTTTTCGATGATCCAGTCGATGACCTCGGCCGTGACGTTGATCTTCATGCGGCGGTCGGCCAGGTTCACATTGAGCTGGTCGATCAGCAGTCCGGTGATCCGGCGCAGGTCATCGTCGGTCAGTGCTTCGAACACGATGATCTCGTCGATACGGTTGATGAACTCGGGGTTGAAGGTCCGCTTCACCTCGCCGAGCACCATCTCGTTGACGTTCTTGTCGATCGCGCTGGTGTCGCTGGCCTGGAACCCCAGCGACGCCTTCTTCTGAATGAAGCGCGCCCCGATGTTCGACGTCATGATGATGATCGTGTTCTTGAAGTTCACCCGGTTGCCGAGACCGTCGGTCAGGTGGCCATCCTCGAACACCTGCAGGAGGATGTTGAAGATGTCCGGGTGCGCCTTTTCGATCTCGTCGAGCAGCACCACCGAATAGGGATTCCGCTTCACCTTTTCGGTGAGCTGGCCGCCTTCCTCGTGGCCGACGTATCCCGGCGGGGAGCCAATCAGCTTGGACACCGAGTGCTTCTCCATGTACTCCGACATGTCGAAGCGAATCAGCGCGTGGTCGCTGCCAAACAGGAAGTTCGCCAGCGAGCGGGCCAGCTCGGTCTTGCCGACGCCGGTCGGTCCGAGGAAGATGAAGCTACCCACCGGCCGTGAGGGATTCTTCAATCCCGCGCGCGACCGTCGGATGGCGCGCGAGATGGCCGAAATCGCCTTTTCCTGGCTGATCACCCGGCGGTGGAGTTCCTCCTCCATCCGCAGCAGCTTGTCGCCTTCTTCCTGGTTGATCGACGCGATCGGCACACCGGTCCACTTGGACACGACCTCGTCGATCTCGGTCTTGCCGACGACGATCTTCCGCTGCGACGAACTGACGTCGAACTTCTCCTTGAGCCGCGACTGCAGGTTCTCGCGCGCGTTCGCCTCCTGGTCCTTGAGGTACTGGACGCGCTCGAAGTCCTTCTGGCTGACCGCGCTCTCAAGCTGCTCGACCGCGACGCGGATGTTCTTGTTCAGTTCACCGAACTCGTCGCTGTAGCCCGCTTCCTTCAACTTGGCGCGCGCACCGGCTTCGTCCACGAGATCGATGGCCTTGTCGGGCAGGAACCGATCCGTGATGTAGCGGCTGGACTGATACACCGCCGCCTCAATCGCTTCCCGGGTGTACTCGACGTGATGGAACTGCTCGTAGCGGTCCTTCACGCCCATCAGGATCTCGATCGTTTCCTTCTCGGCCGGCGGATCGACCTTGATCGCCTGGAATCGCCGTTCGAGTGATCGATCCTTCTCGATGTACTTCCGGTACTCCGCTGGCGTTGTCGCACCGATGCAGCGGATCTCGCCTCGCGACAGCGCCGGCTTCAGGATGTTGGCCGCGTCGAGCGAGCCTTCCGCCGACCCGGCGCCGACCAGGGTGTGCAGCTCGTCGATGAACACGATGATGTTCGGATTCTCGGTCAGCTCCTTCATGATCGCCTTGAGGCGCTCTTCGAACTGACCGCGATACTTCGTGCCCGCCACGATGAGCGAGATGTCGAGTGCGAGGATCCGCTTGTCGGCGAGGAAGTGCGGCACGTCTCCGTAGACGATCTTCTGCGCGAGGCCTTCGACGATCGCCGTCTTGCCGACGCCGGGCTCGCCGATCAGCACCGCGTTGTTCTTGGTGCGACGGCAGAGCACCTGCTGCACGCGCTCCAGCTCGTAGTCGCGGCCGACCAGCGGATCGAGCAGGTTCTTGATCGCCGCTTCGGTCAAGTCGCGGCTGAACTCGGCGAGCAGCGGCGTTTCCTTGGCGGCGCGCGTCAACGTGGTCTTCTCGTTGAGCAGCTGGACAATGTCCTCGCGGACCGTATGGAGCCGCATCCCCTTCTCCATCAGGATCGAGGCGGCGACGCTGCGCTCCTCGCGCAGGATGCCGAGCAGCAGATGCTCGGTGCCGATGTAGTTGTGCAGCAGGCGGTCCGCTTCCTCCGCGGCAAACTGCAGCACGCGCTTGGTTTCCGCGCTGAAGGGGATCTCGACCGAGGTCGACACCTTTTCCCGGAACACGGTCCGGCCTTCGATTTCCTTGCGAATATTCTCGAGGGAGAGATGCGAGCGCGCAAAAATGCGGCTCGTGAGCCCTTTGCCTTCGCGAATCAGGCCAAGGAGCAGGTGCTCGGTCTCAATAGAGATGCTGCCGAGCTGGCTGGCCTCATAGCGGGCAAAGAACAGAACCCGCCGCGCCCTTTCCGTATAGCGTTCGAACATCCGGCCTGCCTGGGTTAGAGGTTGGTGAGAGGTGGCCTCTGTGTCGCCATTATAAGGCAAAGCTCTGGCGATACAATCATCAGCGTCGCACCTAAGTCCCACATCTGGTTAGGTTTCGGCGGACCCTTTGGTCAGATGCCTTCGTCCGTCGATTCCCCGATCCTTCAGACGCGCCGCGTGGCGGCGAAGACTCACCTGGTCACGTGCTTCCCGGCACCTCTGATGACCTGCTTATCGACCACCGCCCGCTGCTCGACTACCTGGTAGGCGAGAAAGTGGGGAGACTGCCGGTGGGCCGCATGCGAGTCCGGGGTGTCGTAGACCTCGTGATAGAGCCAACGCGTGGCGTCGTCATAGACCTGGCTGACGTCGAACCGAAGGCATCCGGCGTCGTGCGCGACCGACTCACGGGCATTGTGCAGAATCGCGCGCTCGAACTCGTCCAGCAATTCAGGCTTGACCGTGACAGTGACAGAAACGATGTGCATGACAGTTGGCGTAGGGGGCGGTAGGTGGGCGGTTGGTAGTTGATGGTTGTGCCTGCAGCGAAATCGAGGCATCGTAACAGCGACAGCGCGGCTAAGCACCTAGCCGCCTACCACCCACTACCTACTACCTACCGACTATGGACACAATCGGCTTCATCGGGCTCGGCCTCATGGGACGGCCGATGGCGAAAAACCTTCTCAAGGCCGGCTATCCGGTGATCGCCCACAGCCGGAGCCAGGGTCCCGTCGACGATCTCGTGGCGTCCGGTGCCGCTCGGGCGTCATCACCAGCAGACGTGGCCAGGCAGGCGTCCCGCATCATCACGATGGTGCCCGACTCACCTGACGTCGAGCAGGTTCTCGAGGGCGCCAGCGGCGTGTTCAGTGCGATGCAGCGCGGAACGATTCTCATTGACTGCAGCAGCATCCTGCCCGGCGTGGCGAAGCGGCTCGCCGACCGCGCCCACGCGCTTGGCGGCACGATGCTCGATGCACCGGTCAGCGGCGGCGACATCGGCGCGATCAACGGCACGCTGTCGATCATGGTCGGCGGCGAGAAGCCGGCCTTCGACACCGTGAAGCCGATCCTCGACGTGATGGGCAACCCCGACAAGGTGGTGCACATCGGCGCCGCCGGTGCCGGCCAACTCTGCAAATTGTGTAACCAGATGGTGATCGGCGGCACGCTCGCCGTCGTCGCCGAGGCCTTCGCGCTGGCGCTGAAGGCCGGCGTGGACGCGGCGAAGGTGCGCGAGGCGCTGCTCGGCGGGTTTGCGCAGAGCCGCGTCCTGGAAGTTCACGGCGAACGGGTCCTCAAGAACACGCACACACCCGGGTTCAAGACCCATCTCTACGCCAAGGACATGCGCAACGTCGTCGGCGCGCTCGCCGAATACGACGTCCCCGCGCCCGTGAGCGCGATCGTTCAACAGCTGGTACACGCGGCGATGGCACACGGCTGG
>Ga0308173_10001027_pt1 | contig 13321 bp, 10 predicted proteins | sample PhyPR1_FD_203716 | JGI IMG/M metagenome (GOLD analysis project Ga0308173, IMG submission 203716) | Soil microbial communities from UC Gill Tract Community Farm, Albany, California, United States - DLSLS.P.R1 | ecosystem: Environmental > Terrestrial > Soil > Agricultural land | place: USA...
GGTCCGCAGTCAACATGCCGTCCACATCAGTCCAAATCTGAATCTCTTCCGCCCGGACGCCCGCACCCACGATTGACGCAGAGAAGTCCGAACCGCCGCGCCCCAGAGTGGTTGTTTGTCCGTCGACTGTCGCGCCGATGAAACCGCCCATCACTACGACTGCCGATTCCGCGGCAGGCTTCACTCGTTCTTCAAGCTGCACGTAGGTCTCACTCAGTTGCGGGGCCGCCTGTGTGAAACGGTCGTCGGTGATAATCACGCGCCGTGAATCCACGTGCTGCGTCGGCATCCCTGCCGCACGAAACGCAAAGCTCACCACGAGGCTCGACAGACGTTCGCCCACGCTGGCGATCGCGTCCATGGATCTGGGTGATAATTCGCCGACTACGGACAAACCCTTCACTAACTCATCCAGCCAGTCGAAATGGGTGCGAATGTAGCGGTCCAACTCAGCTGAAGCCGCACCTGCCAGCGCCACCCCGTGTGTCAGATGATGCTCTCGCAGTTCATCTACCAGAGCCAGAGCCTGATCGCGCCGACCCGCTGCTGCTTCCGAGGCTGCCGCCAGTAGTTTGTTCGTGGTCTTGCCCATGGCGGAAACGACGACGATCGGTCGCCTGTGCTCCTGGCGCCGGACAATCTCGGCGACTCGTGTGATGGCTTCCTGAGACTCGACGGACGTGCCGCCGAACTTCATCACGATCATGGGCGTCTAGGGCAGCAGTCCTTCGGACGCCATTAACTCGGCATTGAGGACGGCCGCACCCGCGGCTCCACGAATCGTGTTATGCCCGCAAGCAACAAACTTTACGTTCATTACCGGACACTCTCGCAGACGCCCTACAAAGACGCTCATTCCGTTCTCACGCTCCGCATCCCGGCGCGGCTGCGGCCGGTCCTGCTCCGGCATGTAGATCAGAGGCCGCTGGGGAGCGCTCGGGAGATTCCGCTCCTGCGGGAGGCCACGGAACTGTTCAATCGCCTGGCGCACGTCAGTTACGGAAGGCTTTGCCGAAGCGAATCTTACCGAAGCCGCCATCGTGTGTCCATCCGCAACCGCAATACGATGGCACTGCGCGCTCACTCGTGCCGTGAGCGGAGAGGCCCGGCCATCCCTGACATCGCCCAGAATCTTTTGGGTCTCCTGCTCCATCTTTTCTTCTTCACCGCCGATGTACGGAACAACGTTGCCCAAGATATCGATGGACGGAACCCCCGGGTAGCCAGCGCCCGAAACCGCCTGCATTGTGGCGACCATCACGGATTCGATGCCAAACTGAACCAGCGGCGCCAGCGCCATCGTCAGCACCACGGTCGAGCAGTTCGGGTTCGTCACGATCGCACCCTTCCAGCCACGATTTCTGCCCTGCACCGAAAGTAGCCCTAAGTGGCCCGGGTTGATCTCAGGCACGAGCAGCGGAACGTCCGTCTCCATCCGGTGATTACGCGAATTGGAAACGACTAGGTGTCCCGCTTGCGCGAAGGCCCGTTCAATGTCGGTCGCCACCGAGGCATCCATCGCGGAAAACACGAGTTTCGGTGCATTCCCGGGTTTTGATTCGGAGACAACAATCTCCGCGGCTGAAGGGGGCATCTCGCCGTCCAAACGCCACGCGGTTGCATCCTTGAGCTTTTTTCCCGCTGAGCGGTCACTTGCCCCAAGCCAGGTCAGCTTGAACCACGGATGGCCTTGCAGAAAGCGGATAAAATGTTGACCTACCATCCCGGTTCCACCCAGGATGCCTACCTCGATAGGACTTTTAATATCAGTTGATTCCATGTCGATTGCGGGATGTCTACCGCGAAAGCTGTTTTACCAGGTTCTCGTAGAGGCCCACCGCCTCCACCAGTTCCGTTTTCCGGATATGCTCTTCATTTGTATGCGCCACGTGAATGGTACCTGGCCCAATCAAGTACGGTTGCCCCCAGGCGCCGTTAAACGCGGGAATGTCGGTAGTAAACGCCACTACCGTTGTCTCGAACCCGTCCAGCGCACCCAGGCGGAGGGCCGGAATCAGCAACGCCTCGTGCACCTCGGCATCGGGCTTCGCGGCCTCGGAAATCTTCTTCCGTAGCTCCGTGACGTCGGTCACTACCCGTATCAGCAGTTCCGCCCGCGCTTCATCCGGAATGACATTCGGTGCTCTGCCGCCACTGATCGTGCCGATATTCAACGTACCCGGACCCAGTAACTCGTCGGTCGGCATGTCCACTTTCCGAAGCCGATCCAACGCATTTAAAAGCTTTTCAATCGCTGACTCGCCCAGTTCCGGGTAAGCCGAGTGCGCCATCCGGCCCCGCGCCAAAATCTCCAGCCGCCACGCGCCTTTCGATCCCACGGCCAGCTTGTTCTCTGTCGGTTCGCCGTTAATTATGAATTTGCTGTCCCGTGGATTTTTGGCCGCAGCATGCGCGCCGGCGCTGTTCCGCTCCTCGCCTACCACAAACAAGAGTCCGAAGTTCCGCTTGCCGGCTTCCAGCATTCGTTCCGCTGCGGTCAGCATGGCCGCGATAATACCCTTCGTATCGCAAGCCCCGCGACCCCAAATATGGTGCTCGTCCTCGCGCGATGGAATAAACGGCGGGACGGTATCCATATGCGTGGAAAGCACCGCCGTGGGCTCGCCAAATCTCACAAACAGGTTATCGCGATTCGGCTCCACCGGCATTCGCTCGGCATCGCCATCGAACCGGCGGGCCAACTCCGACAGGTAGGTCCACAAGAACTCGCCCACTTCCCGTTCGTTGGGTGTGATCGATTCAATGTCGATCAGCCGTCGCGTGAGTTCGAATACCTGCATGGAGTTGTCTTGTAGGGAACGAACCATTCCCTATCGCTTAGGAAGGGGAGCGGTGAAACGATTACTCTAAAAGTGTCAGGATAACAAAGGGTGCCGGCTGGAGCCGGTCGCCAATCTTGATTGAAGGGTTACACCATGCCGGATGGCGCTCGCGCATCTCGGGAAACCATAACGTCAGAATCGAGCCTCCGGGTCCCGGAAAAAGGACGCGGCGTGGTCATCGTCAATCCCGGTCTGGTCAAGCACGGCTTCTGGCTCCTCCGCCGGGCCGTCATTGCCGCTAATCAGGACGATTGCTTCAGCATCGCGAAGGGTGCTGCTTATTCATTTCTGGTCGCGCTGTTTCCGATTCTTACAATGATGACTTCGCTGCTGGTTCATGCGCGCGCCGGCGATATCGCTCAGGTGATCGCTACATTCATCATGGAAGTGGTGCCCCCAGGTACCGAGACACTTATCCGGTCGCGGCTCCTGGAACACTCCGGGCAGCCTTTACCGCTCTCCATCGTTGCCGTCCTGGTCTCGCTTTGGGCGGGCTCCGGTGCGATGCTCAGCCTGATGGAAGGGTTCCAGGCCGCCTACCGCATTCCCACCAGTCGACCCTTCGTGCAGAACCGCGCCATGGCCCTTTTCCTGGTGTTTATCGCCGCGATCCCGTCCGTTGCCGCGTCCGGGCTCATCATCTTCGGCAATCGCAGCGAAGCTGCCTTCGTCCACTGGATGGGCGCGTCTCCCGCAAGCGACGAGGTCAGCGCTCCTATCCGCTTCGTTTGGCTGATCGCCCGCTATGCGCTGGCGTTCTGCACCACGACGTTTGTCACGGGATTGCTGTATTACTTCGGTCCCAACTATCGCCCCGTGCTGAAGCGCGCCGACGGCACCACTGCGTCGCGTTTTCTTCATGTATGGCCGGGCGCTATCGTCGCGACGTTTCTGTGGCTGATTGCGACTGCGGCTTTTGCGGCTTATGTTCGCCATATCGCGAACTACAAGCTGTTCTACGGCAGCCTCGGTACGGTTGTCATCCTGTTGTTCTGGCTGTATCTCATCGCTTTAATCGCGCTTATCGGCTGCGAATTCAACGCGGAGCGCGAACGGACCGAGTCGGTGCCCGCGAACATCGTGCGGCATCCATAACATAAAGAATCTAGAGGCACTTACTGGACTCCTTCGATCCCCCAAATCGGGCCAAAGTATGAGATACTAACCCCCCAAATAGGCTCAGGCCTACATGGCCTCAGGGGAAATCTAAATGCGAAAGAGTAACCTGACAGGGGCGCGTTCACGCTCGCGCTTTTCCTGGAAACCCGGGGGCCAATGTGGGGCAAATCAATCCCTCCTGTTTCAGCCAGAACGTTAAGGCCTATATTTCGAACATCTACTCCAAATCCCCTGCCAACGCCGGCAACGGAACGCAATACATCTCCAACGTCGTTTCGCAGCAAAACTGTCGCCAGGATCTGATCCGGCTGGACCGGAAGATCACCGACAAGGTGCGCGTATTCGGCCGCTACATGCTGGACGTTGTCCCCACAACGGAGCTAGGTGGCCTGTTCGCGGGCGAGCCGTTCCCAGGGATCTCTTCGACTTCGACCAACGCTCCGGGAAAGAACGTCGTGGCGAATATGTCCTGTGCGATCTCGCCAAGCGTCGTGAATGAGGCTGCCTTCACTTACTCTTGGGGTGCCATCAACAGCAACATCACCGGGATTGTGAACTCGCCCTCGTTCGTCAGTTCACTTTCCGGAGGCTTACCCTACAGTGACCCATACGGGCGAATGCCGGGCTCCACGCTGGACGCCGGTGCGATTTCCGGATTATCTCTGCCAACCGCTCCCTACTTCGAACGCAATATCGACAAAAACTTCTACGACAACTTTTCCAAAGTGATTGGGAACCGCACGGTCCGTACCGGAGTAACCGTTCAATGGCTCACCAAGGCCGAGAACGCGGTGAACCCGACAAACGGCAACTTCACCTTCAACTCGGTCGCGGGAGGAAATCCCGCGTTCGCCCAGTTCCTCCTCGGCAACGTTTCGCAGTTCACGCAATCGAGTCTGCAAAAGCTCTGCCCTACCTGCAGGCGGCCATCAACGGAAATCCGACGCACAAGAAGCTTTTTTTGACGAAGGAAAATTCCTGCTCACTATAGGCCAACCGGCGTCGGCCGTGCCACGTCTGCGAACGGCCATAGCTCTCGATCCGGACTACGTTCAGGCGCATTATGCGCTTGGGACCGCTTTACGAAAGCTGGGCCAAACCGCAGAAGCCTCGCGGGAACTCAGGGCCGCTGAGCAGATCCAGGCAAAACAACGCGCTACTTACACCCAAAAGCTGCACGCAGGCGCTCCGGAGTAGAGCCTTGTGAGAAGCCCTATACATCTCCGCAGATACCAACCTCAACTCCTAATTCCCGAAAGCACGCCGCCTTAGCTGCCAGGGCCCTATGCGCATCGGAGCCTGTCGGCGCGTATGCCACCTGTATGTGATTAGCCTTGTGCCGTGCCATCATTTGATCCCGGCTCACGCCATGCAAAACGGCGTGCATCATCGGCCACTGCGGAGTCGTCAATTGCCAGCGCCTCCGCGTTTCTTCCTCCGGTAAATCCACCGACGTGGCACGTCCCAGATCGGCCTTCAACCGGCCATCTTCAATGAAGACCCGGCTCCAGACAACCTCACCGGGCTTGCTGATACCTTTCAATGTGCCGCCGCCCAGACGAAAATACATTGGCGGCTGCCGCTCGCTTGTGGCCCCGGCATAACCGCCCGCGATGTGCTCGGGAGGTACCGCACCTGAAATTTCGAGGGTCCACACAAAGCGGCCATCATACTCTTCGCCCCACCGCAGATCGTGCAGCGTGTTTTCCGGTGCATACCCCAACGCGGTCCAAATCCGATTCGTTACCAACGCGTCAATTCCCGCGCATTCATCTACTTCGTTGAAATGCGGCAGCGGTTGATTCTCATACAGCACGCGCTCGCCGTCCAGCGACCGCACCGGAGGACGATCGCGGTTGTTCAGCAGTCCTTCCACAAGATCCGACGCGGCGGCGAGATCTTTCAACCCTTGCTGATACTGGATGCCAATCGCATCGCACCCAAACTCATCCGCGATCCGCAACGATGCGATGTACATTTTGCACTGTTGAAGAATCTGCTCATCAGTTAGATCGGTTTCCGGATTCGGTCCGGTCACGAACCGCAATCCCTTCGCGTCGAGCCAGTTTCTAACCTGTTGCGCCTCGTCGTCGGGTACGCCGCACATGGCGGCATACAGCGATGATTGACTCAGCCGCTCTTTATAGATTCCAAGTGGATTCAGCAAGTGATCGGGCACGATCGCGTTAAACATGCCCATACAGCCTTCGTCGAACACCCCGATGATCGCCTTATCGTCCTTCAGGCGCCGCGCTTCCGCAGTTCCCAACTCTTCGGCGTCGGCTGGAAGCTTCATTGCCGCCAGGGAACGAACATGGCCCAGGTCCGGAGCGACGGGCCGCCCCTCCAGCCACGCCTTCAGCCGGAATAAAAAATACTCATCCGAAAAGTCCTTTGACCAAAGTGTCGAATACGTAACCCCCGCCTTCGTCAGCGACGCATTCAAATTCAGCATGCCAACCAGCCCCGGCCACTGCCCGCTCCAATTTGCCACTGTGAGAATGGGCCCCCGATGAGTTGCAAGGCCCGCCAGCACATGATGACTGTACTGCCATACGGCCTCAACCACCACCAGAGGCGCATCTGGCGGTATGTCGCGAAAGATCTGCATGCCGTATTTCTGAGAGTCGATAAAGCCGTGCTGCTTCACAGGATCGTAAGGGTGACCGCGCTTCACAGTAAAACCGAAGCTCTCGATTCTCCTTACAACGGCCTCTTCGGCCTCTTTCTGCGCGGGCCAGCATGTCCGATTCGCGGCGAGACGAAGATCGCCGCTGGCGATGAGAATGATGGGTTGCATATTGGCGTACTTAAAGCTTATGGCAAGAAGTAGTTTGTGAAGCTATTGTCCAGCATCAGGCTTTTGAATGCGTCTTCAATGAGGAATCTCCGCCATAGGAATGCGCAGGTAGCGTATGCGTTTTCGATTCCAGGTGTAGGTGATGTGGAGATCGCCATCGCTGCCTTGAATCATAGCGGGATAGGAGTATTCGCCCGGCTCGTCCTCCAGTGTTTTGAACATTCTAAAATGTTCGGCGTCCTCGCTCACAGCTAAGTTCAGCGGCGTCCTTCCCGTTGTCGTGTTGTTATACACAAGAACGACGCGCCCGTCTTTAAGCCGTACAGCATCGATGCCGGAGTTTGGATTCGGCACGGCAATCGGACGGGCTTGGGTCCACGTTAATCCGTTGTCGGCCGAATCAGCTATGCAGACGTGCCCGATCTGAGATGTCGATCGCGCGTACAGCCTCAGTTTGCCGCCTCCGAGTGAAATTACCGACGGCTGGATGATTCCGTATGTTGCGCCTCCACTACTCGGTTGATCGGACGCGTGCTGTGGAACGGTGATCGGCCCGATTCTCTTCCAAGTTTTTCCATTGTCGATACTCCGCTCGATCCAGCAAGCCCAGGAATGGTAGCTCTCCACCGAACTTCCGCTCACTACGGTTCCGTCCTCCAGCACCAAAGGTTTGGCCCGAATCGGGCCATACAGGCCTGCCGGAAGGTGCTCTACTTCGGACCAGTTCTTGCCGTCATCATCGCTCCACCGGCGTCCCGCGGACCAACTGGAAGGATGCGGCCCGAATTTGTAATAAAACCAGAGGCGCCCATCTCTTGTATAAAACATCACGGGGTTATAACAGGCGATATCAGGCTCGCGCACCATCTCAAAGGGCGGCGACCAATGTCCACCCGATAGCCGCGACGCCCAGATTGCCACGTCCGGCTTACCCTCCGCTGACCCTCCAAACCAGGACGCGAGGAAGTCTCCGTTCCGTAGCTGAACTATGTTGGAGGCATGCGCTGATGCAAATGGGGCTGAGGTAAAGATGAAATCGCTTGTCGCGGAGCCCTGCACAGCGGCGCCCGCGATCAGGAGACTAGCAAGGAGCTTCAGAACGGCCATATGGCTCATCAGAGCCTACCATCGTACCGAAACCGCGCCGCACATGGAGCTCTTCTCGTCCACCTAGCCGTTCTTTATACTGAGGTCGTGCCATTCAAACTAGGCATCGACTATCAACCACGCGGCGACCAAGGCAGTGCTATCGAGCAGCTCACCCGAGGGATCGCTGACGGCGAACAACATCAGGTACTGCTCGGCGTAACCGGCTCAGGTAAGACGTTCACCATGGCGAAAATCATCGAGGCCTGTGAGCGTCCCGCCCTTATCCTCGCACACAATAAGACCCTGGCCGCTCAGCTTTATCACGAGTTCAAAACCTTCTTCCCCCAGGCCGCCGTCGAATACTTCGTTAGCTATTACGATTACTATCAGCCCGAAGCCTATATCCCATCCGGGGACATCTACATCGAAAAAGAATCCACGATCAACGATGAACTCGATAAACTCCGCCTGTCAGCCACCCGATCCCTTTTTGAGCGCCGAGATTGCGTCATTATCGCCAGCGTTAGCTGCATTTATGGCCTCGGCTCGCCCGAAGCATACTATGGCATGTTGCTCATGCTCGAAAAGGGCCAGGCAATTACTCGTAAGGAACTGTTGAGCCGCCTGGTTGAAATCCTATACGAGCGTAGCGACGGGGATTTCCGCCGGGGCACGTTCCGCGTACGTGGCGACGTCATCGAACTCTACCCGACCTATGACGATAACGCGTACCGCATCGAACTCTGGGGGGACGAAATAGAATCGCTCAGCCAGATCGATCCGGTTCTTGGCCAGGTGAAGCAGACTTACGTTCGTCTTCCCATCTATCCCAAAACGCACTACGTTATGGATGCCCCCACGCGTGAGCAGGCGATGCGCAGCATTGAAAACGAGCTCCAATGGTGGCACAAGGAACTGGAAGCCAACGGCAAACTGATTGAGGCACAGCGCCTTTATCAGCGCACTATGTTCGATCTGGAAATGATTAAACAGATTGGCTTTTGCCACGGCATTGAGAACTACTCGCGCCACTTCTCCGGACGCCTGCCAGGCGAAGCTCCGCCGACTCTTCTCGACTATCTGCCCAGCGATGCGCTGTTGTTCATCGACGAAAGCCACGTGACGGTACCGCAACTGCAAGGCATGTACCACGGTGACCGTTCCCGAAAAGACATCCTGGTTGAATACGGGTTCCGCCTTCCGAGCGCCCGCGACAATCGTCCACTGATGTTTGAAGAGTTTCAGAATCGCGTTAATCAGGTTATCTATGTTTCGGCCACCCCCGGTCCGTACGAACTCACCAAATCCGGTGGCGTCATCGTTGAGCAGATTATCCGGCCTACCGGCCTGGTCGATCCCGAGATAGATATACGGCCCATCAAGGGTCAGGTGGATGATCTTCTAAACGAAATTCGCCTGCGAGCGGAGCGTAACGAGCGAGTTCTCGTTACGACGCTGACCAAACGCATGTCGGAAGACCTCGCTGAGTACTACACCGAAGTCGGCGTGAAGTGCGCTTACTTACACTCCGAAGTCAGCACTCTTGACCGAATCAAGATCCTTCGCGATCTTCGCCGTGGGGCGTATGATGTCTTAATCGGTGTCAATCTATTGCGCGAAGGTCTCGATCTGCCCGAGGTGTCCCTTGTCGCCGTGCTCGATGCGGATAAGGAGGGATTCCTACGCTCCAGTGGGTCCTTGATCCAAACGATGGGTCGCGCTGCCCGAAACGTGAGCGGCCGTGCCATTCTCTACGCCGACGTGCTCACCGCTAGTATGGAGCGCGCGATTCGGGAAACAGAACGGCGGCGTCTCCTGCAGCAGGCCTACAACGAAGCGAATCACATCGTACCCCAAACGATTATCAAGCCCATTGATATGAGCCTGGTCGCCGTGGCGGAGGCAGATTACGTGACGGTTCCGTTGGATGTCGAGCCGCAAGACGAAACCGAGCTTACCCCCGCCGAGCGCGACTCTCTCATTGCGGAACTAGAGGCGAAAATGCGTGAAGCCGCTAAGGTTTTCGAGTTTGAAAAGGCAGCTCAGTTCCGCGACCGCATCAAAGCATTGAAAGAGAGCGGCATCTATGAAGAAGCAGTGGCCAATCGGACTGGTAGTGGAAGGTAACATCACGCATTCGGATGTCCTTAGAATGCCCAGACTGGTGGAGGACCTTGGCCCTATCAAATCGGCCACAGTCCGCGTGGCGCGCCGCGTCTCCAACTTTTTGAAGGCGGGCCATCCGGTTGCCGATTATGAGGAGTTGCAATCAGCACAACTGGTGCTGATCCGTGCTCCCGACGACGCGATTCCGCGGGTGATCCAAGAAATCTTCGCTGCCAATCTCGAGTTGAAGGACATGGCTTTCGTGCTTTGTGAAAGTTGGCTCGATTTGGAAGCGCTGCAGTCTCTTCGCCTGCGCGGGGCTTCTGCGGCAAGCCTCCTTGCCGTCCCCTCCAGCCGCAACAGCTGGTTCGTTGTCGAAGGTGATTCCACAGCGGTTCGCCAGACGCGGCGCTTCATTGAACTCAGTGGCGCACGGGCCCTGGAACTTCGTGCCGGAGGCACCCCCGCTTATTTCGCCGCGGAACTGCTGGCGACGGCGCTTCCCATGCCCGTTCTGCTTGCGGCCCAGACTGCGCTCCGCAGTAGCGGCATTTCAGGCAACAACCTTTCGATACTCCTCAACGAAATGGTTCAGAGCATGTTTCGTGACATCATGAATGGCGCCCGAGGCACCTGGGGCGGTCCGCTTGCCGAGTGTTCGGAAGAGGTGGCCGGCAGGCACGTCGCCGCTCTGCGCGAGAGTGACCCCCAACTTGCTGAGGTCATCAACTATCATTTGGAATGGGCGCGACAGCGGATGACGAAACAGAAGAGCATCTCCACCAGTCCCAATGGAACCCAGTAGCAAAGCCGCCGGTTGCTCTGTGTAGCTATTGTAAAACGCGTCTGCAAAACTAAAAATGGTAAATGCAGAAGCGATATCAGTGGAAATTGAAGCAGCGCGAAGTGATTCTTGGCGATCGAACGCTGCTGATGGGCATACTCAACGTCACGCCCGATTCCTTCTCCGACGGCGGCAATTACGCCGATCCCGACCGCGCGTTCGCCAGAGCCATCGAACTGGAAAACGAGGGTGCCGACATTATTGACGTCGGCGCCGAGTCGACCCGGCCGGGCTCACACCGAATTTCCGAGGCCGAAGAGCTGCGCCGTTTGATACCTGTCCTGAAACGGCTGCGCGGCAAACTCGCTGTTCCCATCTCGGTCGACACCTACAAGTCGGGAGTTGCGGAAAAAGCTTTGGAGCACGGCGCGGAAATCATTAATGATCCGAGCGGAATTCTACTGGATCCCCAACTCCCAAAAGTAGTCACCAAGTACGATGCCGGCCTCATCATCAGCCACATGCGCGGCACGCCGGAGACATGGGCGAAACTTCCGCCAATTAAAGATCTTATGCGATCCATCGCTATTGACCTGGAGGCTTCCGCCAATCGGGCCCGTCTGAACGGCGTGCAAAAGCATCAGGTGGTTATTGACCCAGGTATCGGTTTCGGAAAACGGCGTGAGCAGAATTTTGAGATCCTTGGAAATCTGCACCTCCTTCGTTCATTCGATCTCCCGATTTTGGTTGGCCCCTCTCGCAAAGCTTTCCTGAGAAAAGAAGACGAAGAGTCGACCGAATTCGCCACCGCCGGCGCAGTGTCAGCCAGCATTCTGAATGGAGCGCACATCGTGCGTGTTCACGACGTAAAAGCGATGAAGAGCGTCGTCGAAATTGTGGACACGATTCGCCAGTCGCGTCACCCTGAGCCGGAACCCGCTCCAAAACCGGCGCTTAAGCCTGCATTTAGGCCCGCTGGCAGCGCGGGCAGTAGTGCGTTCCGCGCTGTGCGACCACCACGCGCCGAATAGGGCTACCACACTCGGGACAGCTTTGGCCCGTTTTGCCGTAAACCCGGTGCAGAGCTTGGAACGCGCCGCGCTCGCCGCGTGCATCCACGTAGTCCGAAATCGACGAGCCGCGGTGCACGATAGCAAGCTCCAGCAATTCCTGCATTTTCCTGTGCAGCAGCTCGGCTCGCTTTCGTGAAATACGGCCGGCCGCGGCCTTCGGATGAACCCGTGCCGCAAATAAGAGCTCGTCTACGTAGATATTTCCCAGACCGCCCAGGAACGCCTGATTGAGCAGCAGCGGTTTAATCTGTCCTCGATGCGCTCTCAATCCTGAATAAAACGTCTGGAAGTCAATCGTGAGGGCATCGGGTCCTGATCGCTCGAGAAAGTTTGGCAAAGTCGCGAAGAACTCCAGGCGTCCGAATTGCCGGATGTCCTGGTATTGCAAGGTGCCTTCCTTGAATTGGATAAGCCCACGCGTGTGCTTTCCGGTCCCGGCGTCCCACAGTAGCTTGCCGGTCATCCCTAAATGCACATACATCACCCCGCAGTTGAGGTCAAAGAAGATCTGCTTGCCTCGCCTCCGAACCGCGCCGACAGTCGCGCCCGTAATGGCTCGTGCCGTCTCTTCGAGTCCTCCCCGCGTCACCAGCGGAGAGGACAATGTGGCACTAACAATCGTGCGTCCAACCACGTGTGGAGCTATGGAACGAACAACGGTTTCGACTTCGGGAAGTTCTGGCAAGGTGTGTACTACTCCTCACGTTACAGCAGTGAAAGTCTTGTTCACGGCTATTGGTATTATCGAAGGCGAGGCAGTTTCACCTCATAACGGGCCACCCTAGCTCAGCTGGTAGAGCAACGGTTTCGTAAACCGTAGGTCGCCGGTTCGATCCCGGCGGGTGGCTCCAGGAATCTCGGCTTCACCTTTCAGAAAAATAGCTCCACATAATCCACTGGCGCCGAGAAAGCAGATTCTTACGCGGACTCCGACCCGGCTAGCGACTGGGAGCGACTCTATGTCGATGCCGCATAATTAGGACATCGCATGATACTCTTTAGCTTCTATGCGCGTACTATAGGTGCGTCCTCTGTTCTTTATGCCTGATAAAAAGCTTCAAGTCATCCCCATCGGAGGCCTCGGTGAGTTCGGAATGAACTCCATGGCCTTGCGTTACGGCGATGACATTATTGTGATCGACGCGGGCATGATGTTTCCGGATGCGGAACTTCTTGGCGTCGACATCGTCACCCCCGATTTTGCCTATCTCGAACAACATGCCAGCATGGTGCGTGGTCTTGTCCTCACGCACGGTCACGAAGACCACATCGGAGGGATTCCATTCCTCCTGGCGCAACTTAACGTCCCTATCTATGGAACCGAGTTCACGCTGGCGCTAGTCGAACGCCGTCTCGATGAACACGAATTGATCGACCAAGCCCGCCTGAATGCCGTGAAACCAGGCGATCGCATCACGCTCGGTCCGTTCCAGATCGAGTTTATTCACGTCACTCATTCCATCGTGAGCGCCGTGGCCCTTGCCATCACGACCCCCCTCGGCGTCAT
>Ga0308173_10001028_pt1 | contig 13317 bp, 11 predicted proteins | sample PhyPR1_FD_203716 | JGI IMG/M metagenome (GOLD analysis project Ga0308173, IMG submission 203716) | Soil microbial communities from UC Gill Tract Community Farm, Albany, California, United States - DLSLS.P.R1 | ecosystem: Environmental > Terrestrial > Soil > Agricultural land | place: USA...
GCGCGCCCTTGCGGACCACGCCTTCGGTCACGCGGCAGCCGGCCACCTTGCCGATCTTGGTGATGTCGAAGACCTGCAGCACCTCGGCGTTGCCGAGGAAGGTCTCGCGCTGGATCGGCGCCAGCATACCCGAGAGCACGCCCTTGATGTCGTCGATCAGGTCGTAGATCACCGCATAGTAGCGGATCTCCACGCCCTCGCGCTCGGCCAGCTCGCGGGCCTGTTTCGAGGCGCGCACGTTGAAGCCGAGGATCGGCGCGTTGGCGCCCTTGGCCAGCAGCACGTCGCTCTCGTTGATCGCGCCGGCGCCCGACAGGATGATCCGGGCGCGGACCTCGTCGGTGGCGAGCTTGTCGAGCGAGCCCACGATGGCTTCCGACGAGCCCTGCACGTCGGCCTTGATGAGCACCGGCAGCTCGGAAACCTTCTTGTCGGCGAGCTTGGCCATCATGTCCGCAAGCGAGGCGCCGAGCGCCGGCGCGCCCGACTTCTCGCGCTTCATGCGCTGCCGGTATTCGGTGATCTCGCGGGCGCGGGCCTCGTTCTCGACCACGGCGAAGGGTTCGCCGGGATCTGGCGTGCCGTCGAGGCCGAGGACCTCCACAGGCGTCGAGGGCCCGGCCTCGGAGAGCTGCTCGTTGCGCTCGTTGAGCAGGGCGCGGACGCGGCCGAAGTTGGCGCCCGCCACGACGATGTCGCCGCGCTTCAAGGTTCCGCGCTTGACCAGCACGGTCGAGACGGCGCCCCGGCCGCGATCGAGCTGCGATTCGATGACCACGCCGTCGGCGCTGCGGTTCGGATTGGCCCTCAGCTCCAGCACCTCGGCCTGCAGAACAATGGCCTCGACGACGTCCTCCAGGCCGAGCTTCTCGGTCGCCGAGACTTCGATCGCCTGGGTGTCGCCGCCCAGGCTCTCGACCACGATCTCGTGCTGCAGCAGCTCGTTGATCACCCGCGTCGGGTCGGCGTCCGGCTTGTCGATCTTGTTGATCGCCACGATGATCGGGGCGCCGGCGGCGCGCGCGTGCTGGATGGCCTCCACCGTCTGCGGCATCACCCCGTCGTCGGCCGCCACCACCAGCACGACGATGTCGGTGGCGTTGGCGCCGCGCATGCGCATGGCCGAGAAGGCGGCATGGCCGGGCGTGTCGAGGAAGGTGACGCGCTGGCCGTTTTCCAGGCGGACCTGATAGGCGCCGATATGCTGGGTGATGCCGCCGTGCTCGCCCGAGACCACGTCGGTGGAGCGCAGGGCGTCGAGCAGCGAGGTCTTGCCGTGGTCGACGTGGCCCATGACGGTCACGACCGGCGCCCGGGGCTCCATGGACTCGTCCACATCCTCGGCTCCGATGAAGCCCTCTTCCACGTCGGCTTCCGAGACGCGACGCACGGTGTGGCCGAACTCGGTCGCCACCAGCTCGGCGGTGTCGTTGTCGATGACGTCGTTGATCTTCAGCATCACGCCCTGACGCATCAGGAACTTGATGACCTCGGCTCCGCGGGTCGCCATGCGGTTGGCCAGCTCGCCCACGGTGATCACGTCGGGGATGACCACCTCGCGGGCGGCGCGCACCTGCTCCTGGCCGCCGCCCTTGCGCTTCTCGCGCTCGCGCTCGCGGGCGCGGCGCACCGAGGCGAGGCTGCGCATCCGTTCGACGCTCTCTTCGTCGCCGCCGGCCACCGCCTGGATGGTCAGCCGACCCTCGCGCCGTTGCGGCGCGCCGCGGACGCGGGAAATGGCCTTGGAGGGCGCAGCCTTGCCGCGACGCTCGTCCTCGCCCTCGTCCGGGCGGCGGTCGAGATTGGCCGAGCCGGGCCGCGGCGCCTGACGGGTGGCGCGCTGGATCTCGGGCGCGGCGGGGGGCGCGGCCGGCCCGAGCCGCGGCGAGCGCGGTCCGCCCGGGCGGGCGCCGTCGCGCGGGCCGGCGGGGCGCGGCGCCAGCGCCGAATAGCGCACGGTGCCTTCAGGACGCGGACCGCCACGCTCGTCGCCGCGCGGGGCGCGGTCGTCGCGGGCCGGCCGGCCGGCGGCCTCGTCACGGCGGGGTGCGCGCTGGTTGAAGCTCGCGCCCTCGAAGCGAGCGGAGGTCCGGTCCGGGCGATAGGTGGTGGTCGAGGCCCGGTCGTCACGCCGCTCGGCGGACGGCTGATAGGTGCGGGTCTGGCCGGCCATCGGAGGGCGCGCGGCCTCGGCGGCCGGACGCGCGGCGACGGGCGGCGCTGGCGCCGGCGCCGGAGCGGGCGGCGGCGCGGCGGCTGCGGGCGTGGGCGGCGGAGCCGCCGGCTCCGCCGGAGCTTCGGCGGCGGGGGCCGGCGCGGCGGCCTGGGCGGCGCGGGCGCGCGCCTCCGCCTCGGCGTGCGCGCGTTCTTCGCGGGCGCGGCGCTCGGCGTCCTGACGTTCCTGCTGCTGGCGCGCGAAGGTCTCGGCGGCGCGCTGCCGGGCGGCGCGCTCTTCGGCCGAGAGGCCGTCGGAGGCCCCCTGCTGACCGCGCGGGCCGCTCGGCGGGACCGGTCGGGTTTCGGTGCGCTGGCGCTCGGCCGCGGAGGGGGCGGCGAGGTTGCCTGCCGGCTGCACGTGGGTCCGCGGGCGCTTGGTCTCCACGACCACCGTCTTCGAACGGCCGTGGCTGAAGCTCTGCCTCACCGTCCCGGCGCTGACCGAGCCGGCCCCGCGGGGCTTCAGGGTCAGGGGCGGGCGTCCGCCCGGGGCGGGACCGCGGCCATTGTTGTTGTCGTCGCTCATGCGCTCGCTTTACTCGCCGACCGGTCATCCCGGCCAAACAGATCGAAATTCCAATGCCGGCGCCCGGGACCGAAATCCCGGTTCGCCCCATCAAGGCTCCTCGCGCCAACTCTCAGGAAGGAGCGGGCAAAAGCCCGACAACCGGAAGACGTCCTGCGCCCAACGATCGGCGGCTCGCCCCGCAAGGAAGGCGGTGTGTATCACATTCTCCAGCCCCAAGGCCAAACCCAATTCGGCCGCGTCGAACACGCCGATCAGGCCCGGGACCCGGGGCTGTTTCCGGGCGATCGCCGCCAGCTTGCGGCGGCCGTCCGCGGCGCCGTCGGACGCCTCGACCAGCCATGCGACCTTTCCGGAAGAGAGGGCCTGGGCGACCTTCTCGAAGCCTGAGGTGGTGTCGCCCGCCTTGCGCGCAAGCCCCAGGCCCGCCAAAAGCCGGCGTTTCAGCAGGCTTTCGACCAGATCGGGCAGATCCGCCGCAGGCCGCAGCGGCGCCTTGGCGGCGCGGGCGAAGAGATTCTTCGCCACGGCCGTGGCGAGCGCTCCGCGGTCGGCGGCGACCCAGAGGCCGCGCCCCGGCAGCTTGCGGGCCAGGTCGGGCGCGACGTCTCCATCCGGGCCGGCGACGAAGCGGATGAGCGTCGCCTCGTCGCGCACCTGGCCCGAGACGATGTCGCGCCGTTGGCGGTCGGCGGATGCGTGGGTGCTGGGATCGTCCATCAAGGCCGAATTTTCCCTGTCATCCCGGTTGTCGCGCAGCGAAAGAACGGGACCCTTGTGCGCGCGAAGACGAAAGTGAAGCTCGGCAATTGGAGGTGGCCCGGCCAGCGTCGATGCTAGTGGGTCCCGGTCTTCAGCCCGGCGGCTGAAACCGGGATGACACCAGCTTCAGGCGTCGCGCGCCTCGCCGGCCATTTCGGCTTCCGCATAGGCTTCGCCGTCCTCGATCGGCTCCTCGCTTTCGGGCTCGGGCTCCGGCTCGATCCAGCCCATGGCCACACGGGCGCGCATGATCAGCAGCTCCGCGTCCTGCGGATCGAGGCTGAAGGCCTCCAGGATGCCGGGCTCGCGCACCCGCTCGCCGTTCTTGGCCTCGTACCAGCCGCGCAGGTCGTCGGGCACCAGGCCGGCCAGGTCCTCGACGGTCTTGACGCCGCCCTCGCCCAGGGCCACCGCCATCGGCAGGGTCATGCCCTCGATCTCGAGGATGCCGTCCTCGACGCCCAGCTCGCGACGCTTGGCGTCGTATTCGGCGGCCTCCTTCTCCAGGTAGTCGCGGGCGCGGGCCTGGATCTCCTCGGCGGTGTCCTCGTCGAATCCCTCGATGGCGGCGATCTCGTGCGGCTCCACGTAGGCGACGTCCTCGACGGTCGCGAACCCTTCGGTGACCAGCAGCTGGGCGATCACCTCGTCGACGTCCAGCGCCTCCTGGAACAGGGCGGTGCGCTCGGCGAATTCGCGTTGCCGGCGCTCGCTTTCCTGGCTCTCGGTGATGATGTCGATCTGCCATCCGGTGAGCTGCGAGGCGAGACGCACGTTCTGGCCGCGGCGGCCGATGGCCAGCGACAGCTGCTCGTCGGGCACCACCACCTCGACGCGGTTGTCCTCCTCGTCGATGACCACCTTGGAGACTTCCGCGGGGGCCAGGGCGTTGACGATGAAGGTCGGATCGTCCGGGCTCCACTGGATGATGTCGATCTTCTCGCCCTGCAGCTCGGCCACCACCGCCTGAACGCGCGAGCCGCGCATGCCGACGCAGGCGCCCACCGGGTCGATGGAGCTTTCGTTGGAGACCACCGCCATCTTCGCGCGGCTGCCCGGATCGCGGGCCACGGCGCGGATCTCGATGACCGCGTCGTAGACCTCCGGCACCTCCTGGGCGAACAGCTTGGCCATGAAGCCGCCGTGCGCGCGCGACAGCAGGATCTGCGGGCCCTTGGTCTCGCGCCGGACGTCGTAGATGTAGCAGCGGATCCGGTCGCCGATGTTGAAGTTCTCGCGCGGGATCGACTGGTCGCGCCGCATGATGCCTTCGCCGCGGCCGAGGTCGACGATCACGTTGCCGTACTCCACCCGCTTGACCACGCCGTTGACGATCTCGCCCACGCGGTCCTTGAACTCCTCGTACTGCCGCTCCCGCTCGGCGTCGCGGACCTTCCCCATGACCACCTGGCGGGCCATCTGGGTCTGCACCCGGCCGAACTCGAAGGGCGGCAGGACCTCCTCATAGGTCTTGCCGATCTCGGCGGTCTTGTCGGTGCGCTTGGCGTCCGCCAGACGGATGATCCCCGCCGGCTCCTCGAACGGCAGCTCGTTGCCCTCCTCGTCGAGGCCGCCGCCGAACACCGCGTCGTCGGGCACCACCGTGACCACCCGCTTGATGGTGGTCTCGCCGGTTTTCGGATCGATGTGCACGCGGATGTCGTGCTCGGCGCCGTAGCGGGCGCGGGCGCCCTTCTGGATCGCCTCCTCGATCGCCTCGATGACGATCTCCTTCTCGATCGCCTTCTCGCGGGCGACGGCTTCGGCGATCTGCAGAAGCTCAAGCCGGTTGGCGGAAATGCCGGTCAGGCTCATGGGGTCTGTTCCTTACTCGGATGCGGTGTCTTGGTCTTGATGAAGGCGTCGCGCACGGGTTTCGGCCCCGCGCTTCATCAGCTCGTCGCTGAGGACCAGCTTGGCCTCGGCGATCCAGGCGAAGGGGATCAGCGTGGTCTCCGTCTCGCCCTCCAGGTCGATGGCGACGGCCTCGCCCTCGACGCCGGCGAGCGCGCCCTTGAAGCGCTTGCGGCCCTCGGCCAGCCGGTCGAGCTCCAGGCGGGCCTCGAAGCCTTCGTAGGCCTCGAAGTCCTTGAGCCGGGTGAGCGGGCGATCGACCCCGGGGGAGGAAACCTCCAGCGTGTACTCGCCGCTGATCGGGTCCGCCGCGTCCAGCACGTCGGAGAGGGCGCGCGACAGCCTGGCGCAATCGGAGATGTCCATCTCGCCGTCGGGACGCTCGGCCATCACCTGCAGCCGTCGGGTCTCCGAGCCGCCCATCAGCCGCAGGCGGACGATCGCGTAGCCCGCCGCCTCGGCCACGGGGTCGAGCAGTTCCAGCAGTCTTGCGTCCTCGGCGGTCTTCCCGCGCAAAGCCGGCCTCCGGCAAAGAAAAAAGCGGTCGGGCCGGAGCCCGCCGCTTGAAAGCGCCATCCAGCGCTATCAGCGATGTTGGAGAGGAATATAGAGCGGCGAGAGGCGGTTGTCAGCCCCGAATGCATGCGGCGCTAATTCGCGGGCGCCGGCGCGACCTTGAAGGAGTTGAGGAACGCCTCGCCCGCCGACGCCGGCGGCGTCTCATGCCGGGGATCCAGTTTCGCGAGCTGGCTTTCGCCCGGGCGGATGAAGATGACGCTGTAGACGCGCCCGTTGAGCTGCACGCTGCGGCTCGCAAACAGCGCGCCCGCTTCGGTCACGTGACGAGACTCGGGCGGCGAGGTCATAGCCTGGCCCACGGAGTCGCACGGACTGAGGCTCCCGGGCGGCACGGGCAGAGGCGGGCCGCCGCACCTGGCCGCCGCCGCGGCGGGCGCCTCGCGTGGCGTCATCACCGTGGCCAGGAACGTCGCGCCGCCGCTCCGCAGCATCCACATGTCGGTGGATCCGATGGCCTTGAGGAAGCCCATTCCGGCGGTCGCCGGCGGCCCGGGCGGGGGTTCGGAGGTCATGTGCAGCTTGGCCGGCGCGCCCGGGAAGATCACCGAGACCCCATCGCCGAGCACGACCTTGACCTGGGCCCAGGCCAGCGTCGGCAGGAGGGCGCCCAGCACGCCGGCGATCGCAACCCACCGCATGGGGCGCCCCTTCAGTGTGCCCGGAACTCTCCGATCACGCTCCCCGCGCGTCAAGCTCAGCTTTACTTGGCGCGGCTCCGATCCCACATGCGCGGCCCATGGACCTCTCCAAGATCCCCGTCGGCGCCGATCCTCCCTGGGACCTCAACGCCGTGATCGAGATCCCGCAGGGCGGCGAGCCGGTGAAGTACGAGCTCGACAAGGAAAGCGGAGCGATCTTCGTCGACCGCTTCCTGCACACGGCGATGTTCTATCCGGGCAACTACGGCTTCATCCCGCACACCCTCGCCGACGACGGCGATCCGATGGACATCCTGGTGGTCGGCCCGACGCCGGTCGTGCCGGGCGCGATCATCCGCGCGCGTCCGATCGGGGCGCTGCTGATGCGCGACGAGGCGGGCGGCGACGAGAAGGTCCTGGCCGTGCCCGTCGACAAGCTGCACCCCTTCTACGAGGGCGTGGACAGCTGGCGGGCGCTGCCCCGCATCGTCACCGAGCAGATCGCCCACTTCTTCCAGCACTACAAGGACCTGGAGAAGGGCAAGAGCGTCGATATCCTGCGCTGGGCCGACCCCGAGGAGGCGGCCGACCTGATCCGCGCCGCGATCGAGCGGGCGGCGCAGAGCTAGGCGCGGATGAAGTCCAGGAACACCGGGGCGCAGTCGCCCAGGCGCTTCTGCTCGTAACGGGTGGTGACGTGATCGGCCGGCGGCCGGCGCCAGTCGTCCGCGCGCGCGGCCGTCCAAAGCAGGGCGGCGCAGGCGAGGAATCGCTCCAGCGCCCGATCGACGTAGTCCGCCCAGTCGCTGGCGAACCGCAGCCGCCCGCCCGGCGCGAGCACGCGCACCAGCTCGGCCACCGTGTCGGCCTGGATCAGCCGGCGCTTGTGGTGCCGGGTCTTGGGCCAGGGGTCGGGAAACAGGATGAACACCCGCGCCAGGCTCGCGTCCGGCAACCGGCCCAGCAGCTCGCGGGCGTCGCCGTCGTGCAGGCGCACGTTCCCGAGCGCCTGCTCGTGCACGTGCCGGAGCGCGCTCGCCACCCCGTTCCGGAACGGCTCGGCGCCGATCAGCAGCACGTCCGGATGATGCGCGGCCTGGGCCGCCAGGTGCTCGCCGCCGCCGAAGCCGATCTCCAGCCAGGCCTCGCGGGCGGCCGCCATCAGCTCGGCCGGAACGAACGGCTCGCTGGGAACGCGGATCTTCGGCAGCAGGGTGTCGAGCAGCGCCGCCTGCCTTCGCTTGATCGGCCGCGCCTTGATGCGGCCGTAGGTGCGGAGCGGCGGGCGGGCGTCTGCCATCGCGAGTCCAATAGCCGTTATCCCGGCCGCAGCGAAGCGGAGAGCCGGGACCCAGCGGGTCTGCAATGCGGTCGCCTTGGGTCCGGGATGAAGCTCGCGCGCCTACGCCAGCCCGCGTAGCTGGTCGACCAGGTCGGTGCGCTCCCAGGAGAAGCCGCCCTCGTTGTCGGGCTGGCGGCCGAAGTGGCCGTAGGCCGCGGTGCGGGCGTAGATCGGCCGGTTCAGCCCCAGGTGCTCGCGGATGGCCCGCGGCGTCGCCCCGCCGATCATCTCCGGAAGCGCGAGCTCCAGCTTGGCGGGGTCGACCTCGCCGGCCCCGTGCAGGTCGACATAGAAGCTGAGCGGCTGGGCCACGCCGATCGCATAGGAGATCTGGATGGTGCACTTCCGCGCGAGCCCCGCGGCGATCACGTTCTTGGCCAGGTAGCGGCAGGCGTAGGCCGCCGAACGGTCGACCTTGGTCGGGTCCTTGCCGGAGAAGGCGCCGCCGCCGTGCGGGGCCGCGCCGCCATAGGTGTCGACGATGATCTTGCGCCCGGTGAGGCCGGCGTCCCCATCGGGGCCGCCGATCTCGAAGCGGCCGGTGGGATTGACCAGCCACTCGGTGTTCTTGGTGATCAGGCCGTCGGGGAAGACGCCTTCGACGAAGGGCCGGATCTCGGCCTGCAGGCGCCTGGGCGTGGTGGGCCTCAGGCCGAGGCGCTTCTTGTGCTGGGTGGAGACCACGATCTTCAGCACCTCCACCGGACGCCCGTCCTCGTAGCGCAGGGTGACCTGGCTCTTCGCATCGGGCTCGAGCACCCGGCACTCGCCGGAGTGCCGCGCCTCCGACAGCCGCTTCAGGATGTCGTGGGCGTACTGCAGGGTGGCCGGCATGAGCTCCGGCGTCTCGTCGACGGCGTAGCCGAACATGATGCCCTGGTCGCCCGCGCCCTCCTCCTTCGTCTCGGAGGCGTCGACGCCCTGGGCGATATGGGCGGATTGGGCGTGCAGGTAGCAGGCGTACTTGGCCTTCGCCCAGTGGAAGCCCTTCTGCTCGTAGCCGATGTCCTTGATCGCCTGGCGGACCTTGGGCTCGAGGCCGCGGAGGATGTCCTTGGTCAGCGCCTTGTTCTCGCCCTTCGAGGCGCCCGGACGCGCTGCGCGCACCTCTCCGGCCAGCACGATGCGGTTGGTGGTCACCAGGGTCTCGCAGGCGACGCGCGCCTCCGGCTCGGCGGACAGGAAGGCGTCGACCACGGTGTCGGAGATCCGGTCGGCGACCTTGTCGGGGTGACCTTCGGAGACGCTTTCGGAGGTGAAGATGTAGCTGGAACGGCTCAAGTCAGGCTCCGGGAGGCTGGGCCGCATGCGGCGGACGCCGGCGGCCGGTCGGGAGCTATAAAGACATCCTTATGTGCCGCCAAGACGGCGGCGCCGCGAATTGGCGGCTCGCATCGCCGCTGCGGTCAGGCCGGACAGCGCGATCAGCGCCCAGAAGACCATGTCGCCCAGCCGCTCGTAGAGCGTGGGGCTGAGCGCCGGCGGGAGACGCGCATCGATCACGCCGAAGTCGCCCAGGCCCAGGCGCTTGCCAGGCTCGGTGCGGCCGAAGGCGTCGATCACCGCCGAGACTCCGGTGGGCGTGGCCCGCACCATGGGCAGGCCTTCCTCGATCGCCCGGTAGCTCGCCAGGTTCAGGTGCTGCAGCGGCCCGGAGGTCTGGCCAAACCAGGCGTCGTTGGAGATGTTCAGGATCCAGGCGGGCCGCAGGTGGGCGCGCGCCGCCCCCTCGCGGGTGAAGCCCGGAAACAGCGCCTCGTAGCAGATCAGCGGCTGGAACGGTGGAACGCCCGTGGGCGCGACCGGCCTGGGCGGCGGTCCGCCGGAGAAGTCGTCGGGCATGTGCACCAGGCTGCGGAAGCCGACCTTGGTCGCGAGCGCGCCCAGCGGCATGTACTCGCCGAACGGCACCAGGCGGTACTTGTCGTAGACCGCGGTCACCTTCAGGCCCTGCGGCTCGCGGCGGAACGCGATCAGGCTGTTGAAATAGGCGACGCCGCCATCCGGCTTCGGCTGGGCGCGGTTGGCGCCCATGATCAGGGTCTGGCCCGGATCGACGAGATCCCGCAGCCGTGGCGCGTAGGGGCTGCCGGGCGCCAGCAGCTCGTCGATGATCGCGGGCAGCGCGCCCTCGGGCCAGATCACCACGTCGGGGTGCGCAGCGCCGGGCCGGCGTGAGAGATCGGCGTAGGTCGCGAATATCGTGGGCAGGTTCTCGGGGCGCCACTTGTTCTTCTGGTCGATGTCGGCCTGCACCACCCGGATCAGCGGCGCGGCCTCGGAAACCGGCGGGACCCGCGCCAGGCGTGCGGCCCCGAAGCCGTAGAGCGCGGCCAGCAAGGCCAGCATCGTCACGCCGCGTAAGGTTCGTTCGCGGCGCCCGGCGGGATCGAACAGCAGGGCGGGCGCTGCGGCCAGGACAAGGGTGATCCAGGTGAGCCCGTAGGCGCCCACAAGCGAGGCGGTCTGCGACGGCGCGGAGCCGGCGCGCCAGGTCTCGCCCGGCAGGTCCCAGGGAAAGCCGGTGAGCACATGGCCCCGGAGCCATTCGAACAGGGCGAACGCGCCGGCGAAGACGATCAGGCGCGCCGGGCCTCTCGGCGTTGCGACCCGGTAGAGCAGGCCCGCCAGGCCCCAGAAGAGGGCGAACCCGCCGGCCGTCAGGGGCAGGGCGATCGGCGCCATCCAGGCCTGGTCCTTGGCGTCGACGAAGAACGGCTCGACGATCCACCAGCAGCCCAGGCCGAAGTAGCCCACCCCCGCCAGCCAGGCGCGGAAGAAGGCCGAGCGCAGCGGCCGCGGGCCGGCCTGGTCCAGCAGCCGCAGCAGCAGGGCGTAGCCCAGCAGGCCCGGCAGCACGCCGAACGGCGGATGGGCGAGCGCGGCGGCCAGGCCGGCGGCGAGCGCCGAGAGCCGCGCGATCCAGAGTGAGGCGCCTCTCGCCATGCGCGGTTCAGACCGTCGTCGACGGCGGCTTGGCGCGGCGGATGCGGACCCGCTTCACGCGCCTGGGATCGGCCGCCAGCACCTCGATCAGGAAGCCGCCGGGATGGGCGATCGTCTCGCGGCGTTGCGGCACGCGCCCGGCCAGCGTGTTCACCAGCCCCGCCACCGTGTCGATCTCCTCGTCGACGTCGGCGGGGGCGAGGTCGACGCCGCCCAGCGCGGCCTCCAGCTCCTCCAGCGGCGCGCGGCCGTCGACCACCCAGACCCCTTCCGCTTCGGCGACCGGCGCGGCGACCTCGTCCTCGGCCAGGTCGTGCTCGTCGGAGATGTCGCCGACCAGCATCTCCAGTAGGTCCTCCAGGGTGACCAGGCCGTCGGTGCCGCCGAACTCGTCGATGACCAGCGCCATGTGGATGTGCTTGGCGCGCATCCGCGCCAGCAGGTCGGCGGCCGGCATGGAGCCCGGCACGTAAAGCGCCTCGCGCACCAGCCCGCGCCGGCCCTGCAGCACCCGGTCGTCCGGTCGCGGCCGGCGGGTCTTCTGGGCCAGGAGCTTGAAGACGTCCTTGACGTGAACCACGCCCACGGGCTCGTCGAGCGTCTCCTGATAGACCGGCATGCGGGAGTGCTCGGCCTCGACGAAGCGCGCCACCAGCTCTGAGAAGCTGCAGGCCCTCTCGATCGCCACGATGTCGGCGCGCGGCTTCATGACGTCCTCGACCCGCACGTCCTCGAAGGCGCGGGCCTGGATCACCAGCTCGTCGGCGACCGCCGCGGCTTCTTCGGCCATCGCCGAAACCGGCTCGGGCTCGCTGCGCCGGCGGCTGAAGAAGCCGAACCAGCTTCGTCGTCGGGGCGGATCGGATCGGCTGGCGGGATCAGGGTCCGTCATGGTCATCCTCGCCGGCCGCATAGGGATCTGGCACGCCGAGCCCGGCCAGCACCTCGCGTTCCAGGGCCTCCATCTCCTCGGCTTCAGGGTCGCTCAGGTGATCGTATCCTAGAAGGTGCAGCACCCCGTGCGCCACCAGATGCTGCAGGTGGTGCGCCAGCGGCTTGCCCTGCTCGGCCGCTTCGCGCGCGCAGACGCCGTAGGCCAGCGCCACGTCGCCGAGCAGGCCCTGGGGGTTCGCCGCCGCGGGAAAGGAGAGCACGTTGGTGGCCGCATCGCGCTTGCGGAACCGTGCGTTGAGGTCGCGCACCACGGCGTCGTCGGTGAGCAGGACGGTGACGATCGCATCGCTCCTGAGCTCGTGCGCCAGGACCGCCGCGGCCGCGGCTCTCGCCAGCAGCTCCGCGTCGGGCTGGGCGTCAGTCCAGGCCGCGTCCTCGATCTCGACGTCGATCAAAAGCTGCGCCCGCGCTTGGCGGCGTCGGCGTCGTAGGCGCGCACGATGCGTTCCACCAGCGGGTGGCGGACCACGTCCTCGGCCGAGAACCGCACGATGCCGATGCCCTTGACATCATCCAGCAGGCCGACGGCATGGGCCAGGCCGCTGTCGTTCGGATTGACCAGGTCGATCTGGGTGGGATCGCCGGTGACCACCATGCGCGCGCCCTCGCCCAGCCGGGTCAGCACCATCTTCATCTGCAGCCGGGTGGCGTTCTGCGCCTCGTCGACGATGATGAAGGCGTGGCTGAGCGTGCGGCCGCGCAGGAAGGCGATGGGCGCGACCTCGATCTCGCCCTTCTCGCGGCGGCGGCGGAGCTGCTCGGCGCCCAGGATGTCGGTGAGCGCCTCCCAGACCGGCGCCATGTACGGATCGACCTTCTCGGTCAGGTCGCCGGGCAGGAAGCCCAGCCTTTCGCCGGCCTCGACAGCCGGACGCGAGACGATCAGCCGGTCCACCTCGCCGCGCAGCAGAAGACCCGCGCCGTGCGCGACGGCCAGGAACGTCTTGCCGGTGCCGGCCGGCCCCAGCCCGAACACCAACTCGCACTTGGAAAGCGCCTGCAGGTAGTTGGCCTGGGCGGCGGTCTTCGGCGCGACCTGTCCGCGGCGGCCGACCGGAAGCCCGCCGGGGGCGGAGGCGCCGGACCTGGCCGCGCCGATCGCCACGCGCACATCGGCCTCGGCGATCTCGAGACCCTGGTCGGCGCGCTCGGCGATGGCGTGGACCGCCTTCTTGGCCTGCCCGCGGGACTTGCTGTCGCCCGATAGCGAGACTCCCCCGCCCGGCGTCTCCAGGAGCACGCCGAAGGCGTCCTCGATGAGGGCCGCGTGGCGGGAATTGGCGCCGGCGACGGCCCGCACGGCGGCGTCGGAGAGGGGGATGAACTCGGGCGCGCGGCTCAATTCATGTCCTTCAGGCGCTCTCCGGCCCGGCTTCGAGCACGCCGGCCAGGCTATGCCCGGCGGCGCCTTCGATGCGCACCGGAACGATCTCTCCGATCAGGCGCTCCGGCGCCGCGGCGTGCACGGCCTGCAGGTAGGGGCTGCGGCCGACCAGCTG
>Ga0308173_10001029_pt1 | contig 13316 bp, 9 predicted proteins | sample PhyPR1_FD_203716 | JGI IMG/M metagenome (GOLD analysis project Ga0308173, IMG submission 203716) | Soil microbial communities from UC Gill Tract Community Farm, Albany, California, United States - DLSLS.P.R1 | ecosystem: Environmental > Terrestrial > Soil > Agricultural land | place: USA...
GCCCGGGCCAGCAGCGGCTGGACCCGGGCGGCGGCGTCGTCGTGGAGGAGCTGGTTGTGCCGAACGAGCGCCCCCACCGTCACGCCGTCCCCGGTGGCCTCGATGCGATCGAGGCCGGGCACCCGGTTGATGTCCACCAGCGTGGCCGGTGCCGCCAGCCGCATGGAGAGCAGCGGGAGCAGTGACTGGCCACCGGCGAGCACCTTGGCGCCCTCACCCTCGGCGGAGAGAACCGCGAGGGCCTCGTCGAGGGTGCCGGGGTCGGCGTAACGGAAGGGAGCGGGTTTCACGGGTTGAGCGTGTCCTATCGGTTGGTGTCGCGGCGCATGGTGTCGACGCCGGTCTCGGACACCTCGTGCCCGCCGACGAGCGCTTCCTCGCCGTGCACGTGGCCGAACCCTTCGACGGAGTCCGGCCGGGCGCCCTCGACCAGCAGAGCATCCCGCAACTCGGCCGGCGCGAGCACCCGCGCGAGGTGCCAGCCCGAGACCGCGACGATGGCGCCGAACGCGATCCCGGACAGCGAGAAGTTGTTGGTGATCTTCAGGGAGACGTTGCCGATCGCGATGATGATCCCCGCCGCCAGCGGCACCAGGTTGATCGGGTTGGCGAAGTCGACGCGGTTCTCCTTCCAGATCTTCGCGCCGAGCAGACCGATCATTCCGTAGAGGACGACGGTGATCCCGCCGAGCACCCCGCCCGGGATGATGTTGACCAGCGCGCCGAACTTCGGGCACAGACCGAGCAGGATCGCCACGATCGCGGCCACGTAGTACGCCGCCGTCGAGTACACGCGGGTGGCGGCCATGACGCCGATGTTCTCCGCGTAGGTCGTCGTCGGCGAGCCACCGACCGACGTGGCGACGATGGTCGCGATGCCGTCGGCGGCGATGGCCCGACCGAGCACCGGGTCCAGGTCGCGCTTGGTCATCGCCGACACGGCCTTCACGTGGCCCGTGTTCTCCGCGATGAGGGCGATGACCGCCGGCAGCACGAGCAGGGCGTAGTTGAGGTGGAACGACGGGAACGTCAGGTGGGGGAAGCCGAACCAGTCGGCCGAGCTCACGGTGGAGAAGTTGATCCGGTCGTGCACGGTGGCCTTCGTCGCGCCGCCGAGCACGGAGTTGATCGGGCCTGCGGTGGCATCGAGCAGCACCGACAGCAGGTAACCGAAGATCAGGCCGAGCAGGATGGAGATGCGGGCCCAGAAGCCGCGCAGCGCCACCGAGCAGATGATCACGACGGTCATCGTCGCCAGGCCGACCCACTGATCCTGCGGCCAGTAGACGCCGGCCACGACCGGCGCCAGGTTGAAGCCGATGAGCATGACGACCGCGCCGGTGACCGCCGGGGGCAGCACGGTGTTCACCACTCGGGCGCCCAGGAAGTGGATCAGGACGCCGACGAGGGCGAGTACCACGCCCGAGACCAGGATGGCGCCGAGGACGGCGGCGTCGCTGTTGCTCTGCGCCCGCACGGCGAGCACACCGCCGACGAACGACGCGCTGGTGCCGAGGTAGCTCGGCACCTTGCCGTTCACCATCAGCAGGAAGATGATCGTGCCGACGCCGCTCATCATGATCGCCAGGTTGGGATCCAGGCCCATGACCAGCGGGAAGACGAAGGTCGCGCCGAACATGGCGACCACGTGCTGCGCACCGATTCCGATCGTGCGCGGCCAGGACAAGCGCTCGTCGGGGGCCACCGCCTCACCCAACGGCGGGGTCTTTCCGTCCCCGTAGAGCTTCCAGCTGAACGCCATCCGAGTGCCTCCTCGACGTGCACTTCCGACCCGATCCGGTGCCGGTCAACACGCGTTGCCTCACCGGGGACGCGCCAATGTGTCACGCGTCGCACCCCCTGCGGAAGTACCTCAGTGCTAAATCGTTATGGCACTTTCGAGCGAATACTTCACCGCTGAGACATCTCTGAGTACGGTCCGTGGAGTGACCGCCACACCCTCCTCCGGAGCCCCTTCCGCACCAGCTGGAGCGCGCTCGGTCGTGCTCCGATCGGGGGTGTACGCGGACTCGGTGAAGCTGATGCAGGTGAGCCGCGACATCGGGGCCAGGGACGGCGTCACCGCGGTCCTGGTCGCCATGGCCACGCCGCTCAACCTCGAGATCGCGGCGAACATGGGACTGGCTCCCGACGGCGACGTCTCGCCCGAGCAGTTGCTCATCGCCATCCGGGCGGACGACGACGAGGTGCTGGCCGCGGCCGAGGCCGCCGTCGACGCCGCGCTCGCCGCCCGCGAGCGCTCGACCGGCACCGCGGCCGCCGTCCCGCAGCGCACGATCGGCACGGGCCTCGACGACCTGCCCCCGGACACCCCGGCCCTGGCGATCATCTCCGTGCCCGGTCCGTACGCCGTCGCCGAGGCCGCCGACGCGATCGCCGCCGGCCGGAGCGTGCTGGTCTTCTCCGACGGCGTCCCGGTCGAGCACGAGGTCGCGCTCAAGCACGCGGCGCACGACGCAGGCGTCCTCGTCATGGGCCCCGACTGCGGAACGGCGATCGTCTCGGGCGTCGCGCTCGGTTTCGCCAACGTCGTCCGGCCCGGACCGGTGGGGCTGGTGGCCGCCAGCGGTACCGGCGCACAGCAGATCTCGTCGCTGCTCGACATGGCCGGCGTCGGCGTCTCGCACGTGCTCGGCGTCGGCGGGCGGGACCTCTCGGAGGCCGTCGGCGGTCTCGCCACCCTTGATGCGCTGAGCGCTCTGGACGCCGACCCCGCCACCGAGCGCGTGCTGCTGGTCTCCAAGCCCCCCGCACCCTCGGTGCAGGCCGCCGTGGAGGCCGCCGCGGCCGAGCTCTCGGTGCCGGTGCGCTCCGCCGTCCTCTCGGCCGAGACGCCCGACCTGACCGCAGCGGTCGAGGGGCTGCTGCGCGACATGGGACTCGACGTCCCCACCTGGCCGTCGCGCCCGGGACCTGCCGTCGCCGCGGTCCCGGGCGCGACATTGAAGGGCCTCTACTCCGGAGGCACTCTCGCGGACGAGGCGATGCTGCTCGCCGCCCCCGCGCTCGGGGACATCCGCTCGAACACCCCGCTGCGACCCGAGCTGGCCCTCGGCGACGACCTGTTCGCCGCCGGCCACGTCGTCATCGACTTCGGCGACGACGCCATGACCGTGGGCCGGGCGCACCCGATGATCGACCCGACGCTGCGCCTGGAGGCCATCGCCGCCGTCGCAGCGGGGAGCGAGCCCGCCGTGCTGCTGCTGGACGTCGTCCTCGGCTACGGCGCCGATCCCGATCCCGCCTCGGCGCTGGAACCGGCGCTGACCGCGGCCCGCGAGGCCGCCGAGTTCCCCCTGCCGGTGGTGGTGGCGCTGGTCGGCACCGAGAACGACCCGCAGGGCTGGAGCCGGCAGGCCGACGCACTCGCCGCTGCCGGCGCCACCGTCTTCTCTTCAAACTCCGCCGCCACGCGCTACGCCATCGACCTGCTGGGAGCCTCCTCATGACCCTCGGTGGACTGCTCTCGGGACCGCCGGCCGTCGTCGCCGCGGGTGTCGATGTCTTCTCCGACGCGCTGCGCGCCCAGGGCGCCGAGGTGCACGACGTCGACTGGCGGCCGCCGGGCTTCGGGGACCCGGCCGACCTGGCGGCGCTGGCTCTGGACGTCCGCCGGGCGTCGGCCAACCGGACGGCGGTCGAGCGCGTGCTGGCCGCGGGGTCGCAGCTGGTCGACGTCCGCCCGGCCCGTGACGTGCTCGACCTGCCCGATCGCATGCTGCTGCACGCGGGGCCCCCGATCGAGTGGGCCGACGCCTCCGGCCCGCTGCGCGGCGCCTTCATCGGCGCCTGCCTCTACGAGGGCTGGGCCGATTCCGAGGAGTCCGCGGAACGGATGCTGGCGGCCGGTGAGATCCGGCTCGACCCGTGCCACCACCACCGCACCGTGGGACCCATGGCCGGCGTCGTCAGCCCGTCGATGTGGATGTGGTGCCTGACCGACCCCGTCCACGGCGGGCAGGCCTTCTGCTCCCTCAACGAGGGCCTCGGCAAGGTCCTGCGCTACGGCGCCTACGGGCCGGAGGTCGTCGACCGGCTGCACTGGATGTCGAACGTCCTGGGGCCGGTGCTGGCGGCCGCGGTGCGCGCCCCGATCGACTCCGGCGCCGACCCGATCGACGTGAAGTCGATCCTGGCGCAGATGCTGCAGATGGGCGACGAGGGGCACAACCGCAACCGCGCCGGCTCGGCGCTGACCCTGCGGGAGCTCGCGCCGGCGATCGCCGAGGTCGACGCACCGACGTCCGACATCTCGGCCGTGCTGCGGTTCATCGGCGGCAACGAGCACTTCTTCCTCAACCTCGGCATGCCGACGGCGAAACTCGCGCTCGACGCCGCCCGCGACATCCCGGGCTCGACGATGCTGACCGTGATGGCCCGCAACGGCACCGAGTTCGGCATCCAGACCGCCGGCACCGGGGATCGCTGGTTCACCGGCCCCGCGAACACTCCGGTCGGCCTGTTCCTCGGCGACTACGGGCCGGACGACGCGAACCCGGACATCGGCGACTCCGCGATCACCGAGACCTACGGCGTCGGCGGCTTCTCGATGGCGGCGGCGCCGGCGATCGTGCGGTTCGTGGGTGGCACCGTGCCCGACGCGCTGGCCACGACCGAGCGCATGTACCAGCTGACGCTGGCCGAGAACCCCGCCATGGCGATCCCGATCATGGGCTTCCGCGGGGCGCCGACCGGCATCGACGTCCTCAAGGTCGCGCGCACCGGTTGGCTGCCGCAGATCAACACCGGCATGGCCGGACGGGTCGCCGGCACCGGTCAGGTCGGCGCCGGCCTGGTGCAGCCCCCGCAGGAGGCCTTCGAGAAGGCCCTCGTCGCCCTGGCCGAGGAGGCCCGCACCGCCTAGAGCATCGAGTCATACGAACTCGGGGCCATCAGTCGCTGATCGCCCGACTTCGTATGACTCGATGCGGGCAGCTCACGGTTCGAAGCGGTAGCCGCGGCCGCTCTCGGTGAGCAGGTGCCGCGGTGCGGCGGCGTCCACCTCGAGCTTGCGCCGCAGCGTGGCCATGTACACCCGCAGGTAGTTCGTCTGCTCGCCGTACGCCGGGCCCCACACCTCGGTGAGCAGCCGGCGGTGGTCGACCACCCGCCCGGGGTTGCGCACCAGTACCTCCAGCAGGTGCCACTCGGTCGGGGTCAGCCGGATGTCGGCGCCGTCCGCGGCGGTCACCCGGCCGGCGCCGAGGTCGACGGTGAAGTCGTCGGTGGTGACCACGGGCTCGGCGGGGGTGGTGCTGCCGCGGCGGATCGCGGCGCGCAGCCGGGCCAGCAGCTCGTCCATCCCGAACGGCTTGACCACGTAGTCGTCGGCCCCGGCGTCCAGCGCCGCCACCTTCGCGGCCGACTGCTCGCGCGCGGAGAGCACCAGGATCGGGACGCCGGTCCAGCCGCGCAGCCCGGCGATCACCTCACTGCCGTCGAGGTCGGGCAGGCCCAGGTCGAGGACGACGGCGTCCGGCGGGTGCGCGGCCGCGAGCTGGAGGGCCCCGGCACCCGTGGCCGCGGCGTGCACCTCGTAGCCGCGGGCGCGGAGGTTGATGGTCAGAGCCCGCACCAGTGCCGGATCGTCATCGACCACGAGGACGGTGCTCACGGTGCCCGCCGGAGCGTGAGCCGCATGGTCAGTCCGCCTCCCGGCGTCGTCGCCGGTTCCAGGCGGGCGCCCGTGGCTTCGGCGAAGCCGTGCGCGACGGCGAGGCCGAGCCCGAGGTTGCCCGTGCCCCGGTCGCCGAGCGACGCGGTGCCGCCCGCGCCCGAGAACGGGACGAACAGCGCCGCCCAGTCGCGCTCGGGGACGCCGGGCCCGTGGTCGACGACCTCGCAGACGACCTCCTCACCGGGACCCGGGCGGCCCCGGACGGTGACGGCGCCCGGCCCGCCGTGCAGCAGCGCGTTCTCGAGGACGTTGGCCAGCACCCGCTCGGCGAGGCCGACGTCGGCCAGGACATCGGGCAGGTCCTCCGGGATGTCGAGGACGACCCGGTCGAGACTGCCGAGGCCGATCAGCGCCCGGCCGACCAGTTCCTCCAGCCGGACGCGCTCGAGCGACGTGCTGACCACCCCGGCCTGCAGGCGCGAGGCGTCGAGCAGGTTGGCGACGAGGCCCTGGAGCCGATCGGTGCCGGTCTCGATGGTCGCGAGGAGTTCGGCCCGCTCCTCCGGCGTCCAGGCGACGTCGTCCTGCCGGAGGCTGCTCACCGCCGCCTTCACCGACGCGAGCGGCGTCCGCAGGTCGTGCCCCACGCCGGCGAGCAGCGACGTCCGCATCCGGTCTGCCGCCTCCAGTTCGGCCGCTTCGGCCGCGCGCGCCGCCACCCGGCGCCCCTGCAGCGCGCCCGCCGCGGCGTCGGCGAAGCTGGCGAGCACCCGGCGGTCGGCCGCGAACAGTTCGGGGCCGCGCACACGGAGCAGCAGGTCGCCCGAGGGCACGGTCAGCTCGGCCTCGTCGTCCGCGGACGGCTCGTCGGATCGGGCCTCCACCACGGTCCACCGCCCGTCCACCCGCTCGAGGAGAGCGGCCTCCCGCATGCCGAACACCGTGCGCACCTGGTCGAGAACGTCGGTGAGCGTCCGGTGCTCGGCCAGCGTCGCGCCCGCGAGGCCGGACAGCGCCTCCGCCTCCGCCCGGGCCCGCGCGGCCTCGGCGTTCCGGCGTGCGGCGACGTCCACGACCGAGCTGACTCCGCCGGCGACGAGCAGGAACACGATCAGGACGAGGACCTGCTCGGGGGAGTCGACGAAGAGCGTCCCGAACGGCGTCGTGAAGAACCAGTTCAGTACGAGGACCCCGGCGACCGCTCCGGGAAGCGCGACCCGCAGACCGCCCAGCAAGGCGCTGGCCACGACCAGGAGCAGCACGAGGAGCACGGGGACCGCGTAGTCGAGGTGCTCGCGCACGGGTTCGCGGAAGAGTACGAGCGCCGCCAGCCCCGCGACCAGCAGCAGGACCGCGCTCCACACCCGGCGGCGATCGAGCCCCGTGAAGCCGCGCGGGAGGGCCGTCCCGCCGACGTCCGCCCTGCTCACCCCGCCGAGCGTGCCACTGCGACCTGCTCCTCGGCGTCCACAGTCGCCTGGCTGGACCGCAGCTGCCACGGCACGCTGATCACCATCACGCCCGGCTGGAACAGCAGCCGCGCCTTCAGCCGCAGCGCGCTCTGGTTGTGCAGGAACGCCTCCCACCACCGGCCGACGACGTACTCGGGGACGAACACGCTCACGACGTCCCGCGGCGACTCCCGGTGGATGGCGCGCACGTAGTCGAGCAGCGGCTGGGTGACGTCGCGGTAGGGGCTCTCGATCTCGACGAGCGGCACCGGGATGTCCCGGCGCACCCACTCGGCGAACAGCCGGTCGGTCTCCGCCGGGTCGACCCGGACGGTGACCGCCGTGAGGTCGTCGGGGTGGATGGCCCGGGCGAAGGCGAGGGTGCGCAGCGTCGGCTCGTTCACCCGGACGACCGGGACGACGGCGTGGATCCGGCTGGGCAGCACGACACCGCCGGGGCGGGGCGCGACCTCGTCGTCCACCGCGTCGTAGTGCCGGTGGATGCGCACCATCAGGAGGTACAGCAGCGGCATCGCGATCACCACGATGTACGCGCCGTGCACGAACTTCGTCACGAGGACGATGACGAGCACCAGGGTGGTGGCTGCGGCGCCGGCGAAGTTGATCGTCTGCGACCTGCGCATCCGCCGACGCTCGGCGTCCGTCCGGGCCGTCCGCAGCTCGCGGCTCCAGTGCCGCACCATCCCGAACTGGCTGAGGGTGAACGAGACGAAGACTCCGATGATGTAGAGCTGGATCAGCTTGGTGACGTCGGCGTCGAAGGCGACGATCAGGACGGCCGCGAGGGCGGCCAGCAGCAGGATGCCGTTGCTGAACACCAGCCGGTCCCCGCGGCGGCCCAGCTGCCGAGGGAGGTGGCCGTCGCGCGCGAGCAGTGAGGCGAGCACCGGGAAGCCGTTGTAGGCGGTGTTCGCGGCGAGCACCAGGATCGCCGCGGTGAACGCCTGGAGGGCGTAGAACGCCGGTCCGGAGCCGAAGACGGCCAGCCCGATCTGGCTGAGCGCCGTCTTCTGCGCCTGGCCGGCCGGGAGCCCGGTGAGCAGCGCCGGGTTCTCCGCCATGTGGACGTGCGTTGTGATGGCCAGCGCGGTGATCCCGGCGAACATGGTGACGGCCAGCGCACCCATGACCGCCAGCGTCGTCGCGGCGTTGCGCGCCTTCGGAGGCTGGAAGCTCGGGACGCCGTTGCTGACGGCCTCGACCCCGGTGAGCGCCGTGCAGCCGCTGGCGAACGCGCGCAGCGCGAGGAAGACCGTGAACAGCCCGCCGGTGCGGTGATCGGCGATCAGGCCGTACCCGGCGCTCTCGGCGGTCAGGGTCTGGCCGAGCGCCAGCCGGATCCCGGCGACCACCAGGAGCAGCAGGATGATCGTCACGAACCCGTAGGTGGGGACGGCGAACGCCCGTCCGGATTCCTTGACCCCGCGCAGGTTGACCACCGTGAGCAGGACGACGAAGGCGAGCGAGAGGGTCACCGCGTGCGGGACCAGGGCGGGGAACGCCGACGTGATCGCCGCGACCCCGGCGACCACCGATACCGCGACCGTGAGCACGTAGTCCACCAGCAATGCGCTGGCGGCGACGAGACTGGCGCGGACCCCGAGGTTCCGCCGGCTGACCGCGTACGCCCCGCCGCCGTTCGGGTAGGCGTAGCAGGTCTGCCGGTAGGAGGCGACCACGATGACGAGCAGGGCCACCACCGCGGCCGCCAGCCACGGCGTCAGGTAGAGCATCGACAGGCCGCCGAGGCCCAGGACCAGGACGATCTGCTCGGTCGCGTACGCCACCGAACTGAGCGGATCGGAGCAGAACACGGGCAGCGCGAGGCTCTTCGGCAACAGCGTCTCGCCGAGGCGGTCGCTGCGCAGCGGCCGTCCGACGAAGAGTCGCTTCGGGGTGTGGAACACGTCCCTCAGCCTGGTTCTCCCGCCGCGAGCGCCGTCCGTTCTTGACGACTTCCTGATGACAGCGGCCGCGATCTTGACGGCGTGTTGAGGTCAGGCCCGCAGCGGGATCCGGACGGCGAGCAGTGCCACGTCGTCCGCGATGGGGCGGCGAAGACCGGCGAGCAGTTCGTCGCACAGCCGGTCGAGCGGCTCCCGACCGATCCGCTCGAGCTCCCGGACGACGCGGGCGGTGCCCTCGTCCAGGAGCAGGCCGCGCTGCTCGACCAGGCCGTCGGTGTAGAAGAGGACGGTGTCGCCCGGCTGCAGGGCGACCGCGTGCTCGTGCCGCGGCACGCCGGGGGAGACGCCGAGCAGCCGGTCCGGCGGGCGGTCGAGCAGCTCGGTGCCGCCGTCCGCCCGCGCCAGGACGGGGGCCGGGTGGCCGGCGTTCGACCAGCAGAGCGCGACGCCGTCCGGACCGCGCGGGTCCACGGTCGCGACGGCGGCGGTCACCAGGGTGCGCAGTTGCAGGGTCGTGAATGCCTGGTCCAGCTCGCTCAGCACCGCGGCGGGGGAGCCGACGACCGATTGGGCGATCGCCCGGAGCATGCCGCGGGCCTCGGACATGGTCGCAGCCGCGGAGGCGTCGTGGCCGGCGACGTCGCCGATGACCAGCATCGTGCCGCCGTCGGGCGTCGGGAAGGCGTCGTACCAGTCGCCGCCGACCTGGGCGTGCCGGGTGGCTGGGAGGTAGCGCACCGCCGTCTCCAGGCCGGGCACCCGTGGTGGGTCGCCGAGGAGATGGCGTTGCAGGGTTCCGGCCAACTGGACGACGGCCCGGCTCGCCGCGGCCTCTGCGCTCAACCGGGTCAGCCGCGCTTCGCCCCGGAGGCGCAGTGCGCACGCGGCCACGGCGACACCGCCGCCCAGCGCGACCCCGAACAGCCGGATGAGCTGTGTGGGCAAGGCAACGGCTGTGTACTGCTGGTCGTAGATCCCGAGCAGCGCCGCGGCCACGAGCGCGAGCGCGGCGTACGCCGCCGTTGCCCGGCGGCCCAGGGTGATCGCCGCGACCAGAGGCGAGATGACCGTCAGGGAGAGAGCCTGCTGGTCGCGTCCCGTGGCGAGGTCGAGCGCGACGAACAGGAGGAGGACGGCCAACGGCAGGGCATGGCGGACGGCGGTCGACCTGTTCACTACGGGGCTCCTCGGTCGGCCCGCCAACCGATGGCGTGCTGTTCGGATTCCCACGGTAGTTGCCTTCGCCGATCGGCCGCTGCGGACCGTCGTCACACATTCAGGCAAAAGTGCTGGTCAACGGGGCGAATAATGCCAGTCGATGACCGCCTCGACCGTGTCGCTTTAGCGACTCTAGTTTCTTTTGGGACAGGAGTTGATAACCGCGTGCCATCGGCCGAAGACAGGGCGTCAAAGAAAAGGCGAAGTCGCCGTTAGGCCGGATGGTCCATCCGGGCGGCCCTTAGCCACCGAGAGAACAGGACCCGTGCAATGCGCAAGTCGCGCCTTCTCCTCGCCGGTGTCGCGGTTGCCGCTGCCGCCGCCGCCACCTCTGCCTTCACCGCCAGCCAGGACCTCTCCGCGGGCGACGGCGTCCTCGGCTACGGCGAGGCGACGGTCTCCGGCGCCGACGTCACCGCTGTGCACTACAACCGTGACAGCAGTGACAACAGCATCATGGAGAAGATCATCTTCGACGTCGGCGCGACGACGCCGCTCTCGGCTACCGCGTCGGCCTCGTTGACGCTCAAGGACGCCAACGGGGACCTGGTCGAGCCGAGCAGCGCCTGCACCGTCGTCGGGACCGCCCCGGCCGCCCAGACCATCGAATGCCCGACGACCGCCTCCGCACTTGCCATCAAGACGGTGGGTCTGTCGGTGACCGACATCTAGTCCTCAGCCGGGACCGGGCGGCCCGCCGGCCGCCCGGTCCGAGCGTGGATCAGGTGCCTTCTCCATGAATGCCGCCCCCAGAGCCGCCAGCATCGCCGCCGCAGTTGCGCTGATGCTGGCGGCCGCCTGGATGTTCTGGCCGCTGACGCTGGGTGGCAGCGCGACCTATGTCGGCACCCACGGCATCAGCATGGAACCGCGGTTCCACACGGGGGACTTGGCGATCCTGCGGGCACAATCCAGCTACGCGGTCAACGACGTGGTCGCTTACCGGAGCGAGTCCCTCAAGACGGTCGTCATGCACCGGATCGTCGACATGGACGGAGACCGGTTCGTCATCCAGGGGGACAACAACACCTGGCTCGATGAGGACCATCCCTCGAAGGACCAGGTCCTCGGCAAGCTCTTCCTTCGTGTGCCTCAGGGGGGCAAGGTGCTGGGAGCTCTGCACTCCCCCGTCGGCATCGCCGTCCTCGGCCTGGCCGTGGCCGCCGTCGGTGCTCTCGCCCGCCGGCCTCGGTCCCGTCATGCCGCCCGTCGCATGCGGCGCCGTCCCGCTTTCCAGGCCCCCACCTTTCCCGCGCCCGTGCGGGCCTACGCAAGACAGGTGGCCCTGACCTCCGGCACGGTCGCACTGATCGCCGCGATCGGCGGTGGCGTGCTCTTCCTCATGCCGTCCACCCAAGCCTCGTCGCGCACCCTGTCGGTGACCCAGCAGGGGCAGTTCTCCTACACCGGTACGGCAGATGCAGGGACGACGTACCCCGACGGGCGCGTCTCGACCGGCGACACCGTCTGGACCAAGCTCGCCAAGGACCTGACCGTCTCCTTCACGAATACGGTCGCCGGTCCCGACCTCGCCGCCCTCCAGGGCGCGATGCGCCTGGACGTGACGATCGCCTCGCCTGACGGTTGGCGCGCTTACCTGGGCAGCAGTCCGGTCGTGGCTCTCGCGAACGGATCGGGGACTGCGGTCGCCCAGGTCGACACGCGCCGCGCCACGGCGCTGCTCGCGAAGCACTACGCCGAGATCGGAGCCGCGGGCGGGGCGGCGACGCTGACGGTCACGCCCGTCGCCGTCACGACCGGCACGGCCGGCGGAAAGAAGTTCGAGGCCGGCTCGCCGGCCCCGCTGGCGTTCACCCTCGATGCCACCTCGTTGCGACTGGCCGGCAAGGCGGATGCGGCGCTCGCGCCGAGCACCACGACCGACGTGGCGGTCGGGAAGGTCGTGCCGCGCGAATTCGCCGTGAAGAGCGTGACCATCCCGATCGGCCTCGCTCGCCTCGTCGCCGTCGTCGTCTTCGTCCTGTCCCTCGTGGTGCTCGCCTCTGCGGCCTGGATCGGCCGGACGGCGCGCGGCGACGCCGCCGACGAGTTCGTGGTCAAGCACGCCGACCGGATCCTGCCCGTGGCGGCGTTCGACCCGGGCCCGACCGTCATCGACGTCTCCGATGCCGAGGCCCTGCACCGGGTCGCCGAGCGGTTCGACACCCTCGTCCTGCACCACGCGGGCGAGGACGCGGACGTGTTCGCGGTCCGTGACGTGGACGCGACCTATCGGTTCGTCGTCCCCGGTGGCCGTGAGGCCCGCCTGCGGCCACCGATCCCGATCCCGGTGCGGGTCCCGGACGTCGAGGACCTCACGGCGCCGCTGCCGGTCGTCGTCAGTCCGCCGATGACGTCGGTCTCCGCCGGCCTCTGGGGCAAGTTCGCCTGAGCCCCCCGCGAAACCTCACCGTGTGATGCCCGACCGCGCGTTGCAACGCGAGGTCGGACACCACACGGTGAGGTCGGGCCCTGGCCTCTCCTTACGCGCGGACGATCGCGGCGACCGGACCGCCGCCGGACGGGCCCTGGTGCACGGCGGCCACCGACACGAAGACGGCCGGGTCGCCGGTCACCGAGGCGGTCACGCCACCGACGGTCGCCTTGATCTGGCGGTGCCAGGAGACGTCGGAGTCGTCGAGCATCGCGTTGCGCCGGCCGCGCACCTTGCCGTCGGGAGATGCCTCGCACTTGAGGAAGACGTTGACCAGGCGGTCGCCGAGGTCGGTGTGGTGCGGGCGCTCCGGCAGGTCGAGGCCGGCGTCGCGGATGGCGTTCCAGATGCCGTCCTGGTCGAGCGCGTCCTTCATGACCGAGTGGCCGACGCGGTAGTTGCCGCCATGCCCGCGGGCGTTGCCGACGACGACGATCTGCGCCTGGTCCAGCTCGACGCCGGACGAGCAGGACGCGACCGACGAGAACAGCGACAGGTCGTGCATGACCTGCTCCTGCTTCGGCAGCTCGATCTCGCCCAGCGCGACGGCGATGCCGAGGGCGGTCGTGCCGTTGGAGATGTCCATGGAGCCGTGCGGCTCCTCCAGGATGGTGGTCTGGCCGCGCTCGCGGGCGTCGCGGATCGTG
>Ga0308173_10001030_pt1 | contig 13313 bp, 11 predicted proteins | sample PhyPR1_FD_203716 | JGI IMG/M metagenome (GOLD analysis project Ga0308173, IMG submission 203716) | Soil microbial communities from UC Gill Tract Community Farm, Albany, California, United States - DLSLS.P.R1 | ecosystem: Environmental > Terrestrial > Soil > Agricultural land | place: USA...
CATCGTGCTGACGACCAGCGTGTCGCCCTCCCAGCGGCCGACCGAATAGCCCTGCCACGTCGGCGACGGATCCACCGGGAAGGCGCGACCGTCGAGATAAATCTGCCGGAACGTGGTCTCGACTTCGTAGAGCATGACGATCAGTCCACGCGAATGCACGATCTTGAACGGCTCCGGCAGCAGGTTGCCATGCGGTACCCCGTCGGGCAGGCAGTTCAGCGTGGGGTTGAACACACCCGGCTGCCCGTGCTGGCGCAACAGCTCGGCGCCTTCCGGCGTCAGTGGCCGCGCATTTGCCGGGAAGTCAGACAGGACATCGCGGAAGTACTTCGAATTGAGCGACTCGCCGAGCCCGAACAGCCCGTTGGGCCCCCGCGGATCACCGGGCAGCTGCCAGACGCCCGAGAGGTCCGGTTTGCCGTCCACGCGGGGGACCGGCCCGGTCATGTTGATGGCGCCGTCCTTGGTCCGCGGCGCGCCCGGGTACGGCACGTGCAGCCACTGGGCACGGACCGTGAGCGGGATGGCGATAGCACAGGCGAGGATGACGACGAGCACGCGGAAATGGCGACGCATCGGCAGCCAGTGTAAGACGAAGACGCCGCGCAGAGCCGCGATGAACGCAACGTTGAATCATTTTGTTGCGCTCATGGCGGCCCTGCACCTCCTAACGGCTCGGCGCGAGCTCTTAGCGACTTCTCCTGAAACGACGCCCGGAGACCATCAGAAGTCGACGGTCAGGTTCCAGCGGATGAAGCGCGGCGTGTAGACCGCTGTCGGGTTGCCCCACGTCCCGCCCTGCGCCGTGTTGCCGACACTGAACTGATAGGCGCTCTCGTAGGTGGTCGGATAATTGGTGTTCAACAGGTTGCTGAGATCGACGCCGAGGTCCACGCGCTTCGACTTGAATCGGAAGATCTTCGCGAAGCGCATGTCGATCTGCGTCCGCCGTTCGTCCGCAAACAGGCGATGGTCGGTGTCGAGGATGTTGACCGTGGTGTTGCCGCTCAGCAGGGCGCCCGGCGGCAGCCGTCCGACGGCACTCAGGATCAAAGCGTTCGGAACTGCCCAAGTGGCGGTGCGCTCGATCGGGGGCTGCGAACGCACGGTGCCGCTGACGAGCACATCGATCTTCGGCACGGTGTAGGACGCCAGACCGCGCACGGTCGTCTGAAACGGGAAGTCGTTGCGGCAGCTGCGGATGTCCTTGATCAGACCGTTGCCGTCGATGACCTGGTCGGTCGCGCACGTGTCGGTCACCGATCGGCCGGTCTGTGTGCCGACCTGGACGTTCAGGCCCTGGCGCAGGCGCGTCGTCAGGGTGAAATCGACGCCATCCCAGTAGTTCTGTTGCGCGGCGCCGAAGTCGGTGTCGAACGTAACGTAGTTCTTGACGCCGCGATCGTTGGCCGCCTGCGTCACGAGACTCAACGCGATCGGATAGCCGCCGCCGCCCGGCAGCCGCGCGTCCTGCGGCGCCGTGAGCGTGAACGCGTCGTAGTCGGCGGGGCCACGCAGTGTGTTGTCGGTGACCTTGGCGCCCTTGAACCACCGGTGGTTGTACGAGACTTCCACCGACATCCGCGGGATCACCTGCTGCTGCACGGTGATGCCCCACTGCCAGTCGTTCTGACGGACACCCCAGCCCTGCAACGTCGCCGGGTTCACCTGCGTGATGTTGCCCGACGCCTGGCCGAAGTTCACGGAATCGCCGGTCACCTGCGCGCACTCGCCGTTGTCGGCGAAGTTCATGATGTCGCAGTCGATGACCTTATTGTCGCGGCGTGGATCCCCGACGGGATAGAAGCGGTCGTTCCAGTTGCGCGTGCCGGTGCGGACGATGCGCGCCGCCGGGCTGTTGCTGGTGTACTCGCTGTCGTTAGTGGCCGAGTCGAGGTAGTGACCAACGTTGAACTTCAGTGCCGTGTGGCCGTTGCCGAAGACATCGTAAGCGACGCCGAACCGCGGCGTGATGTCGTTGAACGAATCGACGCCCGGCGTCTCTGGGAAGCTGATTGGGGCCGGGTTGAAGGGGGACGTCAGGTCCGTGCCATTGAACTCCGCCGGGGTGAAGCTCCAGGCGCGGTCGTAGCGCAAGGCGGCCTGTGTCGTCAGGCGGCCATGCGTCCACTTGTCCTGGATGTACAGCGCCGCCGTGCCCGTGCGGTCCGACTGGTGCCATTCGGGCAGCCGCCAGGTGAACTGATTCGGCACGCCCAGGTTGAACCGGTACGCGAGCTGCTGGTCGTTGACGAGGAACCAGTTGTTGACGCGGATGTACGCGCCCTGGTATCCGACCTTCATCTCGTGCGACCCGGTGACATACGCTGCGGATGCCCGCCAGCTGTTCGGGTTGGCGTAATTCGGGTTGGCGGTTCCCACCCCGCGATAGACGAAGTTTGCCCGTGGCGCATACGGCAGGTTCGTGGCCGGATTCAGCGCGGTGGACTGCTCGGTGACCGGAATCATGTTGATGATGCCGTCCGGTGCCGGCCGACCGGTCGTTCCCCCGCGAAACATGAATCGCGTGAAGCCGGCCTCCAGCAGCAGCTTGTTGGTCATCGGCGCGGTCCAGATCGCCTGGTTGACGTGATACGGCAGATTGCCGAAATACAGCGGGTTGGCCTCCGGTGACGGCGCCGTGGAGCCCGCGCCAATCGCCACCCAGTCCTCGCCGCGATTGTTACAGCCGTTAGTGCTTTCGAGCTTCAGGGTCGAGCCTTCGCACCGGCGCTGGTATTCCTGGTTGTACGAGACGCGATGCTTGGCGGAGACCTGCGCCGTGATCCTGCCGATGTAGGACGTGCGTCCCTGCAGCGTCCGCGTGGTGATGCTGGGATCGGCCACCCAGTCCCATCGCGACGCGTCGTAGGAATTCGCGTTGTAGACAACACCCGGCACCGCCGCCGCCGTCTCGAGCGTCCGGTAGCTGCCGAAGAACCAGACCCGATCGCGCTTGATCGGACCGCCGTAGGACACGCTGGTGTCGTAGGAATTGATGATGCCCGGCGTTTCCTTGAGATTCGGTCCGGGCGGCGGCGCCGTCAGTTCGTCATTCAGGTTGTTGCCTTTGGACCAGTCGCCGGCGTTGTTGATGAACGCATTGCCACGGAACACGTTGCCGCCCGACCGCGGCACCAGGTTCATCACCGGCCCGCCGATGTCGGTCTCGCCCAGGCCCCCGGCGATGGCTACGGAGATCTCGTCGACGTTGACCGTATCCAGGATGTAGGTGGACACGCCGCCGCCGTTGAACGGCGCCGCGATTGTCATCCCGTTGATTGCCATCCGCCCTTCGTTGATCGGACCGCCGCGCGCGGCGAAAAACGTCATTGTCGGCGACGCCGCGAGCGCGCCGTCGTTGACGACGAGGCCGGGAACGGCGTTGAGCAACGTGCCAACCGAGCGATTGCCAGGAATCGCCTGCACCACTTCATTACTGAGAACGGTTTCGCGCTGGGTGTTCTGCAGGTCCACCACCGGCGTCTCGCCAGAGACAGTGACGGTCTCGGTGAGCGTTCCGACCGACATCTCAATCGGAATCGTCAGTGTCGCGGTGCCGCCCAGTTCGATAGCTTCGCGTTTGACGACGTTGAAGCCCGAAAGCCTGAACGTTAGTGAATACGTGCCGGGATTCAGACTGGGAATGCGGTACTGACCCGCGCCGTCCGTGACGGCCTCGCGTGTCTTTTCTATGAGCGCCGGACTGGCGGCTTCGACGGCAACGCCCGGCAGGGCGGCGCCAGATTGGTCTTTGACGGTGCCAGTCAGGGTTCCCTGCGCCAGGACGAGGGATGGCACCAGGACGAGCGCTGCCACGATGACAGCTTTCAACGCTCCACGCATCGCAGTCCTCCATTCCAAGAAACGCATCGTTACGGCGATTCCGGCAGAGTCGGTTACTGAGGCGAAGACGAGACCGCGTTGGGACCGATATGTGGCGTGGGATTCAACGCCTTCTGCGTGGGTTTGTCAATGACAGCAATCCGAGAGGGGAGCGCTGAGACGCAAGGATGCTGATCCTGTTGCGTCGCTGCGGCGTTCGCGCGTCGAGATCAGCGAATCGCGCTCAGGCCTTCGGTGAGCTCGATGTTCGTGCCCCATGGATCCGTGATGAACGCGAGGTCGATGCCGAGCACGTCGTTGTGACGGAGCGGCTGCGCCGGCTTGATTCCCTGCGCGTCGAGTTTCGCGAGGAACGCGGCCAGGTTCTTCACTTCGAACCCGATGTGATCGTAGGCGCGGCCGGCGGTAGCGGCCGGCGCCGTCATCGCCGGCGAGAAGTTCAGGCGTACGCCCGGCAGATCCGCGCTCACAAACGTCGCCGTCGGTGCACTGGCCACTGCCGCGGCGCCGAACGTCTTCACATACCAGTCACGCATCGCGCTGTTCTGGTCGCTCATGAAGTGCACGTGATGCAGCTTGACCGGCTCGGTCTGACCCTTGGCTTCGAACAGCTCCACCTTGACGTCATCCGGGCCGAAGACAAACGCGATCGCAGTGCCTGGACCGGGATTGGCGATGTCGCCTGTGACGTTGTAGCTGGCCGGCGACTCCTGCGCCGTGGCCACGCGGAAGCCATTGGCTTTCACCTTGTCGAGCGTCGCCTGCAGGTTGGGCACCGACAACCCGAGGTGATCGGCCGTGCTGCCTTTGCTGCCGGCGGTCGGCGCCTGCATGCGGAAGAAGATCCAGACGTTCGCGATCCTGATCACCTCGCGATGGTCGGTACCAATCTTGACCACCGTCCCCCCCAGTGAGTCAGCCCAGAACTTCTTGTGTGCGTCGATATTGCTGACGTTCAGGTGATGGTGACCGTAGACGATTGGGCCGTCAGCCGCCGCGGCCAGCTGCGCGAACCCGCGTGACGGGACGAGAACAAGGCTGGCGAAGAGCACGGCCCGGATGATGCGTATCATGGCTGCGCATTGTCGCCCGGCCGGTGTGGAAGTCAAGGAGTGATGTGGCTACCATGGGTCCGATGGCAGAACCGATGCCGTTTCCGCCGCCTGGTTTCGACGAGCTGTCCCTTGATGAACAGCTCACATACCTGCAGTCGTTGCGCGATCGCATGACTGCCTTGTCGGCGGAGGCGATTCCGGTGCCCGCCTCGCACGTGACCAGCCCCGAGGGGCGCGAAACGACCCCGGCCGCCGATCCGAACGACCGCGAGCGACGCACTCGCGAGCAGGCGGCGGTTGATGCACTTCTCCGCCTCGCCGCCGTCGTCGACTCCTCAGACGAAGCGATTGTGGCGAAGAGTCTGGACGGCCTCATTCAGAGCTGGAACCCGGCAGCGGAACATATCTTTGGCTTCACGGCGGAAGAAGCCATCGGACAACCCGTGACCATGCTGATTCCGTGGGAACGCCGGGACGAGGAGCAGCAGATTCTCGAGAAGCTGAAACACGGCGAGCAGGTGCATCTCGAGACGATTCGCCTGACCAAGGCTGGAGAGCGAATCAACGCCTCGCTGACGGTCACGCCGGTTCGGGACGCCGCCGGCAGGTTGATCGGTGCCACCAAGCTCCTGCGTGACATTAGCGACCAGAAGCGGGCGCACCAGGCGCTGTCTCGTCTGAGCCGCAAGTTGATTACGGCGCAAGAAGAGGAACGGGCCCGGATCGCCAGAGAACTGCACGATGACATCTGTCAGCGTCTCACCGTCGTGGCGATCGGGCTCGCCGGCGTCGCGGACAGCTCACCCGGTTCGGTCAGCGTCTCGACGCGGGCAGGCGAACTGCAGCGCCAGGTCTCGGAGATCGCCAGGGATGTGCAGGCGCTCTCGCACGAATTGCACTCATCAAAGCTCGCGTTGCTGGGTATCGCGGCCAGCGTGCGGCTGTTCTGCGAGGACTTCGCGCGCCAGCGAGACGTCAGAGTCGCTGTCGAAACCAGCGAACTGACGCGCCAGCTCGCATCAACCATTTCACTGACCCTGTTCCGGATTCTGCAGGAAGCGCTTCATAATGCGGTGAAGCATGGGAGGGCGCGGCGCTGCAGGGTGAAACTCCAGCAGGCCGATGGCTGGATTCATCTCACGATCGAAGACGACGGAGTGGGATTCGATGTCGAGGCGGCCAGACGCGGCCACGGCTTTGGCCTGATCAGCATGGAAGAGCGGACCAGCCTCGTTGACGGCGTACTCTCGATTACGTCTGAACCGACGCGCGGGACCAGTATTCACGTGCGAGTACCGCTCGTCCACGATGAGGCCGAAGGCGTGTCGTGAACTCGTCGGCGGCTTCACCCGGTGCCGGAGCCTGGCGATTACGTAAATCTCAGCGTCCGGTCACGCACCTCCCGCCGCTACCGATCGAGCCCGCACTTTCCCTGGCGATAGTTGCTCCACGCGAACCGCCCGCGATCCACCGTACTCAGCACCGCGGCGGACAGCGTTCGGGCAGGCTTGCCCGTGGCCGGCTCTCGTTTGGTCGGTGAGACATCGGCCCTGGCCAGATACCCGCACACGGTAAGTCCGTCACCGGGCTTGATGAACTCGGCACCGAAACCGCGCCGATAGACCTGCGTCGGACCGGGTCCCTCCAATGCCCAACGCTCGGTCGCGCCGGCCGTCGCGACATCGAGATAGATGAAGCTGTGAGGGTTGACCATTTCGACACTCGTGACCACGCCGCTGAGGGTCACGGCGACGGCATCGTCGAACATGCCGGCAAACGAATGATGGGCGAAGATGCGACCGGAAGAGAGAACCGTCACTCCCATCGCCAGAACGACCGCCGCGCAGATTCGCATGACAATTCCTCCCTGCACACATACGCGGAGCGATTGTCGAATGATGACGTTACCCGTTTGTGACGGCGTTCCGCTACCGTGTGCCGCGGAACACCACCGTGACGCCATTCACGCTGACGTCGTGCACGTCCACCTGCAGGGTGGAGCGGTTGCCGTTCACGGCGGCGGTCATGACGTCAGGCGGTAACTGCTGCGGAGGTGCCGCAGGCGCCGGCAACGCCGTCAGCCGGTAGGATCCCGACCCGAGACCGGTAATCCGAAACGTGCCGTCGGGCCTGGTGACCAATGCGGACACCCGCACGCGCAGTCCGGCGGATTGATTCGGCACCCACGTCTGAATCGACTGAGCCACGAACGTGATCATCGCGCGCACTGGATGCCCCTGCTCGTCGACGACCGTGCCGGCGATTTCGTAGGCCGGCGCCGATTGCATGGTCACGTTGACGCCGGTTGCGATCTGGCCCGCAACGAGGGTGAGAGTCGCCGCCGACTTCTGATCAGTGACCGACGGGAAATACGTGGGCATGATGGCGGCATCGCTGGTCCGCTTGTCCGGAGGCGATGCAAGAACGAGATACTCGCCCGGCGGCAACATGTCGACGCGGAACTCACCCCGCTGGTTCGTGCGCGCGGGCTCCAGCGGCGGCATCTCGGTACCGCCGGCTTTCGGCCTTCTGATCACGGTGACCGAAATACCGCTGCGAGGAGTGCCCTGCTCGTCGCGGACTTCGCCGGCAATGACCGCGGCGCGGGTCATCGCGATATGCACCGCAGTGGCACGCCGGGCGGTCAGCATCGCGACCGGCCCGGTCGTGGGATCGAAGGCAAACCCTTCCTTCACCGCCGCGAGGCTGTAGCGACCTGGGGGAAGGTCCGCGAAGGCAAATCGGCCCTCGCCATCGGAGACCGTGGTCTTCCGCGCGCCGGCGGCCGATAACACCACGAACGCGTTGGGAATCGGGGCATCCGACGCGGCGTCGCGCACGTCGCCTTCGAGCGAGGCTGTCGCGTCGCCCTGCGGCAACGTCACCAGAAGCGCGATCGCGAGGAGCGTGGCCATCACGCTGGCGGAGTCTAGCGCAATCGGCGGCGATCCCGGCTGAGCAGCAGGGATCACGCATCACGGTGTCATATGCGCCCGTGCTGGTCATCTCTCGGACTGCCTCGACGCGTGGCCGTCGCCGACAGCGGTGCCGGGTGGTGTGCGACAATCGCCCGCATGAAGCGCAGTGATCTCGCAAGCCTGTTGATGCTGCTGGTGCTGGTTGGACCGGACATGGTCTTTGCCCAGGGACCGCCGCGTGATCAGACGCTCGCGCAAGCGTTCGACGGGCAGGTGAGCATGATCGAGCGCGAGGTGCTCGGACTCGCGCAGAAGATGCCCGCCGAGAAGTACAACTTTGCCCCCGCCACCGGCACGCCGCCCGCCGGCACGTTCGATGGCGTCCGCACCTTCGGCCTGCAGGTGCGCCACCTCGCGACGGTGATGTATCAGTTGTCGGCAGAGATTCTCGGCGAACGGGTTCCCGTGGACATGGGCCGGGATGAGAACGGGTCGGACTCGCTGCGGACGAAGGAACAGATCGTCAAATACTTCCAGGACGCGCTCACGTACGCACACAAGGCGATGCGCAGCATCACGCCGCAGAACCAGGGGACCCGGGCAGCCTCCGCGGCGTTCATGGGGTCGCACACCTACGACCACTACGGCCAGATGGTCGTCTATGCCCGCTTGAACGGCATCACGCCTGGTGGCGCGCCGCCGACACCGGCGAAGTAGTCCACACGACGCGCCATCCTCGCAAGGGTACACGGCGCGCTGCCGCGCCTCCGATCACTTCGCTGCAACCGCGCCCGGCGGGACCGAACTGTTGTAAACCTCACGCGCAAACTGCCAGCTCTTGTCGGCCTGTCGACGGAGAGCCTGGTGAAAGGCTGCCGTTGCTTCACCGACGGCAGAGGACGCTTCACGGCAGCCGCCCAGGGTGATGGCAGCCAGTACGACGGCGGCCAGCTGCCTTCTCATGACTATCGAATTGCGATCGGATTACCCGGTGAGCCGGTCGCACCCTTCAGGCGCAGCGGCGCGTACGTATACATGAACTCGTAACCGTTGTCGCGCGCGAGATCCTCGGTGACCAGGTTCTCGTGCAGATAGATGCCGTTCTTGGCGAGAAACAGCTGGTGCACCGGAGCGGAGAGCGTGCTGTCCGGATTCGGCATCACCTCGACACCCCACGTGTCGGCACCGACGACCACCACTTCGGCACTGACAAGAAACTGCCCCGCGGCGAGGCCGATGCCCGGCTCTGTGGCGCCGAATTTCGCGTTGTCCTTCATCCAGAGCGATCCCCATCCCGTGTGAATCAGGACCATGTCGCCCGATCGGATCTCGACAGCCTCCTTCTGCAGCGCGCCCTTCAGATCGTCAACGGTGATTTCGTACTTGTCCGGAAGCTGCGCCACGCCCTTGTACGCCGCGACATCGATCAGCACGCCGCGCGTGACGATGGCGCCGACGTTTTCGATGCCGAGCTTCATCAGTCCCTCGGCCTGTGCGAATTCAGAGCGCTTGTTGCCGTTGTAGAAGAAATCGCCGATGCCAAGATGGCCGAGGCCATCGAACTGCGTGCCGATCTGCCCCAGCTCCCCGCTGATGACCTCGTCGTGGTAGACCGCCTGGTTCTTCCCCGGCATCGGAAAGGCATAGGGGATGCGCAGGCTGAAATGGCGCGTCCCGTACATCGGCATGCCCGACTCGTAGACGTGTCCAAGCTGGTAGAGCGTGCCGGCCTTGATCAACGCCTTTGCTTCAAGAACCTTCGCCGGGGTGATCCGGTTGGCGGCGCCGCGCTGATCGGCAGCGCCCCACCGCGACGGATACCAGCGATCGGCCTGCCCGCGCGCCACGGTGACCGCCAGCACGGCGACCACGAGGACGCTGCTGCCCAGCACCACCCACCCCTGCGACCGGGTCATCGTCATAAGTCCCCTCTTGTCTGTCACAAGAAAGAGTAACTGCGAAGGCCACGACGAACCCGCAGTCTTCGTGCGATCCCTTTGTCCAAGATCACCGGTGCGACAAGTGCGTTTTCCATCTCCAGACCAATCTGTCTTCGGGGTCGATGACCTCGCCGACCGCCGTGAAACCGCACGTGGTCAACACGTGCGCGGAGGCATTGCCCGCCGTGAACGTGTGCGCGCGCCGAGGCGAACCTGGTCCCGGCTGAGCGCATACGCCACCAGCGCCGCAGCGGCCTCGGTCGTATTCCCTCGGTGTCAGGAGGCCCCTTGCAACCACACGTTCCGACGACAGCGTCCGTGCCTCGTTGGTTTCACGGGGCTGTAGCGCCGGCGAGCGGCGGCAGCCGCAGGACGCGCTGCAGCCGCGGGTACAGCGTCCCGAACGCGCCGGCGCCGGCGAGCGCACCCGCCAGCGCCGCCAGTGCGTAGATCTTGCCCTCGCCAATGTTGACGAAGATCGGGCCGGGGCACATGCCGGTGAGCGACCAGCCCACACCGAACAGCACGCTGCCCCACACCGTGCCTCGATTGAGCGACTTGGTCGCGAGCGCGAGAGGCTGGCGGGTGGCGGTTCTCCCGGCCCGCTTGATCGCCCATAGCCCCGGCGCGGTGAACACGACCGCCGCGCCGATGATGCCGTACAGCTGAAACCGCTCGAGCAGGAACATGCCCTGGATGTAGTTGTAGTCAGAGGCGCCCGACCGGCTCAGGACGAGGCCGAAGATGGTGCCGAGTGCCAGATAAAAGAGCATCGCTCAGCTCGCCCAGTGAACGATCACGCGGTAGACAATCTGCGTCGTTGCCAATCCGCTCGCCATGAAACAGGCCGTGGCGACGAGGCTGGGCAGCTCGAGATTCGACATCCCGAAGATACCGTGGCCGCTGGTGCAGCCGTTCGCCAGCCGCGTGCCGAAGCCGATCAGCAATCCGCCGCCAAACATCCACGCGAGCTTGCCGGCCGGGCCGAACCCGATCGCCTGGTCGAACATGCCGAGATCCCACGTCGGAGCCCAGCCGCCGCCGAGCAGTGCTGAAAGCGCTCCGCCCGCGACCAGGCCCGCCAGAAACGGGAACCGCCACTCTTTCGAGGTGCGCACCGAATCCTGCCTGAAGTAAGGTCGCGCCAGCACCACGCTGCAGACGTCGTCGAGCCCACCCGAAAGGCCGAGCCGCCGGTTGCGGAAGAACAGGAGGCACAGTGTCACCGCGGCGATCGCGCCGCCGGCGACGGCCCAGTGGATGGGCAGCACACCATTCAGGATGAGAGGCATCCGCAGATTCTACTTTTGTGCGAGCCATACACTCGGCGCATCATTCACGGTGCTCACGTCATCATCTACAGCAAGGATGCGGACGCCGACCGGGCGTTCATCCGCAACGTGCTGCGGTACCTGTCGGTCGATGCGGGTCACGGGTGGCTGATCTTCGCGCTGCCGCCACGCGTGAAACTGGGAATCTACCAGCCCCGGCCCGCATCGCCGCAGCACTGAATCTTGCACGAATCTGCATCGAATCAGGGCTGTCCGCCGCAGTTACGTAGACGACCGGCATAGTGACGGGTAAAATTACCTACGAATCCAAGTAATACCAACGGGTCATCTGGCCGCGCGCGCTCCGCGTGTCGGCGTGTCGGGATGGGACGGTCATGAACTGGGCGAGAGTGAAGCGAGCAACGTTGTTGTCGTTGCTGGTAGCGGTCAGCGCATCGTGTTCGAACCAGCCAGATACGACGACCCCATCGTCGCAGTCTTTGTTCGCGCCATTCAGCGGCGACTGGCTGGGAACAGCGGCATTGACGTCGGTTACACCATTCGTGACCGGCGCCTGCGTCAGCCCCTCGCTAAGTACGTTGATCAACACGCCAGATCAGCTGAACCTGGCGATTAGCCAGGACGGTCAGAAACTGACCGCACACCGCTCTTCGGCGACGACTGGACTCTCGTGCAGCTATACAGGCACTACGAGTTCGAACCGCATCGCACTGGATGCGGCCACCTGCGATTTCCCCGAGCTGATCCTGCGATGCACCGACAATGCAAGCGTCACAGAATTGGCAGTGGTCGGCTCGACTATTCAGGGCTCGGTACTGAACGGTCAGTTGACGGCCACGGTCACCGATTCCTACAACGCCCTGAGAGCGCCGAATGAGACGCACGTCACAGTGAGCTATCAGTTCAGCGCGGCCAAGCCATAGCGTCATGTACCATCCTCTTTACTTCGCTCACTCCCATCGGTTGGTTCAGGCGCATCATCAGGAGTTCGCATGAAGGTCGTCGGCTCGATCGTCTTCGCTGTCTCGCTGCTTGCATTCGCGGGCCCGGCTCTCTGTCAGCAGCCGGCGGACAACGGCTCTGGGAACAGTGCGCCGTTGCAGCGTTACGTGACCGGCGAGATCGGTGCGGTGTCGGCCGGGTCCACAACGATGGTTCTCGCCACGGAGTACGGCGAAACGGTCTCGCGTCATAGCCAGGCGTACGTGAATCTGAGTTACCTGGACAACGTGATGACGCAGACGATGATCGACAACCTGGCTGCCGCAGGTGATGCGCTGACGCTGGTCACTGGCACGCCTTACACCTTCTCTGGTCGCGATCGCGGGATCGCGTTCACCGGCGGCGGCAAGTTCGTGGCAGGCTCGACCGTCAGGCCGTACATCGGCGCGGGCGGCGGCGTGCTCAACGTGCATCGGAAGATCGACGAACTGACCGTCGGTGACGTCTCAGTCGCCTTTTCCCAGACCGGCCTCGGCGATGGCGTCGTCAACGGCGGCACCACCACGTCAATCAAACCGCTGATGGAAGTGGTCGGGGGCGTCGCGTTCCTGGCGGGCCAGGCCTATATCGACGTCGGCTATCGGTATCGCCGCGCGTTCCACACGCCCGCGACGTTCGATTTCTCGCAGGTCACCGTTGGCATCGGCGCGAAGTGGTAAGGTGACGCGTTCGCGCACTCTACCGATACTGCACCGCTAGCGCGCCCGCCAGGGCGCGCCGAATTCCCGCCAGGTAAGCAAACGTCCTCGAGCCGCGACCCTCGCCCACAACGCCGCATACCCAAGCGCGAAGGCCGCCGCGACCGCCAACACCCATCGACCAGACAGGTACGCAGTGACAAATCCTGCGAATCCGGCGCCCGCCCAGAGGAGCGCAAGGAAGGTCGCGACGGCTCGATTGATTGGGCCAAGGTGACCCTTCATCCACGTCTCCAACACATGATGGCGGGGTTGAAGGCGACCAGAAGAAGGAAGGGAGCGGAACGAGATCGTCGCAATGATCTCGTTCGCCGGTTTCTACAGGGACTGGCCGACCGCGATGACGGCCGGCCGATCCCGAGCGAGGCTATTGGTTGGGAACGACGCACCCGGGACCGGGGTACGTGCCACCGTTGCCATTCGAATATTCCGGCTGCACCCAGTGCGCACCGGTCGTCGTCTGGTAGAGGTTGTGCCAGGCGCACTTGTCGTCGGCTTCGTAGCCCTGGTTGTCGAACCACGCGTTCAGGTCCGGGTCGGTGACCGTCTCACGAATCTCGTG
>Ga0308173_10001031_pt1 | contig 13312 bp, 14 predicted proteins | sample PhyPR1_FD_203716 | JGI IMG/M metagenome (GOLD analysis project Ga0308173, IMG submission 203716) | Soil microbial communities from UC Gill Tract Community Farm, Albany, California, United States - DLSLS.P.R1 | ecosystem: Environmental > Terrestrial > Soil > Agricultural land | place: USA...
GGCGGCCGGCTGGCCGGGACCGGTGCTCGCCGCCGGGTCGGTGGTGTTCGCCGCCGGGGCGGTCGGATTGCCGTACCTGATGTTCACGGCGCACGGCCGCGGCAACGATGCGGCGGCCCGGGTGGGGGACACGCTGCTCGGCGTCATCTGGGTGCTGTTCGCCTGGTCGGTGATCGGCGACGTACTGCGGCTGGTGCTGTCGGCCGCCGGAGCCGGAGACGCCGCGCGGATCTCCGCCGTCGCCGTGCTCGCCGTGAGCGCCCTGCTGCTGGCCTGGGGGTACGCCGAGGCCATGCGGGTGCCCCGGGTCAGGCGGGTTCCCGTCACCCTGCCCCGGCTCGGCCCGGGTATGGACGGCCTGCGCGTCGTCCTGCTGACCGACACCCACTACGGCCCGATCGACCGGGCTCGCTGGTCGGCGAAGGTCACCGCCGTGGTCAACGAGCTGGACGCCGACATCGTCTGCCACACCGGCGACATCGCCGACGGGCCGGTGGCGGCGCGCACCGAGCAGGCGGCGCCGCTGGAGGCCGTCGAAGCCCGGCTCGCCCGGGTGTACGTGACCGGAAACCACGAGTACTACGGCGACGCCCTCGGCTGGATCGAGCACATGGGTACGCTGGGCTGGCAGCATCTGCACAACCAGCACGTCACCGTCGAACGCGGCGGCGACCGGCTGGTGCTGGCCGGCATCGACGACGCCACCGCGCACCACTCCGGTCACGCTGGGCATCGCGCAGATCTCGACATCGCCCTCGACGGCGCCGATCCGGTGCTGCCCGTACTGCTGCTGGCCCACCAGCCCAAGCAGATCGGCAAGGCGGAGGCGGCCGGGGTCGATCTGCAGTTGTCCGGCCACACGCACGGCGGGCAGATCTGGCCGTTCCACTACCTGGTACGGGTGGACCAGCCCACCGTCGCGGGGTTGGCCCGCCGTACCGGCCGCACCCAGCTCTACACCAGCCGCGGCACCGGCTTCTGGGGCCCGCCGTTCCGCGTCTTCGCACCCAGCGAGATCACCCTGCTCACCCTGCACCACGAGTGACCGCGGCTCAGCGGGACGACAAACGCCGCGGCCTTGTTGCTCACGGGACTTCGTAGCCGCCTCGGGCCCATGGGACGACCCTGGACGGGATCAATCGGACCAGAGACGAGGTTTCGATGAGCCTGCGGCATCCCACCCCTCAGACGACCTTGGTGCGCGCGGTGGCGGCGATCGTGGCGGTCGGCGGCTTGGCGGTCGTACCACCGGCCTCGGCCGACACCGCACGGACCGAGACACCGGTGGTCTCCTCCTCGCCGATCACGAGCGTGACCGAATCGCTGGTCACGATCGCCGATCCGCTTCCGGCCTCCGACGGCGCCCGTCCGGCGGCCTGTGACCGGCTCTCCTACCTGCGCTGGCGGGACGCGGCCGGGCCCGCCGAGTCCGCGCAGGCGGACCGGATCCTGCTCGCCCAGCCGGGGATCTTCGAGGGCGCCGGCGCCTTCGACAGCGTCGCGCGCAACACCGTCGCCGCGGCCGCCGCGCAGGGCGAGCACATCGAGTTCTGGGCCCTGGACCGGCGGTCGAACTGCCTGGAGGACCACACCGGCGAACAGGCCGCGCTCAAGGCCGGGGATCCGCACATCGCGATCGACTACTACTACCGGTCGAAGCAGGTCGACGGGCAGACCTTCGCCGGGTTCGACAAGACCAGCCAGGACGGGTTCCTGGGCAATGTCGGCATGGCCCAGACCGTGCAGGACGAGTACGACCTGATCACCCACGAGCTTCCCGACCCGGCGGTACGGCAGTCGAAGCTGTTCTGCGGCGGCCACTCACTCGGCGGGATCATCACCGGCTACTTCGCCGAGTGGGACTTCGCCGGCACCGCCGGTGCCGACCAGTGCGCCGGCTGGTTCGCGCTGGACAGCGTCGTGTCCACCCAGGCCCCGATCCCCGGGCTGGGCTCGATGGTCTCCGACGCGTCCGCCGGCGACCCGGTGCTCGAACTCCCCGCCGTGATCAACCCGGAGACGATGAGCCTGCTGGGCCTGTCGGGGCTCTATGCCCGGCTCGACCCCACGTCCACCTCGGACCTGCTGTCGTACCTGCCCGTCGACTCGAACGTCGACATCACGCTGCGGCTGCTGTTCTCCCAGGACTGGGCGCACTTCATCAGCGGTACGCCCAGCATCCGCGACTTCCACTTCACCAACCAGGCCGCGCTGGGCGCACTGCTGGACAACAACTCGATGCCGCTCGGCTTCCTGGAGACCAGCGTCGGGTTCGCCACCGGAGGGCCGATCGGCAACAAGGACTTCCCGGTGCCCAACGACTGGCTGAACATCCCCGGGTTCGAGTTCCTCGGCAAGCTGGTCGGCACCGATCCCAAGGCGATTCCGACGGACCCGTCGGCGCACTACGACTGGCTCGACTACGACCAGGTGACCGCGAACAGCTACACCAGCCCGGACAAGGAGGTCTCCGACATCCACGAGCTGGCCCGGAGCCTGTCGGAGGCTCCGCTGGACTTCACCGAGTGGTACTTCCCGGCCAAGCTCGCCTTCGACTCGCTGACCCCGGGCACCGACGTCACCTCGCACGTGACGCACACCGACGGCATTGAGCGGCATCCCACCCTGCAGGTGACCGCCGGCTCCGGCGTCGGCCTGGGCTCCGGCACCCCTCCGGCCAACACCACCCAGGTCATCGCGCCGTACTACCACCACCTCGACGTGCTCACCGCGGCCCCCGCCCAGAACAACGGCAAGCCGGAGACCGTCTCCACCAACCTCCTGACCTTCGTCCTCAGCCACTGACCCCGATGACCGGGGCTCCGCCGGGAGCCCCGGTCATCCGGCTAGACGATCCCCGTACACGCGCAGTTGTCGCCGTTGGCGTCGCAACAGCAGATCGTGACGTTCCCGTTCACCGTGACGGGAAAGCACTCCTGCTTCGGATCGGCGCGCTGGTAAACGGCGTCCTGCGCGGTGATCGCGTCGACGACGGTGTCGGCCCGCGCCCGGGAGATGTGCCGGGTGGTCTGAGATCTCAGGCACGATTCGGCGGTGAAACCGGGCAGCGCCATGGTCGTCACCCCCTCTACGTATAGACGGTGCAGGTGGTGGAGCCGTCGGGATTGCTGGACATGCCGCCGCCGGCGTGGTCGCACCAGTCCTGGCACATGCTCTCGGACCCGGGTTCGCAGGTGGTCTGCATCGACGGCTCGCGCATCCGCGGTTGCGGTGGCGAGAGCACGTCACAGCACGGACAGCCTTCCGGCGTGACGCAGATACAGCCGGGAATGCAGTCTCGGCCGTTCTTTCCGGTACGGATGGGGCGAGCCATGGCGGCCGTCAGCGTCGGCTCGGCACCTTCTGGCGACCACGATGTTCGGTAGCGACCGGCCGTCGGGTAGAGGGCCGATTCGCCGGTGAATCCTGGAGTACGCATGCCGCTCACCTCTTGAGGACGGTTGGTGGTGCTGTGAATCCAGGCGGCGCCTTGGTGCAGACGCTGTCGCAGCAGTCGAACAGCCCCCACGGCCCGCACGGACTGCAGACCTTGCCGCAGCCGAAGCCGCCGACGGCGCAGACGCCGCAGAAGACCTCCGACTGCGCCAAGCTCAGCCCGGTCCGGGACGGGGCGGAGGTCATCCGATAGGACCGCCTCGATCCGCCGATGCACGACTCGGCGGTGTATCCGGGAATGGTCATGGCCGCCTCCTTCAACTCGATCGATCGATGTACGGCGAGAACTTGCCGACCAGGAAGGGGAAGGGCTCGGTCACGTCGACCCGGACGAAGAACCGCTGCGTGACATCGGTGCTCCGGCCGGTGTAGGAGAAGACGACGTCGACCAGGCGCCGAGCTCCGCTCAGCGGCGCCGGGCGTACCTCGATGGAGGTGAGGGACTCGTTGCGGGCGTGCGCCTCCAGCGTCGCCGAGTAGATGCGGTCGTAGCGCAGCGCCAGGTAGTTGAGCGCCCGGTCCTCGTCGGTCGTCCCGGCGTTGTCCCCGACGGTGATCCGGCCGAGGATCTCGTCCGCGGTGGCGAGGAAGGAGCTCTCGTCGACGTCGTCGGGCCGGGGTATGGAGTGCCGGAGCTCGTCGATGTCGAAGGAGTAGAGCTGGTCGAACATGACGATGGGCACGGTGAGCCCGTTGCACTGTTCGGGCGGCGCGACCGGTCCGCGGATGCCCACCACGCAGTCCATCTGACCCGGACGGTCGGCCGGGCGTACGGCGTCGATGAGCAGATCGAGGTCCATCGGGTCACGAGGCTTCAGCAGATAGGTCTCCAACCCGCCGATGACCATCACGTAGCACATGCTGCGAGCCAGGTAGCGATGCTCCCTGAGCGCCTCGTGGATCGCGCCCTGGTCGGTCAGGCCCTCGGCGTTGCCCCGGCCGATGGCCTGAGCGAGCTCCTTCTCCGTCCCGAGTGTGGGAAAGCGGAGCTCGACCTTGCCGAGCGCGTACACCGGAGGGAAGGCCGCGACCTCCGCGCCGGCCTGGCCGCCATGGCCGCAGGTGGCACAGGTCTGCGATGGAACGATCTCCTCGGCGCTCGCCTCCTGTGCGGAGATCATCTCGGCGGTCATCGTGACCGCCGGCCGGTGAGGACGACGCGCCGGTTCAGGGCCTCGGCGCGTCTGGCGCACCCCCCGCACGGCCGGATCCCGGCCATCGAGGTGGCCCGTTTGACGACGTCGCCAAGCCCGATGTCGGCGTCTGCGATGAATCCCGGCAGGCGTACCCGACGTGGGGCCGCCTTCCCTTCCGCACCCGACCTGGTCATGACGGACTCCTCCCGTTGGCTCGTACGGACAGTTCCTGATAAGCGGTCCATGCGTTCAGCAGCGGGGGGACGACGGTCCGGCGCCGTGCCGAGGCGCGGACGAGTGCGGCGCACACGTCGCGGCCGGCCAGCCGGGGGAACAGCGCCAGCAGCAGGGCGACCGCCCCGGTGACGAACGGCGCCGCGGCACTGGTCCCGCTCACGGTCGTGGACCGTCCTCGTGGCCCGAGGCTGACGATGTCGGCACCGGGCGCCAGCAACCCCCGGCGGCTGATGGAGCTGCCGAGGTTGGAGAACGCCAGCGGAACACCCTGTGCGCCGGAGGCCGCGACCGGCACCACCCAGGGGTGCCGGGTGATGCAACTGCTCCCGACCAGCGAGTCGTTGCCCGCTGCCGCCACGACGACGATGTCGCGCCGGGCGCACTCGTCGAAGGCCTCGGTGAGCGCCTTCTCGCCGGGACCGGCCGTACGGAGCGCGGCCATGCTGAGGTTGATGACGCGCGCACCCGCATCGGCGGTCTCGCGCAGGGCCGACGCCAGTTGCCGCGGCGTCGCCCTGGGCGGAGCGGGGCTTCTGTTCGTGGACTCGGCGAACACCGGCCGGACGAGAAGCGTGCAGTCGGGGCAGATCGCGGGAGCGTTCGTGCCGCGTGCCGCGGCGAGGACACCGGCGACGAAGGTCCCGTGCCGGCATTCGGGACTGTTCGGATCCGTGCAGTGCGGCCGGTGCCGTTGATCCACCGGCCGGATGGACGCGCCGCGAAGGCTTTCATGGCCGACGTCGACAGGCCCGTCGATCAGGCCCACCACGACCTCGGGGCTGCCCCGGGTGAGGTCGAACAGCGGGCTGAGACCCGCAAGCCTGACAGGATCCACGGCGATCCCTCCCCTGACGCGAGTCAACGGGTTGAACCGCGCCCCCGCGCGTCTGATTGAACTGTAACCGGACGGCGACGCAGCGTCCATACTCCGTAGGGTAAACGGGCGATCACGGGGGATTCTCCCGGGTACCGGATTCGGCCATTGATCTACTCATGTGTAGTAAGTCGCAGCATAATGCGGGGGCCACCGGCAGCATGGCGACCTGATCCGGTGGGATAGGCCCAGGCCACGGGCCCGTCCCACCGGGTCGGATCGGGATGGGACCGCCATGAGAAGGTGGGGCCATGGGAATCGTGTCGCCCGGATTCGCCGGGCGGAGGCGGACGGATGATCGGCTGCCGCCCGGTCAGTTCCGCACCGAGGACTTTCCGGTCCTGTCGGCCGGGCCGACCCCGCGGGTGCCGCTGGAGCAGTGGCGGTTCACCATCACCAGCGAGCTGGGCCGGGAGTACGCCTGGACCTGGCCGGAGCTGCTGGCGCTGCCGTCCGATTCGGCGACGGTCGACCTGCACTGCGTGACGGGCTGGTCGAAACTGGGCACCGGCTGGCAGGGAGTGTCGCTCGACGTGCTGTTCGAGGAGGTCGAGACCGCCGCCGAGTACGCGATGGTCCACTCCTACGGCGGCTATACGACGAACCTGCCGTTGCAGGATCTGCTGGACGGCCAGTCCTGGATCGCCTACCGGTTCGACGGCGACGATCTGGCCCCGGAGCACGGCGGCCCGGCGCGGCTGCTGGTCCCGCACCTGTACCTGTGGAAGTCGGCGAAGTGGGTGCGCGGGATCACCCTGATGGACCAGGACGAGCCGGGCTTCTGGGAGGCCGCCGGATACCACATATACGGAGACCCATGGCTCGAGCAGCGCTATCAGGGCGACTGACCTGGCGGACCGCGACCCTGGTGGACTCCAGATGGGAGACCGGGACGGCGCGGACCCTGGTGCTGCGGGTGCCGGGTTGGCCGGGGCATCTGGCGGGACAGCACGTGGACGTACGGCTGACCGCCGAGGACGGTTACACGGCGCGGCGAAGCTACTCCGTCGCGGCGCCCGCGAACGGCGAACTGGTCGAGCTCACCGTGCAGCGGGTCGATGACGGCGAGGTCTCGCCGTACCTCACCGACGTGCTGCCGGTCGATGCCCGGATCGAGCTCCGGGGCCCGGTCGGCGGCTGGTTCGTGTGGCGGCCGGCGAACCCGCGGCCGGTTCTGCTGGTGGCGGGTGGCTCGGGGATCGTGCCGCTGATGGCGATGGTGCGGGCCCGCGGCCAGGCCGGTGACCGGACGCCGTTCCGGCTGATCTACTCGGTCCGTACGCCCGAGCAGGTGTACTACGCGCAGGAGCTCCGCGAGGCACGGCGTGCGGGCCTCGACGTCGCCTTGGTCTACACCCGTACCGCCGCCGAGGGCACCAGGCGGCCGCCCGGCCGGATCACCGCGGACGACCTGGCCCGCGACGGTTGGCCCGCGGAGTTCCAGCCCGACTGTTACGTGTGCGGCCCGACCGGCTTCGTCGAGGTGGTGGCCGACCTGCTTACCGGGCTGGGCCACGATCCGGCGAGCATCCGTACCGAACGTTTCGGCCCGACCGGAGGATGACCATGACCCAGGACGGTTACGTCGACGGCAACGCGCTCGCCGGGCCGCTCGGCGAGATCTTCACCGCGGAGGTCACCCAGGCCGGCGGCCGCTGCCTGCACTGCGGCCTGACCTTGGCGCTGGCGGCCGTGCGGGTGTACGACCGGGCACCGGGTCTGGTCGGCCGCTGCCCGGGGTGCGAGGAGGTGCTGTTGCGCCTGGTCCGGACGCCCGACGCGGCCTGGCTCGACCTCAGCGGGCTCAGCGCGCTCAGGGTGGCGCTGCCCGCCGACTGATCATGCCGGTGCGGTCAAGGGCCGGCAAAGAGTCGGCGGTCGGCCGCGCCATCGCTGCGAGGGCCGGGCTGACGGGCAATTCTGCGGGGCGTGCAGACTCCACGCTGGGCGACATGCCTGCTCGCCGTCACCGCCGTGACCCTTCTGGCACCCTCGGGGGCCGCCGCCGATCCGGTGCGGCCCGGCGACGGGCCGGTGCAGCCGCAGGTCGCGCATCGGCCGTCGCCGGCGGTGCCGGCGCTGCCCGCACGGATTCGGTGGGGGAAGTGCCCGAAGAGCTGGAAGATGCCGCGGGGATGGCGGTGCGCGCTCTACTCCGTACCCCGGGACTACACGCGGCCCAGGGCGGGGACCGTACGGCTGGCGGTGGCGATGCTGCCGGCGACCTCGCGGCGCGCACGGCGTGGGTCGGTGTTCTTCAACCCGGGTGGACCCGGCGGGGGAGGGCTGGGGGCGGCCTCCTACTGGGAGCGCTACGTCGGGCCGTCGGTACGCCGGGCCTACGACCTGGTCACCTGGGACCCCCGCGGGGTCGTGCACAGCGTCCCGCCGCTGCTGTGCCTCCCGCCGTCCGCGACCAGTGCCATCGGCCAGGTCCCGGACGCGGTCCTCACCGACCGGGAGATGGCCCGTCGGCTGAGGCGCACCGCAGCCATCGGCCGGGGCTGCGCCACCAAGCCGCTGACCAGGAACGTCACCACGATGGACAACGTCCGTGACCTCGACCGGTTGCGGCAGGCCGTCCGCGATCCCCGGCTGTCCTATGTCGGGATCTCGTACGGGACGGTGATCGGGGCCGTCTACGCCAACGTCTTCCCGACCCGCTACCGGGCCCTGGCCCTGCACGGTGTCGTCGACTCGGTGACCTGGTTCCGGCCCACCTTCGCCTTCACGACCGACGACGCCGTACAACTGCAGAAGACGCTGGGCGCGGCCCTTGCGGCCTGCGACGACGCACCGGCGAAGTGCGCGTTCGCGCCGGGGGCGCCCGGCAAGTACGCCAAGCTGCTGGCGGTCGTCCGGGCCGCCGCGCTCGCCCGGCGCAACTCCGAGGACTTCACCGGCCTGGTGGGGACCGCGCAGCAGCTGGTCAGCGGGCCCGAGGCCGGGAAGGCAGCCGCCGTGCTGGAGCAGGCCTACCGGGAGCTCGTGACGCGCCATGAGGCCGACTCGCCGGAGCTGCAGGAAGCGGCCCAGGAACCGCAGGAGCCCAACACCTGGAGTTCCGCAGCCGATGCCGCGTCGAGCAACGTCCGGGACGCGACGATCTGCTCGGACGCGGGCCGGATGCCGTCCGCCTGGCGTGCCTGGATCGCCGCCGCGCACCAGGCCGACCGCCGTGCCACCACCTTCGGTGCACAGAGCGTGCTGGACCGCTCCGCCTGCGCCGCGTGGCGTGCCTTCGGGGACACCTACCGCGGCGGCTGGGCGCAGGGCGCGGCCCCGATCCTCCTGCTCAACCAGGTGTGGGACCACGCCACCCCGCTGGCCTGGGCGCAGACCATGACCCACCGGCTCGGCCGGGCCCACCTTCTCACCATCAGCGGCTGGGGGCACGGCGTCCAGACCCCGTGCGGCCGCAAGGCCGTCGACCACTACCTGCTCACCGGACGCCCGTCGACCACTTCCTACTGCTCCGACGGCCGCGGACTCTTCTGATCACCAGGTCAGGGGGCGCTGCCGCGGAGGATGAGTTCGGCGATCAGGTCGGGATCGTCGGACATGGGGACGTGGCCGCAGTGGTCCAGCCTGATGTGCTCGGCCTGCGGCAGCAGCCTGCGGGCCCGGCGGGCCTGGTAGCGGGGCAGCACCATGTCCCAGTGCGCCCAGCAGACGGTGAGCCGGACGTCGTCGGGGATCGTGTTCTTGAAGCGCGCGCCTCCGGTGATGAACCTGAACATCGTCGTCCGGGTGCGCATCAGGTTCTTGAAGTCCGACAAGGCCCGCTCCGGGCTGAGCTGCCGCGGCCTGGCGCAGACCCAGAAGAACATCGCGGACCGGCCGATCGGCCACGAGCACAGCCGGCGGGCGAACGGGCTGAGCAGCGTCGCGCCCGCCATGACGGTGCCGAAGAGCCCGACGGTGTACATGTAGTCCAGGTAGGAGGACCAGAAGGCCCCCGGTGAGAGCGCGGTCACACTGCTGGCCCGGCCCAGGGCTGCGAGCTCCAGCGCGTACTGGCCGCCGAGCGAGTTGCCGGCGATGTGCGGCCGGTCGAGGCCCTGCTCGTCGAGGAACTCCACCAGCTGGTCGATCATGGCCTGGCGGGGCGGCTTCCCGCCGGTGATCAGCTTGCCGGACTCCCCGAAACCCGGCAGATCGACCAGGAAGACCTCGCGGTCGGCAGCCAGCTTGTCCACGACGGGATACCACGCCTGTCGGTGGTGCGCGATGCCGTGCAGCAATACCAGTGGCTCGCCCGAACCCTTGCGCTCACTCGCCAGCACCTGAACCTCCTAGGCATATCGCGGCGAGCGTAGACCCGGATCGATCACCCGAAGTAGGCAGTCGGCTGACAATCCGCGACGCCCGGACTGCGGTGAGCTTAGGGTGATCCAAGACACCCTCCTTGACCTGGAATTATGCCGCCTTGGGCAGTTGTTGGAGACCGGGTAAGCATCCGCAAACGTCCCAGAGGAATGATCTTTGTCCTTCGTCGTCCAGGCTTCCGTGTCCAGGATCCAGTCGGCTGTCCGATCAGCCGGCCGGCGCCTTGTGCGCAGGTCGACGCTGGCCTTCGTCGGCCGTCTGACGATCACTGCGCTCGCCGCGTACGTACTGGCGGAGCTGCTGCTGCCGGCCGTCGCCGCGCCGCTGCTGGCGCCGCTGACCGCCCTGCTCGTGGTGCAGGTCTCGACGTACCGGACGATGCGCCAGGCCCTCGACCGGGTGATCTCCGTGGTGGTCGGGGTGCTGCTCGCCATCGGCTTCGCGATGGTGTTCGGGTTCTCGTGGTTGAGCCTGACCGCGGCGATCGCTTTGGCGCTCGCGGTCGGGCGGATGCTCAAGCTCGGTGACAACCTGCTTGAGGTGCCCATCTCCGCGATGTTGATCCTCCAGGTCGGCCCGTCGGCGGCGGCCACGGACCGCGTCGTGGAGACCTTCATCGGCGCCGGGGTCGGGCTGCTGGCCGGGCTGGTGCTGTCTCCGGCACGGGTCCGCCCGGCGGCTCAGGCCCTCGACGAGCTGGGCCGCAGGATGGCCGAGCTCGAGGAGGACATGGCCGACGGGCTCCGTGAGGAGCCCGATCCCGCGGCGGTACGGCGGTGGCTGGACCGGGCGTCCGAGTTCGGCAAGGAGCTGCGCCGGGTGGAGGCCGAGATGGTCGCGGCCGAGGAGAGCATACGGATGAAGCCGCGCAGCCGATCGGCGGAGCCCGTCGGCCCGGCACTGCGCTCCGCCCAGGAGACGCTCGAGCGCAACGCCGTCACCCTGCGCGGGCTGGCGCGCTGCATCGCCGACCGGACCGGCCTCTACGTCAACGACCGGGGCGGCCTCGGCGAGCAGATGTGGGAGGCCGACGTACGGGAGCACCTCGCGGCCACGCTCAGGGAGATCGCCAAGGCGACCCGGGCGTACGCCGAGTCCGGGCTGACCACCGGCCTGGTCGACGCTGCCTCCATCAGGCCGGACATCGACCGGGCGGTGGGCCGGGGCCGGGCCGAGCGCGAGGACCTCGGCCGGCTGCTGCGCGAGGACCCGGGGCACTGGCCGCTGCACGGCGAGCTGCTGGTCCACCTCGACCGGCTGCTGGACGGCCTGCGCGATGGGAAGGCCCCCATCGTGCTGCGCCAGCAGGGGTTCGCCGGGGGCTTCACCGCCTGGACCGGCCGGACGCGGTCGGCGCCGCGGGTCCGGCAGGATCGGCCTCGCTCGCCACGGCCCGCCCGGCGCAACCGGGTGCGGGTCGACTTCCCGGTGACCACCGAGCTGCCGTCCCGCTCCCCGCAGGCCCGGCGGGACGTGTAGCCGCGGCTAGGGGATGCGGCCGACGCCGGTGAGGAAGACCCGGATGTCGGCCTCGTCCTTCTCCGGGCGCCACTGCTCGGCGTACACCAGACCGGGCTCCACCAGCTCCAAGCCGTCGAAGAAGCGCTGAATATCGCCCCGGGTCCGCGAGTAGAGCGGGCTGCCGCCCTGCTCGTACGCGTCCTCGGTCGAGGTCGTGGCCTCGGGGTAGGCGTCGACGGCCACGTGCGAGAGCGCGAGGTAGCTGCCCGACGGGAGGGCGTCGACCAGGGTGCGCAGCATCGCGTACGGGTCGTCAGCCCCGCCGACGAACTGCAGGATCGCCAGCACGAGCAGGGCCACCGGTTCGTCGAAGGACAGCGCCTGCCGCACGGTCGGGTGTTGCAGGATCCGCTCCGGGGAGCGCAGGTCCTCCTGGACGATGACCGCGTTCGTCCCGGCCAGCAGGGCGCGGGCATGCGTCAGCACGATCGGGTCGTGGTCGACGTACACGACGCGGGAGTCGGGCTGCTCGGCGAAGGCGACCTGGTGCACGTTCTGCTGCGTCGGCAGGCCGGTGCCGATGTCCAGGAACTGGCGGATCCCGGCTTCCCTGGCCAGATAACGGACGGCCCGGATGAGGAATCGCCGGTTGCTCCACGCCGCCTCGCGGGCCAGTGGGAACCCGGCGATGACCTGCTCGGCCAGATCGCGGTCGGAGGCGAAGTTGTCCTTGCCGTCGAGCAGGAAGTCGTACACCCGGGCCGTACTCGGCACCGTGACGTCGATCCCGGTCGGCGCCCACTCCTCGTCGGACACGACATCCTCTTCCCGAACATAGGCGGCAAATCAGCAAACACTGATCACCGTACCGGCGGAGCGCCGTCATCGGGGCAGTTTGCTGTCGGTGATCGCCAGGTGGTGCGCGCCGCGTACATGCGTGACCGTACGGATGCCCAGGGCGTCGTGCAGCCGGCCCGCCGGAAGCGTGACCGGCGCGGGCGCCGCGGCCCGGCCCGGCTTGGGCAGCGGGTACGCGGTGGTGGTGGCGCTGTGGAAGGTGATGTTGCCCTCGGTCTTGGTGAAGAGCTGGTGGACATGGCCGTTGAGGCAGGTGACCGAGGAGAAGCGGCGCAGCAGCGCAAGCACCTGCATGGCGTCGTCGGTGCCCCAGCCCCACGCCGGATACATCGCGAACAGCGGGATGTGGCTGAACACGACGATCGGGGTGTCGGCCGGAAGGTGTGCGGTGTCGCGGCGGACGAAGTCGATCTGGTCGGTGCCCAGATGGCCCAGCTTCTCCAGGGAGATGGTGTTGACCAGGCCGATCACGTGCACGCCCTGGATGTCGAAGCTGAACCAGCCGTCGCCCTGGGTGCCCGAGCCGAAGGCGGCGCGGTACTTCTGGCCGCTGTCGTCGATGGAGTCGTGCTCGCCGGGGACGACGAAGGTCTGGCCGGTCTTGATCCCGGTCATCATCTGCTTCACCTGGTCGAACTGGGCCGGGGTGGCCAGATGCGTGAGATCGCCGGTGTGCATCACGAAGGCGGGCCGCCGGGGGAGCGCGTTCAGCTTGTCGATGGCGGCGGCGAAGGACTTGGTGACGTCGGTGTTGGCGGGCCCGGTGAAGCCGAGGTGGCTGTCGCTGATCTGCGCGAACAGCAGCGCGTTGGGGTCGTCGAGCGCGGAGTGCGAGTCGGCCACGACCGAGCTGACGACCGCGCCGCCGCCGACCGCGAGCACGACCGCGCCGCCGAACCAGGCTCCGTGCCGCAGCAACTGACGGCGGTTCATTCCGGACTCGGTCATCGGGTCACCGTCA